>Ga0115002_10006495_pt1 | contig 13446 bp, 11 predicted proteins | sample ArcticOcean_MG_C_8_FD_89576 | JGI IMG/M metagenome (GOLD analysis project Ga0115002, IMG submission 89576) | Marine microbial communities from western Arctic Ocean - ArcticOcean_MG_CB11_86 | ecosystem: Environmental > Aquatic > Marine > Oceanic | place: Arctic Ocean: Canada Basin | collected...
ATGTTCTGTGTGCCCAATATTCTGGGTAAGTGGAAGCCGTGGAGTTTGGCCAAAAATCCAGGTTTGAGTGATCTTCAATTCATTCAAGAAACCTTGTCACTCTGGCCAGAAAACTCACTGCGGTGGTGCGAACAAATCATCTGCCGTTGCGACCGACACAACGGCGGCCAACCGACCGAAGTTGTACTTTCTGACGGGGCCAAATTGCATCCGTCTGCCAATGTCTACAACACGTTTGTCGGTGAAAACACGAAGGTGGCCGCTTTTGCGGAAGTGGGAGGGGCGTGCCTGGGACGAAATTGTAAAATCCAAGCCTTTGCATTTATCCCGCCGGGCGTCACTTTAGCAGACGATGTTTTCGTCGGCCCGCATGTTTGCTTTACGAATGATCGGGTGCCTAAAGCACGTAAAAATTGGAATCCACAGGCAACTTGGGTCAAACAAGGAGCCAGTATCGGAGCCAACGCCACGATTCTTTCGGGCATCACAATCGGTGAAAACGCGATGATTGCCGCCGGTGCAACCGTGGTCCGAGATGTTGCCAACAACGAAACGTATTTCGGGAAGTAATTCTATTCCTAAAATCATTTGGAAGACTGCATGCTGATCTCGCACCGCTACAAATTCATCTTCATTCATATCTATAAAACGGGCGGAAGCTCGATCGATGAATCGCTCAATAAATACTGTGAAGAAATCGACCGAAGCCAGTTCCATGCATCAGCCAAAACCGTCAAGAATTATCTGTCTGATGAAACCGGAACACACAACATTTGGGACGAGTATTTCACGTTCGCCATGGTACGAAACCCCTGGGACTTTTGCGTCTCGCTTTACCATTGGTTGGTGCAAAACGAAGAACACGATATGAACGGGTATGTGGGAGGACTTTCAGGGTTTTCTGAATTTCTAGAGCACTTGGAAACACCCGGTCTCTCTCAGCAGCAGTTTGAACATGGTAGCTTTCAATCCTATCGCCGACCACTGAAATCGTTCGTGACCGATAAAGCGGGAAACTTAATTGTTGATTTTGTAGGACGGTTCGAGGATTTTTCAGAAGACTTTCAATTCATCTGCCGAAAAATCGGTGTCCAAGAACAGTTGCTACACACGAACCAAAGCCAACATCCCGACTATCGAGACTGTTACGACCCATCGAGCCGGTCACTTGTTGAACGTCTCTTCCAAGATGATATCGACTATTTTGATTACAGCTTTTGAGTGGACAGGTTCAATGCCCAAACTGGTAATTCTCATTCCGTTCTACAAACGACACGACTTAACCCGCGTCGTGTTTCGGCACTACAAGCTGATGCAGCAGCGGTGCCATGAATTTCAAATTGAATTGCTTGCGGTTGGCTCTGAACGAGAAACTTCTCGGAAGCTGGCTGGGTCGGAAGGTCTGGATTACTTGGAATGTGAAAACCTACCGTTGGATGTCAAGTATGAACGGGGTTTTCAAGCGGTGGCTGAATTTGATCCCGATGCGGTCTGTTTGGTTGGCAGTAACGATATGATTTCGTTCCGGTACTTCACCGCCGCGTTCGCTGCAATCAACGGAGGAACAGCAGACAACGCCGGCCTGCTCGATTGTTTTTTAGTTGACCAAAACCAAAAGCGAATTTTGTACTGGGGTGGTTACACCGACAAAAATCTCGGTCTCTATCAAAACGGCCCCGGTTCTCGAAAAGGGGAAAGCATTGCTTCCGGGCGAATGTTCGGTCGCGAATTATTAAAGAAAATGAACCACCGGCCATTTGAAGCCGAATCATCCCCGCCTCAAGCAGTGTTCAACGACGACGAACGCAACCTCGATTGCATGCACAAACACGGTGCCAGAATCCAAAACTGGATGATGAAAGACCTAGGCTGCACTTTCTGGAACATAAAAACCGACTTCGACCTCAACCCAATAAATGCGTTTGAATCAAACGCCCAACATTCGATTCAAGACGTAACGAACAGCCAGCAAGAATTCTGGCGGTTTTTTTCGGAATTGGAGCAGTTGCAGGATAATTGAGTTGCCCGCGCTTTCAGAACTTTGAAATAATCAACTCAACGCCGCCCTGAACGCGGTCTTTCCATTGGTCCTCGAGTTCAGCAGTCCATTCGGGATCGTGTTTTTTCACGGCTTCGCACACACTCTCTAGAAAGAATGGATACAAATCTGGCCGAATGTTGAGTTCGCCGCGACTGTGGGTTTTCCCAATTTTTTCTAAGGCGATACGCGTTGCATCATCTTCAGGTACGTATTTGATGAGCAACAGTGACGCTGCACGAAAATGACGTTTCTGCTGAGTGAAATCCGTGTCCGCAAAAAGTTCGGGAATTTCAGGCGACTTGGTAAAGAAAATTTCGTAAAAGGTGGCTGGAAAGTCGCCATTTGCGCAGCAGCGGTTGTAGCTTTCCCGTACAGTCTGAATCGCATCCATTGAAGTTCCTTTGGGCTTTTACTAGAAATTTAACTTGCATTCTTACGCATATTCTGAAAAACAAAATATCACGACAAGCGAAAAATATCTAGTTAGAACTTCATAGAGCTTTTACTTCAAAAGACGGGAAGTAGTGACTTGAAATGACTGTCGGCCAAATTGACTAATTTGCCGACTGCTCAATCTCTTCCACTCCATCGACCGGGGGCATGATCCAGATTTCGCCGAATTCGGTTTCTTGGTCGGCGCGGTAGTGGTGGTTTCGCAGAAGTTCGAGAATTGCCAGGAAGATGCTGACAATTTTGCTGCGTTGGTTGGCGTTCTCGAAGCACGACGTGAAGGCGACTTTTCCTTCTTCGAGAACTTGAACCTTGAGCCGTTCGACGTACACCGAAATCGGCGTATCGTCGTATTGGATACGCGCTTCCCTTTGAACTTCTTTGCGTTTTAACACGCGGCCCAAGGCACTGACCAAATCCCACAGCTCGACCTCTTTGATCAAATCTGCCGAGGGGTCTTTTTTCTGGACGGGCCGGTCGTCGGACAGGCGGGGGAAATGTTCTTGCCACTTCGCCGCCTGTTCTTCCAGGGCACCGGCGGCGTCTTTGAATTTTTTGTATTCCAAAAGCTGCTGAATGAGTTCGCAACGCGGGTCGTCCGCCTCGTCGGCTACCGCTTCTTCCTCAGGCCGAGGCAGGACCAGGCGGCTTTTGATTTCGACCAGCGTGCTGGCCATCACCAAAAAGTCGCCGACCAAGTCGAGGTTGATCAACTCCAAAACTTCCAAGTACTCGGAAAATCGAGTGGTGATTTCCGAAATCGGTAAATCGACAATATCGACTTCATTTCGGCGCACCAAGTACAGCAGTAGGTCGAGCGGACCGCTGAATAAATCGAGTTCGACTTGGTACTCGGCAACAATCATCGGTGCGTTTTGTCCCCACTACTATTTTATTATTGATCGAATGATCGGAATTTTGAAAGTCGCCCGGCGGTTGCCAAGCAATTTTGATTGAGTGACGCGGTCCCCACTGAATTCCCGCCGCCCAAATCCCCCGTTTTGAGAAAGCTCCCTAGGCGTAACCTGTTTGATATTAATAGATTAAGGCCACGCCCCCTAAACCGTCATAATACGGAGTTTCCCCCCAATCGTTATCGACACGGGGGGCCGCTTGAGTTGAATTCACAAATTTTTGGTGGCTGAGTTCGCGTGAAGAAGTTGCAACCAAGCCGTTGACCGATTCATCGACGATTCAAGCACAGGTTGTTATGCTGCTACAAAATCGTCATTTAATCACATTTTCATAGATTCGTTACGGAGCCACCATGCCGAACTTTTCAGCAAGCCAACTTTTTGAAATGGCCTCAAGAATTCTTCAAGGGGCTGGGGTCACTCCGGAAGAAGCGACAATTGTCGCCACCGAGTTGAAAGATGCCAACCTCGTCGGACACGACAGCCACGGCGTGATGCGGTTGATGCAGTACGCCGACTATGTCGAACAGGGCTACATCAAACCGAACGGCGATTTTGAAGTGCTAACCGATCAACCCGCCTTTGCCATTATCGACGGCCATTTCAACTTCGGTCAGGTGACGGCCACCAAAGCCTTGAACTTAGGGATGGAAAAAGCCAAAGCCAGCGGCACGGCGACCATTATGATTCGCAACTGCAACCATGTCGGCCGGTTGGGCTCATACTCTCAAAAAGCCGCAATGGCCGGTTTTGCAGGCATGATGTCGGTGAACGCACCAGGCCCCGGCGGAGTGGCACCCTACGGTGGTATTGAACAACGACTGGGAACAAACCCCATTTCAATGGCGGCTCCCTGCGGTGACAAGGCGTTCGTGCTTGATATGACGACCAGTGCGTCAGCAGAAGGAAAACTGCGTGTCGCCCATCAAAAAGGAGAATCAGTCCCTGAAGGTTGGATGATCGACTCGGAAGGCAACCCCACAACCGACCCTGCCGACTTTTATGCTGACCCTCCGGGTGCACTACTTCCATTAGGCGGCGCGCTTGGATGTAAAGGGTTTGGGATGTCGGTGATGGTCGATTTATTCAGCGGAATTCTTTCGGGCAGCGGCGTGTGCCGTACCGATTTACCCCGCGGTGCCAATGGAGTTTGGATGTACCTGATTGATGTTTCCCAATTTATTGCCGCTGATGAATATGATTCGCTGGTCACAAAGTACGTTGAATACGTCAAAAGCTCAAAGAAACAACCGGGCGTTGAAGAAATTTTGATGCCTGGCGAAATCGAGATGAACCGGCAAAAACAGCGAGAAAACGACGGCGTTGACGTGCCTGACGAGACCTGGAGACAAATTTCCGAGCTGGCAGACAAGCTGAACGTGTCGCTCGAATCGTTGTGAATCAACTACGAGTTCAGAATATGCGGCGAAAGGCTGGAAGATCGCTCCTTTTTTTGCTAAACATGGGCATTCGTTGTTTTTGAGAAATGACCTGAAATAAAATATTCCAAACTGAAATACCTATCATGCAACAACTCATTGAAAGCCTTCTGCTATTTCTTTGGTCTGGACTGAATGTCGTGGTCACCCTGGGAGAATTATTCATCCCCTGGATTCCGCTGGTTGTCTGGATTTGTTTTTGGATGTTTGCAGTCAATTGGGTCAAACTCCGCGAGGTATTACTTCAAGGTGCGGGCATCGGCGTCTTCCTCATCGGGTTGATGATGATTATGGTCTGGGGAGTTGTTGCCCCGCCCGTAGATGGCTACCACGAAATTCTTGGCTTAGAACTGAGTAACTTCGTGGGCAAGGCGGTCTACGTGACAGCTTTATTCTGCATCATGTTCCTCTCAGGAGCCGTGCAGTTGTCTGGCAGTTGTGGTAATTGCTGTCAGTTTGACGAAGATGAGCCTGCAGAAGAACACGCTCATTAAATCTCAAGCGGATCTTCTAGCTGCTGTTGAACGTTCTGCAGCATTCTTTTAGAAATCGGCCCGCTTTCTGAGATGTGAAACACCCGTGTCTCGGCACCGGTGATTTCGATGGCCACGGTTAGTAAATCGCGAGGCAGCACCTCGGCAAATCGGTCTGCCCATTCAATGAAGCAAACGCCCCCTTCCGACCAAAGCTCTTCAACGCCCAGTTCAAGAAATTCATCCACGTCGCGAATTCGGTAGGTGTCGAGGTGATACAGGGGGATTTCCCCCTCGTATTCTTGAATGAGAACAAACGTTGGGCTATTCACCGCTTGCCGGTCAACTCCTGCTGAGACTGCAACCGCCTGTACGAAGCGGGTTTTCCCGGCTCCCAAGTTTCCGACCAGCGCAATCACGGCTCCTGCTTCGAGGTGCTGCCCAAACGCGGCCCCTAAAGTTTCCGTGTCTGATTCGTTTTGTGAAAAAAAGTCAAAACGGTTTAGTTCCGGCAACGGATGTAACTCCCGAATAGAGATGAAAAACTCGAACCTTGTTTATTGCCCCGCTGACTCGATTATGCCAAACTCGACAGAGTTAGAAAACGATGTCTGCCAAGAAATCTTCCCGCCTTAACTCTCCCACGCTCAACAAACTATGTTCCTCAAACGAATCTGGCAACTGTTAGAAGGTGATCGGTCTTTATTAGGCTGGTCAATTTTCTTTGGGCTAACCTTCACCGGGTTAAGCATCATTCCTCCATTATTGGTGCGGAAGATGGTGCAATGGCTACAACAACCCGAATTGGCGGGCAGCTTTTATCTGCTTGGTTTTGCGGTCGCTGGTATTTATGTGCTTCGAGGAATCACGCGGTACGTCTATGGAATGCTCTCGCATGTTGCCGCGTATCGAACGCTGCACCGGTTGATGAACCGCGTTTATCGTCACTTGCAAACGATGTCGCCTGGGTACATGAATCAAAAGCATTCCGGAAACTTAGTCGCCAGAACTGTGGGGGATGTTGAAGCGATTGAAGACTTCATCGCCCACGGCATCCCAGAAACCATGCTGGCACTGGTCATTCCCGTGACATTAAGTGTGGTTCTGTTCTTGCTGAATTGGCAACTGGCCATCATTGCCTTGATTCCAATCCCCGTTGTTGCCGTTGTGGTTTACATTATCAAAACCAGAACCAGAAATCATTGGATGGGCGTGCGAAAAAAATTCGCCGACTTGGCGGCCAATATTCAAGATCATCTTTCCGGGTTAACGGTCATTCAATCGTTCAACCAGGAAGCAGAGTTGGCGAAGCGCGTTGAGCAGGAAAGCTTGGCTTATCGAGATAATATCATCTACGCCAATAAGTGGTCGCTCGTTCCAGCCGGGGTGGTGGAAACGGCCAGCGGTGCGGGGCTGGTGCTAATCGTCATTTCTGGTAGTTGGATGATTCGCGGCCAAGGTACCGTCGAACTGGCTGACTTAGTCGTGTTTTTGATGTATTTGAACCAGATATTTGTGCCCTTTCTTCGCTTGGCCAGCCTGACTGAGAACTTACAAAAATCGACAGCCAGCGCCGAACGCGTTTTTGAATTGCTGGATACGCCCCCGCTGATCGTCGATTCAGCAGACGCCCAAATTCCAAAGAATCAAACATTCGACCTCGAGTTTGCAAACGTCAATTTTGAATATCAGCCCGATCTTCCTGTCTTGAAAGACGTTTCATTCCGGATAGAGGCAGGCGAAACAGTTGCCCTGGCGGGAGAAACTGGCGTCGGAAAAACAACCGTCTGCCATTTGCTGCTGCGTTATTTTGATTCCATTTCTGGAACGATTTCACTGGGCGGACATGATATCCAATCCTTGCCGTTGGCCTATTTACGCAGCCAGACGGCGTTCGTGTCGCAAGACGTTTTTCTCTTTCACGGCACGATCCGCGATAACTTGTTGTTGGGTAATTTGAACGCCACGGAAGCTGAACTCGAACAGGCTGTGCGTGCCGCCAATGCCTATGAATTCATTCAATCGTTCCCAGACGGCTATGAAACCCTGGTCGGGGAACGAGGCGTCCGACTTTCGGGAGGCCAAAAACAACGCCTGGCGATTGCCCGGGCTCTGTTGAAAGATGCCCCGATATTAATTCTCGATGAAGCAACCAGTGCCGTCGATAACGAAACGGAAAACCAAATCAAGGAAGCCATCATGCGGGCCACGGAAGGACGCACCGTATTGATAGTGGCACACCGGCTTTCAACAATCATGGCGGCCGACCGAATTGTCGTTCTCGAAAAAGGCCAAGTGGTCGAAACGGGAACTTACGAGCAATTGCAGGCAGCGGAAGGCAGCTTTGCCCGAATTTGCAGACTTCAGGAAGACGTACTTTGGTAGAACACGTTTCCAACTGAAATCGATGACTGAAAGAACCCAATGAAAATTGCATCAGGCGGCGTACAGCATGAGACGAATACCTTCTCAGATGTTCCAACAGCGATAGAAGATTTCGTCCGAGACAGTGGTTGTGGAGCCGACTTCAAATTTGGCGAAACGCTGTTCGATTTGTATCGAAATACGGGAACCATCCACGGCGGGTATATCCAAGCCGCTGAGGAAGACTCCGAAATCGAGCTGGTCCCACTATTGTGCACTCGCGCGCAACCTTCGGGAAAAGTCACCAAGGAAACGTTCGACACACTGCTGAATCTGTTTTTAGATCGCTTGAAAACAGAATTACCGGTGGACGCGGTCGCCCTCGATTTACACGGAGCGATGGTCGGTGAAGAATTTGATGATGCCGAAGGGGAATTCATTTCTGCAGTCCGCGAATTGATCGGTCCTGACATTCCGCTGGTGGTCACATTAGATTTACACGCCAATATCACACAGAAAATGTCAGACGAGTGCGATGTCATCATCGGCTTCGACACCTACCCGCACGTCGATATGCGGGAACGCGGTTACGAGGCGGTCCAATTACTGGCCCGCATGGTTCGAGGTGAAGTCAAACCGGTGCAGGCATTTTGTCAGTTGCCGTTAATCGCGCTGCCGCCAAAACATTGTACCCTGCGAGACCCGATGCAATCGGTCATGCAGAAAGTTTTCGCGATGGAAAATGAACCCAGTGTATTGACAGCTACGGTGGCGATGGGTTTTCCGTTTGCCGATATCGCTGATACGGGAGTTTCAGTCTTAGTAACCACCGACAATCAGCCAGAGTTAGCAAAAACCAAAGCCGACGAATTAGCAGCCCTGCTGTGGTCGGTTCGCGATGAGTTAGAGCCAGAATTAACCACCGTCGATGATGTGATTGAGTTCGCCCGAAAAAATGAAGACGGCCTCGTGATCTATGCTGACGGCTCGGACAACCCCGGGGGAGGCGCTCCCTGTGATGGAACTGTTGTATTGCGACGTTTGATTGAAGTCGATTTCCAAGGAGCCGTTGTCGGTGTCCTGTTTGATCCGGAGACCGTGCAGCAGGCCCACGAAGCGGGCGTAGGTGCAGTGATTCAGGCGAAAATTGGCGGCAAAACCGATGACCGGCACGGTTCAACAATCGAAACGGAAGCTTACGTCAGAACCTTAGGAGACGGCCATTTCGTGCATCAAGGGCCGATGTGTCAGGGCCTGGTCGGCGATCTAGGGCGAATGGCCGTCCTGGTTGTAGGAGGAGTGGAAGTGGTCGTTTCGGAATATCGAAAACAATTGTTGGACTCAGAGATGATACGCATCGTGGGGATTTCTCCCGAGCGGAAGAAACTGTTGGTAGTGAAAAGTGCCGTCCATTTCCGGGCAGACATTGGTCCGTTGGGCTCGCATATTTTTGATGCGGATACGCCTGGCATCCATCGGCCCGATTTTTCAAACTTTGAATTCAAAGTTCTGAGACGACCAATTTATCCGCTTGATTCTGATGTCACTTTCCCGTAAACGTCCAATTCGAATAACCGAAAATTCATCCCGCATGTCTCGATACTTACCGTTAATTTGTTTGGCTTTGATGCACACGTTGGTTGATACCAGTGCGCTGTTGATTGAGCCTTTGTGGCCGAAGCTCGAACAGTTTTTCGGGCTGATGAGTGTGGCGGCGTTGTCGATTGCCTTTGTGTTGCAATCTTTGCCGACATCTTTAAGCCAGGTGGCATTCGGTTACTTTCGAGACAGAAAAGCGAATCCAAAACTGTTGCTGTGGGGGCCGGCCTTTGCTGTTGTCGGTTTAACGCTGATCGGAGTTTCTCCCAATCAGGTTGTGCTGTGTTTGTTGTTATTGGTTGGTGGTATTGGCGTGGGGGCCTTCCATCCCGAAGCCGCCGTGCTGGCGGGGCGGCTGATGCCTGAAGCCAGAACGCGTGCCATGTCGATCTTCATGTTTGGCGGATCGTTGGGGCTTGCAATTGGTCCTACATTAAGTGGATATGTTGTCAGCCGCTGGGGTTTGAACGGCTTAATGTACCTGACTCTTCCGCTACTGTCTTTGGTTTTACTACTGACTTATGTGGGACAACTTCTCACCGCGGAATCGCGCATTCAGAAAAAATCTCACTCTACGAAAGTCCTTAGCCTTTCGGAAACACTCGAAGGGAAAATTGGATTGGCCTTCATGCTGTTGATGATTTGCTCGTTTCGATTGGTTCCTAATATGGGCATGGGAAAGGTTTTGGCGTTTGCATTAGAGCAGCAAGGGAAAGACACTTCGATGATCGGGATGATTCAATCGTTATTCCTGATCTCTGCCAGCGTGGGTATGTTTGTGATGGCTTTTCGATTTCGTCCGGGCTTGGAAAGAGCATTTATGATTTGGTGCCCGCTAATTGGCGTTCCATTCATGGTTGTTTTGGGCTGGCAAGATTGCCCACAGTGGCTATTTATCGGCACGCTAATACCAACGGGTATGGTTCTGTGGGGCACGTCGCCTGCTATGGTTTCTTACGCACAACAATTGTTTCCCAGAGGGGCCGGGCTTGCATCGGCGATTACGATGGGCTTTTCTTGGGGAATTGGCGGGCTGATTCAGGCCCCGATCACGGCTTATTTTCATCATACGGGAATGCCTCGACAGGCTTATTTCGCCTTTATTCCCTGCTTAATTTTGGCTTCATTGGGGGCCAAGTTCATTTTGCCCGTCATCACGGAGTCACAAGGGGATCTCGACGAGGCCAATCAACCGATTTCTGACAATTCGGCAGCAGCCGACACACCCAGTTCTTGAATTATCGATAGAAAATTCAAATAGCAATTGGTATCGCAGACCAAACAAGGCACTAGATAGTGTGGTTGCAAAAAATAATTTACGCAAAATCGGCGATTTGCTAGACAAGCGACATTTCATTAGCTATTTTCTGATTCGTTGACACGGTTGTGGCAATTCAAACGGAGTTTGAACGAAAACCACACAAAGAAACAGTCAACACGGTTCGAAGGATCGAATCTGGGAGAAACAAGGATGATTTCAAAATCGCTTATTCAATCTGCATATCGGGGATTGCATTCCCTGATCGAATTGCAGATCGGTGGCCTTCTTTTCTCGGCTCGCCCCTTCTTATCACAGTATGAGTTTCAGCTCATTTTTGTCCCGCGCTAGGTATAGATCCAAAATGCACAGGAAGTGCAAACATTTTCTATGGAAGGAAAACTCAATGTCAGAAAAACCCTTGATCGGAATTAATGGCGATTTTCGTGCAGCGAAAAAAGAAGCCGGAGCACTCAGTTGGTTCAACACTGGATATTATGATTCAGTAACAGCTGCTGGCGGACTGCCCGTGCCAATTCCACCGTTAGCCGATGACGAAGATTTAAAACGTTACTTGTTAATGCTCGATGGCTTGGTCTTAACGGGTTGTGCGTTGGATTTGGATCCGGTCCGAATGGGAATGGAAAAACATCCCGCTTCGCGACCGATGCCTGCTCGCCGAGAAGATTTTGACCGACGGATGGCAAAAATGGCCGTTGAAATGCGGCTGCCGATACTTGCCATTGGTGTTGGCATGCAAACGCTGAATGTCGTTTGTGGCGGTACCTTGTTTCAGCACGTGACTGAAGATATTCCCAAGGCATTGTATCATCGTGACCCGGTCGAAAAGAATTTGCGGCACGTGCTCGACATTGTCCCGGGAACTCGCGTTGATACCATTTACGGCCCCGGTGAAATTCGTGTCAACAGCCAACATCACATGTCCGTCGATCAAGTCGCCAAGCCGTTTAAAGTTTCATCAATGACGCCCGACGGCGTGGTTGAATCGTACGAAACCATTGAAGACAGTTGGTATTGCCTGGGTGTCCAATGGCATCCGGAAAACGAAACTTCGTCTGCTTTGGATATGCAAGTCTTCGAGAACTTCCTGGAAGCCTGCGAAGAACCAGCCGCTCAAATTCTACAGTTCAATTCCACCGAACGCAAAGCGGCCTAAAGCCCAGTAAAATCGATAAACTTGACCAGCCCATCCGTAGACAATTCTGCGGATGGGCTTTTTTTGTCTTGAGAAGAGCCAACTCTTAAATTTTCTGCAGGTTTCGTTGTCCGAATCACCTCCCGAAGGTCATTCCATCTGTTAATCTGAAGGTGTTTACAAGAAATCATCCTACAGGAGTTCAAAGTCGTCGTGTCGTTGATTGTGCAAAAATTTGGTGGAACGAGTGTTGCCGATCCGGGAAAAATTACTGCCGCTGCGCAGCGGGCCGTCTCCGCGCATCAAGCGGGCCACCAAGTTGTAATGGTGGTGAGTGCCCGGGGTAAAAAAACAGACGAATTGGTTCGGTTGGCCGGCGATATCACGCAGAACCCGCCCCCACGAGAAATGGACATGCTGCTGGCGACGGGCGAACAAGAATCGGTCGCCTTGATGGCCATGGCCGTTCATGAACTGGGCGAAAATGCCATCAGCCTTACCGGTGCCCAAATAGGAGTCGTCACCGACTCCTCGCACACCAAGGCCAGGATTCAGAAGATTTCAACCGAACGGATGCGCTCAGCATTGGAAGCCGGGAAAATTGTGATTGCAGCGGGCTTTCAAGGAGTCGATGAAGACTTCAACATCACGACATTGGGCCGCGGAGGTAGTGATACAACGGCTACGGCGCTGGCTGCGGTACTACAGGCGGACTTATGTGAAATCTATACCGACGTTGAAGGCGTATTTACCACCGATCCTCGATTGGTTCCCGAAGCTCGAAAAGTAAATCGTATTTCCTACGACGAAATGCTCGAACTGGCCAGTGCCGGGGCAGGGGTGATGCACGCCCGCTCGGTTGAATTCGCGAAAAAGTACCGCGTGCCGCTGCGTGTGCGGCCTTCATTTTCTGACGGTGAAGGAACACTCATTGCCCCCGAAGCCGATGAACATGCACCCGTTGTGACAGGCGTGGCATTGGTCCGAGACGAAGCCCGTGTGACTTTAACTGACATTCCCGACCGTCCAGGTGTGATGAGTCTGATCTTTACGAAAATGGCGGAACGAAAAATCCCCGTCGATATGGTGGTCCAAGACATCAGTTCCGGCGATACAGCCGAGGTTTCGTTTACCGTTCCTCAAGACGACTTAGCTGAGACATTGACCGCAGCCGATGAAGCCATTTCCGATTTGGGTGCTGGCTCAACCCATCATGGAACCAATGTTTCCAAAGTTTCAATCGTCGGTAGCGGAATGCGTTCTCACACGGGCGTTGCCGGGCAAATGTTTCAGGCGTTGGCTGATGCGGAAATTAACGTGGGAATGATTACTACCAGCGAAATTAAGGTTTCGGTTTTGGTTGACCGCGATGACTGCGATGCCGCCGTGCAGGCCGTCCACGCGGCCTTTTCGTTAGATTCAAGCTCGGGAGAAAGCCTGTCGATTGGTTGGGAAACATCACCAGAGAAATCGGAATCACTTGTCCTGCGAGACCAAATTGAGCGGGAAGTGGTCGCTCAACTGGCCAGCATGGAAGACCTTGTGGTCAGTGAAACGCAACTCGATTCTGACCAAGCACGAGTGACTATCAGTAATTTACCGGACGTTCCTGGCATCTCAGCGACTGTCTTCACGGCGGTTGCCGAGGGGGGCATGATGGTCGATATGATTGTGCAAAACAAAGGGCACCAGGGCCAAGCACATTTGTCGTTCACCGTGCCAAAGGCGGATCTTGAACCGTGCCTGCTTTTA
>Ga0115002_10006496_pt1 | contig 13443 bp, 12 predicted proteins | sample ArcticOcean_MG_C_8_FD_89576 | JGI IMG/M metagenome (GOLD analysis project Ga0115002, IMG submission 89576) | Marine microbial communities from western Arctic Ocean - ArcticOcean_MG_CB11_86 | ecosystem: Environmental > Aquatic > Marine > Oceanic | place: Arctic Ocean: Canada Basin | collected...
CATCGCCTTTACCAGGATGCATGGGCTCTGATCCATGAGAACCCACATGCCATCTACCTGCTCCAGCAGGACCTCATCTATGGGATGAGCGAACGGTTGGACTGGGATCCACGACTCGATGACGAATACCTAATCTCAGGTATGAGTTTGCTTAGCTAGGTGTATTAGGACGCCTACGGAGTATCAGGATTAGCATGAGGTGGTTTAATCGGGGGTCTTCTTCAGTTGATGGCAAAGAGCCTCAGCTGGAGACGGCCCCCGATTTCCCCAGTCGCCAGCCAATCATGGGAGTGGTAGTCCGTCGCGTGCGCGACGGGGCGATTACCCTTTTAATCGTTGTTACTGTCATTTTCACGTTGGCTCACGTAGTGGGTAACCCTGCGATCGCATATGCGCCAATTGACGCAAGCGATGAAGAGGTCGCATTGATTGAGCATCAGTTTGGGCTCGATCGTCCCTTTACTGTGAGGTATTTTGAGTATCTAGGAGACTTGGCTACAGGAGACTTTGGTGAATCTAATTGGCAGAAACGTCCTGCTTTGGATGCCGTGCGGGAAGCAGTGCCCGCGACGATTCAACTGACACTCGCCGGAATCCTTGTTGCTGGTTTGTTTGGGTCGGTAGGAGGCCTTTTGGCGGGCATATCACCTAACAGCCTCTTTGACCGTGTAACAAATTTCTTTTCAGTAGCGGCTTTGTCAGTGCCAAACTTCTGGCTTGGGTTGTTGTTAATCGTGGTATTCGCAGTGAACCTTGGTTGGTTTCCTACATCGGGTCGTTATGGATGGTCGAGCATAGTTTTGCCCGCAGCCACCTTGGGCATTGTCCATGGTGGTCGCATATTCCAACTGGTCCGCTCTGCAACGGTTGAAGAGATCTCAAAGCCGTATGTGGTGGTGGCACGCAGTAAAGGTTTCTCCATGCCTGTCGTGGTGGGTCGTCATGTACTACGAAATACTGGTTTGACGATGGCGACAACGGTGGGTTGGGAGTATGTCCGGATGTGGGGGGGTGCAGCGTTCGCCATTGAATATGTCTTTGCATGGCCTGGTATCGGCTTGCTGATGATCAATGGCGCCAATCGGCAAGACTTCTTCGTTCTGCAAAGTGCTGTGATCGTGGCGGGTGCCTTTGTGATTCTGAGCAATCTTGTGATTGATTTATTTTACAATCTGATTGATCGCCGGATTAATAGTGCAGGCTGACGTGGTTACTTTAGGCACTTTGGGAGCACAGGCAGAATCAACGAAATCGGTGGATATGGCAACGAGGTTCCACTTGAGAACGTGGTTGTGGTTGTTGTTGTTGTCGCCGGTTGTTCTACTGCTGTTTTGCGCGGTCCTGCCAGAGCTATTCCAACTCCATGACCCACAACACCAGAATCTTCGCGCCCGTCTTCTTCCCCCTTGGAGCACCTCCTCTGATGGGTTTCATCCGTTTGGCACTGACAGCCTTGGTAGAGACCTGTACTCCCAGATGGTTGAAGGAACTCGACTGACCTTGACGATTGCAGTCGTTGCCACGGCCATAGGTGGCACATTGGGTGTTCTTGTGGGACTGATTTCTGGTTACTTTGGTGGTTGGCTAGATCGGTTTCTGAGTCGACTTTCGGAAGCGCAGACAGCGATGCCTATGTTTCTTGTGGCTATTCTTCTTTTGAGCTTGTTGGGCCCCAGTGTCACCATTCTTCTTATAGTCCTTCCCACACTTCTTTGGCCAATCTTCGCAAGAGTCGTGCGAGCAGAATCGATGCGCCTTAAGGAGTCACTATTTATCGAAGCCGCGATTGCTGTTGGGTGCAGTCCTATGAGATTGCTTCGTTCCCATATGTTGCCAAATATCGCACCAAGGATTCTGGTCTTGGCCGTGATCGAGGTTGGGCATGTGATGTTGGCGGAGGCGGGATTGAGTTTCTTGGGTGTTGGCGTCCAGCCTCCAGACGTAACCTGGGGACTGCTTATTGCAGGTGGAAGGCCGCTACTTGCTGTTGCTTGGTGGCTGACGATTCTTCCTGGGGTCTTGTTGGCCATGACAGTCCTGATCTTCAATCTTTTTGGCCGTCAGTTTGAAAGATTCTCAGGAGCTGCAGGATGAGTTCTCCGCTTCTTGAAGTACGCGATCTGCGTACGGAGTTCCGAACCAGAGATGGTGTTGTTCGTGCGGTCAACTCAATTTCGTTTGATTTAGGCGCAGGCGAGGCTCTCGGTTTCGTTGGTGAATCAGGTAGTGGCAAAAGTGTTACTGCTCTAAGCATTCTCCAACTCTTTGGCCCCTTTACGGATGCACAAATCGGCGGGCAGGTACTCTACGACGGCCGTGATTTGCTGAAGCTACGCGGCAATCAGATGCGAAAGATTCGTGGCCGAGAGATTGGGATGATCTTCCAAGATCCGCTTACTTCGTTGAATCCGCTGATGCCTGTTGGTCAACAGGTCGCTGAATGCATTCGGTTACATGAGTCTGTTAGTAGAGATATGGCGACTCGAAGAGCTACCGAACTTCTCGAGTTGGTGGGAATACCGGATCCAAAGAATCGTTTCAATGATCTTCCCCACAGTTTTAGTGGTGGGATGCGTCAGCGAATCATGATCGCCATCGCTGTGGCGTGTAAACCTCGGATACTGATCGCGGACGAGCCTACGACTGCATTGGATGTGACGGTGCAGGCTCAGATCCTTCTGCTACTGAATGACCTGCAAAGGGAATTGGGTATGGCACTGATCATGATCAGTCATGATTTTGGAGTTGTCGCCGCTACTTGTGACCGAGTGAATGTCATGTATGGGGGACGAATCGTCGAGCATGCATATACCGAAGAGTTGTTCCGCTCTGCTAATCACCCATATACGGAAGGGCTCTTGAAGTTGGTTCCTAGTCTGGAGCAGCGCCGGGGAGAGCAACTTGTTCCAATCAGCGGCCAACCTCCGGACGTCTTCAATATGCCACCCGGCTGTAGTTTCGCGCCCCGCTGCCCTCACGTTGTAGACCTCTGCAACGAGAAACAGCCGGAACTCACAGTTCTGGGCCCAGCGCATGGATCGGCATGTTGGATGGCTGAACAGAGGAGATTGCCGCGGTGAGCCTTCTAGATACACGAGATGTCGTAGTCGATTTTCCGGCGAGCGAAGGGCGGAGGATTCGCGCAGTGGACCGTGTGTCGATTTCGCTTGAGCCGGCAGAAACACTTGGCATTGTGGGGGAGAGCGGCTGTGGTAAATCGACCATGGCTAGGGCCGTCTTGCAACTCGTTCGCCCCACTAGCGGCAGTGTGCGGTTGAAGGACGTCGAACTGACTGGCATTAAGGGCCGAGAATTGCGAAGTTTGCGTAAGCATATGCAGATCGTGTTTCAGGACCCGAGAGGTTCTCTTGACCCGCGAATGACGGTCGGGGCCTTGTTGACTGAACCGTTGAGGGTCCACAAACTGGGCACACCTAGCGGAAGAAAGAAACTTGCCCAAGAGATGCTCGAACGGATCGGTCTTGATGCCCGCTTCATGTTGCGTCGCCCTGCTGAGATGAGCGGTGGACAGCAACAACGGGTCGCTATCGGGCGTGCATTGATTACGAATCCAGAACTGGTGATTTGTGACGAACCGGTCTCTGCTCTTGATGTCTCAATACAGGCTCAGGTGATTAATCTACTTGGCGAGCTCCAACGCGATCTGGGCGTTGCACTTATCTTCATTGCACATGATCTTGCTGTCGTTAGACATATCAGCGACCGAGTGGCGGTGATGTATCTTGGCCGGATAGTTGAGGAAGGGACAACGGACGAATTGTTCCAAACTCCACGGCATCCGTATACCCAGGCTCTCATAGCTTCAATTCCGAGGGCAGACAGCAACGCACGTAGCAGTTTGCAGAATGCACAGCGCCTGGCTGCCGGGGACTTGCCGAGTTTGTTGAACCCCCCATCTGGGTGTGCCTATCGGACTCGGTGTGCGTATGCACAAGAATCCTGCAGTAAGAACACCCAGACACTGAGAGAGGTGCCAGGAGCGTCTCAGCGAGTCGCATGTGACCGTTGGGAACAGATTCAAGCTGGCGAACAAATAAAAGTGAGACGATAGTCTATGACTAAGATCCCCATCGAGACAGATGACGCCCCGACACCCACTGGTCCGTTCAATCAAGCGATTCGGATTGGAAACCTTGTTTTTACTGCTGGACAAGCAGGAAGAAATCGGGAGACAGGCCAGATGGGCGGTATACGAGAGCAGACCGAATGGGCCCTTCGGAATATAGAAGGAGTTCTAAATGAGGCTGGCTCGTCAATGGCTGAAGTAGTAAAGGCAACGGTCTATCTGAAGTCGGGTACAGATACCAAACCACTAAACGAAGAGTGGGTTAAGAGCTTTCCGGAACCACTTCCTGCTCGGTCTTCGGTCTTTGTTTCCCATCTGAAGAACTCCGAAATGCTAATTGAGGTTGAGGTAATTGCAGTCATTTCTTGAAGTCGGAGATGCCGCGGTTGCTGCGGGCTCACCGCTGGCAGCACGTACAGCGGCAGACTGCCTTCGTATGGGCGGCAACGCTGTCGATGCAGCAGTCTCTGCGTCTGCCATCCAGTGTGTGGCGGAGCCTGGGTCGTGCGGTCTGGGTGGAGACCTCTTTGCGCTCGTTTATTCAGAAGAGCAAGGAACATGGGCGTTAAATGGCAGTGGTAGAGCCCCTCTGCGAATAGAGGAGGTATTGGAGGGACAGGTTGCACCAAGGTTTGGTGCATTATCTCCCTCCGTGCCTGGGACACCGTCTGCTTGGGACTTGATGCTTAATCGGTTTGGAAGCATGAGCATGAAGGCTGTACTTGCTCCAGCAATTCGAAGTGCCGTTGAAGGATTTCCGCTCTATGGTTCACTCACTGGGATGCTTGAGCGAGTTGGAAAACAAATCGAACCAGACTCGGCGCTTAGGAACCTGTTCGATGGGAATCCCTCGAATGAAGGCTCATTGTTTATACAAAAGTCATTAGGCGCGACTCTGCAGGCCATAGCAGAAGATGGAGTTGGCGCATTCTATGCAGGAAGAATCGCTGAGTCTATTGTTCGCGATTCTCAAAAAGAAGGTGGGGTGTTGTCCCTCGAGGACTTTCATCGCCACCAGGTACAGTTCGTTGAACCGCTCGTTGCAGAGTTTGGCAATACCAGAGTCTCAACTCAGCCACCTGTCTCCATGGGATTAGTGCTTCTTATGGAATTGATGCTTTTCGAAAAACTGCAACCTAATTCAATGTCGTCGCATGACCCTGAGGACATTGATCTCTTGGTTAGGTGCAAGCATGCAGCGTTCTCAGATGGGCTGGGGGCCCTGAAAACTGGTATCCCTGAGAATTGGCTTGAGGATGCGGCGGACGATATCTATAGCAGACGCGTCGAGGGTTCCACCTGGAGTCCATCCGGCAGCGACACTACGTGTGTGGTGGTTTCAGATGGTCATGGGATGGTAGTAAGCATCATCCACAGCCTGTTCAATGAATTCGGTTCACGTCAGCTGCTGCCGGATAGCGGTATTATTATGAATGATCGCCTGGCGAATAATCTCATCGGTATTGATGGGCTAAGGGGCGGCGATAGGGCTATTCATACCCTTCATTCCTATTTGCTCGTTGAGGACGGGATCCCACGCGCTATGGGCTGCACTCCTGGAGGCCGCGGCCAGGTGCAGTTCAACTTTCAAGTTATCTGCCGCATGATAATGGAAGGCATGGATGTCAGACAGGCCGTTGATGAGCCTCGCTGGTTGAGCGGTAATCCTCGTCTGCCGCATCCCAAGGATACGTTGTATCTAGAGGATGGTATTCATCCGGCGATGGCAACTGCGCTAGAATTGAAAGGCCATAGCATCCACACCTGCAATGCTAATGATGTGGATATGTTTGGTAGTTGCTTGGTTACAGGATTCGATAAAGAGTCATCAAAATGGTATGCAGTTGCAGACGGTCGTCGTGACGCTGTGGCTATTGCAATTAATGGAGGAGCATGAAATGACTACAAATTCCACTAACAAACTTGGCCCTAGGTCGATTATTTATCCTCATGCTATCGATCGGGATGAGTATGACTGGCCAACGTTCTCAGATAAAGAATTTGAGCGTAGGCACCAGCTGATACGAGACTTTATGACCTCGAACGACCTCGACTGTATTCTTATTGCCGGAAATAGCGCTATCTGGGAACGAGGTTGGGCCAACATCCGATGGGTTAGTAACTTTATGGGAACTATGGAATTGGATGCCTTCTGTATCTTCCCACGCGAAGGAGAACCAACGCTGGCGATTCTTGGACTTAATGCTCGGTTGCCTGATCGACTAGCGCGTTCGGTCATTCCTGACATCCGAGGCGCTCTAAATACGCGGACCATCTTGGTCGATCGTTTGAATGAATTGGGTTTGACTAATTCGCGTATTGGTATAATAAAACCAGCTCCGTATCTTTCTATCCATGCGGATCACTGGAGTGATCTGCACGAATCCTTTCCTAATTCGGAGTTTGTTTGTTATTCCGATGAGTTCTGGAAAATGCGGTTAGTTCATTCGGAAGAGGAAGTGGCTTGCCTGGAGGAGGCGGGTCGCATCGGAGATGCAGCGGTTCAGGCGATTATGGATGAGTTGCGCCCTGGAATGACAGAACATGATCTCTTCCGAATCATCTACAACACCTTCGCTTCCGAAGGCGGCGAAATCCCCTGCATGGTTCTTGCTGCGAGCGAATCGATGGATAGTCCAAAGAGTGCGTTTCAAAGACCACGACCTATCAACCGGGAGATTTGCCAAGGTGATATTTTGCTCCTCGAGCTTGGCGCTCGAGACGGACACGGATACGAGGCGCAAACTGGTAAACCAATTACGTTTGGTCCACCTAACGCGAGATATCAAGACATGCTTGATGTCTGTCTTGAGGCCTACGAAGCTATTGCTTCTGTCCTGAAGCCAGGCTGCTGTGCGAAAGATATACGGGAAGCAGGTCAAGTGATTGTCGATAGGGGCTATACGGTCGTGGCCCCCTTGGTTCACGGGGTCTTCAACCCGCTTGACGCTGGCCCGTTTGTAGGCACTTCGCATCGCCCAGACAAAGACGTGATCTTGGAACCCAATATGGCCTGCTGCGTTGAAATCCATCCCTGCAGTGAAGACATTACCGCAGGCGTATTTATGGGCGACACGTTTCTAATCACTGATGACGGTGCTCGATCGCTTAACCATATTCCGGCGAAAGTATACGAGGTCTAAACCAGATGAAGCCTGAACTGGAATTTCATATTCCTTCGGTTCCTTGGCAAGCGGCCGGGGGGGCAGTCGAGGGAATCGATGAACAGATTATTTCACATGATGAACAGTCCGGCGCGTACACGCGCCTGATGAGGTTTGCGCCCGGGGTAGATAGTTCCCCGAACGGAACCCTTACCCATGAGTTTTGGGAGGAGGTTTATATTGTTTCAGGAGACCTCACTGATGTTCGCTTGGGGCAAACCTTTCGTGCCGGGATGTATGCGTGTAGACCACCAGGTATGCCGCACGGACCTTGGACTTCGGTGGAAGGCGTGTTGATGATTGAATTCCGGTACGGATTCCCCACGGAACAGCGATGAGGTTTCTAGTCGGCGACCGGCCGTTTGAGTTCGTTCCGGATGCCCTGGTAATCGCGGGCTACACAGGGCGTGATCGAAGCACGGTAGACGCACACATAGCCGAGTTGGCGGAAGAAGGTATTGCGCCTCCGTCCTCTGTCCCAGCATTCTTTAATATCAGCCCCGAAGCGTTGATTGTCGGTGATCAGATTGATGTCCTTCATTCTGAGACCTCAGGGGAAGTTGAGGTTGTACTGGTCATGGACGGTCGTGATGCGTATGTTGGCGTCGGTTCGGATCACACAGATCGACGTGCAGAACGGCTCGATATTGGTTTATCTAAGCAGTTGTGCAGAAAGCCCATCGGACATGAGCTGTGGCCGTTGTCCTCTGTGGGAGGCATGTGGGATGATCTTTCGCTTGTCAGCGATATTGAGGTCGGTGGCCTGGATCACCGCTACCAAGAGGGGCCAGCTAGCGCGAATCTCTCTCCGGAGGAGTTGCTTGAGATGATTCCTTTCCAGGTTCAGCCTGAACGATTCGTGCTGTTCACCGGAACCATTCCTGTTGTTGGTGGTATTCGCCATGCAGATCGGTTCGAAGCGTCCATTACGGATGTCAGAACGGGAAGATCTCTTGATCTCTCTTATGGCATACGAATCCAGGACGCATTCGCCAACGGTTGAGTGGTTGCGATGTCGTCATTGAGCCGAAACGGGGTTACTGGAGAGACGCGGTATGTCGGCGACGTTCGCTTTTCTGAAGAGTTGTCACTTGTCGTCGTAAGGTCGACCATTGCACGCGGTGTTATTCGCCGTATCGACACTTCAGTCGCCTCTCTAATGGATGGCGTCAAGGGCGTATTCTCTGCGACTGATTTACTGAGTGAGTTTGGGGCCGTGCCATTTATAAAGCCCAGGCTCACAGGCGGGCTCGATCCCGAGACCTTCCGGGTTCAGCCGGTCTTGGCTGATCAAAAGGTTCACTACGTCGGCGAACCGGTCGCAGTCGTGTTGGCAGAGAGCCTGGTTCAGGCAGTAGACGCAGCAGAATCGGTCGAGGTCGAAATCGAGCCGGAACCTGGATTCTGGCGACTCGATAATGGTGAGATCTTGGCCGTGTTCGAGGGACTGGAAGGTGATCCATGGAAGGTCTTTGCCGAGGCTCCCGTGGTCATCGAGCGGGAGTTCTCGGTCGGCCGTCAATGCCCGGCACCAATTGAGCCGCGGGGACTCGTAGCTAATATTGAGAAGGGGAACGGGCAACTTGAGATCTGGGGATGGACGAAAGTCCCTCAGTGGAATCGATCGGAGCTGGCGCGACAGTTAGGTATCCCTGCAGAAACGATTCGGATACGTGAAGTAGCCGTCGGTGGATCGTTTGGTATGCGCGGCGAATTCTACCCGGAAGACTTTTTGGTCCCGTGGTCAAGTCTCCGATTGGGTCGTCCAGTGCGCTGGATCGAGCAGAGATCGGAACATTTCCTAGCTGCCAACCAAGGTCGAGAGCAGGCCCACCGTGCCGCTATCGCTGGTGACCAAGACGGACGTATCTTGGCGATTCGAATCGACTTCCGCTCTGATCTTGGTGCTTATGTGAGGACAAGTGGAGTCGTCGCACCAAGGATGACAGCCACCATGATCGCCGGTCCCTACTCAATCCAAAACACTTATGCTCGTTGCGAGCTTGTTCTGACCGATCGGACACCAACCGGGACGTATCGAGGACCAGGACGCGTGGAATCCTGTTTCGTTCGTGAGCGCCTCATCGATATCTATGCGAATGCCATCGGTCGAGACTCGACTGAGGTGAGATCTAAGAACCTCATAAGCGATTCGGATCTTCCGATTCGACGACAGCCACTTGTCGGAGGTCCCGTGGTGGAAATCGACGAGGGCTATTGGGGCGGGCTATTTGACAAAGTGGTTTCCTCCTTGGATTGGAATGCTCTGGAGACCCGAAGGTTGGCGGGTGAACGAGTTGGGATCGGCCTCGCATGCTTCCTTGAGAGGTCGGGCCTCGGTCCTTGGGAATGGGGTTCGGTCAAAGTTGGCGAGGATGGCGGCGTCGAAGTTCGGTCTGGATGCACGTCGGTAGGCCAAGGCGTGGAGGAGGTGCTCGAGACCATTGTCGCGACTTCGCTTGGTGTGGACCGCCAGCGGGTGCGTTACGTCCTGATGGACAGTGATTTCAGCAGTGAAGGGGTGGGCACATTTGCGAGCAGGTCGACCGTTATGGGCGGCAACGCTGTGCACCTGGCAGCCTTGGAACTTATAGCTAGTGCTCGTCGGATCGTCGAGGGTGGCAGTGCTCTCGGCGGCGAGGACGTGGAGTATTCGGACGGCACATTTTTCTCCTCTAGGGGGAAACAACTTCTCACTCTTGCCGAAGTCGCCGCAGCCCAAGAAGGCGGTTTCTTGTTCGCTGAGGCCCGGTTTGAATCTGCCAAAGTTTCGGCGGACTTTGGTGTGCACGCAGCTCAGGTTCGCATCGACCCGGAAACCGGAGAGGTCAATGTGGAACGTCTGGTCTTGGGATTTGATATCGGCCCCTGCATCAATGAGGAGAACGTGAGAGGGCAGATATATGGCGGTGCTGTTCAAGCTGTGGGTGGCGCATTGCTAGAGGAGGTCCTCTATGACCAACATGGTTCGCCGATCGTCACCTCGTTTGCCGATTACACCATTCCTAGTGCGGTGGAGTCCCCTGAGATGACGGTGATCTTGGAAACAGGTCACCCGAGTTCGCTGAATCCGTTGGGGTTGCGGGGTTGTGGGGAGGCTGGAATCACGGGAGCGTATGCGGCGATCGCAAATGCCGTTGCCCGAGCCATCGGGGATCCAGAAGCGGTTACTCGGGTGCCGATTCGCCCTGAAGCGCTTGTGAAACAGATTCTCGGGTGACCTTCGAGCAGGTGAGCCACCGAGGTTGAAGACAGTTGTGTCTAGGTTTCAAGTCCTAGTCGAGAAGCCAGGCCGATTCTCTGGAGCTTTCCCGTCGGACCCTTGGGGAGTTCTTCGAGAAACAGGATTTTCCTCGGCACCTTGAAGGCTGCGAGATGTTCGGCTAGGAATTCGCGAAGTTCGGTTGCGGTGACAGCACCTTCGGACGAAAGAACAACAGCGGCTCCAACCTCTTCACCGAGTTTGTCGTGCGGTATCGCAAAAGTTACGGCCTGTTGGACCTCAGGATGGGTGAGGAGTGCTGAGTCGACCTCCAACGGAGAGATCTTTTCGCCTCCCCGGTTGATCTGTTCTTTTAGTCGGCCAGTTAGGAATACGTAACCATCGGAATCGACATACCCTTCGTCTCCCGTTCGGAACCATCCGGAAATAAACGCATCGCGGTTGGCGTCATCGTTGTTTTCGTAGCCAGCCATGACATTCGGACCTCGGATCGCGATCTCGCCACGCTCGTGTGATTCCAGGGCGGTTGCATCTGGTCCCAGGACACACAGATCGATTCCGCTAGGCAGTCCGACAGACCCAGGCTTGCTGGCAGCTGGGGGGAGGGGGTTGCTGCACATTTGGTGGGTGGCCTCAGTCATCCCGTACGCCTCGATCACCGGTACCTGAAAGAGTTCAGTCAAAGCGGACAAGACGGGGACTGGGAGTGAGGCGGAGGATGACCGGACAAATCTCAAACCGCATTCGGGTGCAATGGCCTGGCTTGACTTGGATCTGGAGAGCACCATCTGGTGCATCGTGGGAACAGCGGTGTAGTAACTGGGGCGAAACCTCTCCAACTGAGAGAAGAAACTGAATGCATCGAATCCGTTGGTTGAGACAACGGATCCGCCAACTGACAAGGGAGCGAGAAGCCCGGCAAGGAGGCCATGGATGTGGAAGAGGGGCATCACGTTCATAGATCTATCGGCCGGTCCTAATTCGAGGGAACGGGCGATGTTGGCGGCTGAATGCACAAGGTGGCCTTGCCGCAGGGGCACGAGTTTTGGGAGTGAGGTAGTACCAGAGGTATGGAGCACCAGGGCGGCATCGTCTAGGCGTGGTGCCTTATATCGCGATCCGTACAAGCGTTTGTTGGTTGACAAGTTGAGATTCCCAACGGGGCCATCCAGAAATAGCTTGTCGACTGTCTTAGCGAGCTCGGACTCTTCAGAAGGGAAGGTAGCTTCGTCGGTGATGATCGCAGATGCGTTCAAATCATTTAGATAAAAGTCGATCTCCCTAGCTCGAGACTTTGGATTTAGCGGGGCTGCACAAGCGGTAAAGATGGTCGCAAGAAATGAAATTACCATTGACGGTCCATTTGGCAATAAAATTGCAACACGATCATCTCTTGTGATGCCATGTTGAGATAATTGATTCGACATAGTCGATGCCTCGAAAATCAATTCACCGTAAGTGAGACTCTCTCCAGTTGGCGTCAGCAATGCGATGGCATGATCATCAATCTGTGATAATAAATCGCGAAATGTCTCTTTACTATTGGTTTTATTTTTCATTTTATAGTCCTTGTGGCGACCTGTGGAGTCGAGTGCGAATCGAGTAGAGATATCAAGGCATGCAGGGCATCGATAAGCGGTGTAGGAACGTTTGTTAAAATCCCAAGTTCCATAAAGACTCCTATCAGCGAGTCTATTTCCATCGGTTGTCCTGCATCGAGATCTTGGAACATCGAAGTCTTGTGTTCTCCTACTTCTTCTGCTCCCGCAATCCGCTGTTCAATGCTGAGTCGAATCCTCACGTTAAGGGCTGTAGCTATTGCCTGAGATTCTTCCATGATCGAAGCAGACAAACTTCGCGTTGCCGGTAGTTCACAAATCTCCCGTAGTGTCGAGCGCGTCAAAGCACTAATGGGATTGAAGGCCAGATTACCCCATGCCTTAAGCCAAATATGGGATCGAATGTCCGTTAGAACGCGTGAGCGGAAACCGGCCTCTGAAAATGCACTAGCTATGATTTGAGACCGCCCCGATCGGGATCCGTCTGGTTCCCCGACGGGCATTCTATTGCCCTCGACATGTGTGATTATTCCAGGAGCACTCTTGATGGCTGCAGGGAAAGCTATGCTTCCAACAATCTGTGCGGACGGGAAATTGGCTTCGAGAATTCCGTCTGGGTCGAGCGACCGAAGACTGTACCCATCGTATGCTCCCCCCTCTTTGTAGAAGTACCACCAAGGTATCCCATTTTGTACCGGGACTATAGTTGTATCAGCGTCCCAAAGGTTTTGTAAATCTGGCGCTACCGAAGCAAGCTGATGGGCTTTTAGGGCCAATATCAAAACGTCGGGGGCCTTCGCCAGCTGAAAACGATCCAATGATGTGATGTCCTTGGCGGTTGTCGTACTCCCGTCTTGTTCAATAATCTGTATGCCATATTGTTGAATTGTCTCATGGTTAGCGCCTCGGGCAATTACCGTTATATTCTGTCCAGAATTTGCGAGGCGGGCGGCGAGTAACCCGCCTATGGCTCCAGCGCCAACGATGCAGATACGCATGTGCTCAGACGAATCCGAGGAGATTAATTCGATAGTTGTTTGGTCGGATGGCAGGCCGGCTGGAGTCAAGATGGTGATCTGTTGCCATGGATTGCAATCCCTGTCTAGATGATGGGCGAAGTGATTGATCTGAGTGATTCATATTGCCACACGACCACTTCCGGTCCAGACCACCTGGACGCGATCAGGCTGATGACCGGGAAGTATCGGCAGCTCGTCGACACGCCGCCCACCGGGCCCGTGATCATCCTCGAGATCGACCAGTGGCTGGGCTGGACCGCCCGTCAGGTCGAGTCGTGATGCCGTACCCGGAAGCGACGCCGACCCTGTAGGCGGCGGAGGTTCCGGCATCGACCGGGAGCCAGCCTCAAGGCAGCCCGCGCCGGTTGTGGGCTCCGGGCCGGGGCTTCTC
>Ga0115002_10006498_pt1 | contig 13439 bp, 10 predicted proteins | sample ArcticOcean_MG_C_8_FD_89576 | JGI IMG/M metagenome (GOLD analysis project Ga0115002, IMG submission 89576) | Marine microbial communities from western Arctic Ocean - ArcticOcean_MG_CB11_86 | ecosystem: Environmental > Aquatic > Marine > Oceanic | place: Arctic Ocean: Canada Basin | collected...
CCTGATTTGGTTTTTCTTCAGATGGATATTTTTTGGACATTAGCTGCAGGACAAGATCCAATCAAACTATTAAATAAATACTCAAACCGATATAAACTAATGCATTTAAAGGATATGAAGGAAAATATTTTATTTGATGGAGATGGTGAAACTTTCAAAGAATGGATTACACTTTTTCCTAATATGACAAGCTGTGGAAAAGGAATTGCAGATTTAGAAGGAATAATTAATAAAGCTAAAGATGTTGGAGTAAAGCATTTTTATGTAGAACAAGATATGGCTCAAAATCCCGAAATAGTTCTTCAGGAGAGCTTCGATTTTATCACAAATTAATTTTATGTCAGAAATCAATTCAGTATACAGATCACAAAAAGACTTTTATAATTCAAAAAAGACTCTTTCTGTAAAATTTAGAAAACAATCACTTCGGAAATTAGCTACTTCAATTTCTAAACATGAGAATTCTATCTATGAAGCTTTAATTAAAGATTTGGGAAAATCAAAGTATGAAAGTTTTTTAAGCGAAATATTGTTTGTCCAAAAAGAGATTAAGACTATGCTCAAAAATGTAGATTATTGGGCACAACCTAAGAGAGTTTCTGGTTCGATATATAATTTTCCATCAAAAGATTATGTTATTCCTGATCCTTTTGGATGTGTTTTAAATATAAGTCCATGGAACTATCCTTTTAATTTAGCTTTAGTGCCTGTTGTTGGAGCAGTAGCTGCAGGAAATACTGTGGTTGTTAAGCCTTCAGAGCACTCTCCTGAAACAAATCAAATTCTTAAAACTATTATCAAAGAGTCTTTTGATCCAGGGCATGTGACTACTGTCATTGGAGACTCAAAAGAAGCTCAACAACTTTTATCTTTGAGATGGGATTTTATTTCTTTTACTGGGAGTACTTCCGTTGGAAAAATTGTCGCAAAAGCTGCTGCAGAATTTTTAACACCCACTATTCTAGAGCTAGGGGGGAAGAATCCATGTATTGTTGAAGAATCATCAAAAATTGAATTAACGGCAAAAAGGATTGTTTGGGGTAAGTTTTTCAATTGTGGCCAAACATGTATTGCTCCAGATTATATAATGGTTGATAATAAAATAAAAGATAGATTAATTGAAGCTTTAAAAACCTCAATTAAAGATGCGTATGGAGAAAATCCATCAAAATCAAAAAGTTATGGAAGACTTGTTAATACAAATCATTTTGATAGGATTAATAAAATGATCAAGGGAGGTTCAGTTATTTATGGTGGTGAGTCGGATATTTCAAAAAAGTTTTTTGCCCCCACACTTTTATTAGATCAAAACCTAGAAAGTGGAGCTATGCAGGAAGAAATTTTTGGACCAATCCTTCCCATAATAACATATGAGAATATTGATGAAGCCTATGCTATAATGAATCGTTTTGATAAGCCTTTAGGGGCATATATATTCTCAAAAAACAAAAAAAATATTGAAAGATTTAAAAATGAAATTTCTGCTGGGGCAATAGTTGTTAATGATAGTATGATTCAATTTATAAACTCAAATTTACCATTTGGTGGAATTGGAAATAGTGGTGTTGGAGCATATCATGGGCAGCATAGCTTTGATTTATTTACACATTTTAAACCTTTTATAAAGAGAAGTTTTTTCCCTGACCCTTTTTTACGATACGCCCCTTACCCTAAAAACTGGGGATGGATTAAAAAAATATTAAAATATATTTAGCTGGACCTATCTATTTTTTTTTGGAATTTTACAGCTATTTATCCCGAATAAGCGGTAGGCATAACAATTGCCTGATAAAGCATTAAATAAAAGAGCTATTCCCAGCCAACCTGCAAACATAGTCCAGCGCGTTTCTCCAAAGATTAATGGAGATGGAATTAATAATAATGAAATTATTAATCGTATAGCCCTGTCTTTATTGTTTTGATTTTTAATTATGAATTTCATTTGACGAATATAATTATAATTTGTTAATGAACTTAATCCCACTATCTGAAATCAAGGAATTTATAGAATCAATATATTTTTTTGAGACCATTTTTAAGTTGTTTAATTCAATATTTAATTCCTTCTTAATTTCTTCAAAAAATTCTAATGATTGGTTTGTTGGAGGATAATCACCTCTCTGAGAATCAGCCATTAAAAAGGCTAATCGATTATTAATTCTAATTCCAAAATTTAGCGGGTCTTGCCTGCTTTGATTTTTTGTCATGTGAATCTTATTCTCAATTATATAAAGCTTGTCTAAAAACTCATTAATTATTGAATTAATTTGACCTTTTTTGTTGATTTTACCTAATACGTAATTCAGATCTTTTCTTGTATTTCTAATATCTATTATGGCTTGATTTGCTCTAGAAACTTGATCTCTAACACTTATTAAGAAATTAAATTGATTTGTAAAATCTTCCTTAGTATTAGGCAATCTAGGATCTTTAATTATTTCAAATTCTTGTTCAGTTATCACTTGATTGTATGTTAATTTGAGATTATATTTTCCAGGAACAGCTTTTGGCCCAACATTTGGAGATGAATAAAAAACCATTCCTTCAAATGTTCTGTATCCTGGATATCTCATATCCCAAATTAATCTATTTCCTCCACTAACCGGATTCAAAGACTTTATATTATTTCCTGCAAGAGAATAATCAATATCATTAGCATTACTAGAAACTGGTTTTACTGATGAAGCAATTAGCTTATCTTTATTATTAGTGAAAGATCTGATTAATGAGCCTTCTTCATTAAATATTTCAATTTTTACAAAATCATCATTTTTCAGATTTTTTATATAATAATTAATAATTACACCATTTGGGTGATTTTCTCCATTTAACAAACTTCCAGATCCATTCCAACCAGATTGCATTCTAAAAGATTGATCAGGTTTAAATAAATGAGAATTTTTAGAACTTAAGTTTTTTGATAGTTGATGAAGAGGAGTCAGGTCATCTATAATCCAAAAAGACCTACCGTGAGTTGCTACTATTAAATCATTTTCTTTAACATGCAAATCCCTAATCGCTGTAATAGGTAAATTTAATTGAAATGGCTTCCAACTATTACCATCATCAAAAGAGATAAACATTCCCCATTCTGTTCCTGAATATAAAAGCCCTGGTCTTTTTTTATCAGCTCGCACAACTCTTGAATAATAATTTTTATTAATCCCTTTAGTAATTAGTGTCCAGCTTTCTCCGTAATCTACTGTTTTATATAAATAAGGGGTATAGTCACCAAACTTATATGAAGTAGCTGCTACATAAGCTTTACCTTTTTCAAAAGAACTTATGTCTATACTGTTAATCATATTAAGTTTAGGAGACATTGATTCATTAGGGGTTACATTTTTCCATGTTTCCCCTCCGTTTTTAGAGACATGAATTAAACCGTCATCACTACCCACCCAGATTACATTTTCTTCAATTTCGGATTCAGCAATTGCAAAAATGTTAGCATAAAATTCGGCACCAGTATTATCTTGGGTTATTAATCCTCCAGAGGACTCAATTGTTTCAGGTAAATTTCTTGTTAAATCTCCAGAAATAGTATTCCATGTTTGACCTTCATTTGTAGTAACATGAAGATAATTTGACCCTGCATATAATTTTTTGGAATTGTTAGGACTAAACATTACAGGGAAATTCCAGTTAAATCTGTATTTCATAACTTCAGCTCCCGAACCAGCAGGATTATCGGGCCAGATATTTACAGATCTAATTTGATTAATTGAATGATCTTTTCTCATCATGTAGCCTTTGTATGTTCCTCCATAAACTATATTATTATTCAGAGGATCTGGTGCTAAATGCGCACTCTCGCCTCCAGCTGTTGATTCCCAATCATCTTCAGTAATTGATCTACCAGAAGATCTGTGTTTTATTCGCACAGTACTATTATCTTGCTGTGCACCATATACTCTATAAGGAAACGAATTATCTGTAGTAACCCTATAAAATTGGGCAGTAGGCTGATTGTAATATGTAGTCCAGTTTTCTCCTCCATCATTTGAAATTTGAGCTCCACCATCATCAGCTATAACCATCCTTAAATTATTATTTGGATCTATCCATAAGTCATGATGATCTCCATGTGGAGCATTTTTTAATTCAAATGTTTCACCACCATCTTTGGAAACACCGTAACTTACATTCATGACATAAATTTTGTCTTCATTCTGAGTGTCAGCATAGATTCTTGTATAATACCAAGCCCTTTGCCTTAGAGCTCTATTGGAGTTTACTTTTTTCCAATTATTTCCACCATCATCGGATCGATACAAACCTCCATCATTCGATTCTATCATAGCCCATATTCTTTTGGAATTAACAGGAGAAATTGTCAATCCAATCATCCCCCAGGGAAAACCTGGTAACCCATTAAATGTTGATATGTCTTCCCAACTATCTCCTCCATTAAAACTTCTAAAAACTTTACTATCTGTTCCTCCACTATCCATTCTATATCCATTTCTTTTCATTTGCCAAGATGACGCATATATGATTCTTGAATTATTAGGGTCAATAATAAGATCTCCTATGCCGGCTTTATCGGAAACATATAAAATTTTATTCCAGCTTTTACCTCCGTTAATTGATTTGTACAATCCTCTTTCTTGGTTTGGCTTCCATAAATTACCTATCACTGCTACATACACTATGTCAGGATTTATCGGATCGATTCTTATTCTGGAAATATGTTTAGATTTTGGAAGCCCAATATACTCCCATGTTTCTCCTGCATCCATACTTTTCCAAGCACCCTTCCCAGATGACACATTACCTCTTAATGTTTGTTCTCCTTCACCAACATAAATTATGTTTGGATCAGAGTTGGAAACTGCAATAGCTCCTATTGAACCTCCAAAATAACCATCACTAATACTTTTCCATGTGTTTCCACCATCAATAGATTTCCATACACCTCCTCCAGCCGTACCCATATAATAAGTATTATTATCTGTTAGAATACCAGTTGCGGTTCCAGCTCTACCCCCTCTAAAGGGACCTATCAACCTATAATTTATAGCATTATATAAACTTTCATTATATGAAAGATCTTGATTGTTTGATTTTCGTTTTTGAGTGTAAGAATTATCATTTATTCCAAATAATAAAACTAAAATATAAATAAGAGTATGTTTTTTCATTTTAAATTAATTTATGTGTTTCTATTTTTTATATCTATCTCTATTTGACATTATTAAAAAGTATGCAAATGATAGAATAAGAAAAAGTGTATATACGATTACTGCATATTTTAAGTCAAATAAATACAGTACTCCACAAAAAACTAATGAAGAATAAACTGTAAGATTAATAAAAAAATTTTTGAAAAATATTAAATAATTTACAATATCAAATTGATTTCTTTTTTCTTGAGACATTGTGTTATAACCAGCAATTAAAAACCTAGCATTATCTTTATTAACTCCATAAGAAATACATAAAAAGACAATATTGGTAATAATTAATCCCATGAAACCTTTAAGAAATAATGCAGCCATAGTTATAATTGATTTTGAATGCTATATCTAATTTACAAAAGATTGATTAAAATAGTTAAAACTAGATTTCATCTGTTTAATCAATAATCAATAATTAGTTAACCTTTTATATACAAGTATATGTGTATATTTAATTAAATTTAAACACATACAAATGAGAAATTTATATATAATGTTTCTATTGGCAGGAGGTCTAATTGCCCAAGAAACAATAATTTACTAAAATATTATGCTGACTCCAGATAAAAAATCTGAATTAAAATTAATCGATGGAGTTAAAGCACATAATGCAAAATATCATACTAATAAAAAGGCTACTGCTTCACTTTATTTTGTTTTAACTGGACCAAATTCCGGGAAATATGCTTGGATAAATGGACCAATGAATTATTCTGATATGGATTGGTGGCCAGGCATTGCTCACCAAGAAGATTGGCAAATAAATGTAAGAAATTATATTACGGATGAAACAATTCAATATGTTCAATTAAATTGGAATGCTAGTCATACTCCTCCAAACTGGGGTTCTCCGGATAAATTATTAATAAGAACATTTAAGGTAAAAAATAAAACAGATAGTAGACAAAAACTTATGCAAGCCATAACTAAGATAAAAGAAGCTTTAGTTAAGATGGACGCTCCTAATCCAAGAAGGGTTTATTTTAATGTATTTAGATCAGAAAATGGAGAAGATATCTCACTAGTTTATCCTTTTAAATCCTATAAAAGATTTAAAAACAGTAATGGACTTCCACCTAATTTTTTTACTGAATATGATAAAATAAATGGAGATGGAAGTTTTAAAACAGATGTTGGAGATGTTATTCAAATGTATTCTGATGGATGGTATGATGAGGTTAGAGTTTTAGTGAAATAATTTAAAACATTTTACAAATAAAAAATACTCTGATTAATCAGGGTGTTTTTTATTAAATAACGTTAGTTTCTATATTTGAAATAATATCATTTTATGAAATTATCAATATATCAGGTTGATGCTTTTACAGATAAAGTTTTTGGAGGAAATCCTGCATGCGTTATTCCCCTAGAAAATTGGATTGAAGATGATATATTAATTAAAATAGCACAAGAAAACGCAGTCCCTGAAACTGCTTTTTTTGTTGAAACTGAAAATGGGTTTCATCTTAGATGGTTCACCCCAGAGTGTGAAATGGATTTATGTGGACATGCTACTTTAGCAACAGCTTTTGTAATAAAAAACTTTTTAAGCTACTCTAAAAATAAAATAAAGTTTAAAACATTAAGCGGAAATTTAAAAGTGACTTCAAATAGAGATTTTTTCACCCTTGATTTTCCAAGCAGAAATCCAGTTGAAGCAGATTTACCTGAGATTATTAAAAAGGCTCTTAGCATTCCTCCAATCCAAACTTTTAAGTCAAGAGATTATGTTTTGATTTATAATAATCAGAGTGATATTGAGAATATTACTGTTGATGATCAAATATTGAACCAATTAGACCTAAAAACAGGAGGAATAATAGTTACTTCTAAGGGTGTAACATCAGATTTTGTGTCTAGATTTTTCACCCCACGATCAAGTATTTTAGAAGACCCTGTAACAGGATCTGCCCACTGTTCTTTAATTCCTTATTGGAGTAAAATATTAAAAAAAAAGAAAATGAAAGCCATTCAATTATCTAATAGAAAAGGCAAGTTATTATGCGTTAATAACAATGATCGAGTTTTGATAACGGGTAAGGCAAAAATCTACTCTCAAGGAAACATATGGATATAGCCAATAATTTATATCTTTAATCAACAAGTTTTTCAATTCTCTTATTAAAATCTAACTAAAATGAAATATTTATTACCCCTTTGTCTTTTAATATCAATTCAGGTATCTGCTCAAAAATATTTTACTGAAAAGTATGAGCCTTTTAATTCTGAGATAGAAACTCCTGAAATATTTTTAGGATACCCTATAGGTTCTGAACACACTAGACATGATAATATTATAAGTTATTTTAAAAACCTAGCATTAAAATCTGATCGAGTAATTTTAAAATTTTATGGAAAAACTCATGAAGGGAGAAGACTTCCTATGCTAGTTATTAGTTCTCCAAAAAATTTAAAAAACATAGATCAAATTCAAAAAAGACATTTATTGCTTGTTGATCCAAACAACAAAATTGAACCTACAGAAAAAGATCCTGTAATTATAAATTTAGCTTTCAATGTTCATGGAAATGAGCCTTCATCTTCAGAAGCAGCTATTCTTTCAGCATTTACATTAACAGCATCTTCAAATAAAGAAATATTAAATGTTTTAGAAAACAGCATAATTTTTATAGACCCTGCAATAAATCCAGATGGAAGGGATCGTCATACTCAGTGGGCTAATAGTTATAAAGCTGACCCATTAGTTAAGGATCCAAATGATGTCGAACACAATGAAAATTGGCCTAGAGGAAGGACTAACCATTATTGGTTTGATTTAAATAGAGATTGGCTTTTGGCAATAAACCCTGAAAGTCAAGGAAAGCTTAATTGGTATCATCAATGGTATCCAAATGTAGTTACAGATTTTCACGAAATGGGTAGTCAAAGCTCTTATTTTTTTGAGCCTATGAAAGCCAATGGATCTTTAGATCCAATTATGCCCAAAGAAAATTATATAGATTTAAATAATTTATTTGCTAAATACTTTTCAAAATCATTAGATAGTATTGGGTCTCTTTACTTTACCAAAGAAGTGTTTGATGGAACCTATCCTGGCTATGGATCTTCATATGCAGATCTTCAAGGAGGGCTTGGAATTCTTTTTGAACAAGCTAGCTCCAGAGGGTTAGTTCAAAAAACGGATTATAATGAAATAACATTTGCCTTTACAATTAGGAATCAATATGTGTCGAGTATGGCAACTCTTAAAGCATCTATCGAAAACAAATTAATTCTTAACAGGTATCAAAAAACAACATTTAAAAGTGCAATATCAAATGCTGAAAGTAGTAGAATTAAAGGGTATGATTTTCAATCAAGTGATCAAAATTTGATTAAGGCTTTTATAGACAAATTGTTAAGGCATAAGGTTAAAGTATATGAAAAGAAAACAGGAAGTTATTTTGTACCCTCAAAACAACCTCAATACAGAATGGTTCAAACTTTTTTTGAAACTTATGAAAAGTATCGAGACAGTGTTTATTATGACGCATCAGCATGGTCAATGGCAAATTTTTATAATATAAAATATAAACCTACTTCCAAGACCTATTTAAATAATGAAATAAATAGTGTTAATGAAGTAGTTAAATGGGAAGCAGTTAAAAAATCTGAATATGCATATTTAGTAGATTCAAGTGATTATAATGTTCCTGCATTAATAAATGGTTTACAGAAAAAAAATATTGTTGTTGCATCATCATTTAAACCATTTACAATAATGACCAACAAAGGAAATCAAACTTTTTCTTATGGTTCATTGGTAATACCAATTGCAAATCAAAAAGTAAATAGCGAGCATATTTATAATTCAATAGTTGAGCTTCAGAAACAACTTGAGATTAATATTTTTTCTGCAAACTCTGGATTAAGCACAAAAGGAATTGATTTGGGTTCTAGAAGCGTTCAATCACTTAAAACTCCAAAGGCCGCAATGATTATAGGTAATGGAGTAAGATCATACGAGGCTGGGGAAGTATGGCATTTATTAGACACTAGAGTCCATATGCCAATCACTAAAATATCTTTAAATTATTTCGACAGAATCTCTATAGATAAGTATAATGTTTTAGTAATGGTTTCGGGGAATTATAAGTTTGATACTAAGACAACAGAAAAAATTAAAACTTGGATTTCAAAAGGAAATACTTTAATTACTATTGGAACAGCTAATAATTGGATAATAAAAAACAAAATTGTTAAAGAAGAATTAGTGGTTAAAAAGAAAGATACTTTAAATAAAGATACTTTAAATAATAAATTAGAGAGAAAACCATATGTTGATGCTTCAGAAAATAATGGTAGAGAGAAGTTAGGAGGAGTGTTTTTAGATGTAAACATTGATATAACTCATCCAATAGCTTTTGGTTATAATGATTCTAATCAAGTAGTTTATAAAAACAATTTAGTTTGGTTAAAGCCAAGTAATAATAGCTATTCTAATGTCGCTATCTATGATAATAAACCTCATGTTGATGGCTATATCTCTAAAAATATTCGTAAAGATTATTTACCAAAAAGCGCTTCTTTAATTGTTAGTAAAGTAGGTAAAGGCAGGGTTGTAATGTTTGCCGATAACCCAAATTTTAGAGGAACTGCATACGGAACTAACAGACTGTTTTTAAATGCTATATTTATGGCTGATAAAATTCAAGTTCCTTCTTCTGGAGAATAAAAAATTAAAATAAATTATGAGAAATATTTTATTAATAATATTGATGTTTTCCTTTCATATAAATCTTTTATCGCAGAGAAAACATGAGAAAATCTCAAAAAAGGAGGGAGTGAAAACACTATCTCTATTTAAAGAACTCTTGTCTATACCAAATGACGGAAAAAATAAGGAGGATATTATAAAGAATATTATTTGGAGCACTAACCAATTAAACAGTCTTGGTTTTGAAACTAAGTCACTTAGCACTTCATCACTTCCATTATTAATTGCTTCTAAGTCAGTTAATGAAAACCTGCCTACAATTGGTTTTTATATGCATTTAGACGGACAGGCTGTTGATAAATCTAAATGGGATCAAGAAAGCCCTTGGATTCCAGTTATTAAGAAATATAATGGATTTAACTGGGAAGAATTAGAATGGAATTCAATTTATTCTGATAAAAATGAAGATTTAAGAATCTATGCTAGATCCAGTTCTGATGATAAAGGACCGTTTTTGATGTTTTTAACTGCTCTTAAGATTTTAGATAAATATCAAGAATCCCCTGCTTTCAATATTAAACTTATTCTTGATTTTGAAGAAGAGAAAAGCTCATCTGGACTTCCTGAAGCAGTTTCAAAATATCAAAAAGAACTAAGAGCAGACATGTTATTAATTTTGGATGGTCCAATGCATTTTTCTGGGAAACCTACACTAGTTTTTGGAAATAGAGGAATTTCATCAATTACTCTTAAAACTTTTGGCCCAAAGACACCCCAACATAGTGGACACTATGGAAATTATATTCCAAATCCGGCATTACGACTCAGTCAAATTCTTTCCTCAATGAAAAGCGAGGATGGCAAAGTCATTATTCCTGGTTTTTATGATGGAATTACTTTGGATGAGGACACCAAGAAAATATTAAATAATGTTCCTGCTGCAGAAAATGCAATTAAAAAACGCACAAAAATTAATTCAACTGATAAGGTTGGGAGTAATTACCAGGAATCATTACAGTATCCATCCTTAAACATTAGAGGGTTACAAAGTGGATGGGTAGGAGATCAAGTAAGAACCATAATCCCTTCTAGTGCAACTGCAGAAATTGATGTAAGGCTTGTTTTGGAGAGTAATCCTGAAAAACTAATGACTTCTATTAAAGATTATATAAAATCTTTTGGATATACAGTTTTAGACTCTAATCCAACTGACGATCAAAGAATGAAATATGAAAAAATAATTCAAATGAATTATAAAATTTCATACCCTGCATTTAGGACACCTGTAAACTCTAAGGAAGGCAAATGGCTTGAAGCTTTACTTAAAAAGTATTATAAAACTAACCCAGTTCTTATTAGAACAAGTGGTGGCTCTGTTCCAATTTCTCCATTTGTTAATCAACTAGGGATACCGTCAATTGGACTACCAACAGTAAATCTTGACAATAATCAACACAGCCCTAACGAAAACCTTAGGTTAGGTAATTATTTTCAAGGGATTGAATCATTAGTAAGTATTTTATTAGAAACATATAAATAAACCATATAATTATGACATTTCAAAAATTCAATTTAGTAGTTAACTTTCTTTTTTTATTCTCTTTATCTGCTCAAGAATCTTCTTTATTTAATGGAAAAGATCTTGATGGATGGAATATACATGGTACCGAAAAATGGTATGTAGAGGATGGAAACCTAATTTGTGAGAGTGGCCCCGATAAAGAATACGGATACTTGTCAACTGTAGATTCTTATAAAGATTTTGAACTTAGTTTAGATTTCAAGCAAGAAGCCAATGGAAATAGCGGTATATTTATAAGATCTACGGTTGAAGGAACAATTGTTTCTGGATGGCAAGTTGAGGTTGCTCCTCCTGGAAAAAATTCGGGAGGTATTTATGAGTCTTATGGAAGAGGATGGTTGATAAAGCCTGATAAAGTTAAAGATCAAGCTTTGAAAATGGGGGAATGGAACAATATGAAAATTCGAGTCAAGGGAGATCAAGTTATAAGCTGGATTAATGGAGTTGAGATGGTTAGCTTTAATGATGAAAAAATTGGAAAAGGAGTAGGGGCAATTGCTCTTCAAATACATGATGGAGGAGGAATTAAAGTTAAATGGAAAAACATTGTATTAAAAAAACTCTAATTAAGTTTTAAAAAATTATTATTAATAAAATGAAATTATTTTTTAGAATTATTTTAATACTTTCTGCTAATGTGAATAGTCAATCAATTAAATTTTTATCTAGTGATAGACTTGTTTTGGGAAATAATAAAGAAAGAACAGCTTCATTAGATGTTGGTGATATTGATAATGACGGAGACCTAGATGTAGCTGTTGGTAATGATAGAGCTCCAAATAACTTATTTATAAATGATGGGGATGGAAATTTTTCAAAAGGCTTGACTTTTGGAAATATTAATTCTACAACAAGAAATATTATTGTTTCAGATATTGATCTAGATGGAGATCAAGACATTTTAATAACAAATAGAAGAGAAGAAAATGAAATTTGTTTAAATAATGGGAAAGGTGTTTTTAATAAAACAATTGGTTTTGGAACAAAAAATGATTCCACAATTGATATTGAAGTGGTTGACATAGATCAAGATAATGATATAGATCTAGTTCTTGCTAATAGAGATGGACAACAGAATTACATATATTTAAATGATGGAAACTTAAGGTTTAACAAAAAAATATTGTTTGGATCAGGAACTGATATAACTCGTTCAGTTGCTATTTCGGATATAAACCAAGATGGTTTTTTAGATATAATTTGCGCAAATATTGGCGAACCAAATTTTATATATTTTGGAGATTCAAAATTCAGTTTCAATGAAAAGGTGGAATTTGATAACAGCCTAGATAAATCATATTCAATTGACGTCGGGGATCTTGATTTAGATGGCGATGTAGATATCGTGATTGGAAATTCAGATACTCCCAACACCATATTTTATAATAATGGAATTGGAAGAGTTTGGAAAAATTTTTTCTAAGTGACAAAAGGTTTAACACCTATGATATTAAAATAAGTGATCTAAATAACGATGGTCGACCAGATATTATTGAGAGTAATTCAGATGAAAGAAACATTTTTTATTTTAACAAACAAACTAATAAATCCCCCAACTAATGACTAAGAAAGTAATATTAATACAATTTTTTGTTTTTTTTGTTTTTTTCATTATAGGAAAAGAAATTCATGCTCAAAATAATAATGAAGGTTTAACTTTTAAATATTTCGGAGCCGCAGGATGGCAGATTTCGGAGGAGAATACAACTATTTTAATCGATCCATATCTGACAAGATTAAAATTAGGAGAAACCTCTATAAAGTTAAACCCCAATTCAAGTTCGACTCCATCAACTAGCTCAATAGATAATCGAAAAAATTATAAGAGAATAGATTATTATGAGTCGGATACCACTTTAATAAAGAAAATAATCACAAAAGCGGATTATATTTTAATTCATCATTCACATTTTGATCATCTTTCAGATGTTCCTTATATCGCAAAAATGACTGGCGCCAAAGTTATAGGAACTGAAACTACTATATCAATATTAAAAGCATATGGAATTGAAGAGGACAA
>Ga0115002_10006501_pt1 | contig 13436 bp, 12 predicted proteins | sample ArcticOcean_MG_C_8_FD_89576 | JGI IMG/M metagenome (GOLD analysis project Ga0115002, IMG submission 89576) | Marine microbial communities from western Arctic Ocean - ArcticOcean_MG_CB11_86 | ecosystem: Environmental > Aquatic > Marine > Oceanic | place: Arctic Ocean: Canada Basin | collected...
ACGATCCGACAGATTTATAACAATTATGGCTTTGAGACGCAAATCTTGGCGGCGAGTTTGCGTTCGCCCAAGCATGTTGTTGAATGTGCGCTGGCGGGTGCCGATGTTTGCACTTTGCCACCAGATGTATTGAAAAAGCTGTTGACACACCCATTGACGGACAGTGGCTTGGAACGTTTTTTGGCGGATTGGAAAACGTGGGAAGATGGAAAAAAGTAGGGTGTAAGTCTTTAATAGGTGCGCCTCTTTTATAGGTTTTATCGTTTGCCCTGCGATCGATAATGGGGAATCAATGGGCAGCATGAAGGACTTGTGTGTTTTCACACAAGTCCTTTTTTAATATATCAAAAAGCCGTTGACTTTCTACCTTTGTTGATGCTTCATGGGGACGTTGTGAATCTCGCATTTCTGCGTAAGATCGATGTCTGACCCATAAAGGAGGGTATATGAGACGAATGGTATTGTGTTGGGGTATGGCCCTGTTGTTGTGTGGTGGTGCTTTCGCTGAAGGACCTGCGGGTACTGTTGTGTATTTTCAATCGGGCGGTGAGGTTTATCTTTTGCTGGCGGAGCATCACAATAGCAGGCGTGGGTGGGCTGGTTTTGGTGGTGGGGCACGGGAAGGTGAGACTGTTGAAGAGACTGCCGCAACAAAAACCCATGAAGAATCTCGGGGATATTATAAAAAGGAAGATATTCTTGAGAAGATCAAAGGACTGAAACCTGTGGTTGCTGGTGATTTTGCGACCTATTTTGTTGAAGTGCCCTTTGTTCCGGTACAGCAGATTATGAACCATCGCATTCCAGATGAAGAAAATGATGCCTATTCGGAGCGCAGTACATTTGCTTGGGTTTCGTATTCTACCATGGCTGATTTTTTGAATGAAGACTTGAGCAAAAACAGACTGATTAAGTATATGGTTGATCCTGCGTTTTTACCGGCGGGCAGCGAAACTCAGTGGTTGTGGCCTGCTTGGTTGCGAAGTATGCGCGCTGCTGTTGCAACAAATACTTTGCCCTGGAAATCAAAGTCGCCAATGAAATAGCAACTTTTCTGAGAAATATCTTGACGGTGGAGGTGAGAAGTTCCGACACTTGTTCAGGTCGGGGCTGTTGCCCACGAATTGCAAGGTAAAGCTCTCGGGTCATACGTGATCCGAGGGGTTTTTTTATGATGTCGGGATGGCAGGTGTTATGATTTGCGTGAGGGGATACTTTTAGCCATATTGTTGCCCGTCTATGATAAAGGCTTTGGTGCTAAAACCAAAAACGGGAATCTGCGATATGATTTCGCAAATTCCCGCTTTAGATGGAGCCACCCAGCGGATTTGAACCGCCGACCGCCTGATTACGAATCAGGTGCTCTACCAGCTGAGCTAGAGTGGCTTAAGGTATGAAAAAACAAATATTTATATTAAGTTAACAATTGTCTTGCGAGTAAAAAATACACAAAGGGTTTTGGCCTGTCAAGATTTAATCTGTCAAGGAGGTTGCAATGCGTTTTGTCGTGGCTGTTGATTGTGAAGGGGTGGCCTGTGCTGTGGGGTCTCCGGGAGCATCTTTGAATGAATCACGTGATTTGGGATTTGCTCAGTTGCAGGCCACGCGTGAGGCCGATGCAGCGGTGCGAGGTTTGTTTGAAGCGGGTGCTGAGCAGGTGATTGTTTGGGATAATCACGGTGGCAGTTTGAATCTCAAATACGATTTGTTGGATGAGCGGTGTGATATTGCACTTGGCAAAGGTTTTAAACATCGGTTTGAATGGATGACGGATGATTTTGATGGTGTGGTTTTGATCGGGTATCATGCGATGGACAATACGGTAGATGGGGTGATGTGTCATTCGTTTAGCTCAGCGGCGTATCAGTATATGAAAATCAATGGCAAAGAAGTGGGGGAAATGGCGATAGATGCCGCGATGGTTGGTGAAAAAGGGGTGCCGGTGATTTTTGTGGCAAGCGATGACAAAGGTACGGCTGAAGCCGAGGCATTTTTCCCGGGTGTAGAAACGGTTACGACAAAACAAGCTTTGGGATGGAATTGTGCGGTGAGCAAACATCCTAAACGCGCGGTGAATGAAATTTTTGAAGGGGTGCAGAAGGCGGTGGCCAACCGGAATGAGATCGCGCCATTTTCTTTTGATTCGCCTCTGGAATTCGAGATACGTTATAAAAGGTTGGAACGTGCAGAATCCGTTAGTCGAGGGTATCAGTGTGCTGAGCGGATTGACCCTTACACTGTGCGGTATCAGTTGGATGGGATTGGAGAATATTTTTAGGGTAGGGAGAAGAGAGACGGAAGATGAAAGACGAAAGACGGAGAAGGCAGAAGATATGGTGATAGAATGGAGGATAGATTGAGATTATGAAATACTGGATCTGGGTCGTTTGGATTGTATTTGTGATGTGTGGCATTGGCGAGGCACAGAGAATAAAAGCGTTTCCTGAAGCACAGGGGTTTGGGGCTTATGCCAAAGGCGGGCGTGGGGGGAAACTGTTTCGGGTGACTACGCTTGAAGATTATGACAAAGGTGAAACGCCCATCGAAGGAAGTTTGCGGGCAGCCGTTGAAGCCGAAGGGCCGCGTATGGTTTTGGTTCAAGTGGGTGGATTGATTGAACTCAAGGCACCTTTGGTTGTTCGAAACCCGTATTTGACACTGGCATGCCATGCGGCACCTGGGCAGGGCATCTGTTTAAAGAACTATGGCTTCCAAATTCGTGATACACACGATATTGTCGTGCGCTATTTGCGTGTGCGGCCTGGTGATGTGATGGGTAAGGAAGTAGATGCGATCTCGGTGTATAAATCGCAAAATGTGATATTGGATCATTGCTCGGCGAGTTGGGGAACCGATGAAACACTGTCTGTCACGGGGGCAGGTACCGATAGTGTGACTGTTCAATGGTGTATGATTGCCGAGAGTTTAAACCAGTCTGTCCATGAAAAAGGCGCGCATGGTTACGGGTCTTTGATTCGGGCCGATGGGCGCATTTCTTTTCATCACAATTTGTATGCACATCATACGACTCGTTGTCCACGCCCAGGAACGTATGGTGACAAAAGTGTGGTCCTGGATTTTCAGAACAATGTGATTTATAACTGGAAAGGCATGCCGGGGTATAGTCGGGCAGACTCGGTGCGCATGAACTTGGTAGGCAATTATTATAAACCTGGGCCATCGACAACGGGGAAAGATCACATTTTTCAAATTGGTGGGGAAACAACCTTGATGTATGCATCAGATAATATTTTGGAAGGTGTGGATCATGGAAAAGAGGACTGGGCATTAATTGAAGGTCGTGGATGGTGGCATTGGATATTTGGGTTGGATGCTTATAAGTTGCGCGATCCTCTTCTTGTTTCGCCTGTTGTGGGTGAAAAGACAAAAGATGCATTTTTGGAGGTGCTGCATTCAGCGGGGGCCAATATGCAAACGCGCGATGCTGTAGACAGGCGGATTGTGACTGAAATTCGGCGTGGTGAAGGACGTATTATCAATTCTCAAAACGATTTGGGTGGGTGGCCTGTTTACAATACGGGTCGATACCCTACTGATCTGGATCGGGATGGCATGCCTGATAGCTGGGAAAAACTCCATCATTTAAACCCCGAGGATGGAACGGACCATGCACATGACCCAGATGGGGATGGATATACAAATTTGGAAGAATTTCTAAATGGCACGGAGCCTCCACAGGCAGATTTTTTCAATTAAAATGGGTATTGAATAAACTCATAAGGAGAACAGATATGGTAGACCTGCCCCAAGGGGTTTGGCCTGTGATGCTGACGCCATTTACGAGTGATGGTGCGATAGATTGGGATGGTGTTGATGCGTTGATAGACTGGTACCTTGAGTCGGGTGTGGCAGGTTTGTTTGCTGTTTGTGCGTCGAGTGAGATGTATCATTTGACAGAAGGAGAACGGTATGCACTCGCCCGCCACGTGGTAAAACAAGTAAATGGGCGGATACCGATCGTAGCGTCGGGCACATTTGGTGGTGCAATGGACTTGCAGGCGGAAACAGTTATAAAAACAGCTGAGACAGGTGTCGATGCTGTTGTTGCACTGGTGTGTCAAATTGTGCCCAAAGACGCATCTGATGCCGATTGGCGAAGAGAAATGGAACGTTTGTTAAGCCTGACAGGCGAGATTCCATTTGGTTTGTATGAATGTCCCAGCCCCTATCATCGCTTGCTGTCCCCTGAGTTGTTGGGGTGGTGTGCCTCAACGGGACGGTTCTGTTTTATCAAAGACACATCGTGTGATATGGATTTGATTGTGCCCAAGTTAGAAGCCATTAAAGGCCAGGGGATGAAGTTTTTCAATGCCAATACGCCGACCTTGTTAGACTCTCTCCGTACGGGTGGTGACGGTTATTGCGGCACGGCTGCAAATTTTTACCCCGATCTGTTTGCTTGGATGTGTCACTATTTTAAAAATGAGCCTGACCTCGCTGCGGATGTACAGCGTTTTTTGAGTGTGGCGAATAAGGTGGCCGGGCACAAATACAAATCTTCGGCAAAATTGTATTTGTCGATGTTGGGACTCCCGATTCTTCCGGTGTGTCGGGATCAGGAAGAGACATTTAAAGCAGAAGATCATGTGACCTTGCAACATTTGATAGAATTTTCGGACACACAACGTAGCATGTTGGGGTTGTTATGAGAATCACAACAGATCGCACATTTGATTTTCACGATCTGGATGCTTTGGCGAAAAGCATTGTGCACGCGGGCATGTCAAATGAAGAAAAGGCGTTGGCGTGTTATGATGTGGTGCGGTGGGCGATGTTTCAGTATCCGTGGGTATATAACGTGAAGGAACGTCGTGAAGAGTGGCACGATGCGACCAAGTTGTTGAATGTGTATGGCCATGGGTTGTGTGGTGTGCAAGCCCGTACTTTGGGCGCGATTTATCAAAAAGTATTTGGGTATGAAAATCAACGGCTCATTGGTCTCAATGAATGTGCTCCGGGCGATTGGGGATTGGAAAAGAATGCGGGGGCATTTTTCTTTTCGCGGATGGGAAACGGCTATTCACCAGACAATCCATCGGGGCACTCGTGTGTGGAGGTCTTTTACGATGGCCATTGGCATCATTTGGATCCGATGGTCAATTTTTATTGTTATACACGTGATGGCAGTCGTATTGCATCGCTTGAAGATACGATTGCCGATCCAACTTTGGTAACGCACCCGAGTCGGGAGATTTTGGGCTTGATGCCCGATGGCGATTTGGGGAAAGTTTTCTACCAATCGCGTTTTGCCGACTGGGGACCGGGACCGGGATACTTCATGGTGATGGATACGCAGATGGATGTGACTTTGCAAAAAGGCCAATCGATCACGTATTTTTGGGACCGTGAACATGGGCGTTTTTATTGGCCAGAGATTTGGGCAGAACGATTTGTGCAAGATTATTTTGATGACGGGCCAAGACATCCAGAACGTTTACAAAGCACGTGGCGTCATTATGGCAATGGCACGTTTCGGACGGTCGTGAAAGATGTTCAGGCAGGCGATACCTTGCGGTTGCCATTTCCATATGTGTTGGTGGGAGGAACCCTGCGCTTTGGTGCCGAACCTGGGGCAAACGCCATTCGTTTGTTGTGCCAAAAAGACGGGATTTGTGAGCGGGAGGTTGTTGCCCATTTGGGGATGAATGAGATTGATCTGAGTGACTTTGTAATGGGTGGATATGATTTGGCAATCAGCCCAAGGGGTGGTGCAATTGGGGAAGTGGTTGTTGAATTGTATTTTCTGCACAATTTTATTACGCGCCCTCGGTTGTTGCCTGGTGAAAATGTCGTAACGGTGTCGGATGAAGAGGATGAAACGCTACACGTGATTTGGGAGTGGGAAGAAGCGGGCGGGAAAACATACAAAGATGACAGGCAGGTAAATCCTTCGGAGTCGTATACCCTTTCTGTTGGGGAACTGGATAACGAAGTGGAAGAAAACCCGAAGTACATGAAACGGCTTGAGGTGAGAAGGGGGACGTTATGATTGAGGTGCGGCAAGGAAGATCGGGAGATGCGTTGACCATTGCTGATTTTCAAGTGCGGTTGGCGGAGGAGACGGAGCATATTGCATTGGATCGGGATGTGGTGGAGAAAGGTGTTCGGGCTGTCTTTGATGATCCGACCAAAGGTGGATATTGGGTGGTCGAATCAGAAGGGCAGGTGGTGGGGTGTTTGCTGACGGTACCTGAATGGAGTGATTGGCGCAATGGCACTGTGCTGTGGATTCATTCGGTGTACGTGGTGTTGGAGGCTCGTCGGTTGGGTGTGTTTCGGGCGATGTATGATCGGCTGAAAGCGGAAGTAGAGACCTCTGATGACTTGCGGGGTTTGAGATTGTATGTGGAGAAAGAAAATGAGGGTGCGCAGGAAGTTTATAAGGCAATGGGGATGAATGGGACTCGGTATGATTTGTTTGAGTGGATGCGGGAAGGATGGTAAGATCTGTTGGGAAAGATAAAAGGATAATGTGCCCTTCTTCCAGAATATAAGGAAGAGGGGCTTTTTTGTTTTTTTATGGATCGGGTTGATTGGCTGCAGCGTTTGTTCTGTCGGTGGACTGACAAAGTTTATTATATCAATCCAGCTTGAGGAGACGAGCAATGGTGTTGTAGAAGAGGTTCTGTTTGTCTTGTTCGGTGATGGGCAGAATTTGAATTCTGTTGATTTCATTTTTGGCGTACGTGGCTTGTGTTGGATAAGGGTGTGGCCCGTCGATGCCAAAGGTGATTCTGTCTGAGCCGATGCGCTGAATGGCTTCTGGGATTTTCCAGGGCAATACGACGCCACTGGTATCGAGGGTGAGGTTTTCATGTTTTTCGGCCAAAGTAATGAAACTGTCTATCAGGTTGGAATTGGTGCATAAGTAGATGCCGAAGTGTGCGACGATGATTTTGGTTTTAGGGAAGGTTTCGGCGATGCGTTGGCAATCTTCGGTTCTGCCCTTGAAGTCTATGAGACAGGGGACGTCGTGTTTTGCTGCGAGTTCGAAGATGGGGTCGATGATGTATTCTTTGAGATTGACTTCGCCAGCATGGATCTTGATACCGGGGAACCCGAGGGCAGAGATTGCGTGTTCGACCTGGTGATAGGCAGATTCGGTGATGTGGGGGAGGGCGTAGGCGTAGGGGATGAGGCGGTCTGGAAATGCTTGGTGGGCTTTGTGTGCCATCTCGTTGGCTTGGGAAGTGGATGTAGCCATGGCAAAGACAACGGTTTTGTCGATGTTTGCTTCGTCCATGGCTTGCACGATGCTTTCGGGTGTGTATTCGGTGCGTTCTTTGTTGCCGTGTTTGAGGTGGCAGTGGGAGTCGATGATCATTTTGGGATTCCTTGGGATTTGGGGTTGAAATGAGTTGTTTTAACGTCATGCCTTCGGCGACTTACTTTTTCTCAACAGCAAGAAAAAGTAAGCAAAAAGTGCCGTCCCTCAAGTGCCGGGAAGGCTGATTTTCCGCAAATACCCTCAGAGGGTGCACGAGATGGAGTGGCCTGTAGGGTTAATCGTTTTTATATCATCGGGAGCTGGACGGAATCGTGCGGAAAACCTTGATGGCTTGGTTTGATGAGGGTACATTTTGTTGATCTTGAATGTTTTTTTTAGGCGATACACAACTTTTGAGAGAGCCCCCTTAGATACCCAACGCTTTACGATGAAACGCGATGGCTTCTTGAACGTGGATATCCCAATAGTCCCAGGTGTGTGCGCCGGGAAATTCTTCGTATTCGTGAGGGATATTTAAGTTTTCGAGATGGGTGCGGTAGTCGCGATTGGCTTGGAGTAAGCCGTCTTCTGTGCCGCAGTCGATGCGGAGTGCTGGGAGTAGGTCTTTGTCTGCTGTTTTGGCAAGTTTGTAGAGGCAATCTTTTCCACCAAATGGGTTGGCTCCGAAAATTTGTGGGAATTCGATGCGCATGTCTTGGCGTACGTTTTCGGGTTTTACTTTGGTGATGCCCAGCGCGCCTGAGTGCGAGACAGCAGAGCAGAAGAGGTTGGGGTATTTGAGTGCCAAATTGAGGGCACCGTATCCGCCCATAGACAGACCGCCTATGACTCGGCCTTCGCGAGCGGGTATGGTGTTGAAGATACGATCGGTAAGTCCGATGACATCTTGGATGATGTGGTTCTCATATGCTGGGCCTTCTACGGCATCACAATAGAAGCTGCGACCGCCATCTGGCATGACAACGATGAGGGGTAGGTCTTGGACGTAGCGTTCGATACTGGTGCGGCGCATCCAAATGGAATGGTCGTCGGAGAGCCCGTGGAGGAGATAGAAGACGGAAAAGGGGCCTTCTTTGTCGTCGGGAAATATGACATTCACTGAACAGGCTTTGATGAGTGCGGGGCTTCGGAATTGTATCGTACTGAAGGCCATTGGAGATCCTTTTTGGTGTTATTAGAACCTGATCGGAACTAAGGTTTGATCCCATTAGAGAGATTAGGCTAAATGCGATTTCCAACTACTTTTTCGCCGAGTTTGGCACCGGATAGGGCGAGGCAAAAGGCGATGGCGCCGCCGATGAGCATTTTTGTGAAACTGAAGTGGATGAAGCTATAGGGTGTGAAAAAGGATATGCACAACATGAGGGCTACGGATAAAAATGCACCTACAGCGGGTTCGTGAATGCGAATGCCTGGGGAGATTAGGCCTATGATGAAGCCACCGATGAAGAAGCTGACGAGGTTCAAGAGACCTTGTAGTAGGAATTTTAAACTCATAGACATGAATCGGCCCACCAGAATATTGCCAATGAGGCCGCCTAAAAATAGCTCGACACCGATGAAGATGGCCATGCTGGCCAGCATCCATTTTTTTGAAAAAGAAGTGTGTTCTGTATTCATCATAAGCAAGTTTCATGAGAATGGGTGGGGCGATTTTATAATGAAAAATAATGCACTCTGTCTGGAGAAGCAAGGAGGGATACTACTGGTGGCCCAAGGGAAAGGTATCAATGGTTTTGGTATGTGAAAGCTTGCTGTTTAAGTATATCTGTGGCATATTTAGAGGGGCTCTACGTCACTACATGAAAGGGGTAATGATGAGCGATACGACATTGCGGTTTCGACAGATTCATTTGGATTTTCATACCAGTGAGGCAATAGCGGGGATTGGCGAGCGGTTTGACGCTGAGCAATTTGCCGATACGTTGGCAAAGGCGCGGGTGGATTCGATTACGTGTTTTGGGCGGTGTCATCATGGGTGGATTTATTATGAGACGGAGCTATTTAAGGAGCGGATGCACCCGCACTTGACGCGGAATTTGTTGAAGGAGCAGATTGATGCGTGTCATGCACGGGATATTCGCGTGCCGATTTATTTGACGGTGCAGTGGGATCAATTTACATCGGAGCGGTATCCTGAATGGTTGGCGATGGATGCGTCGGGCAAACAAATGGGGACACCGCCTTATGAGGCCGGGTTTTACAGGCGGTTGGCGGTGAACTCTGGGTATTATGATTTTTTGAAGGCACATGTTGCTGATCTGTTTGCGTTGTTGCCTGTGGATGGATTGTTTTTTGATATTGTGCAGCCGTTGGATGACGCGTCGTATTTTAGCCGTCAGCAGATGTTGGCAAAGGGGATGAACCCGTCGTTGGTGGAAGAGCGTCAGAAGTTTGGGCTTGAGGCGATCAATACGTTTAAAAATGATATGAGTGCCTTTATCCGAACATTTGATAAAGACTGCACGATCTTTTACAATGCGGGGCATATTGGGCCACGACAACGGTCGGTTGCAAATGCGTATTCACATTTTGAATTGGAGTCATTGCCCAGTGGTGGATGGGGCTATGTGCATTTTCCAATGGCGGTGCGATATGCGCGTGGGTTGGGTTTGGATTGTATGGGTATGACGGGCAAGTTTCATACGTCGTGGGGAGATTTTCATTCGTTCAAAAACCCCGAAGCGTTGCAATTTGAGTGTTTTCAAATGTTGGCACACGGCGCCAAGTGCAGCGTGGGCGATCAGTTGCCACCCCACGGTGAGATTTGTCAGACGACGTACAATTTAATCGGCTCGGTTTATTCAGAGGTCGAAAAGAAAGAGCCGTGGTGTGTGGGTGCTGTGCCGTTGGTGGATATTGCGTTGCTGACGACAGAAGAGTTTACAGGAGAGCGCATTCCCACACCTGCTGCGGGTGCGGTGCGGTTGTTGCAAGAGGCTGGGCATCAGTTTGATATTGTGGACACGGCATCTGATCTGTCGGGTTATAAAGTGGTGATTTTGCCCGATGAAGTGCCTGTATCGGGTAGTTTTGCTAAGAAGTTGAACGCTTACTCGGCGGGTGGCGGGGCGATTCTTGCAAGTTATAAGTCGGGTTTGAATGATGCGGGTGATGCTTTTGGGCTGGATATTTTGGGTGTGGATTTTAAAGGGGATGCACCGTATAGCCCAGATTTTTTGGTGCCAGACGACGCGATTTCGGAAGGATTGCCTCAGACGGAACACGTGATGTATTTGAAAGGATTGGAAGTTTCAGCAGGTGTGGGCACTGAGGTGTTGGCGGATACGGTTGTCCCGTATTTTAATCGCACGTGGGAGCACTTCTGTTCTCATAAGCACACACCGTCGGCTGGCGAAATAGGATATCCGGGCATTGTGAAAAATGGGCAGAACGTGTATTTTATGCACCCGGTCTTTAGCCAATATGCCAAGAATGCGCCGCGTTGGGTGAAGCAGTTGGTGGTGAATGCCTTGGGTCTCTTGTTGCCAGACCCCGTGTTGCGCTTGAAGGCACCTTCAACGACTTTGGCAACCGTGAACGCACAGCCAGAAGAGAATCGGTGGGTAGTACACTTGTTGCATTATGTTCCCGAACGACGTGGCCAAGATTTTGATGTGATTGAAGATGTGATTCCGATTTTTGATGTGGGTATTTCGGTGCGTGTGGACAACGAGGTGAAAAGTATTGCAACCGCGCCGGGGGGTGAAGCGTTAGTTTTTGAGCAAGCCGATGGGCGGGTTTCATTTACATTGCCCAAATTAGAGGGGCATGAGATGATAGTGTTGGGGTTTTAGAGGAGGCCGGAATAGCTCATAGAATCGCTCAACTGGGGTGGTGAAGGGGAGCTGACCGTTTAAACTTTAACTGAATAAGGAATGGGATTTCGATGAAGCGATTTATAGGGTTGTTTTTATGTGGAGTTTGTTGTTTGGGTGCGTGGCCTGTGCACGCTCAGGAAATGGATCAGCAGTTTATGGCTGTGTTTGTGCAAGGCAAGCGCGTGGGGTATTTTAAGAATCTGCGAAGGGTGTTTGCAGATTCTGTGGTGACCACAGAGTTGATGACGTTTTCGGTTGATGCCGGTGAAGGGACCGTTGATAAATTGTCTGTGGATGAAGTTGTCGAAACACCAGAAGGCCAGTTGTTGCACTTTCGGCATGAGCGGGTAAGAGGGCCTATATTGGTTCGCATCGCAGGAACGTTAAATGGCCCCAAGTTGCAGGTCTCATTGGTTCGCGAAGGACAGAAACAGGAACACGAACTGGATTGGCCGGAAGGTGCTCGAATGGCTGAAGCTCGCCGGTTACTGGCCAAAGAACAAGGTTTAACCGAGGGCACTCAGTATACGTTTATGCAATTTTTCAGTGACGGTTTGGTTGCGGGTGAAGTCATGGTCTCCATTGGAGGAGAGGAAGAAGTTGAGGTTTTGGGCACGAAGATGAAACTAACCAAAACAACGGAAGTGATTTCGCTTCAGGACAAAACATTGGAATATACGGTTTATCGCGATGCTTCGGCCAGAGCGATGAAGATTATTGCACCGACGATGTTTATGGAACTGGTGAATTGTTCGGAAGCCTATGCGATGACACCCTTGGGAGGTATCGAATAATAAACGATATTATTTGCGGATCATTTCAAATATTTTACAGGCACGTCATTTGCAAATGACGTGCCTGTGTTGTTTTGGGTCTTTTTTGAAACCCAAAGCAGACTTTAAGCATCGGCAGGTGTGATGGGAAGACCACAGGTGCATTCTTTTTGCAACAGGAGGTTAGGGTGTTTTTGCGATTATTTATGGCGATTGTTGGTGTTGTGGTTCTGTGTGTTGTGCCTTCACAGGCAGAAAAAGTGATCAGCGGGGTTGTGACTGATGCGGAGACCGGCGAACCGTTGCCACAAGGCACGGTGCAGATTTTGGGCACCTATGAGGGCACGATTACCAACCGAGATGGGGCGTATGAATTGGTGGTGCGTGTGTTTCCTGCTGTGGTGAAGGTGAGTTACATCGGGTATCAGTCTGTGGTGATTGCCATTAACGAGGCGACAGAAGCGGTGCAGAATGTGGTATTAGATCCCGTGCCGATTGTGATGGATGAGTTGGTGGTAACGGCCAAAGATATGGGACCGAACATTATGCGCAAGGTGATTGCACAAAAACAGACGTGGTGGCAAGATTTATCCACATTTCAAGTGCGGGCCTATTCTCGGTTTACCTATCGTAATGAGACCGATTTGGTTGCCGTGATAGAAATTTTATCGGACGCGTATTGGGATAGGGAAAGAGGTTGGCGGGAAGTGGTTAAAGACAAGCGAGAAACAAAGAACATTGTTGGCGGTTTTGCTTTGCCTGCCGCTGCCGCAGTTAATTTGTATGATGATGAAATTGAGATTGGTGGCCATTATTTGGTGGGTGTAACGCATCCTGATGCCTTGGACCACTATGATTTTAAACTGGCAGGCAGACGTTTTTTGGATCGGAAAATAATCTATGATATTGACGTAAAGCCAAAAAACAAGCTGAAGTCGGCTTTTACTGGACGTGTGTCAGTGATTGACAGTGTGTATGCAATGGTCGATGCCGAGTTGACACCGAACCGAGCCTTTTTGTTTCCGCCACCCATTCGTGCTCTGGGTATTACAATGTCACAGCAGTTTAGCGATACTGGCGGTGCATTTTGGTTGCCTATTGGATACCAATCGGTAGTGGGTTTGGAAATTGGTATCGTTGGATTACAGCTGCCACCTATTAAAGCGCGTCGGGTCTCGAGGCTCTCTGATTATCAGGTGAATGTGGTATTGGTTGATTCGCTGTATGAAAAAGGGCGCCGGCCTGTCACAGTAGACTCGGTATCTGTTGAACAGGATAGTTTGATGGCAAAAGCAGGTGTGGTGGTGCCGCTTACTGAAGTGGAGGCGATTGCGTATGAAAATATTGACAGTACCATGACACTGGAGAAAGCATATAAACCCAAAGGTTTTTTGGCGCGGTTTATTGATATGGGCGATGATGATGGTGGCAATGGGGGAAGTGACAAGAATGGGGGGGGGGGACAAGGGGGTAAAGGTCGCGGGAGAAAGCTGGGGCTTTCATTGAAATGGAGACCTGAGGGGTGGTATGACCGGGGGGTTGGGGCACACCGGGGGCTCAAATACCAAAAGGGCTCGGGCCGGTCTCCATTGG
>Ga0115002_10006502_pt1 | contig 13435 bp, 11 predicted proteins | sample ArcticOcean_MG_C_8_FD_89576 | JGI IMG/M metagenome (GOLD analysis project Ga0115002, IMG submission 89576) | Marine microbial communities from western Arctic Ocean - ArcticOcean_MG_CB11_86 | ecosystem: Environmental > Aquatic > Marine > Oceanic | place: Arctic Ocean: Canada Basin | collected...
CTACTTTGTTTCCCTTGCTTTGTTCCTGTAACTACAGTCACATCATATCCTCTTTCAGCTAACTCTTCGCACAATATAGCCCATCGTGTTGTCCTGGGGCTTACGAGAGGTGTAAATTGATGAGATACTAAAAGGATTCTAGGTTTGTTAGTCATTTTCGCTTCCAACTGATGTGATAAGTCCTAGAGAAACTCCGAGAAGTACACTCAACTCTTCAGCTTGAAAAAAGAACATGAAAAGTATCAATAGAAGATTAGCCATCATATATTGAGATAATTCATCTTTTCTTATAAGTAAATCTCTTGTAATTGAAGAAAGAATATACATAAACCATATAAACCCAATCATCCCCGTAGACATAAGTAAATTTGCAAATAGGTTATTGAAAGAGACAACTTGCCCTGGATTTCTAAACATTACCTGTCCATCTTTTACTTGTTTTGTGGCCTCGTCTGCGGTATAAGATAATGGAATATTAGACAAACCCATTCCTTGCCCAAATATTGTTAATCCGTTCTCTTTTATATAACTTCTAAGAAATGAAGTATTCTCAAATGCATCTAACCCACCAGACGCTATTAAAGAGAACCTTGAAAAAACACTTGAAGTTATATTCTCTGAATTCTTTGCTTTATCAAAATCATCTTGATAAATCGAGCAATCACATTGATCTGAAGGATATGGAGGACACATTGATGGATCGAGCGCAGGAAATTTATATGTTAAGGTATTCCCAAGTAAACTTGCTGTCAACAATAAGGCAACAGGTAAAAGAAGCTTCAAATTCAACTCTCTAGTTTTAACAAAATTGTATAAAGTTATAAAAATAAATGTCAGTATTAAGCCGATAATACCAGTTAAGCTTCGTGTCAAAACTAAACACATAATTGGAATAGCTGAGAAGAAGTACCAAAATTTCTTTTTTTGAGCTAAATAGAAAATTAAAGGAATAATTGGAGCTATCCAAACTGCCAAAAAACTAGGCTCTCGAAATGTCCCATAATTTCTTAGAACCGAACACGCCCTTCTAATGGGCTGTGTCCAACCTCCCGAACCTGGCCTTGTTCTTGGAAAATCTGGTAAATCAAAAATGTAAGAAAAGTAAGAATATAAAGAAAGGAGTGAAATTAGTAAGCCGACATAACAAATGTAGGAAATAATTTCATCTTTACTCAAATAATCATTAAGTAAATGGATAAGCCAAACAGCAATCAAAAAAGCTAAGACTTTCAATAAACGAAGAAAAACATACTGACCTAAAGTTGTACTTGCATATTTTGGTAAGGTTTCATCAGAAATTAATGCCTGTACTATTGTCAATGCAATGACGTAGAAGACCCAAAGCTTCAAAGGGGATGACCTACCCATATCTGATCTCCATCCAGAGTAAAAGTTTAAAATAAATGTAAAAAGGAGAACTGAAATTCCTATCCATGAAAGAGGAATTGAAATAATTGAATACGCATCTAAGCCTTCAAGGAATATAGCCAAAGAGAATAATACCAATGTAGTATTTATGTTTTTCAGTTTCATGTTACTCTTTTGTACCCTTCTGAGAATTGAACTTTAATCCCTGCCTTGTCCTCTCCCCAGGATGTATATTCCTCTAACTCTACATCATTTGAAAAATCTTCAATATAAACTATGCCTTCTTCAATTCTTATTTTTCTATATATCCTTTTCTTATTGAAATCTGCATATCCTAGAAAACTATATTTACCTACTTCTAGTACTACTCCGTTACTCATATTGTTTAACTTGAAACAATCAAATTCATCTTCTTTTGAGAAATTAATTATTGCTTTTGGCCCCCAATGGTATCTCATAGATCTGAAGCTATTCCTAATTTCAATATCATCCGTATAAGTACCAGTTCCAGGATCACGTGCTACCCATTTATCATCAGTAAAGCATTCTATAGCTAGTTGATCATAATGAGAATGACCCCCAATACTGTTTTGACCTATTTGTCCACACCGAATACTAAAATACTCATTTTCATTTCTCCATACATAAATACCAAAGTCTTGAAAAGCATATAATTCGAATTCATTATTAAACATATGTATAGGCGAGTGTATAACGTTCTTAAAATCAGTTAAATCAACTGATTTTTCTTTACTTTCTTTGAATGAAAGGTATGAATGGTCAAGTTCTTTACAAATATCAGGAAAAATAAAGTCAATTAATTTAATTAACCAGTTCATACTTAAAGATTTATATTCATCATATTCAAAATAAAATATACGTCCTGAATCATTATCTCCTATCTGAGATAGCTCACCATTAACAATCAAAGTTGATAAAAATATTCTATTTGCTCTAACTATACGTTCTATCTTTTCCAATACGGGAGAACAATCATCTACTTCTTCTATTGCTAGCTTACAAACTAATAATACTTCCGTAACAAAGGCAGCATAGTGGCTCGAACCTTCAAAACTTGTGCCATCTTGATAAAATTGTTTATCTAGTTGCTTATCTAGTTCTTTAGTAAAATAAACAAAATCATCTTGGCATTTATCAAACTCAAAAGTAGCAATAGTTAACAATAAGGAGGCTAGTTCCACTAAATAATGATTCCCTATAACATTTCCAAAATTTTCAAGATTATTTTTTATATATACATAATGCTGACTTATATAAACCTCGATTTCTTCTTGGCTACTGCTTATTATCTGTTGATGGATATCACAATTAAAATTCCTATGAAAAATCAAATTAATATTTCTAATTGCTACGTCCATAGGGCTATTCCAAAGAATCGTTGGAAGAGTATCAATTACTAAAGCATCTTCTGGGAAAATAGCTTTTTCTTGTGCAATTAAATTATTTTTTTGAAGCCATTGCAGTCTCCCTGCCTCATATGGAACTTTAACATCTGCAACATTAAAGTAAGCTGATTTAAATTTATTCTTATTTGATTCGAAAATATATCCAGTAAATATATCTTCAGAAAAATTTTTTTGATCTATCTCCTTCCCAAAAACGATATATCGTTTGAAGACTTGGAGAAGATTTGCTTCAACTATTCCGGCCTGATCTAAGTAATATAATATTTTATCAAAATATTTTGGATTCCTATATGTATAGGTTTCTTCACTAGTTGGAACTTTTATCGGGATACTAGATAAATAGTTAATATTAAACTTTATTCGTCTAAGAAAAGTAAAAATATATTTAACCATAAGATTTTCTAAAACTGTAAGTTGTTAACAGTGCAAAAAATATTTGTGAAGCAATAATAGACAGAGGGGCAGAATTGTACCCAAGACTATGAATTAAATAGTATATAATATATGACAATATTGCCCCTATTGATATAGTTTTGGTTAAATTAACTTCAAAACTAAGTGCTCTTGAAAAAATAATATTGATTCTTGACCAAACCATCAACGGCAGGCAGAAAAGTATAAGAGCAGTGTATTCAGATACATCACCAAATTCATTACCCAATAAGCTAACAAAAATACTCTTTGCTGTGTCTTTAAGCAAAAAGAATACTACTGGAATGGAGAATGAAAAAAGAAAAACCTTCCTTAATCTCTGTCTAATATCAGCTACTTTTTTCTTATCTTTTGCTCTAGATAATTCAGGAAACAAAATATCTAAACTTGCAGCTAATAACTGAAAAATAATTTCGAGTATTCTCCTAGACCATGCAAGAACACCCAATAAAGATCCGGAGTAAAATAAGCCGAGTAAAACAATATCCAACTCAGATATAAGTGCACTGGAAAAAGTAGTTAAAACCATCTTTTTTCCTGATTTGGTTAATTTATCTCTTGTATCTTTATTGCTATCAGAAATCCTCTGACCTATGTCTTCATTTGGGATTGAGTAATGGGCAACTAGGAAGAAAACAAAAAGAATTAAAACTTGGTAGACAATTATAAACTCAATCGGATAAGCATTAGCTGCAATAAACCAAGCACCCAACCCATACAATATTGTTCTAATTAGTATCTGTTTTGAACTTATTACAAAGTTTCCTTGTGCTTGGTAATAAGCCAAAGCAATATGTACCATCTCATTAAAGACAAACCCAATTAAGAATAACGAAGTCATTGTGTAGTCACGACCAAGAACAATAACTAGAGGAACTAATAAAACTATAGCTCCTATTAAGTTTCTGATTACAAGATAGTAGGAGTTGAAAAAGATATTTTTTGAGAATGATACATTTGAGGCCCGTGCCTTTGTGGTTACAAGAGCTAAAGATAATACAGTTGCTGTTCCTATCAAAACTGAAAGACTCTTAGATGATGCATATTCTCCATAAATACCTGCACCATATTGTCTACTAATAATTGTTATCAGCAAAAAGTTTACAATTAATATGGTCAACTGCATTAAAGATATATAAACTGTATTTTTTTTCCAATTTTTTATCAATTTGCAACTCTCATTAAATGCCAACGAGCAAGATTTACTAAGTACCATTTCTTTTGAAAATCATTGCCCGCAAGTATTCTATTGATTTCCTTTTCACTAAATAAATTTACTAGTAAATTAAATTCTTTTATCGATTCATAAAAATATTTCTCATCTTTCTTTAACCATTCACCGATAGGAGCGCGGAATCCCTGCTTTTTCCTATTAATGATTTGATCTGGGATATGACTCTCAGCTACTTTTTTCAATAATGGTTTAGTTGTTTTGCTATCAAAAATTATATCCTCAGGAATTGTGAGGACATATTCTACTAAGTTGTGATCCAAAAATGGCACCCTAGCTTCAACTGCTGACTGCATAGTCAACTTATCCATCCTCATAAGTAAAAGCTCGGGAAGTCTTATCTGCAAATCAATTAAGGTCATCCATTTTGATAATTTTGCATCTTTTGATTGAAAATAATCATCCCATTTATTATCAACATATTGTATAAGTTCAGAATCTTTTGGTAAACCTCCATCAATCATTTGATCCAACTCGGTTAAATTGAAACCCAGTGCTCCTCCTGCAAATGAAGTTCTATTGAATAACATGTTAGATGCTAAATTTAACCTATGATTTTTAAAGTTTATTAGATTAGACCTGGTAGATACTACAGATCTAAAATATTTGCTTACCCTAATGTGTCTTAGCCAGTGATCATACCCATAAAATAATTCATCGGCACCCTCACCTACCTGAACAACCTTGATATTATTTCCACGAGTCATTTTTCCTAGAAAATAAAGAGGTATGCCAACTTCATCACCCATTAGGTCGTCTTGATAAAAAGAGTAATTATCTATTAAATCCTTAAAATCTGAATATTTAATTCTTTCTTTAATTAAATCAAAACCTAATGAAGAGGCAGCAAAGCTTGCCTCTTCAACTTCTCCTTTATATCCTTCAAAATGATCCTCATAGTCTATATTGAAGCCTTTAAGTCCTGATTCCACATTCTCTTTCATTAGTTTCCCTATAAGAGAAGAATCTATACCCCCCGATAGGAAAAGTCCTACTTCTACATCACTAACTTTCCTATATTCGACAGACTCTTCTAATAATTCTCCAACTTTATTTATTGCTTCTCCTTCAGAAATATCTTTATTGACTTCAAAACTAAATGGATCCCAGTACTTACTTTTCACTACCTTTCCTGAAGAGGAAACTTCTACATACTCACCTGGTTCAACTTTTGATATATTACTATTGCCTGTTCTATCTTTTGGTACAGCAAGATGTCTTAAATATGTAATATATGATTCAATATCAGGATTAAATGGTATCACTTTAGACTCTTCTATTGTTTTCATTTCAGATCCAAAGACAAACCAATCTTGGTAACTTGCAAAATATAGAGGTTTAATCCCAATCCTATCTCGTGCAAGGAAAAGGGACTTTTTCTCTGAATCATAGATACCAAATGCAAATTGCCCACGTAACTTATGCAAAAATGAAGAACCATATTTAATATACCCTTCCAGCAAAACCTCCGTATCTCCTTCGGTTTTGAATATAATATCTTGATTTTGTAATTCTTCTCTAATCTCTTTATAGTTATATATTTCTCCATTGAATACGATTGTGTATTTTTTATCTTCTGAAGCAAAAGGTTGGTTCGATCTATCATTTATATCAATAATTGACAAGCGTGTATGAACTAATGACACGGAGTCGGAAATAAACTTGATTGAAGAATTATCAGGTCCTCTATGCTCTAAAGACCTGGAAATATTTGTAACTATCCCTGGATCTACTTTGGAATTGTTAGTATTAACAATTCCGCCAATTCCACACATTAATTTAACTTTACTGTTAAATATTTTTTTTCTAGAACATTAATTTGAATAGTTTAAAGTAAATACTGAAGATGAAAAGGTTACTAGATTTAGTTATTGTATTTACAGCCTCTCCAATGCTTATTGTTATATATCCAATTATTGCCCTAACAATACTCATAATGGATGGGAAACCAATTCTTTTTGCACAAAATAGATCAGGAAAGAATAACAAAATTTTTCTAATGTATAAGTTTAGGACAATGGACTCTTCTTCTGGTGAAGACTTACATCAAGAACATTATAAAAAATTAGCTGAGAATACAAAAGTTGAACCATCTCTTGACCCAAGCCGTCCTATAAGAATTGAAAATGATGTACGGATTACACGTGTTGGAAATTTTTTGAGAAGAACCTCTTTAGATGAACTTCCTAACATCATTAATGTTATATTTGGCAATATGTCTTTAGTTGGTCCGAGACCATTAGTTCCTTATGAATCTGAATTATATGGGGAATATGAAGCAAAACGTAATTCAACAACCCCAGGAATTACAGGACTTGCTCAAGTCCAAGGTCGAACAGATTTGAGTCTTCAAGAACGTCTTTATTGGGATTTAGAATACATTGACAACAAAGGTTTACTACTAGATGTAAATATTATTCTTAAAACAATAGTTTCTGTATTCCAAAAAAAGGGTGCTACTTAATAACCTCATTGTATTTTGAAATTACTGTATCTTTACTAAACAAATTGTTTGTTACATCTATAGCATTTCTAGAAATTGATTTAATCTCTTCAATATTAATTTTTTCTAATTTATCTGCTAATGCTATTTCGTCATTAGGTTTGATATTTGTACCTAAATTATTATTAGTTATTAAATTGGCTACGGCTGAGCTAGGGTTTGCATAACACAAAATATATTTACCTCGACTTAAATAATCAAAAGTTTTACCTGGAAAACCCTCAACGGTTAACCTATCACTAAGAGAGACCAGCATAATTTGAACTTCCCTAATTTTTTCATTCAATGCCTCTTTTGATAAATATGAATAAACGTTTACATACTCCGATTCTAAGGACTTTACCTCAGCATATTGAGCACCACTACCAATTAAAAGTAAATTCCATGTGCCATCATTAACTTTATTAAATGTATTAACAAAAGAAATGAGATCTTGAGGTTTCCCAAAGTTACCCGCATAAGCAATTGTCTTATTTAAATTACCTAGCAACTCCGAATCTAAGCTTGGATTATTGTCTGGAGAGAAATGATATATAACATTAATATTCTCATCAGGAATATTTCTTTCGTTAATTAAATAAGATTTAAGTTCATTAGAATTTACAATAACGTGTGCTTTTTTTAGAGCGTAATTGTCTATCATTTTAAAAGGTTTAGCTATAATTCCTCTAGTTACCTCAGCTAAATTTAATGCAACTTCTGGATAAAGCTCCCATAAAGAATAAATAACACTTTTCCGAAGAAAAAGAGAGCAAAATATAACAACCATGTTCATTGTTGGTGGGTAACTAAAGATTAATATCTTATCAAAAGACTTCCTTTTTCTAATTAAAAAATTAATAGAAGATATATGATACCTGATCCACTGAAGAGCTCTTCTAATTTTCTTATGGCTTCTTACATTTGATTGGATATGATATACATCGATATCTTTAAATTTAGATTTATACATTGTCTTACTTATTTTCTCAAGAGGTTGATTTTTTTCTGCATCAACATCAGGATTGTATTGAGGAGTACTAACTAATGCAACTACCTCATGACCAAGTAAAGATAAGCCATTAGCAATTTCAGAAACAAGCTTTCCAGTAGATACATTATCAGGGGGGAATGTGAGTGAGTGGACTAAGATTCTCATAAAGCTCAGGACATGTATGATCTATCAGTATTAAAAGGATAATCTTTTCTGTCATGTCTATGAAATGAATCATCAAGATACATTGATCTTATGTCTTGAGCAATCTTTTCTGAAGCAGTTCCATCACCAAAAGGATTGTTCCATTTAGTACTCACCAATTTTATTACTTCTGAAACAATCTTTTTATTAACATTTTTTCTTGTTGGGTCAAACTTCACTGAAGCTCCAACATCATAGACTTCTGGCCTCTCTGTAGATTTTCTCATCTGAATTGAAGGAATTCCCAAAATGCATGCTTCTTCGATTACAGTTCCCGAATCAGAAATTACATACTTTGAATTTTCTAAAAGATACATGAACTCTATATACCCAATTGGATCTACTATATGTACATTTTCATTTATTTCTATTTGTAGTTTTGATAATTGTTCTTGAGTTTTATACCCCATAGGAAAAATAATTTTATCTTCAATTGAGTTAAGCAAACTAACAATTGATTTAAGAGAATCTATGTCTAATATATTTTCTCTTCTATGACAAGTAGCAAGAACATAATCTTCGGTCTTAATAATTGTACTTATACTTTCTTCTACTAAATCTGCACCTTGACTAAATAGATACTTGTTCTCAAAGATAATATCTACAATAGGGTTCCCTGTGACTGTAATTCTACTTTCACCTATTCCTTCATTTATTCCTTGTGTTTTATAGCTATCTAAATATGCATATATCCTGTCAGACAAATGATCAATTGTAGTTCTATATTTTTCTTCCGGCATTCTCCAATCATAAGATCTCATACAGCCTTCTATGTGAATGATTGGGATATTGTGTTGTGCAGCGGCAATAGCCCCCATTACAGTGTTTGTATCCCCTAAGAAAATAACAGCTTTATATTTATGGTCTTTAAAGTGCTCATATAATGAGGTAATAGTACTTGATACTATATCAGCGTCTGATTTTCCATGAATCTCAAATTCATAATTTGGCTTTCTAACATTTAATTGATTAAAAAATACATCTTTCATATTTTCTGAATAATGCTGACCAGACCATATGAAATCGAGTTTAAATTCATCAAACTCATCAATTAATTTAATTATTTTACTTGCCCTAATAACATCAGGCCTTATACCTAAAATTAAAGCAACATCACTCATTAAAGACCCTCTAAGATAGTTTTAGTATAAACTGATATCGACAACTCTTTGACTAGTTCTGAAATAGTTGGAACACCATCATAGCCTGAGATATTCCATATTGTTTCATTATCAATAGAAGAGTCAGATAGTAATGTCCTGTCTATTACAAGATCAGCATTCGTAGGCTTAATATCTATATCTTCTCTTTCAAATGTACTGCTAAACAATGAGAGAAGTTCGTATTTAGAAACTAAATTTTTTGGCGTAAGATGAATAGCTTGAGCTGTATAAATATTGTTCAAAATGATCCCTTTAACTATTTTTGCAAAAGCTAAAGTTGTAATTCCATTCCACATGTGATTCTCGAAACCATTAACTTGAGAACCTTCATCTAGCTCAAGAAACCAATTTAACAAAGATTGTCCAGGCTTTACTTCTGGACCAATAATACTAGTCCTTAATAGCATTTTTTTTCCTGAGTCTAGCTCTCCATCAGCTTTTGTTCTTCCGTACACATCATTAGCATCATATTCATCATCGATAGTATACAGTCCTTTCCTTCCAGAGAAAACACAATCAGTTCCAATCTGAATGGTCTTGAATCCTCTTGTTTTAGAAAATTCTTCAATTTGTTTTGGTAATTTTGAATTTATCTGCTCTGCCTGAACTACTGATTCTGGACTCTCTTCATCAATTGTTGGTTTAATTCTCCCAATGCAATTAATAATATATTTTGGATTAGTACTGTCTAATAATTTTTCTAAATCATCAACCAAAGCATCGAATTTTAGAAGATTAATTTTTTTATGAACAAGTAAAGTAGTAGCGTTTTCATTGTTATAAGTTCCTATAAGATTAAGACTTTGCTCGTCATTCAATACAAGAGAGCACATTTTACCTAGCATTCCTGTTGCCCCTAGTACAAGAATATTACTCAAATACAACTCCCCCTCTTGCAGTCCAAGGATCCCAGAATTTAGAGTCAAACCTATAATCATCTTCTATGGAATCATCTAGGTGGGCCGTAGAAAAATACATTATGCTGCTGTCATTAGCTAAATTCATAGCACCATTTGCATACCCCGGAGGAATATATAGCAATCCTGTATCAGTATTCACTTCATATAGCTCTAATTCAAGATCTCTATTGGGACTGTCCCAATTATCTATTTTAACTGCTCCAATTAAGAAGTTTCCTTCCGTAACCTTTATCAACTTCCCTTCATTTTTATGTCCGTGCCAAGCACGAACTGTTCCTTGTTTCGGATTACGTACAACATAAAATCTTTTAAAATAACTTAAATCAATATCGTTATAAAATTCTACTGAACCCCTATGGTCTTCTGAAAAACCTCTCTCTATTTGAAATGGTTGTTCTATTTTTTCCATATGTCTCAACTAAGACCGTAGTGCTGTAAGAAACTTTGATTTGAATATCTGGGATCATTTACATCTTTTATCCGTTTTTCAAATATCAAGTTATAGATTTCATTTATGCCAACAGACAAGTCGATTTTTGGCTTAAATCCAGAGGCTGACAATAACTTTTCGCCGGACACTCTATAGTTTCTAGAGTCTTGAAAAGGCATTGGCGTAGTCTCAATAATAGAATCTGGAACTTTCTTATTTATTTCCTCAGCAATATTTATAATTTTATAATTTTTGTAATGAAGATTATAAATGCCTTTCAAATCTGAATCTAAAGTGACTTCTATTGCACTTGCAACATCATTTACATGCAGCAATGGTCTCCACTGCTCTCCTCCAAAAACACTCATCTTACCTTCTAGCAAAGCCTTGGTAACTAGTACGTTAACAACAAGATCGAGGCGTATACGAGCAAACTTGTCACTAACTCCAAATAATGTCCCTAGTCTAAAAATAATTGAATTAGTTCCTTCCAATATTTCTTCTGCCTTCAGTTTTGAAGATGCATATTCAGAAAGAGGATTTGTATCTGATGTTTCATCTAATTCGATATCTTGAGCCCCATATACAGAGCAGGTAGAAAGAAATACTATACGTCCTTTAAAATTATCTTTTAACCACCTTACGCTTTCAGAATTAATTTCAAATGTTAGGTCAGGATTAATAGAACAAGCACCATCTCCAACGAGGGCAGCAAGCCAAATTACGGAGTCAGCCCACTTTAGTTGTTCTTTGAGGGGTTCTCTATCTCTTATGTCTCCATATATAAATGGAACATCTTTTCTATAAGACTCTTCGTAAACTAATGAATCATAAACTCTTACATTGTGAGTCATTATTAGTGAGTCAACTATTCCTCCTCCAACATATCCAGCACCGCCAACAATTAGAACGTTCATCATTTACATGTTATATCAGGTTTAATTATTTAGGGTTAGTAATATAATTCTTTAACTTTCGTCGCCATAATTTCAGCATTTAAATTATTTGAAACTTTGTTTATTTGATTTCCTTTCATTGATAGCTGTTCTTTTTTATCAGAAAGCAGTGAGATAACTTTTTTTGCAATTGTGTCTATATCATCTCTGTCAACTAAGATTCCTGTTCCAGAATCAATAAATTCATTCATAGGCGCTATATCGGAACATATTATTGGTACGCCGTAAGACATGGCTTCTAGAAGGACTAGCCCAAAACCTTCTGACTCACTAAGGAAAATAAATATATTAATTAAATCAAAAAAGTTGAATATATTATCAAACTCCTCATGAAATATAATATTTTGGTCCAAACCTTTACTTTCTACCAAAGAGACCAGATCATTTTTATAACCAATATCGTCAGGACCTGCCAAGTGTAGACTGCAAGGAAACCCTAGTTCGTTAATACGACTTCCTACCGCTATTAAGTTTTCCCAGCCTTTCCAAGGGAGAAAACGTGCAGCCATCCCTATTTGGTTAAAGTCTTCGGGTGTATGGAATTTTTGCTTAGGTTCTATTCCATAAAGAATTACGGTTATTTCATTTACTACCCTCCTAGAAATTAACCACGATTTCACTTGTTCTGAAATTGCGATTACTGCATCTGCTCTATTTATCATTATTCTCCAAAAAGGAAAAAGAAATAGGTACTTTAATCTTGGTTCCTTCTTTCTAGTTCCATATTGTGCATGAACCGAGATGACATGTTTGAACTTTAATAATATATTTACAAAACCTATAACAATATCTGGCCTAGGTAAATGAGAATGTACAATATCATAATTCTCTTTTTTTATAATCTTATAAAGATAAAGGAATGTTAAAAAAATATTTTTTTTATATACTTTAATGTCGATATCTATAGCTTTTAAATTTTTTTCAATATTTTCTCCCTCTGAAAATAAATCGAAAGTAATTAAATCTACAGTTTGTAACGTTTTTTTTAGTTCTTTCAACAATATTGTAAGTTGAGTTTCAGCCCCGTCTTTTTTAAGTGTTGGGACTACATGAAGAATCTTATTGTTCATGAACTCTCCTTATGCAGTTCAAATAGATATAGCCAAAAGATCCAAGCAACACTTTGATTCTGAAATAAATCTCCAGCAAGATTAAGAACAAGGAATGCTGCAATTGGTACTGCATTACTAGCACTCATCAAATGCATAATTTTAATCGACTTAAGATTAATAATTGGATAAAAAACTACGGATAAGAAAAGGATTAGCCCCATATATCCATAGTTAAGTAGTTGAAACACGTACCCATTGTGAGGTCCAGTAGGTCTTAGGTTCTTAGAAAATTCATTAATAGGCTTAACTTCACTCCTAACTACTGCGAATTGATTAAAACCATAGCCATAAAGACTATTTTTTATTGAACGATCTTGTATAACTTTTGTTGTAGCTGATTGCATTTCAATCCTATCATTTATCCCATCCGTTTCATTCTCAGAAGCAAACCTGTCTAGTAGACCAAAATTTATTGTTATCAAGATAGCAATGAATAGTGGCCAGAGGGCCCCTTTTCTTTTTTGGATAAGTAGTGACATGATAGTAAAAAATAATAAGACAAGTATGGAGCTTCTACTGTAAGTAAAAAAACATCCTAAATAACCTATAGCTATTATCAAACTAGAGAATGTGTCATTAATTTTTTTATCTGATATGACTTTCAATGTTAAGATACAAATTAAATCACCAAAACTATTAGGTCCTCCTGCTTGAAATCCATTGACCCTTCCTGGGGTGAAGCCCCAGTTATTACTATTAAATCCTATGTTCCAATA
>Ga0115002_10006504_pt1 | contig 13431 bp, 16 predicted proteins | sample ArcticOcean_MG_C_8_FD_89576 | JGI IMG/M metagenome (GOLD analysis project Ga0115002, IMG submission 89576) | Marine microbial communities from western Arctic Ocean - ArcticOcean_MG_CB11_86 | ecosystem: Environmental > Aquatic > Marine > Oceanic | place: Arctic Ocean: Canada Basin | collected...
CGCCGAACGCGAAAAAGTGTGTTAAAGCGACAAGACGAGGAAGTCTGCGCAGCGCCCTGCGCCTGTTGCACCGCCCATGCAACCCGCCACGGTCGCCCTCCGAGGACCAACGGCGCGAAACCATCCCGAAACGGATCCCCCAAACAACTCGCGACCACCCCGCCCACAAAAACACTCACCGCCCAGTGGAAGATGGATTCACAGGCTCTGAGTTTTTTGACCCTACGCCATCGGGTGTCAGTGACACCCGAAAGGAATGGATTGAGGTGGATTCAGGGATGTTTGGCAGAGTGCCGAGAAGTGCGTTTCAGTCTATACAACGCAGTGTTTTCAGCGTTTTCGCGAGATATTGAAATTCAAATCAAAATCTGCGGCGCTACCGTTACAGTCTCGGGTACCAGCGGATTCCGACGCGAACGTCGGTGTCTGCCGAGGAATTTTAGGCCATCGTCGTCTGTCTGGCAAGAGTCTCAGAACGCGAGAATTAGCCTTGGATTAGTTCACGAACCGGGTGGGCTTCCGGCAGGATACTAGCCGGGCGACCCTGACGATCGGTGATTGCCAGTGCAGGGTCGATTCCCAATTGCTGATAAACCGTCGCGAGCACTTCCTGGACGTGAACCGGTCGGGTGCCGGGCTGTTCTCCGCCGCGCGTCGAACTGCCGAGCACCTGCCCCCGCGTCAGACCACCGCCCGCCATCAACACCGAATACACATCGGGCCAATGATCGCGTCCGTTGTTCTTGTTGATTGTCGGCGTGCGCCCCATTTCGCCCATCATCACCACGAGCGTCTCATCGAGCATGCCTCGTTCGTCGAGGTCGACAAGCAACGTGGAAACCGCCTGATCCATCGGCGGCAGAAGTGTTTTCTTCAGCCGATTGAAGTTATCGCGGTGGGTATCCCATGAATTGTTTCGTGAATAGTTAACAAGCACGTAGTTCACGCCCGCTTCGACAAGTCGCCGCGCCAACAGGGTGCCCTGCCCGTTGATACTGCTACCGTACCGTTCGCGAACTTCCGCAGGCTCGCTGTTCAGGTCGAACGCCGCACGACCTTTGCTGCCGAGCAGCAGGTCGAAGGCCTGTGTCTGGTAATCGGAAAGTTGCTGCGTACCGGCGGCCCGATCGCGAACATCGCTGAGGCGGTCGATTTCTTGCAAGAACGACCGTCGATGCTCTAACCGTCCCAGGTTAATATCGTTCGGTAATGTGAGTCCCGCAGGAAGGACGTAGGGTGCTTTCGCTGTGGCGGGTGTGGCCCCCGAATCGAACGCTTCAAAAGAGGTTCCCAGGTGCATCGCGCCGTTGAAGTTCACCCGACCACCCAATTGGGTGCGGTTCGGAATTGCCACGAAGTTCGGAATGCCGGCTTCCGTCACCGCACCAAGTTCGTGTGCAACAATCGAGCCGATCGAGGGATGTGCATTGACCAACTGCCCGTTGATACCAGCTGCCGGGTTATCGTATCCGGTGAGCGTCCAATGCAAGCCGGGGCTGTGATTTCGAGCAGCGCTATACACCGAACGAATCACGTTGTATCGGTGTGCCTGTTGAGCCAACAGCGGCATGTGTTCGCCGATGATGAGATCAGGGTTCGACGTGCGAATCGGTTGGTACTCACCGCGAATCGCGCTGGGACCGTTCGGTTTCGGATCCCACGTCTCGATGTGACTCATGCCCCCTTCGAGTAACAGCACGATCACCGATTTCGCTCGGCGAGCCGGCGCGTTGCCCTCGGCTGCCGAAGCAACACGCGGCAGCAGGAACGCACCCAAGCCAAGGCTTGAGTGTAGAAATTGGCGGCGTGCAAAATCTATAGAACAAGGTTGCATAAAACTCGATCTCTGACCGAAAAATGAACGTGCTCTTATGATAATGGCAGTCTGACAGACGCGTCAACAAGCATCCATGCGTTGTCGGCGACACACGTTATCGCTACGATGATTCGAGGACGACAACCGTTGATCCGGGATAATAATGGGCCAGAATCTGCACACAGGTGCGGCCCGCCAAGCCCTGCCCGCGTGCTCCCCATTGGCATAACCCCACGCCATGACCATGCCCACGTCCGTCGAACACCAAGTCGGCCCCGTCGTCACGGATGTCAAAGTGCGGACTGTTCAGGGTTCCCGCAGGCAGTCGCCGCCGAAATTCGATGGCCGAAACCCGATGCTGGCTTCTTCCATCATCGACCAGATAAACCGCCTGACCTGAATTCTTCGTACTCGGCAACTGTGTGACCGATCGTAATGGTCCGAACGATTCTCGATTGGAAAACAGCGGTCGCAAACTCTCCAAAACCTGTTTCTTTGAAAGACGAGCACTCCAGCGGTAGCGTTTCGCCTCGCGGCACCAGTTGCAGGTGACGCTGCGCAACGGGGGGGCCGCGTCGGTGAAGACCTGCTTGCCCTCCGTCGTACTGCCTCCACACACCGCCGAGTAGTAAGTGCAGAAAACCCGCCCGGCATGCGTACAAACAACGCCCGCCGTTTCCCTCGCGATGCGTTGGCCAGCCTTTGTTTCTCCCGCCAAAAGTCGCCCTTTGCTGTTACGGTACTTGTAGCCGAGATACTTCTGGCTCCGTGTGCCGTCAAACAGATCGAACAAGGGATGTCGCGTTCCCGACGTCATCTGATACAGCGCGTACGTGCGAGCCACGATCGCCTGTGCGCGACGCGCCGCGTTAGGGAAAGCGGCCGGCATTTCGCTATCGACCACGCTGGCGATGTATTCTTCCAAGGGCAGCACGTTGACGACCGTGAATCGGCCGCCTTGTCGCCGATGCAGGCGAATGCGACCGCGATACTGATGTTCGCCCACCCAAACCGATGGCGACTGTTCGGGGACGATTTCGATTCGCGACGTGGGCAGGTTGACAGTTCCGAACCGGAACCCCGCTGCGGTGAGAGAAATCGTCGCAGCAGAGAATCGTTTCGCTTGGAAGAGAACACGCGAACTGCCAATCGGCGTGACAACGAATGGACCGTCGACGGTAATCTGGACTTTGGCAACAGGGGCGTTCGTCAGATTCACTCGAACATGCGGATCGAACGTCGTCTTCGCGGCCGAAGTCTTCTTGGCCGGAGTGCGAACCTGCAAACTAACGGGTTGCTGTCCAGATCGGCGTTCGCGGATGTCCTCAGAGGGATCCCACAGCAAGACCATCGCGGTGATCGCTGCCAACAGCGTGACGACCGCGAGTTGGGGTTTCATCGGTCATCCCTCACCGAAGTTTAGGGTGGACCTCTCCGTAACCACCACGCCTTCCCGTTGGTCAAGGGCGTGCCACCCGATTGCCATTATCAGCGGTCGATTTCACCCATCACGACATCAAGCGATCCGACAACGGCCGGGATGTCGCCGAGCAGGTAGCCTTCACTCAGCGGGGCTGTGACTGAGAGATTGCAGAAGCAGGAACTCTTGGCTCGCACCCGAAACGGTTCGGCGTTGCCGGTGCCGACGATGTAAAAGCCCATCGCTCCACGCGGGCATTCGGTTTCGAGGTAGCATTCGTCTGTGGGTAGCTTCGTGCTCATCTTGTACGGTTCGCGGTAGGTGCCCTCGGCTGAGGGGTACTTCTCGATCGCCTGGCGGACGAGGCCGATCGACTGCACGACTTCCATCATGCGAACGTAGAATCGGCACCAGTTGTCGCACAGTTTGGCTTCGGGTGGAGCAGCGTCGAACGGGGCGACGGGGACGTCGAAATCGTAACCTTCATACATGCGGGTGTAGATCGGCTCGCCGTCTTTTCGCAAGTCCCAATCCACGCCGCTGCCGCGCAGCACCGGTCCGGTGCAACCGAAACTGATGGCGGCGTCTCGATCGAGAATGCCTAAGTCAGCGGTGCGTTTGATGAAAATCTGATTGCGTGTCAGCAGGGTGTGGTATTCCTGGATGCGTGGTTCGAGCCATTCGAGGAACATCAGCACCGCCTGCATCCACGAGACCTTCTCGGTCGGTTTGCGACCGATGAGGGCGGCCAAGCCGGGCGGAATACAGATTTCATCGGGAATGTCGTGTGTTGCGCCACCGATGGTGATGTAGCTGTAGGTCAACCGGGCGCCGCAGACTTCCTCGAACAAGTCGAGAATAATTTCCCGTTCACGAAACGCGTACAGGAACGGACTGAAACTTCCCAGGTCGAGGCCATATGCCCCCATGCCGACGAGATGGCTGGCGATGCGGCCCAACTCGGCGATGAGCACGCGGACGGTCATCGCCTTCTCGGGGACTTCCATGCCGATTAGCTTTTCGACCGCCAGCGAAAAGCCCAAGTTCATGTTCATCCCGGCCAGATAATCCATCCGATCGGTGTAGGGAATCCATTGCGGCGTGGCGAGGTTTTCGCCGATCTTCTCGGCCGATCGGTGCAGGTAGCCGATATGCGGCGTGACTTCGTGCACGATCTCGCCGTCGGTCCGCAGCAGCAGCCGCAACACGCCGTGCGTGCTTGGATGCTGGGGGCCCATATTGACGAGCATTTCGTCCGTGCGGACGTCGAACTCGATAACGCGGGGGTCTTCAACTTGAACGCTCATGAACGTCTCCGGTCAGGCGACCGCTTTCGACTGAATGGTCTCGAAATTGCGACTCACCTGCCGCGAATGCCGTGGTATTCCAGGGGGAACTCGTAATCTTTGCGCAACGCATGACCGACCCAGTCTTCGGGGCAGAGGATGCGCCGCAAGTTGGGGTGGCCGGTAAAATGAATGCCGACGAGGTCGTAGGCTTCGCGTTCATGCCAGTCGGCGATCGCCCAGATGTCGGAGACGGAGGCCACTTCAGGAAGCTGGCCTGCTTCGTCGTTTTTCCAGCGCGGCAGTTTGACCTTCACTGTGACTCGGTGACGCAACGAATAGCTGGAGAGATGATAGACCACTTCAACGTGCGGCTCGTGGTCGAACTCCTTGGCCTTCTTGGGGTCGGGCTCTAAGTAATCGACCCCCGTGAGATTATTGAGGTGGTCGAATTGAAATCGGTCGTCGTCTCGCAAGCAGCGCGCGACTTCGGCAAGCGCCTCGGGAGCAACTTCGATCCAAGGATCGACGGCTTCGGACTGGATGCCGGTGACTTTCGATTCGCCGAACTGTTCGACCAACAGAGTGTGAATTTCGCTGACGTTCATTTCGTTTCTTTCGATGGCTCCGCATCAACTGGTGAGAGCCGAATCGATTCTTTCAGGCAACCGTTTGCAGTTCTCAACTTGAAGGCGTGGAATCGAGCGCCTTGGGCCGGCTTTTCGCTTGGCGTGCCTTCTCGGCCACCGCGCGAACCCAATCGAGGTCGCCCCGTTTCCAGACGTAGGCAAAACCGACGAGGAGTACGCCGAAGAAGACGAGAATGTCGGCCAACCCGGTCAGCCCGAGATTGATGGCCAATTCCGGTGAGATCACGTTTCTAGAGGCGAGTTCGCCACTGGGTGTGTTCAACAATTTGGAGCTGAGGTCGACTCGTGCGACTTCGCCAAGTAGCGGATCGGCCAATTGCATGGCGGCTCCGTAGACCATCGCCCACGGGAAGAAGAAGGCGACTTCCACATCGAAGATGATGAACAGCAACGCGACAACGTAGAACCGCAGATCGAACTGAATGTAGCTGGACCCAATTGTCGGTTCGCCGCATTCGTAGATGGCGTCTTTTTCAGGGTTGGGCAACTTGGGGCGTACCAATCGCCCGATGAGCAGCGGGACCATCAGGAAGAGGATCGCGATCACCGTGAATAGCAGAAAATGGCCAACAAGATCGGTCATGTCGTTCGGTTACCCGTTTTATCTCTTGAACTGCTCGCAGCGTTTGTGGTTTGTCGAGCGATTCGACAAGTGTGTGTCAGTTAGCCCGTGTTATTCGGTCGAGTCGGGAGTTGAATCGTCGTCGGCATCTGCCGGGTTGGGGACAGACCGTTCCAGCAACGTTTGACGCCCGGAAAATCCAGTATCCAATTCATGCCAGAAGGCGATGTCGTCCTCACCGAATTTCCAGCAGAGATAGACTTCGCGGCCATCCATGAGGCTGCGAAAATCGATCAAGCCGGTGGCTGGGTCTTTCAACTCGACACCCAGTTCACGTAGTTCCTCGGCGAAACCTTCCAACCGAGCGATGTCCTTGTCGAGATCGGTTTCGATCTGCGACAGCTCTTCGTCGTAGAGGGCACCCGGTCCGGATGCTTCGTCGCCGCCCCGCGTCTCTCGGATTTTGACGAGCCGCTCGCGTCGATCGTGAACATCGCCATACAGCTCGACGATATCGCCCACGATGGCGCGAACCAGCGGGAGTCGCTGGTTCGCTTCTTCGACTGTGAAGAGCTTCTTGTCGACAGTTGCATTCATGTGGTCACCGCTTTCACGATTGGCCTGTTGTCGATCACTCGGCCGCTGCCTCGTGCGCGTGTTCAAACGGACTTGGTTCGCCCTTGATCCACACCGGCTCGTACAACACTTTCGACTCCGCAACCGCCTGCGGATTGATCGTTGCCTGCCCCCACGAAACCTCCAACGGGAGTTTCGCGTAATCGACAATGCAACCGTCTCGGCTATAACAACTGAGATCGAAGTTCGACCCCATAAAAATACAATCGACCGGACACGGCTCAACACACAAGGCGCAGAACATGCACTTCGTGTAGTCGATGGTGAACCCTTCGACACGGAACCCTTTGCCGACCGGGCTTTTGACCTTGTCGATGTAAATGCAATCGACCGGGCAGGCCACTGCACATTTTTCACACCCGATACACGTCGTCAGGTCGAAACGGTGAAAACCCCGATAGCGCGCTTTCACCGGCACGGGCACCTCGGGGTACTCGTAGACCTCGGTGAATGTGCGACGACGGTACGTCTTCCCCATCGTCAACATCGTCACCCACATTCCCTGGGCAACCGTGAAGACGGCGATCCATACGTTACGGAACCACTCTCGCATTGCGATCTCTCATCGAGACGTCGCGCTTCCGCTGCCCTCATCATCGTGATGAACGACACGCGAAAACTATATTCAAACCACCAATCGCCCATGCAGCCCAATGCCGCGTGGAACGACGGTCTCTGACCAGATTATAAGCAGAGTGACAGCCAACGCAAGCCAGCAGCGATGACCAAAATTGATCGCTTACGCGACTTGCCGAATTGTCACGTGCCGCAGGAATTCGACCATTCCATAAGACGCTGGCATAAAGTCGCCGTCGCACCGCCATCAATGGCCGCTGCCGCAGTTTCCACTGCGCTTGCCAGGTCAGCCGAATGCCCCGATGTGACCAACGCTGCGGCCGCGTTCGCCACGACAATGTCACGAGCCGGTCCGGTGGCACCGTTGAAAATGCTGGAAATCATCGCAGCACTTTCCTCGGGCGAATTGACTCTTAGGTCGGAAGAGTCACATTCGGGCAAGCCGAGATCGGACGCAGTCCATGCTTCCTTCGTCAATTCACCGTTTTCGACACAAAAAACCGTCGTTTCGCCCCACAAGGCCACTTCGTCTAACTCCCCTGCTCCACAAACGACCGTCGCGCGGCGGCGTCCCAGGCGACAGAGCGATTTCGCCAGTTTTTCGGCTGTTGCGACCGAATTGGCTCCCAGCAACTGAAACTCGGCTTTAGCGGGGTTGGTTAACGGCCCTAGCAAGTTGAAAATTGTGGGGAATCCCAATTGCTGCCTGACAGGAGCCGCGTGCTTCATAGCACCGTGCAACAACCGGGCAAAGCAGAAGCCGATGCCAATTTCGTCGATGCAGGCCGCCACTTGAGAGGGTGTCAGATTGATATTCACGCCGAGTGCTTCCAGTACATCGGCCGACCCACTCGAACTGGAAACACTGCGATTCCCGTGCTTTGCCACCGGAACACCTGCCGCAGCCGCGACGATCGCGGTTGCTGTGCTGATGTTGAACGTCCGTAAACGATCACCGCCGGTTCCACAGGTATCCAACAACCCGGTGCGGGTTGTGGGGATCGCAGTCGCCCGGGCCGACATCGCCTCGGCGGCCCCCACAATGGCCTCGACCGACTCCCCCTGCATCCGCAACGCGGTCAGCAAAGACGCCAACTCGACATCGTTGGAATCGCCGTCCATCACCGCGCCAATGGCTTGACGCATCACGTCGGCTGGCAAATCTTGTCCTTGCAACAGCAGCTCGACGGCTTGCCCGACTGCTTCATTCATCTGAGAGAACCCCCGGGTTGAATTTTGCATTTGTCTTGAAAAAAGCCACCCACCACCCACGCAGACCGTTTGCATTGCGGGTCGGCGATCGGCTTTGGCGATTCCCATAATACCGGCTCCAGCGAGGATCGCACACCACGTCATCGAACCGAGTCGATAACGGACTGAAGGCCATCACCTCTTTGGTCCCAATTCGGATTGACGACTGCTAAAATCTGACCTAATATCTTTCAACGTTACAGGTTAGAGCAGGATGTCTTTTAATTCTGATTGGGGGAGTTGTTTCGCTTGTCCCAGCGAGTTCTAATCGATGCAGACCCCGGAGTCGGCGACGCGATTGCCATCGCGCTGGCGATTCTCGATCCCGAAATCGACGTGGTGGGCATCACGGCAACCAGCGGCCAAGTCTCGGGGCGGCAAGCGTCGCGGAATTTGCATGCGATCATCGATTCACTCGATCCCCCAAAATGGCCGCGTCTGGGGTCATCCGACTCTCCCGCCGCCGCGATTCCACCGCTGGCCGTCTCGGGTTCATTTGCCCCGGAGTCACTCAACGGACCAACCGGGCTGGGAGACCACCTTTCCAACATCGCGGAACTCCACCATCCGCGCAATGCCGCCAAGTTGATGATCGATCTGGTTCGCGACCAGCCGAATGAAATCACACTGTTAACACTAGGGCCACTCACGAATGTCGAAGTCGCGGCCGAGCGCGCGCCGGAATTTCTCGGGCTGTTGAATTCGCTGGTCTGCCTGGGTGGGTCGGTCGAAGCCGGTGGCAATATCACGCCGGCTGCTGAATTTAACATGTTCGCTGCTCCCGACGCGGCCCGCAACGTGCTCCGGTCAGCCGCAACGAAAACATTGATTCCTTTGGACATCAGCCAACGTGCGATGATGACGTTCGACCAATTCGATCGTCTCCCGAACGCGGAATCATCCTCGTTGTGCCGCTTGTTGGCGGATCTGGTGCCGTTCGCTTTCCGTGCCAGTCACCAACACTTGGGGTTAGAGGGAATTCGGCTTTCCGAAGTCGTGGCCTTGGCCGCCATTTCGCAACCCAGGTTTTTCACGCGTGAGTCGATGACCGTCGATGTCGAAACACGCGGAGAGTTAACCCGTGGCATGACGGTCTTCGATCGTCGCGGCATCCAGCAATGGCAGACCAACATCGACGTGCTCGTCGACGTCGACACACAAGGCGTCCTCGACTACTTCGCCGATATCGTCCGCCACAGTGTTAACTGAAAGCGTGTTAGCTAATCGACCGTGGCGAGGCTGTTCGGAGCCAGACAGGCAAGGAACTCGACGCGGCTCGCAGATTTAGCCAGCCGACCTTGGAAATCGTGTCGGACATCGCAGGAAAACAACGATCGACCAAGCCTCGCTCGGCCGCCTCTCCGATGCCGACGCCCACTGGCAAATCAGTCGACTTGAGCAATATCAGTTCGTCAGCCGGCCAAATCGTGGCAACCCAACCGGCGATCGAATCGCTGGTCGCATCCCAGTAATGCGGCAAGGCAACCGATTGTTCCGACTCCTCGGCTCGTACGAATTCGGCCGTGGAGAGCACAGGCACGATTCCGGCGGCCCATGCCTTTTCGGCTTCCGCACGACTCGCAACGCGCCGCGTACCCGGCGTGACGGAGAGCACGAGTTCTTCGCAAACGAATAGCGATTCCAGCGCCAACCAATGGGCGCGTTCCTCGCCTAACCCGTGTGCGGCATCCCAATCGCGAATGATGTTTGCAATCGGCCCGCCGCCCACAACCACCAGCGGCTGGCAATCAGAATCGGCTGCAACCACACGGCCCAAACGCTCACCAAGCCTAGGCAGGTCGAGCAGGCTGCCACCAAGTTTGTAGACGATCGTTCGCACGGTTGTCGCCGTCGCTGAATTCGCAAGAATTCAGACATATTCTTGCACAGCATTGAAATCTGAATTCTTGCGAATTCAGCGACCATTGACCCACTGCAACTTCAAACTCGGGACGTGAGTCAATCGATGATCTTGTTGATCGGATACTCCACGATGCCGCGTGCCCCGGAGGCTTTTAACTGCGGCACAATCGTGCGCACCACCGCCTCGTTGACAATCGTGTTCAACGCGACCCACTCGGGGTCCGACAACGACGAAACTGTCGGCGTTTGCAACGCGGGTAAGGTGTCGAGCACCGTCTGCAGGTCATCTCGTGAGACGTTCATCATCAACCCGACTTTCCCCTCTGCTGCCAGGCAGGAGTTCAGCATCAGGGAAATGTTGTCGAGCTTCTCTTGAACCCACGGGTCTTCAATGGACTCCTTGTTCGCGATTAGCCGCGTGGTGCTTTGCAGGATTTCGTCGACGATCCGCAGATTGTTCGCCCGCAACGAGTTGCCGGTTTCCGTCACTTCGACAATCGCATCGGCCAAGCGGGGCGGTTTCACTTCCGTCGCGCCCCAGGAAAACTCCACCTTGGCCGTCACGCCATGTTTGGCAAGAAAACTTGTCGTCAGCCCGACCGCTTCCGTCGCGATCCGCTTGCCTTCCAAGTCTTTTACCGATTGCACCGACGAATCTTCCGGAACGCAGAGCACCCATCGCACGGGGCGTCGGCTGACTTTCGAGAATACCAGCTCGCACACTTCGGTCACCTGGGCCTGCGTTTCCACCACCCAGTCATGGCCCGTGATGCCCGCGTCGAGAATGCCCTCTTCCACGTAACGCGCCATTTCCTGGGCGCGAATCAGCAGGCATTCGATTTCGTCATCGTCGATCGTCGGAATGTACGACCGCGACGAAAACTTGATGTTGTAACCCGCCTTGCGAAACAACGCAGCGGTCGCCTCTTGCAGGCTGCCGGCCGGGATTCCCAATCTTAATTTACGTTCTGGCATAACTCGCCTTAACTCTTCCTGCTTCTACTTTTCTGACGTCAACTTTTCTTATAAACCTCGGCCGGATCGAACAACCGCTCGCCGATCGTCTCCACATCGCCACCCGCCGGATCAATGCGGCGGAAGAAACAACTGCGAAATCCCTCGTGACAGGCTGCCCCGCCAATTTGGTTCACCTTCACTAATAAGGTGTCGGCGTCGCAGTCGAAATAGATCGACTTCAACTCCTGCACATTCCCGCTCTCTTCGCCCTTGCGCCACAGCTTTTGCCGACTGCGGCTGAAATAGCAAATCCGACCGGTCGCCAGTGTCTCAGCGTAGGCCTCTTTATTCATGTACGCCAGCATGAGCACATCGCCGGATTCTTCATCCTGAGCGATGACGGGGATCAGTTCAGACTTCGAGAAATCGGGGCCGTCCATCATTTTGCCTGTCACACAGCTGCAAAGGAGAGGAGACCGCAAAACACCAAACGGTCTCGCAAAGAGTCAAAATAGCATGTTCCCGGTAAGCTGACCACAGGACGGCTCAGTTATTCCCGCAGGAATTTCGATGAAGAGACAGGAGAAAGTCCACCGCAGGGATTCCACCGGGGCCGCATGCGAAACTCCTTGACTTCCAGCGCCGGAGCAAGTCGACTAAGAACTCAATTCCCTCGGACGTCCTTCATTGGGCGTTGGGAATCCTCGAAAAGGAAGGCTGCCAATGACGAAAGGCGAAGAACAGCTGACCGGGTTTCTGGATGAACTCGGGTTTGACGTCATTGATGAAGACACCGCTGTGGGGGAATTAGGAGACATTCCCATGTCGGCGACAGTCCTCAGCGTGGATCCGCCCGGAATAATGTTTCAGTTTCGTGTGCATCGGGAAGGCACGCAAACTTAGCCGGTGATGGACCTGATGAAGGGCGTTCCCAAAGAGCAGGCGATTCTCAATTTCGAGGACGGCTCTGTGTGGCTCTCCTTGTACGACATGAGCGGCTTGGAAACCTCAGACTTTCATCAAATGATGGAAGGAATGGTCGATACAATTCAGGCGACCGATCTCGCCGTGGGGCCGGGTTGTTTGCGCTGCGGGAAGAATAACCCAGACATTCAGAGATTGTACGTGGATGGCCGTCCGACTCGAATGTGCATGGCCTGTTTTGAAGAGGCCGGCCGCGAACAGCAGGAGTTGGAATCGAAGTTGAACCAAACCACCCTGGGGGCAACCCTTGGCCTGCCCGGTGCCGCGATCTACGCCGCAGCCGGTTGGGCCGGGTTCTGGACCTTGATCGACTTCGCGTTAGAGTACTTCCGCGTCAAGGCCGTTGACATCAATATCATTACCACCCCGTTGATCTTGATGCTACTGGGAGCCGTTGGCTGAGCATTGGGTTGGCCGACAGGGGCCACACTAAGACGTTCCATCGCCATCCGCAAAGCTCCACAAACCATGAGCCTGTTATTCGTTCTGGCCACGGCCACGGCCGGAGAAGTGCTCTACATCGGAATCTACATACTCCGCATCGTCGGCCTGTTTGATCTCGGCCTGGCAGCTCAGTTACTGGGAACCATTGTGGCAGGCTACACAGGATTTTGGATCGCGTGCAAACTGGGTTTGCTTGCCGCAACCAACTTCCTCTGCGTCGCCTCTGCCACCGAACGTCAATCGGTGAAGCTGAAGGTGTGAAGTGAGGCTGTGTGAAGTGTCAGCGAAGAGTCGTAGATTCATTTTTGTTCTTCTGTATGATTGGACGCATGCCAGAGATGCCCGAAACACCCGCACCTGAAGAAACCTCTCGCACCGCGATCTCCGCGTGGGGCCTGGCCGGGCGAGTGTGTGCCGGGGTGGTGGTTGCCAGCGTGCTCGCCTGCGTCATCATGGCGGCCGTTCGCAGCACGGGGTTGACTGAAGTCACCGTGACCGCCTTGGATCCAGACGCCGAGCCGCGCGATCACAAGTTGCCGTTCGTCAAACAGAAAGAAGCGTTGCCCGATTACCAGATCACAATAAATCTCGACAGCGGTGACCAAATCCAACTCGGCGCAAAACCAGACACCTCAGCCGCCGACGGTCTCACCTGACAACTCAGCGACCCGGTCAGCCTGGCCGAGATCGCGAGTGTTCGGCTCGACGAGCAAGACAAACTCATCTCCGATGCCCTCGCCGAAGTCCAACTCACCGGCGACTCCGTCATCCACAACGGCTACCGCTTCGAGTTCCACACCAAACGCTCCGCGTCTGTCGGCGTAAAGTCCTTCTTCCGCACCCCCATCGGCAAAGCGATTGCAGCCGGTTTCTTTGTTACGGTGCTGGTGATCATGCTCAGTTTGGTTTGAGTGTAGAGGCCAGCCCAGCAGGCCTCCGGAGACAAGCGGTCGTGTGTTCTGTTGTGGAACTTCACACCTTTCGCA
>Ga0115002_10006506_pt1 | contig 13427 bp, 9 predicted proteins | sample ArcticOcean_MG_C_8_FD_89576 | JGI IMG/M metagenome (GOLD analysis project Ga0115002, IMG submission 89576) | Marine microbial communities from western Arctic Ocean - ArcticOcean_MG_CB11_86 | ecosystem: Environmental > Aquatic > Marine > Oceanic | place: Arctic Ocean: Canada Basin | collected...
AGTCTCTTCGACCAAACGGGCTCGTCAGTGACGGTGTCGATAACAGTCAACGTTCTCGCCCCGATCATGCCGGCCACAGCGTGCTTGCCATCGGGTGTCACGAAGACGTTGTGCACGCCTCCGACAGTCGGGATGTGCCGGATATTCGTCCGTGTCGCGGTGTCGATGACGTCAACGCCGCCGCTGCCTCTCGCGATGGCGACATAGACCTTCTCGCCGTTGGGCAAAATGCCGACATTGTTCGGGCCGTCGGTCAAGGGAATCTGCTTGACGACTTTCAGCGTTTCGGTCGACACCACATCGAGCGTGTGATCGAACTCGTTGCTGATGTAGTAGACGCTGCCGTCCGGGTGGTAGGTGACCCCGTGCGGAATCGGCACGTCGTCGATCTCCCCCACCACTGTATTGGTGACGGGGTCGATGATGTGGATGTTGTCTCCACCTGAGTTCGACTGAAGAATCTGAACCTTGCCCTCGGTGGCTCGCGTGAAGCCCTGCTGCGCGGCAACTGGCGCCAGCATGACACCGCCTACGAGGGACAAGACACACAATACGGCAGGGGTGAGCTTCATCGGGACCTCCTGTAAAGAACACGTGCGATTGCCCAGCACAGTTTGTTTTTCACGTGCCCTAGGCGACCGCAGCGGTCTTCTAGATATCGGAAATGTCACGCAGCACACTGACTCCGAAATCTTACTGCGGAGTCCGGTGACGGTGCCAGCTCCACGTCAGAAAAATACCGCGCGGCTCCAGGCCGCTGGATGCCGCGCGTCGTTCAGCGCCTACTGCGTGGAGTTGGTGGGCCAGAGGGTGCCCTGAGACCCGCGGGGCACGTCAGCCATTCCCATGTTGACGAACTTCTGGATTCGCTTCCCCTCCCACGTTTCAGTGGTGTACAGGTTGCCTGCAGAGTCAATGGCAATGCTATGCACGCCGTAGAACTGCCCGGGCTGTCGTCCGCCGTCGCCGAAGCTTGTCAACTCCTCCAGCGTGTCGCGGAGCACGATGCGCACGCGATTGTTCATTCCATCGAGCACGAAAAGATAACGCTGCTCCGGGTCGCGAGAAAACGCAAGATCCCAGACAGAACCCGAGGCCAGTGTCGTCTTGGCGATGAACCCCTCCTTCACAAAGGTGCCGTCCTTCTGGAACACCTGGATCCGATCATTGGCCCGGTCGCACACGTAGACGAGTCCGTCGGCGGACACGTCCGCGCAATGGACCGGATTGCGAAACTGCTGGGCAGGAGGGCCGTCAGGATCGTAGGGACCGAGGTTCGTGTCGTCAGGCGTGTTGCCATACGCGCCCCAGAACCGCTTCATCTCACCAGTGTCAGCATCGAGCACGGCGACGCGCTTGTTCAGATACCCGTCGGCGACGTAGGCCTCGTTGTCGGTTGGATCGACAGTCACCTTCGCGACGCGACCGAAGTTCTGGGTGTCGTTGCTGTCGCCCTCGAACGTAGGGATGTAGTCGTCTGCCCCCGCATCACCCGGACTACGGTGCGCGCCCGCCATCCCGTACTGGGCGAGAAATTCGCCGGTTCTGGTGAACTTCAGGATGTGCGAATCACCGCCGCCATTGCCACCGATCCACACGTTGCCGAGGTGATCCACGAAGATGCCATGGTTCGACTGTGGCCACTCGTACCCTTCTCCCGGGCCTCCCCAGGACCCCACCAGATTCCCTTCGGCGTCGAACTCCAGCACCGGTGGCGCGCCCTCGCAGCATTCCGCGTGCTCCAGTTCGATGCCTCGTTCCTGGTCAGCGAGCGAGTCCGAACTGCGATGGATCATCCACACGTGATCACGATCGTCCACCCAGACGCCGATCGCCGATCCGAGTATCCAGTGATTCGGCAGCGGCTTGGGCCAGAACGGATCGACCTCGAATCGCGGCGCGCGGACGGTGTCACCCTGCGCCTCCACCGACTCCTGCAGCACGAAGCGAGTGATTCCCAGCGCCCCAAGGGCAACGACGAAGATGGCGACGATCAGCTTGTTCCGTGTCACGGTATGTCCCCTTTGCCGACTATGAAGCGACGGTGTCGTCAGATTACGTCTGGCTTGACGACCCTTTTACCATATTTCTGCTCAGTTTTGGCTCGTATCAGCATTCGTGCAAGCCAGATCGCCGCTGTCAGCGCCACACCAGCCATAGCCCAACCCAGGAAATTGACGAGCCACGCGGCGTCGATCGTCGGCGCCGGAAACTGCAGCAGTTGACCGCCCCGCTCCGTCATCCAGTGCCACGCGGTGTGGGCGATGACCGCCGACAGGATGATCGTGCCCATGCGCTCTGCGACAACAAAGCGGAATAGGACGTGCAACGCAGGCACGATGACGGCCAGGACGACGAGCTGTCCCAGTTCGACGCCGACATTGAAGGCTAGCAACGAAGTTAGCAGGTGCGACCCGGCAAATTGCAGTGACTCTCGAAGCGCGAACGAAAAACCGAACCCGTGCACGAGACCGAAGGCGAAGGTGATGGCCCAGCGACGCATGAGGTGGGCTCCGACGATGTTTTCCAGCGCCATGTAGACGATTGACATCGCAATCAGTGTCTCGACGAGTGCGGGAAACCATAGGGCACCCGGCGCCAGACCGTAGGCGGACGCGATGAGCGTCACCGAGTGGGCCACGGTGAACGCCGTGACGACTCCAACCAGCGTCCGTACGCGACGGACCGGAATGACCAGGCACAACAGAAACAGCAGGTGGTCGAGACCATCGAGGATGTGCGTGAAGCCGGATCCCACGAACCGCGCCGCCGCCTGCCCCCACCGCGGGTCGAGGAGGACGCGCCCGGGGTCGTCGTGGAGTTCGAACACCCGGACCCGACCATCCGGCATCAGGAGCTGCAAGGCGATCGTGACGCGCTGCGCCAGAGGGCGAAGGCCGGGATCGATCGCGAGGCGGGACTGGTCCGACGCAATCGGGTACTCCAGCCACGCATCCATGACCCCCTGCTCCCAGTACAGGTCGGTCTCCTCCGATAGCGGTGATCCTTCTATGTGCGCAAGAGCCGTCTCGTACGCCTGGAAGGAGCGGTCCGATGGAAGCGAGACACGGACCGCCACCACGTCTGGGACCGGGAGTCGCCTGTCCTCCTCGTACAGCGCTACCTCCCGCGCGATCCAGATCGTTGCGGCGTCTCGAAGCGCGGTGTCGACGCGCGCGAGATCGAGATACCCCAGCTCCCGCTGTGGCACGTCGATGTCGCTCATCGCCTGCAGCGGCACACGCACGAGAAACCGAAGCCGGTCCCCCTCAGGCTTGAGAAACGCCTGGACGATAATCGCGTTCGGGATGTCGTGAGCGACCGCGGGGACCGATGCCGCGATCACCAGTGCTACGACGAACATCGCGGCAAGACGCACCCTCATCGGAAATCAGCGCAGCTCAAGCGCTTTTCAATCAGCGTGCGTGGGCTGCCGGGCTCGTCATGGAACGTCTGCGCACACCGATGTAGGAGGATCGATGCCCCGCTGATTCGCCACCAGACCACTAGTTGGTCGTCACCAGGTCCGGCGGTAGCGCGAACGCGACGACCTCGCCGCTGTAGTCGATGCCGCTGATCGACACGACCAGGTACTGCTGGCCATTCAACATGTATGTCATCGGCGAGCCGGTCTGCGGGGCTGGCATATAGACCGAACCGACCTCTTCTCCCGAGGCCTTGTCATACGCGCGCAACATCGCACCCCGCTCCCCCGAGGGCGTCGTAAAGAAGCCGGCTTCGCCTGCAATGACCAGCGACCTGGTGACCAGCGTGCCGATCCGTCCGATGCGTCCGGTCTTCGGAATGTCTATCCCGCTCAGCGCAGGGTGATTGCGAATATTGTCCGGCGTCTCGCCGTGAGGAATCTGCCAGACGATATCGCCCTCGTTCAGGTCGATTGCGGTGATTCGCGCGTACGGCGGCTTCAGCAGTGGCAGTCCCTGCACGGTGAGCGGTGGCGCTACTCCGCTCCCGGCGGCGCCGGTCCCTGGCACTGCTGACGGAGGTCCGACGGGCCGCGACGCCGTGCCTCGGATGTACCGCATGTCCGAACGAATCCCGTCAGTCTCGACGAGTCCCAGGGCGGACACCTGCGACAACGAATAGATGTAGAGGTAATTGGTTTCAGGATCGAGCGACCCTCCCGGCCAGTTCACACCCCCCGTCGTCGACGGCGCCATCAGCGTGGCAAGCGGTCCCTCCCAACGGCTCACGACCGGCGGGGTGAAGAACGGACCGATCTTGAAGCGCGACACAAGTTCCACCGCTTCGGCCCGGAGCTCAGGCGTGAAGTCGATCAGATCATCGATGGCCACACCCTGCCGTTCGAAGGCCGGTGGCTTGGTGACGAATGGCTGCGTCGGGCTGCTCTTCTCGCCAGGAACCGTTGACTGCTCGACGGCGCGCTCCTCGATCGGCCATACCGGCTCCCCGGTGACGCGGTCGAGCACGTAGACCCATCCCTGCTTTGTCGGTTGCGCGAGCGCCTTGATCTCCCGGCCGTCGACAACGATGTCCACCAGGATGGGCGCGCACGGAATGTCTGAGTCCCAGATGCCGTGGTGCACGAGCTGATAGTGCCAACGCCGTATGCCCGTCTTCAGTTCGACCGCCACGATGCTCTCGCCGTAGAGGGTGTTCCCCGGTCTGTGGCCGCCGTAGTAGTCGCCAGTGGGAAGTTCGACGGGCAGATACACCAGGCCAAGCTCTTCGTCGATGCTCATCTGGGCCCACACACCGGCGTTCCCAGTGTTTGCCGCCGAGCCGTCCTCCCAGGTGTCTGCGCCCGCCTCGCCAGGCATGGGGATCGTGTGAAAGATCCAGAGGCGCTCGCCGGTTCGCACATCGAAGCCCCGCACGTATCCCTTCTCGTTATTCTGGCGCTCCGGGACGCTGCCTGATAGATGTGCCGCGCCGATCACCACGACGTCGTCGGCAATGACCGGCGCCGCGTGCAAGCCGACCTCACCTGTCACGAGATCCATCTCCTGGTCATCGTTGAGCTTCAGGTCGACGATGCCGTCTTGTCCGAAGCCAGGGACGCGGTTACCTGTCTTGGCGTCAAGGGCCACCATCTGGTACCCCGGCGTGACGTAGACGATCCGCGCATCCTCCCCGTCGCTCCAGTACGCCAGGCCGCGCCCCGACAGTCGCCTCGGCGCTGAATCGCCTCGCGGGCCCTCGTTCTCGCGATGCATCCACAGCATCTCGCCCGTGGCCGCGTCGAGCGCGACGGCGGCGCGACGCGTGCCCGCCGTCGTGTAGAGCACACCGTCTACCATCAGCGGCGTCGCCTGTAGGTTGAACTCCGGTCGTGGGCCCATCGCATCGGTCTTGAAGCGCCACGCGACCTCAAGCTCGGCGAAGTTATCCGCGGTAATCTGGTCGAGCGGCGCGTATCGCGTACTTGCCAAATCGCCGCCATAGGTCGGCCATTCGCCGCCTGATGTGTTCTGGCCCGCGGTACCCTGCGCCGCAACTCCCGGCACGAGCGTGCCGACCAACGCGCAAGTCGCGATGCTCAACACGGATGCCACAGACCAGCGAAGGGCCCTGCCCTGGACGTGTTGGCGTGTCATGTTCACCTTCCTTTACGGTTTCCGAGAGGATACACGCGCCAGGCCCGACGTGTCAGCGGCAGCGCCGAGCGACCCAGCGATGGCCCACGCGACAACCAGTTCGAGTTGGGTTCCTCGGACCATGATCACACCCCAACGAAGCGGCGCGAGGGCTAGCGCCTCGGCGCGGGTAGCACCATACGTGCTCGAAGCGAATGGACAAAGGTCGGAACCGAGGGCCTGTCCCCGGCCCCGACCTTCACAAAGGGTGCCGACTGCGGCTACGGCAATGTCAGCGCGACGAGGGCGCCGGGTTGGTCGCGCTTGGCGCTTCCCGCCTGCATGACGAGGTACTGTTTCCCATCGTGCATGAAGCTCATCATGCCGTATTGACCAGGTATCGGGATTTCCAGGCTTGCGAGAATCTCACCCGTCCGCTTGTCACGGGCATGGAGCAACGGCATGCCGTTCTCGTTCACCTCGGTGTCTCCCCGCAGATCCTCGGTCGTCTGCACCAGAAGGTCGCCCATCACCATCTGGACGGACAGCCCGGTGCCGCCCGTTGGCGGCACATCAACGCCCTGCAGGAGCGGGTGATTCTTGATCCGATCCGGGGTCTCGCCAATCGGGATATCCCAGAGCTTCTCGCCCGTGTTCATGTCGTAGGCCGACAGAGCTGAATACAGCGGCTTGAACACCGGCAAGCCTTCCACCAGCGGTAAATAGCCGGTCGGGGGGCCGCCCTGTTTCCACGGAGCCACGGTGGTGCCCGTCGTCGGGGTCACGCGCTCCCGTCCTCGCCAGGCTTCCTCGGACATTCCCGCGACCTCGATTCTCTCGTCGTCTACGCCGTTGGTCGGTACAAGCCAGGGCGTCGCCGCGCATGTCCGTTGATGCGACGCGTACATGATGCCGGTGGTCGCATCAGCAATCGATGGATGGGGGATGTTCAAACCGCCTTTGCATCCGACGTTGTTGATGAAGTCGTTGTTGTGGGGGTACGGCAGAAACGGCATGTACAGCCCCCCGACCCGGAACTCGCTCAAGACCTCGACCGCCTGCGCCTTCAACTCCGGCGTGTAGTCCATGACGAACTCGTCGGTGAGCCCGTTGGTCACGATCGGATCCAACGGCTCCGGCCGCGTGGGATACGGCTGTGTCGACGCCGTGTAGTTTCCTGGCACCTCGGTCTGAACGACAGGGCGTTCCTCGATCGGCCAGATCGGCTCACCGGTCTCCCGGTTGAGCGCGAAGACCAGTCCCTGTTTTGTGTTCTGGATCAGTGCGGGCACCGGCTGCCCGTCAACCGTGAGGTCCATCAGAATAGGTGCCGTCGGAATGTCGTAGTTCCACTGCTCGCTGTGGTGAACCTGGTAGTGCCACCTGCGCTCTCCCGTCCTGACATCCAGCGCGAGCACGCTGCCGCCGAACAGGTTGTGGCCCGGCCGATGACCGGTGAAGAACTGATACGTCGAGGAGTTGGTCACCAGATACACAAGCCCGAGTGCTGGATCGGCAGACGCCGGTGCCCACGACGACATGTCGCCGGACCACTTCCACGCGTCGCTCTCCCATGTCTCGTGCCCGAACTCTCCCGGCCGCGGGATGACGTGGAACTTCCAGAGGTGCTCCCCCGTCTTGGCGTCGTAGCCCATGATGTCCCCTGGCACGTTCTCGAACCTGGTCTGGTCGTAGCTCGGCTCGTGGCCGATGAGGACCACGACGACCCCGTTCACGACAATCGGCGGCGACGAAGCGGTCACCATGCCAATCTTCCTGGGGATTCCGTTGTTCGCGTCGTACGGCTCGGTCCAGTCGAGCCAGGGCTGCCAATCTGCGACCAGGTCGGGTATCAAATCGACGACACCGCTTTTCGAGAAGTCCTCCAGGGGTGCCGGTTTCCCCCAGTTCTCGAGCGGCCGCCCTGTTTTGGCGTCGAGCGCCCACAGGAAAAAGGCGGGTGACGTCACATAAATCACGCCGCGCCCATCCACCTCGGCGTAGGCGACGCCCTTGCCGAAGTCGGTTCTCGGCGAGCGCAAGTACCTCATGGTCTCGGGCTCCCGGAAGGTCCACAGCGTTTCGCCGGTCGCGGCGTCGATCGACACGACCATGCGCCGCTGGCCGCTAACTGTGTACAACGCGCCGTCGACGAAGAGAGGCGTGGCCCTCGATGTGTACTCGACGCCGGCTCCGAAGTTGCTGCCTCGCCAGGTCCAGGCCACCTCCAGGTCGCCGAAGTTGGACGCGTTGATCTGCGTCAGCGTTGGCGCGGACCTGGTGTTGCCGGCATCGCCGCCAAGGAAACGCCAGTCTCCGTTCCCGGATGGTGCCTCCTGGGCAGAACCGACACCGATGAGCGCCGTAAGGGCAAGGACGCCACACGCGAACAGGGACCGCTTCATATATTTTTCTCCTTGAGGAACATGATCAGTGCCGGCGGGCCTCAAAGACCGACCAAGCCCCGTAATGTTACGGAACTGAGGCCTCGCTGTCACCCCCTACCGAAAAGGCTGCGGGTTGACGCTCCGCGCCGGCTCGTGTTCCACTGACGCGGTTAAGAAACCGGGACCTCCGGCGTCGGTCTGTCGTTGCTGTCTGCGAGACTCCCGGACCTTCAGAGATTGATGATTGTGTGCACGAACGGGAGGCAAGAATGCTGCGAGTGAAAAAGAGATGGGCGATGGGTATCGGGATGGCGGCGGTGATCGTTGTGTCGCAGGGCTGTTCCACCCCACCACCAGAGCAGGAGCCAGAAGAGCAGGCGCCAGAAGAGCAGGCATCAGCACCGCAGAACGAGCCGACCAACGACTTGCCAAACCCATATAGCGGGTCGATACTGCCGCTGCCCGACGGGCGGACGTGGGGCTCAAGCGCCGGTGTCGACATCGCTCCGGACGGCAAACACGCCTGGGTGATTGACCGGTGCGGCTCCAACGGCTGCGTGGGGTCCGACCTCGACCCGGTTCTCCTGTATGACGGCGACGGGAACTTCGTCCGGAGCTTCGGTGCCGGCATGCTGGCGTTCCCCCATGGCATCCATGTCGATTCGGAAGGCAATGTCTGGGTAACCGATCCGGTCCTCAACGATGGCCGGGGCGAGGGCGCCAACGGTATCGGCTCCGACGTCATCAAGTTCAGTCCAGAGGGTGAAGTCCTCCTGACACTCGGTACTCCAGGGGTCCGGGGGGACAGTCCTGATCATTTCAGCGGGCCGTCCGATGTCGTCGTGGGTGACGATGGCAATATTTTCGTCGCCGACGGGCATGGCACTGGCACCAACGAGCGGATCATGAAGTTCGACCAGGACGGCAACTTCCTGATGCAGTGGGGAGAGCCCGGCGAAGGCCCCTGTGGCGCCAATCAGTTCTCCAGCCTGCACGCGCTGGAGATCGACTCGCAGGGCCGGCTTTTCGTCGGTGACCGCGACAACAATCGTATCCAGATTTTCGATCAGGACGGCAACTACCTCGACTGCTGGTACCAGTTCAGCCGGCCCAGCGGCATCCACATCGATCAGGACGACAATATTTATGTCGCAGATTCTGAATCTAGCGATCGTCCGGACGCGGGTGGACCACCGCATGGGGACTGGCTGCGCGGGATCCGGGTTGGCAGCGCCAGGGACGGTTCCGTCAGCTACTTGATCCCGGATCCGGAGCCGACCGGCGGCAGCAGCGCGGCCGAGGGCGTCGCGGCGGACAGCGATGGCATTATCTTCGGCGCCGAGGTTGGTTTACCGAAGATGATGCGGTACACGATGCAGTAGAAGCACCTACTGGATCGGCGTCACCAACGTGCCGATTCCTTCAACTTCGATCTCGACGACGTCGCCACGCGTCAGATACACCGGCGGTGTGCGCCCAAGGCCGACGCCTGCGGGCGTGCCCGTCGCGACGACGTCTCCCGGCCAGAGCGTCATGATGCGCGACGCGAATCGCAGCAACCGTTCCACGTCGTGAACGAGGTAGGCCGTATTCGAGTCCTGCACCACTTCGCCGTTGACTCGCGTCGTCACCTGAAGGTCCGCGTAGTTCGGCAGAAACTCTTTAGGGACCAGATACGGTCCCATGGGTGACGCGCCCTCCATGCTCTTGCCGGCGAAATAGTCCCGCGCGAACCGACCGTGGTCGGGAATTTGCGCGGCCCGGTCGCTGACGTCGTACAGGATCGTGAAGCCGAACACGTGGTCCATGGCGTTGTCGAGTGTCAGATTCCTGGCCTGCTTGCCGAGCACGATGGAGAACTCCCCTTCCCAATCAATCCGATCACGCCCGGGGGGAATCACGTACGGCTGCCCCGGGCCGACGATGGTGGAGCGCGGTGACTTGGCGAAGAGCAACGGGTCATCTCTGTCCGGGTCCGTCTCGGCCGAACCGCCCACTTCGGCTGCATGATCGCGATAGTTCTGCCCTGCGGCGACAAGGTTCCACGGATACTTGATTGGCGCCTGAATCGAGACCGCGTCGGGTGAGTACCCGAAGGCCAGACCTTCCGTCTTGCCCGACAGATAGTTTGCGATCTGGAACATTCGCGGCTTGAGCGTCTCCGACGCCTCGATCAACGCCTTCATGTCATCGGGCATATCTACCGACGCGACGCCGGCCTCGGCAACCAGATAGACGTTGGCCTCCTGCAGGTCAAGCAGCCGTCCGTCGAGCAGCATGCCAGCGCGTTCTCGACCGTCGACCTCGAAGGTCGCCAGCTTGAAGGCGACGTCCGGCGTTGCTGCCACCTGTGCGTTCGCCTCGCCCGATACGAGTACGATGGCCCCGACTGTCGCCGCCAACAGTGCGCTTCGCATTCTGAGTCTCTCTAGACGCTGCTAATTCGTCTGGTAGCTGCTCACTGGTGGCCGGCGCGCCCCACTGCCCGCCGGCGGTTCCACTTCGCCCACAACCGGCAGGGTGAGCGTGCCGATACCATCGATCGTCGCCACGATCTCTTCGCCAGGCTGCAGAAAGCGCTGCTCCCCACGAACCGCCGTGCCTGCCCCCGTCCCGCCGGAGGTGCCATTGTTGATGACATCGCCCGGGAACAGCGTGACGATCGACGACGCGTACTCGATCAGTTCGTAGAGCGAGTGAATCATGTCGCCGGCCGTGGCTTCCTGCATCTGGATACCGTCGACGCTCAACCTCTGTCTCAGATTCGCCATCGGGTCGCCGTAGAATTCTTTGGGTACGATCCAGGGGCCCAGAGGCAAGTGAGTGTCGTGGCCCTTTCCAACAAACCAGTCCGACGGATTCGGATACCCGCCGGGTGGGCGCCCCCCCCACGGTCGGAGATGTCGAGCGACACCATGTAGCCGAAGATGTGATTCTGAGCGTCGTCGGCCGTGACGTACTTCGCTGCCCGCCCGATGACCGTCGACAGCTCGACTTCCCAGTCAATACGATCGCGGCCGTACGGAAGCACGACCTCGTCGCCATTGCCGATCACGGCGCCCCGGCTGGGCTTCAGGAACAGATACGGCACGCCCCGGTTCACGCGCCGCAATCGCCGCGCCTCGGTTCGTTCTTCAGGCGTGCCCTGCTCATCCACGTGGGTATAGAAATTGACAGCGGCATTGAGAATCTTTCCCGGGTACATAATCGGCGGCAGGATCCGGACCTGGTCGACATCGTGCACGAAGTCGGGCCGCGCGTTCCCGGCAAGGCGATCGTTGTTCACCAGGTCGTTGACGATCTCGTAGAGGCGGGTCTTGAGACCGTAATCGTACCGCCCGATCAACTCAAGCATGTCCGCCGGCATCGGAATCTCCGGGAACGTCGGATCAGTCTCAAGCGCGGCGTTGGCCGCGTCGAGGCTCACAATGAGACTATCGCGCAGGACGATCCCGACACTGGGCGTGCCGCTGATTTCGAAGGTGCCGACTTTGAACGGTTCAGCACTTGTTGTCGCCGGCCCGCTCTGTGCCAGTAGCGACGCCGGACTCGCCAGCGCCACCAGTAGTGTCAATGTAAGGGTGCAGCGCATGTTGCTCCTTCCAGGGGCGTCAGAATGACATCCGAAGGCGGGGCCACCTGGGGTCACACGGGTGAAACGATCGCGGCGTCGCTCAGGGCCCCACGGTCACGAAGCCAACAATACCAAAGTTGTTCGAATGGCTTCACGGAGCGATAGTGTCGGCGACCTGTTCTGTCGCCGCAGGCTCGTCGGCCTCCTCCTTGGGGGGCGGGTCGATGCGTATGTCCATCACCAGGGAAGCGTCCGCCGGCAGTTCCTCTTCGCCGGCGGGATAGTCGCTGGCCGCCAGGAAAAAAGCCAGGACGTCAGCGTACCGGTCGGTACTGAGCGCTCCGGGATTTTCTGGCGGCATCGTGTTCCCCATGAATTGCAGCAGGTCTCCGACTGACTGCCCCGCCCATCGCTCATGAAACTGCGCGTTGGTGAAGTCCCGAGTGCGGTGGCACTGCTCACAGACCTGCACGAACCAGCGCTCGCCCCGGCGAGCCTGGCCCGTCGTGAAAACACCGTCCAGGATAGAGCGCACCTCGGCTGGCGCGGGTTCCTGCGGCTGCGCCGCGGCGTGCCCGGTGACCACGAGCACGACGCTCAGCGACAACAGCGCGACGACCCTGCCAGAGCGGATCACTGACGCCCACATCTGGTGATTCCCGCCGAACCTCATGGCAGGCGGAGCGCCGCCAGCGATCCTGGAAATTGCTCGGCTGTGCTGGCGATCTGCACGACGATGTACTGGGAGCCTGCGTGCATGAACGTCATCATGCCGTATTGCCCCAGCGCTGGAAGATCAACGGTGCCGAGCTTCTCGCCTGTGCGCTTGTCGGTCGCGTGCAGCAGCGGGTGCCCGGCGGTGCCTTCAGCATGAATCAGCAGCGTGCCCGTCACCATCGTGACCGGGTGCGACTCCACGCCCGTGGGCGGCAGATCCACGCCAGCCAGCGCGGGGTTGTTCTTGATGCGATCAGGCGTGTCGCCGTTGGGTATCCGCCACAGATGCTCGCCCGTGTTCATATCGATGGCCGTAATCGAGCTGTAAGGCGGCTTGTAGATCGGCAGGCCCTGCGGTCCGCGGAAGTCGCCGCGATTGGCAACGACCCAGTCGGAGATGGTCCGTCCCGTTGTCATGATGTCTTCTGGATCGTCCATCTGCGTGCCTGGCACGATGTTCTCGGACCGGCATCCCCGCCGGGACGAGACATACAGGATCCCCGTCTCGGTGTCCGCCGAGTTGGGACCGAAGATGTTGCTGGCGCTGGCCGGGCAACTGACGAACGAGCGCAGCCCCGACGGGTGCCCAACCTGGATCGGTGGGTTGAACAGCGGTCCCAGCTTGTAGTCCTTGATGATCTCGACCGCCTCGGCGCGCAGCTCTGGCGTGAAGTCAATGAGATCGTTCACGGTCAGGCCCTGTAGCTCAAACGCCAGCGGCTTTGTTGGAAAGGGCTGCGTGGGCGAGAGTACCTCTCCAGGAAGGTCCGACTGGGGCACTGGCCGCTCCACGATGGGCCATACCGGCTCACCGGTCTCGCGGTTGAACGTGTAGGCAACACCTTGTTTGGTGGTCTGCACAACGATCGGCGTCGGCTGCCCGTCGACAGTCACGTCTATCAGCACCGGCGCGGTCGGATTGTCGAAGTTCCAGATGTCGTGATGCACGGTCTGGTAATGCCAGACTCGCTCGCCGGTCTGCACATTCAGCGCGATCACGCTGGTGCCGTACAGGTTATTTCCTGGCCGGAAGCCGCCGTAGAAGTCGATGGTGGGTGGATTGGTCGGTATGTAGACGATGCCCCGCCCGGGGTCGGCCGACATGGGTGCCCATGACGACACATCGCCGGTGGCTTTCCATGCGTCGTTCTCCCACGTATCGTGACCAAACTCGCCCGGTCTCGGAATCAC
>Ga0115002_10006507_pt1 | contig 13426 bp, 10 predicted proteins | sample ArcticOcean_MG_C_8_FD_89576 | JGI IMG/M metagenome (GOLD analysis project Ga0115002, IMG submission 89576) | Marine microbial communities from western Arctic Ocean - ArcticOcean_MG_CB11_86 | ecosystem: Environmental > Aquatic > Marine > Oceanic | place: Arctic Ocean: Canada Basin | collected...
TCGACTCATGGGACAGCGCAAGTGGGGCTACAGACAACGGATCGGGAACGGTCTTGATGATGGAGGCCATGCGCATCCTCCAACGCGTTTACCCCCACCCCAAGCGCACCATCCTGGCGGGTCACTGGAACGGTGAGGAGCAGGGACTCAACGGCTCGCTCGCCTTCGCGGAGGATCACCCCGAGATCATCTCAGGCCTCCAGGTGCTCCTCAACCAGGATGACGGGACCGGACGGATCGATCGCATCACGATGGAGGGGATAGTGGGTGCAGGGGCCTACTTCAGGACCTGGTTGGCGAACATCCCGGAAAAGCTGACCCGCGGGATTACGCTGATAGACCCGGGTACCCCGGGACAGGGGGGGACTGACAACTGGTCCTTCATCTGCGCCGGCGCACCAGCTTTCGGGCTGAACTCGACCAGCTGGGACTACGGCGTCTACACTTGGCATACCAACCGCGACACCTACGACAAGCTCAATGCGGAAGATATGCGCGCCAACGCAACCTTGATCGCGATGCTCGCCTACCTAGCATCCGAGGAGCCTGACCGGATCCCCCGCACGAAGAGGGAGCTGCCTGCCGACGCGCGCACGGGAGTGCCCGCCACCTGGCCCGAATGCACGGATCCCGACCGGAGCTTCGTCCGCTAAGGACGGCCCTCGGGGACGTGCTTCATAACCCTTCTGGCAGCACGGCCTGCGTGGGGACAGGCCCCAGCATCCGATCCAGCTACCCGTGTGACGGCCACCGTAGACGCGGGCGTCAGTCGCCTCGCCAAAAAACGGGTGACGCCGGAGGGCTACTCACTGTCGTTCCGTGTCTCCAACTCCATGCTCGGGTCGAACACCTGAACATCCACCACCCCGGGTCGAGAGCACTGTAGGAACCGGAACGCACCCAGGACCACGTGGGCGAGCACATCGGTACTCTGCTCGTGCAGAAACTTGGGTGGGACCTTCGCCAGGAAGATCTCAGCGAAGGATACAGCAACGCGGTCTCGGAAGGCTCCAAGAGACCCTCGAGCTGGCGGCACACACCATCCAGGGTGAGAGAACACCCGGGTTTGCGCCGGACTGCCGCTTCGGTGGTGTCACTCATAGTCTCGACATTTCGGCCCCTGCGACGGAAAAGGGAAGTGGATACCTCAGTGCCCCTGGACCCAACCGATAGCCTACGGCAACTTCACACGACTACGATGCGTTTCCTTCACCTCGCTGACGTCCACCTCGACACCCCGTTCGCCGGGCGCTCCGATGGCGTGCGCCGCCGCCTTCAGGAGGCGTCTCGCGAAGCCCTTCGCCGGGCGGTGTCTTGCGCACTCGCCGAGCGGGTCCACGCCGTTCTCCTGGCGGGCGACCTGTTCGACGGGGAGCGACTCTCGTTCCAGACTGAGCGCTTCCTGTTGGAGGAACTCGCGCGCCTGGCCGAGGCTGACATCCCAGTCGTGTACGCGACGGGAAACCACGATCCGGGACAGGACGCACACCGCACCCGCCCGCTCGCCTGGCCCCCGAACGTACGATTGATCGGGGAAACGAACCCCCAGCTCGTCCGGATCCAAGATCCGGACGGCGAGGAAGTGGGGGTTGTAACCGCTGCCGGACACGCATCCCGCCGCGAGACCGGAGATCTGGCAGCCACCTTCCCCTCAGTGGCCCGGGACGGCCTCCCCCAGGTGGCGCTGCTCCACACCCAGGTGCGGGAGTCCCGAGGCACGGAGGAACACGAGCCGTACGCCCCATCAGACCTCCGCCACTTACTCTCCAGTGGATACGACTACTGGGCACTCGGACACGTCCACCTCCGCCAGTGCCTCTCCGAGGCACCCGGGGTCCACTACCCTGGTAATCTCCAAGGTCGTACCCACAAGGAAAGCGGACCCAAGGGTGGGCTCCTGGTGGAGTTGGCCCCAGAAGCACCAGCCGCAGTGAAATTCCGGTCGTTCGCCCCGGTCCGCTTCGAGACCATCACCGTAGGAGGGCTCGAAGAGGCTGACACCCTCGACAAGCTGCTAGCCCAAATCGAGACTACCTGGCAGGAGGAGCGGCAGGCCGACCCGGGCGAAGAAGGAACCGAGTGGGTGGTTCGCTTTAACGTCACCGGCGGCAGCCCGTCCTGGAAGCGCCTTTGTGATGAAGAGGAGCGCGTAACTCTGGCGCATGAGACCGCCGAAGAACTCGGGCTCCTGGACGCCGAGATCCAGGCTGGACCGCTTCATCCCGTGGTGCGGGTGGAGGATCACCTGGGCCGAACCGATGTGCTCGGCACCGCACTCCGCTTACTTGAGGACTTGCGGAGGGGGCACACAGTACTCGGCCTACCTGTGGAAGGACTGGCGGGCCTCGACCACCCCGACGCGATGGACCCGGTCGCCTATGTCCAGTCGCTTCTCGAGGGTGCGGAGGGGGAACTCATCGCCCGTATGCTAGAAAGGGGAACCGGCGAATGACTTCGATCGGCCAGTAAAGACTATGCACGTTGAACGTATCCGGGTGAGGTGTTTCGGACGGCTCCAGGATGTGGACACGGGCCCCGATCCCCTGGGGGACCTGGTGGCCGTGCTCGGTCCCAACGAGGGTGGCAAGACGACCCTGTTCCATTTTCTCACGACCATCCTGTACGGATTCTACCCGACTTCCCGGGGGACACATCCCTACACACCGTGGAGCGGCTCCGAGCCGGGCGGCAGTACGCTGCTGCGGCTGGCGGACGGTAGTCGCTGTGAGGTTCACCGTCGCCTCCTCTCCTCCCCCAGCGGCACACTCGAGCGCACCGGAACCATAGAAGAACTGCGCAACCGCACACTCCCATGGGCCGAGCACGTCCCGCTCGCGGTGTTCCGACAGGTCTATGCGATCTCGTTGAGCGAATTAGGCGCTCTTGGAGGGGAGAGCTGGGCACGCGTCCAGGACCGATTGGTGGCTGGGCTGGGCACCGCTGATCTGCGATCGATCAGGGTCGTGGTCGCGGAGTTGGAAGAGGAGGCGGGCCGGTTGTGGCGCACTAATCGCAGGGGAAACCAGGCGGTCCGGAAGCTCCGGGAGAGACTGCGAGAACTCGAGGCCAAACGACGCGAGGTGGCGCTAGCGGACGAGTCGCTGCGTGAGAAGGTCCGCGACCGCGAGCGCCTCCTGGAGAAACTAGATCGGGCGCGCGCAGAGCGTGAAGCCGACAACATCTACATTGAGCGCTTCGGAGCGCTCGTGCCGATCCGGGCCGCGCTCGCCCGCGCTCGCTCGCTCGAAGACGCCGCTGGGTCAGCGGACGAGCTAGCCACGTTCCCCACCGATCCCGCGGCGCGCCTGGCCGAGTTAGAGGCGCGGGCGAAGGAGCAGGAAGAGCGGATCACCGAGGTGGCTCGTGACGCGGACTTGCCCCGTCAACGGGCACGGGCTCTTCGAGAGGGTGACACCGCGCTGCTCGAAGCGCGCCAGGAGATAGATCGGGTAACCACGCTCGCGCAGGCCAGTGGTTGGACGCGTACACGTGCGGATCAGCTCGATAGGGAAGTGCAGGAGTACGCCTGTCGCATCGATACCGCGGTAGCCGAACTCTTCGACGCCCCCCAGCACGCCGTCGACCCGGCCCTAGTACTGGACCTTCCCACGGGTGAGCTGAGGAGTCGGGCACATGACATAGAGGAAGCACGTGCGCAGCTCGCCACGAAGCGCGAAGCAGAGCGACGGGTCGCTGAATCAACGCGCGACGCCCCGGTCGGACGGACGCGCTCGCTGGCAGCCGCGGCGGCGATTATGGGAATGGCCATGTTCACAGCCGGCCTTCTGAGCGACCGGACACCGCTCGCGCTCGCAGGTGCCCTCGTGCTAGGGGCAGGCGCCGTCCTCTTGGTCACGGCCATGCGTCTTCGGCATCCCATCAAGGAATCCTCACTGGTAGACGCCGACGCCGCGGCCGGTGAAGCGGATGCGCGCCGCGCTCTCCTCGATCTGATGAACGGATTGCCGGTGAGGGAAATGCTCCTCCATCGCGCGACGACCCGGATCGTCGACGCGGTCGAGCGTCTTCAGCACCTGCTCCGGGACGCAGGGAATCGGCAAGAGGAGTTGAGTACGCTGCGCCGCGACGCGGCTGCGCTAGGAGACGAGCTGGCCCAGTTGGCCATCGTATGCGGCGTGGGGGTTCCAGAGGAACCAGTCGCAGCCGCGCGCGTGCTCGCTGGGGCGACTGCGGACGCGGGCCGGCGCCAAGCCTCGGCTGAGAGGGCTGGCGAGGAGATGGCCAGGCTCGAGCGAGCGCTAGTGCGCGAACAGGAGGGGCTCGACAGAATCAGAGGCGAGGCAACGTCACTGCGCGAGCGCCTTGCTGCCATCGGAGACGACGACGAAAGGGAGGGACTGCGCAGATTCCAGGATCGCATGGAGGCCTCTGCCCAGGCGACACGGATCCTAGCCGACCTTGAGCGTGCACACCCCGACTTGGAAGACATCCGTGCCCGCATTCGCAAGGCCGAGGAGGTCGGAGAGGATTGGGTGGTAGACGAAGAAGCTCTGGCGCGGCGCCGGGTTCGCCTTCCGCACATGGACGAGCAAGTGGAAGCACTGTCACGAGGCGAGGCAGCGCTTGAACAGGACATCGAGTACTTGTCCACTGGAGAGACACTCGACGGCATCGACGGTGAACGCGAGGTACTCGGAGAGCAACTTCACCGCCTCGAGCGGGAGCGAGACCGCAAGCACGTGCTCGGCTATCTACTTCAGGAAGCGGATAGCCGTTTCCGCGAGCAGCATCAGCCGGCGCTCCTGCGCCGCGCCGGTGAGTACCTGGCTACCATAACGGACCAACGATACGCGCGTCTGTTATTAGCCGACACCGACGGAGAGGTGTCCTTCAAGCTGAGCCAAGACGAGTCCCCATACCCGGTTCCGGTAACCGAGCCACTCTCGACCAGTACGCGCGAGCAGGTATACCTAGCACTCCGCTTGGCGGCGGTGGACCAACTGGACGGTGAGGGGGAGCGGCTGCCTCTTTTCCTCGACGAAACACTGGTTAATTGGGACCCCACACGGCAGGATCGCACACTCGCACTGCTCGCACGCATCGCCCAGGATCGCCAAGTGTTCGTTTTCACTTGCCATCCCGAAACAGCTCAGGCGTTAGCAGCTCATGGTGCACGCATGGTAGTGCTGGACCCACCCCGGTGAGGGGGCCATCGGGGGCGTCACTCCCCCTCGACGTGGAGCAACGTGGCCTCGGACCTCCGATCGTTTCCCTGCATGGTTTCGGAGCCAGTCGCTTCACGTTCCGAGCGTGGGAAGACGACCTCGCACGGGCGAACGAGCTGCACCTTATCGATCTATTCGGATGCGGCGCCGCTCCCCCCCCCTGCCGACGGCCGCTACAGTCCGGTCGAGCAGGCCGAAATGGTCACGCGTTACCTCTGCGAGTCTGACCTTAGCGGCGTTACGCTGACAGGTCATTCCCTGGGTGGAGGGATCGCGCTACTGGTCGCTCACCGTCTTCATAAGATCGGTCAGTCGGACCGGCTGGCCGGGCTAGTGAGCATGGCCGGATCGTACGCGCGGTGCTCCGCTACATTTTCTTCGATCCGGACTGCGTTACCGATATCCGGGTCGAGGGTTACACCGCCCCTATGCGCGACCCCAGCACACTACGCGCGTTGAGCGTAACCGCTCGCCAGATCTTACCCGACGATCTGGATGACCTAGTGGCTACCTGAGGCGATATCGGCACACCGACCCTGCTCCTCTGGGGACGCCACGACCACATCAACCCGCTGTGGGTGGGGGAGCGACTCGCCCACGAAATGCAGCGTGCACAGCTGGTGGTACTCGGAGCTTATACCGCCCCGCCTTGCGACTGACCCAGGAGGGGGGGCTTCGCTTCCGGCGTGAACCCGGGACAGCCGTGCATAGGTAGCTGCGGATACTTGGGAAAACTCTGGTCTAGCGCCGACTTTCCGCACCAGAGGAACGAGGAGCCACGCCGAACCTCCACCCATCGGTGATGGCCGCACACCGCACAGATGCCAGGCGCGGAAGCTCCGGCCGGAATCGTCAAGACGAGACCCTGAGCACCACCACCTGACGCTCGCTCCGCCCACCGCGATGCGAGAAGAAAGGGGAGACGCCGCACCACGTACAGTACAGGGATAAGGTGATGCAATCCTCCCTCACCCCAGTGCGCAACGCACGCTCTGCCACCTGTGCTCTCAAATCCAGGCGTCCTGGTTGGGGCGGTTCGGGCAAACCCAACCCGCGATATACCTCTGGACCCACCTCATAGCAATCGCCGCAGATCGCTGGGCCGAGATGCACGTGCAGGTCTGCCGGACGAGCGCCTTGAGCACGCGGACGCCTCGCTCGACGATCCCTGCGGCAATCCCACGCCAACCGCCGGGCAGAAGCGCGACCGCCCGGTCGCTCGGGATCGACGAGCGAGATGGGAACGCAGTCGGCGACCGACACCGTGAGGAGCACGCCTGGCGTTGCGCTGGCGTGACCGCCGGTGGCCGGGCTCACGTGGAGTCCGGGCATCCCCTCGGAGTGGAAGCACACCGCAGCACCGTGCACCTCGTCGCCGTGCACGACCTGCGTGGCCCCGGTCGCGCGACGCAACGCCTGCCAGCGCGCCATCACTTGGATCGTCCGACCTTCGCCGAAAAGACCGAGGTCGAAGGTCTGCTCAGCGGCACCGACACCGGCGACACCCTGGACGAGCCAGGGAAATCCGTCCCGCCACTCCGGGTGCCCCCAAAGCGGCACGTCGGCACCACTCTGAACCTCATTCACCGGGCGCCGCACGTGCGTCGTCACGCACCCACCTACGCTCCAAATGGGCACCAGATCCCACCTCGTTGACCAACCCTCTCCCAAGCTACCTGAAACCGACTACCTTTCCGGGATAATGACTCGTTTTCAGTCGTTACCATCACTCCGATCGTTGGCCACGGCTCCCATCCCGAACGCCAAGAGCCCATGAACGCGATCCCTTTTGACGCCCAGAATGCCGGCTACGTGCAGGAACTGTACGAACGGTATGCAGATAATCCGGCCACCGTGCCGGAGGCCTGGCGACGTTTTTTCGCTCTAGGTCCAGACGAAACCGCGCGTGCCGGGCTCCTCGTACCCGAAGGGATTTCCTCCAATGGAGGCCGGCCAGTCACCGGCGCTACCGCAACTGTTCGGACCGAGCCTCGGGTGGAGAGACGAACAGGAGAGGACGAGCGAATGGCGCAGCTGGTCCCCGCCATCGCTAGCGCCGCCTCAGTCGTGCAAGCATTCCGGGATCACGGACACATGCTCGCTCAGGTGGACCCGCTGGGTAGCGCACCCCCCGGTCACCCCCAACTCGACCCCTCCTTCTTCGGCACCTCGATGGAGGCGCTTGGCCAGATTCCAGCCTCGGTCGTGATGCAAGTGGGCGTCCGGCCAGACGAGACGATGGCTGCCGCGCTACGCCGGCTGGGAGAAGCCTACTCGGGCTACATCGGCTACGAGTTCGAGCACCTGGAAGATCCCCTGCGCGTGCGGTGGCTCTGGGATCAAGTCGAGTCCGAGGTGCATACCGCGCCCCTGTCCGCCGACGAGAAGGTCGGCCTTCTGCAGCGCCTGTCCGAGGTAGAGGGATTCGAACAGTTCTTGCACCGGTCCTACCTCGGGCAAAAGCGTTTCTCGATCGAGGGGACCGACATGCTGGTCCCGATGCTCGATCTCGCCCTCGCGGAGGCATCCAAGGACGGGTGCCGCGCGGTCGTGCTCGGAATGGCACACCGCGGACGCTTGAACGTACTGCGCCACATCATCGGCATCAGCCCCAGAAGCATTTTGCGCACGTTCGGGGAGAGCAAGGAGAAAGGCGACTCGCTCTCAGTGGCTGGCACGGGCGACGTGAAGTATCACCACGGGGCCGAGGGAGAGTTGCGGCTCCCCGATGGCTCGACTATCCAGGTGCTGCTGGCCCCGAACCCCAGCCATCTGGAATTCGTGAACCCGGTAGTAACCGGGATGACACGCGCTATGCAGCACGGCGGGGATGGCCGGCACAACCGCCAGGATATGGCCGCTGTCGTGCCAGTTCTTATCCACGGCGACGCCTCCTTCGCCGGTGAAGGCATCGTGGCCGAGACGCTCAACCTCGGGCGGCTCCGCGGTTACACCGTAGGTGGCACGATCCACATCATCACCAACAATCAGGTCGGCTTCACCACCGACCCTTCCCAGGCCCGCTCAACCCGTTACGCCAGCGACGTGGCCAAAGGCTACGATTTTCCCATAATCCACGTGAACGCGGACCGGCCCGAGGCATGCCTCGCCGCGGTACGGTTGGCTATGGCCTATCGCGCCGAGTACCGGGACGACGTGGTCATCGATCTGGTGGGCTATCGGAGGCACGGCCACAACGAGGGTGATGAACCCTCGTACACGCAGCCCGTCCTATACAGGAGAATCGACAAGCACCTGACGGTACGCACGCAATACGCACAGCGGTTGGCAGAACAGAGGGTCGTGGACACGCCGACAGCAAAGGCCATGGCAGACCACGTGGCCCAGATGCTCCGTCAGGCGCAAGACAGCCTTCCCAAGAACCCCAGCGCGCCCGCAGCCGCAGAGGAGGGCAGCGTCTTCGAGCCAGAGGTCGCCCACACGCCTCAAGTCGACACGCTGGTTCCGCTCGATACGCTCGTCGAGCTGAACGCAGCCGTGCTCACCTGGCCAGCCACGTTTGAGGTCCACCCGAAGCTAGCACGCTCCCTGAAAAAACGGCGTGAAGATTTCCGGGTTGAGACCCGCATCGATTGGGCGCACGCCGAGACGCTGGCCTTCGGGTCGTTGCTGCGCGAAGGCTACGTGATTCGCCTGACCGGGCAGGACTCTCAGCGAGGCACGTTCAGTCAGCGCCACCTGGTGTTGCACGACCACCGCACAGGAATGTCCTTCACGCCCCTCGATCACGTCGGCGCAGGCCGCTTCGAGGCGATCAATTCGCCGCTTTCGGAGACCGCCGTGCTGGGGTTCGAATACGGCTATAGCGTCGCCACAGACAAGGATCTGGTTCTTTGGGAGGGTCAGTTCGGGGATTTTGTGAACGTCGGCCAGGTGATCGTCGATCAGTTCGTGGTGTCAGGCCGGGAAAAGTGGGGCCAGCTCGCCAACATCGGCCTGCTGCTACCGCACGGATACGAGGGTCAGGGTCCGGAGCACTCGTCGGCACGCCTCGAGCGGTTCCTTCAGCTCTGCGCCGAAGACAATTTGCGGGTAGTGTACCCGACCACCCCGGCTCAGTATTTTCACCTGCTCCGTCGTCAGGCCCACGCGCGCCCGGAACGCCCAATGGTGGTGATGACCCCCAAGAGCCTGCTCAGGCTCGCAGCCGCAGCCTCTCAGGTGCGCGAGCTGACGGACGGTCGCTTCCACCCTGTCCTGGATGATCCAGGCACGGCGGAGCGCCGCGGAGAAATCACGCGGCTGGTCCTGTGCGCGGGCAAGATCTACTACGACCTCCAGTCCCACCCTGCGCGCTCGGAGGCGCCACACGTGGCGGTGGCCCGCCTGGAGGAACTCTATCCTTTCCCGTCCGGGCTTCTAGGGGATCTAGTCGCCACCTATCCGAAGCTCAAAGAGGTCGTCTGGGTGCAGGAGGAACCGCGTAACATGGGTGCCCTGACATTCGTGGGCCCACGACTTCGGGCGGTGGTCCCCCGGCAAGTGCCGCTGCGTTACGTGGCACGCCCCGAACGGGCCAGCACCGCAGAGGGCAAACGCAGCGACCATAAGAAGGAACAGGACCGGATCGCCCGGGAAGCACTCTCGTCCGCTCCAGCGGACGGCGACGGAAGATTGTCGCCCTAGGTCGTTAGCAGACTATGCGCCTTCCCTTCACGCTCGATCGTCCTCTCGTCTTCTTGGACCTGGAGACAACCGGCTTGTCCGTGTCCCAGGACCGCATCGTCGAGTTGGCGATCATCAAAGTCATGCCACAGGGAGACGTGCTTGAGCGGGTGCGCCGATTCAACCCGGGCATACCTATCCCGGACGCGGCAACTGCCGTGCACGGCATCACGGATGAAGACATCCGTGGAGAAGCATCGTTCGCGCAGCGCGCGCTGGCGTTAGCCGACTTACTCGACGATTGTGACCTGGCAGGCTTCAACGTTCGTCGCTTCGACCTGCCCCTGTTGGTGGCGGAGTTCCGGCGGTCTGGCTTGTCCTTCGGTCTCGAGGGACGCCGCGTCATCGACGTTCAGGCCATTTTCCACCGCGAGGAGCGTCGCGACCTGACCGCAGCGGCGAGCTTCTATCTCAGCCGAGAGCATCCCGAAGCTCATTCGGCGCTTGGCGACATCCGCACATCAGCTGCTGTGCTATCCGCGCAGCTCGCGCGCTACGACCACCTGCCGAAAGACTTGATTGGACTCCACCAATATTGCGACGAATACCTTCCCGTAGAGTCCGAGCTGGAGCGCTGGTTCCGGACCGGGGGCGACGGAGCCCTGGTGTTCCGGCGCGGCAAGCATCGGGGCCGCCCGCTCGCCGAGGTCGCCGCTCACGAACCAGACTATCTGTCGTGGATGCTCGGCGCCGAGGAGATGGACGCGGAAGTACTCGACGTGGTACGTGCAACGCTTGGTATCCGGGCTACCGGATCAGTTCCACCCACGAAAGCTGCAGAGGCGGCGGCACCATCTGACTGATGGCCTACCACCTGCGTCCTTGACGCCCTCACCCAAGCCGCATTCCTTCACGGACTGAGCCTGCGCGCCCGGCGGGGGCCGAACCCAATCGGACTGAACCACATGTTATTCTTCGCCCATTCGGGCCTCCGCTACCTGGTGCTCATAGCCGGAGTGCTGACCCTCAGCTACGCCCTTTACGGCGCCATGACAGGACGCACGTACGATCGTACAATGTTCCGCCTGGCTCGCTCGTTCGCCGGATTCACCCACCTACAGCTCCTACTCGGAGTAGCACTCCTCTTTACCCAGCCGTTCTATCCCGCCCTAATAGGTCACGTCATGCCGATGGTGTTCGCGGCGGCAGCAGCGACGGTAGCTCCAGCGGTGATGCGGAGAAGGGAGCCCGCCGCGCGCACCTGGATTCCCCACGTGATGACGACCCTTTTGGCGCTCGCACTGATGGTCCTTGGAATCATCGCGATCGGCCGCTCTCCTCTGAGCATGTAGGCGAGATAACATGACCTGCCGTAGCCCACCCCTTCAGACACCCTATCTCCCGCTCCTGAAGCAGAAGGCCGGGGCATCCCAAGACCACGGGCCCGGCGACCTGGGCATCGTGATGGGCGGCGGTGGGTTATGACGCGATTCGACGAGCTCTTCGACAACGAGGACGCCGCAACTTACAAGGTGGCGCGCCAGGCCTTGGCCGGTGAACTCGGCTGGCTGGAGCAGGGCATCATCTCAGTGGAGTCATATCTGGACCAACACGAGCATCCCCCCACTCCACCGGCTAGCCCGTCCCGGATGTGACTCCGACCGCAGACACCGGCTCGACGGACGCCATCGCATCGTCGAACTGGCTCCGGTACAGACGTCCGTACACCTCGCTCCGACCGAGAAGTTCGCTGTGGGTGCCCCGATCCACGATGGAGCCGCCCTCGAGCACCAGGATGCGGTCGGCTCGAATCACAGTGGATAGCCGATGCGCAATCACCATCGTCGTGCACCGAGACATGAGCCTCTCGAGTGCGTCCTGAACCAGGCGCTCGCTCTCTGCATCCAGACTGCTCGACGCCTCGTCCAGGATCAGGAGGCGGGGCCGCTTGAGCATCACCCTGGCGATCGCAATGCGCTGCCGTTGCCCAGCGGACAGGGTCACGCCACGCTCCCCGACGAGCTCATCGTAACCCCTGGTAAACCCGGATATGAAATCATGCGCGTGCGCCGCGCGCGCGGCTTCGACCATCTCCGTCTCCGCCGCGTCGGCGTTACCGTAAAGAAGATTTTCACGCACGCTGCCTGCAAATAACATCGGCTCCTGCGGGACAATCCCGATGGCGCGGCGCAGTTCTTCAAGCCGCACCTCACGAACGTCGATCCCGTCCACACTCACCCGACCCTTGTGGGCGTCGAAGAAGCGGGGCAGTAGCGAAGCCAGCGTGCTCTTGCCCGCCCCCGAACTACCCACGAGGGCGACCGTACTCCCCTCTTCGATGTCTGCATCTATCCCCGCAAGCACCCAAGGTTGGTCCTGGGCGTAGCGGAACCAAACCCCCTCGTAGCGCACCACCCCTCGCACGGGATCAGACAGAGGCCGAGCGTTCACATGCTCGATCAATTCGTGAGGATGATCGAGCAACTCGAAGATCCGTTGGGCGGCTCCCGCCGATTCCTGCAACTGGCTCCAGAACCCCGCCATCGACATGATGGCACCCGAGATCGTGACCGCGTACAGGAGGAACGCGACCAACGTACCCGGCGTGAGCGCACCCGCGAGCACCAAGCGGCCGCCCTCCCAAAGCACCAATACAACGGCCCCAAACGCGGTGAAGGTGACCACACCCGTGAGCGACGCGCGCTCCACTCCCCGCTTGAGCCCCAGGTCGCGGGTCTTGTCGATTTCGACCGCGAAACGCTCAGCTTCCCACGCTTCGCGGGTAAAGCTCTGCACCACCCTTATCTGCGTGAACACCTGCTCGGCGCGTGCGATCGCGACAGCGAGCGTGTCCTGAATACTGGTGGAGACCTTGCGCTTCCTTCGTCCGAAGACCCACCCCACCGAGATAGCAAACGGTATCGCGGTCAGAGTGACCAAGGTGAGGCGTGGGTTGGTCAAGGTGACCAGGGTAAGAGCCCCTATCAGGAAAAGCCCCTGCCGCATCAGTTCAGGGACACCGAACCTGAGTACTTGCTGGATCATCGTGGGGTCGGCAGCGATTCGGCTGGACAACTCACCGACGCGGCGCATAGAGAAGAAACCCGGCGGCTGCAGCGCCAGGTGCCCGAATAGATCTTTGCGAAGATCGGCGATCACACGCTCCGACACTCCCGCCATCAAGTAGCTCTGGCCAAAGTTGATGACCGCTTGGAAAGCGAACAGCACTAGCAGCCCGACCGCCACCTGGTTGAGCCTAGCCCCGTTCGCAGCCAGGAACGCGGCGTCCAGCAGCTGGCGCACTACCAGGGGGAAGACCAGCCCCACTGCGGTGCTCACCACCAATAGGACCAAGGCTACCAGGAGCTGGCCACGGTACGGGCGCACCCGGGGGACCAGCCGCCGCAGAAATCCGACGGCCTTGCGTGGGCTCAAGCGTTGGGAAGCCATCCGGGAAATGTAGCGCGGGACGGCGTCGCATGAGCATTCGTACGCTAGAAAGCACGAGCCACTTGGTTATCTTTCCCAACCATGATCACCTCGCAGCACCATCGCGCCCTTGTCGTCAGCGCCACCTGGACGCTCCTCCTCCTTTTCCTGGGGAGCATAGTCCA
>Ga0115002_10006509_pt1 | contig 13424 bp, 10 predicted proteins | sample ArcticOcean_MG_C_8_FD_89576 | JGI IMG/M metagenome (GOLD analysis project Ga0115002, IMG submission 89576) | Marine microbial communities from western Arctic Ocean - ArcticOcean_MG_CB11_86 | ecosystem: Environmental > Aquatic > Marine > Oceanic | place: Arctic Ocean: Canada Basin | collected...
ACCAAGGGTCAGTGCCCGATGTAGGTTGGGTTAGTGGCGTGCAAATTATCGAAATGGGTGAGAATGAGCTAATTAAACGTGGATCTTTTGAACACGAATTTCAGGCTCGCCGGGCACGTGTACTTGGCGACGCGGTTGTATCTATATCCGGCCGATCGCTTAAGTCACTCGATGTTACCGATCTTGATAACCCCGTTCTTTTAGCGGATTTAACTTTGGCGTGGCCTGTGGATTATGTGCATCGGGTCGGAGATTATCTGGTGCAACTGGAGCGCGGACCTAATTATTGGTACTATGGATCGAATGATGCATCCGCCAAATTACATGTGAGCCCTGTCGCAGATACCGATGAGCTTGAGACCTCGATGGATCTTCCAGTTGGCATGATTGTTGGTTCTGTCTTGATTAACGATTGTTTGATTGTTGCACAGTCATCGGTTGAAGAGGATGAAACCTATCGATCAAGGGATGCCTTTTCTACCACTATAATCGACTTGAGCGATCCCCGAGTCCCTACGATTTTGGGATCAGCGACGGACATCGATACTAGTGAAAGTTATTTCTATGGATATGGTTCTGAGTATCGCGGAGAATTGCTACCAGATGGCTCTTTAGTTTGGTACCCAGGGGAGCAAAATTATAATTATTTCTTCGATCGAGGTATTGGTGGCGGACTTGAAGGTGGAGACTCGATAGTCGGGTTTGGATATCCTTATTATTCGAGTTCGGGCAAGGTGTATACGGTTTCCATTACCAATAAAGAACAGCCCCAGATTTTGAGCGCTTTCGATTTGAACGTCGATGGTTTAGAAACAGGAGGAATCGAAAACTTATGGCCGGAAGGTGATACTCGGATACTTGATTCGGTATTGTATTTCGGTCTGCAGTCCAGCTCCTATGTAGATCTGGAGGATGGAAAATCTCAATGGATGGGCAGGCATTGGTTGGGTCAAGTTGACCTGAACGATTCGGCAAGTCCGCAAAAACGTGAGCTGGTCGAGATTCCCGGTAGCTTTGAAAACGTTGTTAGTAACGACGACACAGGGATTTTTCTATTCTCATCTACATTTCAGTCTATTTTCGAAAATGATCTTTGGAAGCCTGAGTTTAAGGTTCAGGCCTTGGCGTTTGATGGATTGGAAGCATTCCTTGTAGACGAATTGGTTGATTTGGATCAGGGGTATGGACCCCGTCTTTTTTCTGATCAATTTGTCGTTTTGGGAAAAACGGATTACTCTTCGAACGAACCCATAAGCAGTCTTACAACTTATGAATGGCTTAGTTCAGGTTCGTTTCTGAAACACCAGACACTGGAGCATCCGGGTGGAATGTACAGCTTCGATGTAAAAAACGGTTTATTGGTAGTACCGAGTTCGGGAAATTTGAGCTTCATCGATTTTTTTGACCCAACCGCTGCTGACCCGACACGCGTTACTTTTCCAAATATTTATTATAGGCAATCTATAGATTTGATCGACATTTTTGAGCGTGAAATTGCGTATCTTCCTAATGGTTGGTATGGAGTCCAGGCTCTTGATTTCGATGGAGTGTTTACGATTGAAGAAAGTATTGAGCTACCAACGGCTCAAGCGGATCCTGCTCAGGAATGGATTGGTATCGACCTGGACGTGTTTACTAAAACTGCGGCCAGCAACCATTTGCTTTTAGGCGAATTGGCTGAGGATGAACCCTGGATGTATACCGAATCGGCTGACCAGATGAGTTATGAAACCTGGACGCGTCAGGCATTGAATTTGGGAGTTAACGACCCGGTTCCTTCCAGTGAGGAGGATATCGACGGGGATGGTCTGAGCAACGGGTTGGAATTTTTTGCGGGCTCCCATCCTGGAAATAAACTGGATACTATCCCGGTTGAAAGCTGGATATCTTCGGATACGGAAGATTCTCGGTTTCTGCATTTGCGTTTCGCGGCTAATCCTCATGCATCTGATTCCATGGTGATAACACCTCAATATTCGACCAATTTAAACGATTGGGTTACGTTTCCTGATGCCTTTGAAGAAATCGAAGAACCATTTAACCCTGAGAAACTGTTGCGTTATGTTGAGCCCATCAGTTCCAACGAGAATTTGTTTTTCCGTCTGGTATTGTCGACCGAGTAACTCAGGTAATTGAAACTCTGAGGCGAGTTCTCTCTTGTTCTTAGCGGAACTCGAGTCTATCACTTTCCTATGAATTGTATTCCAAGAACCTCGATTCAATTTTCTTTGCTCCTTCTCAACCTCCTGTTCCTGAGTATGAACGTTAGTGATGCACAACCAGCCGGCTTTCTTTACGACGAGTCTAAGGTTGCTGAATACACGCTGCCTGATCCTTTGATAGCGCTGGATGGATCCAGAATTAAAACGTCGGATGAATGGGAATCTGTTCGGCGTCCCGAAATTATGGAGCTCTTTGAACGACATATGTATGGAAAACGACCTGAGCTTCCTGGAAAGGTAAGCTACCAAGTGAAGTCGGTGGAAAATTCAGTTTTTTTGGGTAAAGCCATTCGAAAACAAGTTTCGATTCGCCTGAAAAATGTTGGCCCTGGTTTTACGCTGAATGTATTAATATATTTGCCGGCTAATGCTCGGGAACCTGTTCCCTCCTTTCTTGGCTATAACTTTGGAGGTAACCAGTCGGTTCAGGGGGATTCTGAAATATTCATGTCGAATACCTGGATGCGAAGTGGAAGAGGGGAGGGCTATACTAATAATCGAGCGAATGAAAAATCTCGAGGACTGAGTGCCAAGCGTTGGCCCGTTGAGATGATTTTAGACCGTGGATATGGAGTTGTAACTTTGTACTATGGCGATGTTGAGCCGGATCATAAAGAAGGTTGGAAGGACGGTGTTCGAGCGCACATCAATAAGGATGAGGACGGCAATACTTTGGAAGTTGAAGCCTGGAGTGCGATTTCTGCCTGGGCATGGGGATTGAGCCGCGTGCTTGATTACTTGGAAACAGACGACGCTGTAGATGCGACAAAGGTGGCTGTAATGGGACACTCAAGACTGGGAAAGACTTCTTTGTGGGCTGGAGCCAGTGATGAGCGTTTCGCCCTGACCATTTCCAATGATTCTGGCTGCGGAGGCGCCGCTCTTAGTCGACGAGCGTTCGGAGAAACCGTTGAACGGATAAACACCAACTTTCCACATTGGTTCAATAAACGATTTAAAACATACAACAGCAATGAGTCCGCGTTGCCCCTGGATCAGCATATGTTGATTTCCTTGATGGCACCACGACCTGTTTATATCGCGAGCGCCCAGAAAGACTTGTGGGCTGATCCGAATGGCGAGTTTCTTTCGGGTAAACACGCGAGCCCTGTGTATGAGCTTTTCGGTCTTCGAGGGATCGATGCCAAAAAGCAACCAGACATTCACCATCCAGTAGGGTCATATGTTGGGTATCATATTCGTGCTGGTGGCCATGATGTTACTGACTATGATTGGACCGGATACATGAACTTTACCGATAAACACCTTAAACGATAAAATTATGTTTGGACTTGAAAATGATCCTACTCAGACGGCGGATAAGAATGCTTCGATTCAATGCTGTTATGGAATACCCTATGCGGCTTTTGCCTTTGGCCTCGTAAGCGTTATCGCTTATTCCATCTGGGCGTTTCATCTCGTTCCAGGTAGAGGACCGATGTATATTTCCATCGCTGTAGTTTATTTCGGATTGTCGGGTATTGCTTTGAGTCGGCTTGTCAATAAACCCGGGACGACCTTGAGGTTTTGCCTCTTCTTCGCCTTCTCGTTTTTTGTCTATGCCATTTTGTGGTGTCTATTCTGGTTTGGCCTGAAAGGAAAATTCCACGCGGATCTTTATGGTTCCTTTGTTGGGCTCGCTGCGATGACCTGGCTATTTATGAAAGTCTTTGGAATGAAGTCAGGTTTTCTCCCATTGTTTGCCGTTCTATTCACGTGTCACACTATCGGTTACTACCTCGGTGGAGAAGCTCATGAATTGTTAGGTGGACCTACAGGGCGTATCCTTTGGGGTGCTTTCCACGGCCTTGGATTTGGAGCAGGTCTTGGATGCCTTTTGAATCGCTGCCAGGCGGCTGAGTAACCATTGCTTTATACTCTAAGAACTACCCTATGTATATTCCTAAAAAAATTACCTTTAGCGTCTTAAGTTTCTGTCTTTTAAGTCAGTTCTGCTTTTCTCACGAATTAACTGAGGCCGAAAATGCTGTCATTGCCCTTCCGATCAATTACGAAGGCCTGCCCGGTGATGGCCCGATTCGAGGACAGCAGGAATGGTTTCAAGAAGTGTGGATGGATCGGCGAACTTCTTGGTTCCACAGTGTTGAAGCCGATCAGGAAGCTGTCGTCTTTTTTGGTGACTCCATAACTCAAGGGTGGAGCGAATTGCTTGAACCGAGCTTCCCCGGTTTAAAAGTTGCCAACCGAGGAATCAGTGGTGACACGACACGTGGCATGCTCATTCGCTTGGACGAGGACGTTATTGCCTTAAACCCTTCCGCGGTGGTGATGTTAATGGGAACCAATGATTTGGCCGAAAACGCCACGCCGGAGCAAATTGCTGGAAATGTAAGACTTATTATTGATGCACTGCATGACCATAACTCGGATCTCCCTATCATCTTGTGTAGAGTTTTTCCTAGTTCCGCAGAAAAAGATCGGACGGCAGAAGACATTCAGGAAATAAATAAACAACTTGCTGCTGCGGTTAAGGGAGACATTCGCATAACAGTCTTGGATACCTGGACGCTCTTTGCCAATGAGACTGGCGATGCGAAGATCGAGGAGTTTCCGGATCTCTTGCACCCAAATGATTTAGGCTATGCGAAATGGGCGGCTGGGCTTAGACCTGTTTTCGCTACGCTTGGAATGATGGATACCGAGTCTGATACTTTCCAGATCGAACCTGGATTTGCTCCTCTCTTTAACGGTAAGAATTTAAACGGCTGGGGATTCAAAGTTACATCTCCAAGAAAACCTAATAAAAACGGAATCGTATTTTCTGTATTCCCTGAACCCGAAAATTTCTATGGAAAAACGCATAGTAGCGATCTTCGCTTTGCTGCCATCAACAACCGACTCGTTGTGACCACGCCTCCAGAAGGTCGGCGTATCCAACAACTTTGGACGACGCGTGATTTTCCGAATGATTTTATTTTAAAGCTCGAGTTTCGAGCCACTCCCAATGCGGATAGTGGCGTCTTTCTGCGGGGCAAGCAATTGCAGTGCCGTGACTTCCCATTGGCAGGTCCATACATGGATTTGAAGAAATATAAGGAGGGCGACTGGAATGAGCTAGTTATCAAAGTAACTGGAACTACCGCTCATTGTACTTGTAACGGTGAAGTCCTTGAAGCTGCTTATGAGATTCCTAAAACGGGGGCCATAGGTCTGGAGGGTGATCGTGGACAGATCGAGTATCGCCGCCTACGAATCAAGGAAATGTAAGGGTAAGGACCTTTCCCTAAATATGGGTTTGAAGTTTCAAAACCTCTTCAAGGAATTACCTCAGGTGCCTTCCTACAGTTGGTTTAAGTTGGCTTTCTGTAGGAGAGGAGCTTGCTCCGGAAAATGAAGGTCCTTGATTCACTTATCGGCAACGAGCTACCTTCCTACAGTTTTCCGCGCGTCTCCTCAACAAAGTTCAAGGCTCTTCCTTCGGACCAGTAAGTTTTATGGTTACCGAATTCAACAAACCCAGCGTGACCACCATGGAAGGGGATCTCGAGGTGAAACCTCTCACTTTCGCGTGCCAGGGCCATCGGGTAACAATTCTCGGGTAAAAATGGATCGTCCGCTGCGTTTATTAGTAGAGTAGGGATGGTGATATTTTTTAATACCGGTTTACTGCTACTGCGTGTCCAATAATCTTCAGCGCTGGTAAATCCGTGAATCGGAGCCGTGTAAGCTCCGTCAAATTGGCGGAAAGTTTTCATGCGGTCCAGGTTCTCATCGTTTAAGTGACCCGGGAACAGCTCCATCTTTTCACGAATCTTTTTGCGGAGCGTTATCATGAAACGTTTCATATAAATCAGATTTTGTGAGTCTTCGAGACGTAAGGAACTACTTTTCAGGTCACAGGGCACTGAAATAGCAACCGCACTTTTAATTCGTGTATCCAATGTTTTGGCACGATCACCCAGGTATTTCAGGATTACGTTCCCTCCCAGGCTGAATCCGACGAGCGCGATTTCAGTAAATTGTTCGCGCTTAAAAACATGATTTAGAATAGTCTGTAATTCTTCGGTGGCTCCACTATGATAGGATTTTAAAAACCGATTAGTCTCTCCGCTACACCCCCGAAAATTCCATGACAGAACATTCCATCCCTGGTTACTGAATACCTTGGCCATTCCCTGCATGTATGGCTGCCGGGAATTTCCTTCGAGACCGTGAGTGAGAATTACTAGTCGTTTCGAGTACTTTTTAATGTGCCAATCCAGATCCAAAAAATCTCCATCAGGGGTGGTGATGCGTTCCCGATCTTCAGTTATCAGAGGAACTCTTCTAAAAAGAGCGGGGTAGATGGTCTGTAAGTGAGCGGAACGAAAGAGGAAAGGTGATTTGTAAGTGGATTGAACCAACGGCATAGTTCTAATGGAAAGAAATGCTGATCTTTCGGCAAGCTTCGCAAATGTACTCGCTTTGAAAACCTGTCCGGACCTTAATCGTTGAAGGATGAATACACTTTTTAAATTTCTTATACTCCTGTTGGTTCCTGGTTTTTTAAGCGCGGCTCAAAAGCTAACCAATGCCCGTGGGGGTGGATTGTCCCCAGACAAGACCATCGTCTACAAAAAGGTGGCCGGTGATGTAACCGAATTGAAACTCCATTTGTTTTATCCTAAAGACTACAATTCAAGTAAGAAGTACCCATCGATCGTATTTTTCTTTGGTGGAGGCTGGAGTGGTGGCGACCCCGGTCACTTTTATATTCATGCCAAATATCTAGCGTCTCGTGGTATGGTTGCCATTTGTCCTGATTACCGTACGAAATCGAGTCACGGTCCCTTACCGTATCTGTGTGTTGAAGATGGCAAGGCCGCTATACGTTATGTTCGCGGTCATGCGAAAGAGCTCGGGCTCGATCCCAAGCGTATTGCAGCGGGAGGTGGTTCTGCTGGTGGACATGTCGCCGCGGCGACAGCTACGGTGGAGCGGTTTGATGCTGGTAAGAATCTCGATATTAGCCCTGTTCCGGACGCTTTGGTTTTGTTCAATCCGGTTTACGATAATGGACCCAATGGGTATGGCTACGACCGCGTAAAAGATTACTGGGAGTATTTTTCACCCATACACAATTTAAAAGCAGGTGGACCCCCTGCCATCGTATTTTTTGGCGATAGTGATGCTTTGGTCCCGGTCCCCACTGCGGAGGAATATCAAAAACGCATGCACGACTTGGGTATGCGTAGTGAGCTTCATGTGTTTGCAGATCAAAGCCATGGATTCTTCAACTGGAGTAGTGACAAATCGCCCGAAAAAGAAATCGTTATAGCGACCTTCACCGCGATGGATACATTTCTCACCTCCCTGGGTTATCTCAAAGGTGAGTCCACGGTGGTGGATTGGGTGGCAGCACGTCGCTAGATTCGGTTCGCGGATAAACGTTTCGTCGAAGTACGGACTTTTCAAAACTAAATGGATCAAGAATCCACATTCAAAACAGTTGATGTCATTCTTCCTCTGGATCGCTCAGAGAATGAAAACGAGTGGCGAAAAGAGGCTGCTCTTGCCTTGGGAGTTGAGCTCGAAGAAATTGCTGATATTCGCTTGAGAAAGCATTCTATCGATGCGCGGCAAAAAAACGTCAAGATTCAGTTACGCCTGGAAGTTTCACTGGCTGGGCTGTTGCCACCGGATCCGGAGTTGAAACCCGATTTGAAAGCGATCCCGGCTTCCGCAAGAAAGATAATTATCGTGGGATGTGGTCCTGCAGGAATGTTCGCTGCTTTGCGATCTATTGAATTGGGGTTCAAGCCTATCATTCTTGAACGAGGAAAAGATGCATCGAGTCGAAGGTTCGATCTTGCTCCTCTACTTCGTGAAGGTCGCGTGGTGGTGGATTCCAATTACTGTTTTGGCGAAGGCGGTGCAGGAACGTTTTCTGATGGGAAATTGTATACACGCGCAACCAAACGTGGACCGGTCCGGACTATTTATGAAACCCTGGTAGCGCATGGTGCTCCGTATCGGATATTAACGGACGCACATCCACACATTGGTTCGAACCTTCTTCCCAAGGTAGTCATGGCTATGCGCAACACTATCCTTGAAATGGGAGGCGAAGTTCATTTTGAAAAGCGAGTAGTGGGGATACTTAAATCGGTCGATGGTCTGCAGGCGGATGGAGTCCGGACTTCTGGCGACGAAGAATTTGTAGGTGATGCTGTAATTCTAGCAACAGGACACAGTGCTCGAGATATTTATCAGCTTCTTCACAACGAAAAGATTTTAATAGAGCAGGCTCCCTTTGCGATAGGCGTTCGCATTGAGCATCTGCAGTCACTGATTGATAGCATGCAGTATCATTATTCTCGAGGAACAGATCGTCCGTTGATTTTACCTGCGGCCAGATACCAACTGGCTACGAAGGTCGATGGCCGTGGTGTACACTCCTTTTGCATGTGTCCCGGAGGTTTTATCGTTCCAGCTGCAACCGAGAATGACGAAGTAGTTGTGAACGGGGTGTCCTTAGCCCGCCGAGATTCGCCTTTTGCTAATAGTGGAATTGTTGTCACGGTTGAGCCCGAAGACACCACGGATTTTCAAAGCGAGCATGGCGTATTGGCAGGAGTAGCTTTTCAGAAAGCATTGGAGGTGTTGGCATCGAAAGTTGGTGGAGGAAAGCAGCAGGCTCCCGGTCAGCGCGTAACCGACTTTTTGAAAAACCGTTTGTCCCGGGATTTACCGGACACCAGTTATCGTCCGGGAATTGTGTCCGCTCCACTGCATAAACTGATGCCGTTATTTATTACCAAGCGTATGCAGCAGGGGCTTACTCAGTTTGGAAAATCTAAGCCCGGGTATATCACTGAAGAAGCAAACTTGGTTGGCTTCGAAACACGGACGAGCTCGCCGGTTAGAATTCCGCGTGACAAGCAGACCTGTGAGCATGTCGAATTGAAGCGCTTGTATCCGTGTGGTGAAGGAGCAGGGTATGCCGGGGGAATTGTGTCTGCCGCTTTGGATGGATTACGTTGTGCTGATTCGGCTTGTTCGAAATTGAGCTAACCTGAAACTTGTTCCGGTTTTTTAGTGATCGGCGACAGCTGCTTTACTCCACCGTTTCCTGTGATTGTGTTAAAGCAAACCACTGATAATAAATCCGCAGAAAACTAAGCTAATCAAGAGCATCGCCCTCATACGGTTTTGCGACCAGGTTTTGACCCATACAAGTAATATACCAATTTTTCGCCGACCTATCACTACAAGTGTAATTGCTGCAGCGATGGTAAAATACCCCAAATAATTAAACGCCGTTGAGTACTCGGAAACTGGAGTTGAAAGAATGAGAAGCAATCCGAGTGCCAGGCGAACCGCGACGGAGATATACAACGTTGATTTAATTTTCCAGAAATCCGATACCCAACGGACTAGCTGTCGGGGCAGAATTATGCCGTAAATACTGATAAGCCCCAACGCTGCTATAAGGAGGAGGAGAATCTGAGAAGCTGTTTTCGAGTCCATGGCTTTTAACGTTGTCCGGATTTTGGAGACGGATCCCCTCGGCTTGGGTCCGTATGAAAATTACTTTATCTTAATGTGGTTGGTGACATTCCAAGCGGCAGGTTTACCCTTTGTTTGCAGGCTCAACCAATTAAGCGCAGCTTCGTGTATGATTTCATGACCTCCCTTAAAAACTGTTATGCGTGAGTGCGTTGTGGTTTTACGATAGATCGGATTCTTCTTTCCGTATACAGGATCAACAAGATTGTCGCTGTGTAGTCCGACCGGAACTTGTTGGGTATCATAAAAATCTTTGATATCACCTTTGCTGATGCGGTCAGACTCCGTTACCACCAAATTGAATGCATTTAATGAATGGGTAAATGGGACGCTGCCTTTACGGCCGTCGTCTATGCCATGATTGATATCCAGTGTCACCGTCCCAGCATTTTCTAAAAAGGAAAGGGGAGAGCGTGCACGTGCTTGTTTGGTCGCGTCCAGATCGATTCCTGGTTTTCCACCACAAGCACTTTCAATTTCCGTAGCGTAGCGCTTTGGGCCAACAGCCGACTTTTGTTCCCACCAGGCTTGAATGTCGGTGATGCCACACCAGGCCGATACGCCTGCCCAAATCTCCGGATGAAGACCTGCCATGAGAAGGGACATGTGCCCACCTCCCGAAACGCCAACTAGGTAGATACGGTCCTCGTCCACGTTGTACTTGGATTTCATGTAATCCACAGCACTTACAATATCGCCTACCGCCAGTTCTGAGCCCAGAGCCTTGGATGTGCGATTTTTACCACGGAAATTGGGATGGATCATGAACCAGTCGTTTTGGATACACCATTTTCCAAATAAGGGTTGTCCGCCTTCTTGCTTGAAGTCATCTGACCAGGTGTGCAGCGCTACAAGCAGAGGTCGTTTGCCTTTGTTTCCTTTAGGTGCGTACACCAAACTTGGTTGTTGTGAGTTATCGATGCTAGAAGGGTAGTAGGTCTCCTTTGCTTTTCGGGACCATCTATTTTGAGCTTCAGCGGTTACTATCGAACCGAGGATAAAGGTGGCTAGGAGTGCAATGCTGGTGAATCTGGAAACAGTAAGTCTTTTCATCTAAATCGGGGTACCTTTAATAGGTAAATAGTTGGTCTTTTTTGAAGTTGTTGTCTGTCGCCTTGTTAAGTGCGCGAACCATTTTATTTTGAATGTTTTTTGTAAGTCTTCTGCCTTTGCAAGCCTTGGTCACCATTTTATGAGTGATGTGCTCTTCCGACGCAGCTACTAAATCGTGGGTCTTGAGGGAAAATTGTTGTAGTAGATCTGCAATGGGCTGTGGTCCTAAATTGCGTTCGATGGTTTCTTCCATGTTTAAATTAGGCTTAATAAAATCTAGCAAAGGATTTGAAAGCAAGTAAACGCAGTTAAGAACTGTGGTATTTTATTTTTCAATGTCTGGGCTTGCCACCAAGGATCATAATCCTTTGATGAACGTATGATCATGTCTCCTCAGGATGCATTAAAACAACACTTTGGGCTCAAGAGCTTTCGCTATCCCCAGGAAGAAATCATTCAAGCGATTCTCAATAAGCAGGATACCATGGTTGTCATGCCGACGGGTGGCGGGAAAAGTCTTTGTTATCAATTACCTGCACTGCTTTTGCCTGGAGTGAGCTTGGTAATATCCCCCCTGATTGCGTTGATGAAGGATCAGGTGGATGCCCTGAAGGCCAAAGGTATATCGGCAGATATGATCAATAGTTCTCAATCGTGGCCACAACAGCAGGCGATCCTGCAGACGCTCAAGGAAGGGACACTTAAATTGCTCTATATCGCGCCCGAGCGTTTTCGTGCGCGCTCGTTTACGGATTCGTTGAAAGGTATCGACATTTCATTGGTCGCTGTTGACGAGGCTCATTGTATTTCTCAGTGGGGGCATGATTTTCGCCCAGATTATTTGCGGCTGGGTGAAGCGCTGGAATCGCTTGGGCATCCCCTGTGCGCCGCTTTCACCGCAACGGCAACTCCTGAGGTTCAGGGAGATATCCTGACGAATCTACGTTTACAAAAACCGCAATCCTTTGTCTCGGGTTTCTCACGACCCAATCTGACTTTCACGCTTCGAAAGCCGAAAACCAAACTTCAAAAATACAGCCGTATCCGCCGCCTGATTGAACTCCATAAAACCGGTATCATTTATTGTTCCACCCGAAAGAGTGTGGAAGAAGTGTCCGAGTGGTTGAAAGAAGATGACCAGGATCACGTAGTCTATCACGGAGGATTGAGTGATTCGGATAGGAGCTCCGCACAAGATCGATTCATTAGTGGTGAGATCTCATTGGCCGTGGCTACCAATGCGTTCGGTATGGGAATCGATCGCTCTGATATTCGATTCGTTTGTCACTACGAAATGCCCGGAAGTATTGAAGCGTATTATCAGGAAGCTGGGCGTGCTGGACGGGATGGGAAACCTGGATTTTGCGAATTGCAGTTCATGTATGCCGATAAACGCGTGCAGGATTTTTTTATTGAAGGAGGAAACCCCGATGCGTCCTTGATCAAAAGCACCTATGCCCATTTACACTCGGTCGCTGATACTAATCATGAAATTGTATTGCGAATGGATGATCTGAGCAATCGCTTGGGGAAGAAAACGAATGGCATGTCCGTTAGCTCGGCTTTAGGTATCCTGCGTAAGCAAGGAGTCATTGAACGTTACGACGTACCGGGAAGTCGAGTACGAGGAACGCGCTTATTGAAACCAAATATCCTGCCCGGAGATCTGACTCTTGATGCGGTAGCGATGGCAGAAAAGAAACGACGCGATGAATCCAAACTCAACCAGATCATTCAATGGGCCTACTCGAAGGTTTGTCGTGAGCAGTGGATACTTCGCTACTTTGGTGAAATGGATTCCAGGCGGTGTGGCCGTTGCGATGCCTGTATGTTGTCGATAGATTCCCCGGCAAGAGTGCTCAATGAACACGAAGCAACCATTCTTAAAAAAGCGCTCAGCGGTGTCGCCCGCATGTCTCAGCGGCATACCAATCATGAGTGGATTGCCAAGTTCGGCCGCGACAGGATCATAAAATGTTTGATCGGCAGTAAGGCCAAAACGATTCTTCAAGCTGACCTCGATAAACTACCAACCTGGGGAATTCTTAACGCCTTGACCGCTGGCTTTGTTTCCGAGCTTTTCGATGCCATGGCTCAACAAGGTCTGACTGAAACGACGGATGGGGAATATCCTATGCTTCAATTAACACCGTTTGGCTCGCGCGTTATGTTTGGCGAGGTTGATACCGAGTTGGCTTGGCCCGAAGTTAAAATGGCTGATGCACAATTCACCTCCGACGAAGGATTTGTGTACGACGAAACCTTGTTCCAGGCACTCGTGGCAAAGCGAAATGAACTTCGGCGACAAAAGGGGAACGTACCTGCCTACACGATTTTCCCCAATCTGGTTCTTAAGAAATTGGCCGAGCTCAAACCCACGTCGCCTGATGAGGCGATGGAGATAAAGGGTATCGGTCCTGCTAAGGCTGATACCGTGTTGCCAGCTTTTCTTGATATCATTCAGCGTTACGACGGTTAGGAGTTTTTAAAACAGTCTGACGCAGATTATTCAGGTGGTTCAGTCCGGTTTCGAATACAGGACTCTTCACTCCAAAATCGATTAGGCATGCGACTTCATTCGCTCCTCCTTGGAGAGTTTTGAGCGGCCCAGACGACTCATTTCGTAAAGCTTCCGGCCAA
>Ga0115002_10006511_pt1 | contig 13423 bp, 18 predicted proteins | sample ArcticOcean_MG_C_8_FD_89576 | JGI IMG/M metagenome (GOLD analysis project Ga0115002, IMG submission 89576) | Marine microbial communities from western Arctic Ocean - ArcticOcean_MG_CB11_86 | ecosystem: Environmental > Aquatic > Marine > Oceanic | place: Arctic Ocean: Canada Basin | collected...
CAGGAGCGATTAAAACTGATAGAGGAGAAAAGCCGTATATATTAGTAGATGGAGGGATGTCTGATAATCCGAGACCCGCTATTTACGGAAGTGAACATAAACTCTTCAATATAAGCAATTTATCTGATGAAAAGACTATCTTTGCTGTTTCTGGAAGACACTGTGAGTCCGGAGACCTGCTTGTTGAAGAAGCAACTCTCCCTAAAGATACAAAACAAGGAGATATATTAATGTCAACGTCAACAGGGGCATACACATACTCAATGGCCAGCAATTACAACAGAGTACCTAAATTAGGAGTAGTAGCTATAGCTAAAAACAATACTTCAATAATCATTAAAAGACAGAGCTTCAGAGACACAGCTCTAAATGATGTCTAAATGGAAATACGCACGTCTCTTTTTTTTTATATTCTTATTGTCAGCCGCATGTGGGGGGAATGACCACGAAATAAGGATAGTTTCACTTTCTACAACCCATTCAGAAATTTTAGTAGAGCTAGAAGCTGAGGAAAGATTAGTTGCTGTAGATATGTACACGGAACTAAAAAGCTCAGAAAATATCCAGAGAATAGATGCCTTTTTAGTTAGTTTAGATGAAGTTCTCCAGTTAAGGCCTACTCATGTAATCATGGCTTTTCCAAATGATAAGTTAAGAAAAGAGCTCATAAGAAGAAATATTCAGGTTCATCTTTTACCACCAGCAAGAAATTTAGAAACAGTTTATAGTCAGATAATTGCAGTTTCAGTAATTGTTGGAGAAGAAGAAAAAGCTGGAAAGATAGTATCACAAATGAAGGAGGAGGTTGGAATTATTATCAAAGAAATAAAACCTAGTGGAAAAAGAATTTATCATGAGTTGGGATACTCATATGGAATTTACTCTGTAAATGACAATTCTCTAGTTGGAAGCTTCTATAAAGTCCTAGGTTATAGAAACATAATTACTGGAATCGGTAGTAAGAATAAAGATGGTTATCCTCAAGTTTTAGAAGAAGTAGTAATTCAAAAAGATCCTGAAATTATAGTTATAGGTCATAGAGATACATTAAGAAACGAAATAGGTAATAGACCAAGTTGGAAAGGAATTACAGCAGTTAGAGAGGGTAAAATATTTTATATAGATGAGAATCTCGCCAATAACTGGGGAGTCTCTTCCGTAGAATTACTACGAACAATTGCCATAGAAACAGGAGCTTTAGTTCCAAGTCAGGAAAAAAATAAAGATAGTAATATTTGGCAGATTTATATAGTTGTCATTTCCTGTCTGATGCTTATCATGAGAAGAAAGGTAATAATAAAGGAGAAAACATGAAAGGGCATACATCAGATTTATATATTTTAGCATTTGATCATAGAGGCACTCTTACAAAAGGCTTATTAGGAGTGGAAGGAAGAGACCCTTCAGTGGAGGAAGCGAATAAGGTTAGTGAGATGAAGTCCTTAATCTTTGATGGGTTCAAGTCTTCTATTAACAAAGGAGAGTCAATAGATAATTGTGCTATTTTAACTGATGAACAATTTGGAAAAGGAGTGCAAGAAGAGGCTAGAAGCCTCGGAATTCGTTTTGCTGCACCAGTTGAAAAATCTGGACAGAAAATATTTGACTTTGAATACGGTGATGAATTCGGAGAAAAAATTAATGAAGTTGGAGCAGATTTTATAAAGATTTTAGTTAGATGGAACCCGGACGATGATGAGGAAAGTAGAAAAATACAAGGAGCTAGAATAAAGACTCTTTCTGACTGGATAGTTGAAAATGAAAAAAAATTTCTACTAGAATTTTTAGTTCCTGCAACGGATGAACAATTAGCAATGGTGGATGGAGAACAAAGTAGGTATGATTCTGAAATCAGGCCAGGACTAGCAGTTAAAGTTGTTGAGGAAATGAGAGAAAAAGGAGCAGATCCCGACATATGGAAAATAGAAGGTCTTGATAGTACCGAAGATTGCAATAAGGTAGCTTCTGCAATAAGAGATGGTGGAAGAGAAGGAGTGATTGCAGTTGTTTTAGGGAGAGGAGCAGATGACCAAAAAGTTAATGAGTGGCTCAAAGCAGGTGCTTCCGTTGAGGGGTATAAAGGATTTGCTATAGGAAGATCTATATTCTGGGACTCACTAAAAGAATGGTTTACTGAGGAAATAAATAGAGAACAAGCAGTTGAACAGATATCAGAGAAATACAGAAACTTCATATCTGTTTATAAGGAAGCTCAGAGTTAAGCAGTTCATGGTTAAAGAGAAAGCAATTATTGGACAGTCTGGAGGACCAACCGCAGTTATAAATAAATCATTAGTCGGCTTTATTAAGACTTCTGTAGATTCTTTTGAAGAAGTTATAGGAGCTAGGCATGGATTAGAGGGGATGCTTTCTAGAGACTTTGTAGACTTAAAGGCTTTAAGTGAATCAGAGGTGTATGGGATTTCACGAACACCAGCTGCAGCCTTAGGTTCAGTTAGGAAGAAACCAACAGAAGATGACATAGAAAAACTTATAGATATTTTTAAGAAGGAAGAGATAAGGAATTTTTTCTACATAGGAGGTAATGATTCTGCTGAAACTGCAAATATTATTTTAGAAGGTTCAAAAAGCTTAGATTTTGAGATGAAAGTTTTTCACATCCCAAAAACTATAGATAACGACTTACTTGAAACGGATCATTCTCCAGGATATGGTTCTGCAGCACGTTTTGTAGCTCATGCTTTTCAAGGAGATGATGCAGATACTAGAAGTATGAAAGGAATTAAGATAAATGTTCTCATGGGGAGGCATGCTGGGTGGTTGACTGCAGCTAGTATGCTTGGAAAATCCAGTAAAGAAGATGGCCCTCATTTAATATATGTACCAGAGAAAGTATTCAACATAGAAACTTTTTTACAAGAAATCAAAGACACGTATAAAAATCTAGGAAGATGTGTTGTTGCTGTTTCTGAAGGAATTAAGAATGCAGATGGCGAATACTTCCTACAGACTTATGCTAGAGAAGGCTCTTCGGAGCTTGCAGGAAAAAAAGATAGCCATGGAAATATACAATTATCAGGATCAGGGGCCTTAGGGGATACTCTTGCAGACCTTGTTTCTAGAGAATTGGACGGAGCTCGAGTTAGAGCAGATACATTCGGCTATCTTCAAAGATCATTTATAGCTGATGTTTCAAAAGTTGATGCTGAGGAGGCAGAAAGAGTAGGTTCTTTTTCAGTAGAAGTTTGTACTAGTAATAAAAAAGAAGGCGGCTCGATAATTCTTTTGAGGGGAGATTCTGAAGAGTACTATTGCGATACTGACATTGTAGAGTTAGGTAAAGTTGCGAAAGGAACTAAAGAGATGCCAGAAAACTTTCTGTCACTTGATAAGCCTTATGTAACTAATGATTTTTTTGAGTATGCTATGCCTCTAACAGGAGGAATTGAGCCAAAAACTCAACTATTTGTATAACTATGCCAAAGCTTGAACTGACGATGGAAGAATTTGAAGTCTTTTGGAAAATGACAGTTCGATACTACGAATTAGATCCGCAAGGAATAGTCCACAACTCTAACTACCTAGCATTCTACGATCAAGCTACATTGGAATATTTTAAATATATAGGATATGACTACCAGGATGAAGTTGAAAAAAGTAACCATGATTTCCGTGCAGTCAGAATAACTATCGAGTATTACAGACCTCTTTATTTTGAAGATGAAGTTGAAATAGGGTTAAAAATAAAAGAAATAGGAAATTCAAGTTTTACTTTTACAATGGGGATGTTCCTAACTAGTTCAAAAGAACTAGTAGGAACATGTGAATCCGTATGGGTTTATACAGACTTGAAAACAAATAAGTCAACACCAATTCCTGAAGAACAAAAAACAAAACTACTCGGGAAGTAAAATAAAGATATGGATTCTTTAGAAAGTAAAGAAAAAAAATTTACAGAGATTATCGAGAAAATTATTATGTATTTTCTTTATATCCTATTTGCAGGAATAGCCATACTCATTGCATGGAGTGGTTCTTTCAGGGAATCTTTAATAATCGTCCCTATCGCTGCAATAACTATTCCCCTTACTAAGTGGAGCATAAAGTGGCAGAATGAAAGATATATTCGAAGTGCAAAAAATTTAGATGACATAGAAACTTTATTCAAAAAAATGAAAGAATTAAAGGAACGATTAGAAAAGCTGGAGAGAAAATGATTTCGTTAGAACTTTTACTAGAGCATATGCAGTGGGCAAATAAAGAGATTTATACAGAAATCTCAAAATTAGATGAAGGGGTTCTAGATCACTATATTGTTGATCCTGAATGGTCAGTTAAAATAATTATGTTACATATAGCAAAAGCTTCTAATACCTACGGACAACGTTTAGAGGGTCTTCTTATAAAACCTTTAGAACTTGAGGAACCACAAACAATGAAAGAAGTAGCTGAGTTAGCAGACATTCTTTACAGTATTGATGAGGGTCTAATTAAACATGCTAAAGCAGAAGATATTAATATTACCTACGAAACACAAGATGGAGAGAAAACTAATAAAGCTTCAACAATAGTCTCTCAAATAGTCTTTCATGCAACCGAGCATCGTGCCCAGATAGTTGCAGCTCTTGATAAACATAAGGTTCTTTCCATTAATCTTGATAACTATGACATATGGAGTTTTGTTAGTCTGAGGGGAATCCTATAAACCTAGAGTTCATTAAAACCCCATACACAACTTCTCCAAGCATGAAAAGAAACAGGGTTGAAGTGTTTAATAGATCTCCTAGTGATTTCTACATATCAGAAAAGAAGAAAGAAATTGATACCTGGGGAAAAAGTCTCTATGGAACAACAGAAATAGCAAAGGAAGAGAATCTTTTAGAAGAACTTGCAAAATTCTGTGGCTTTGAAGAGACTAATGATATAAGAGAGATTGCGCTACAACTTGAAGAAGACATTGCAGTTATTAATAAAGGAGTTCTATCTGCAATTTGTTTTTGTTTTCCTAGTAGTTGGGTACCTTCTGAGAGATTAGGAGCAAGTCTTTCAGAATTACATGAACCAGTTGGTGATGGAGATCAGCTTATACAAGCTAGTTCCAAGCTATCAAAGGTAATGCAGAGACAGAATATTTTAAGATGGATTTGGACAATTACTACAAATTCCTCCCTAAGTAACCATCCAGAATATGAAAGACCGGAATTAATTGGGATGGAAAATCTCTACCTAAGAGTGGAAACACAAACCAGCGCACCTTTGACTGAAGAAAGCAGTCTCTTTTTTGTTAAAGTATATGTTTTTCCATTAAATCAAGTATGGTCAGACAGCATATTAGAGAGTATTAATTCAATGTCAGAAGAGGTACTGCTGTATAAAAACCTTAAAGAGATAAAAGATTTTCTCAATGAACCAAATAGGTGTTTTAATTAAGTATGAGAATTTATATACTTTTACTTATGTTTCTTATCTCTTGTTCTGTTGTCCCAGCACCAATGGAAGGTTTTGTAGAACAAGCTATAGAGGATCAAGGACTCAGTCAAAATACAGGAATTTTGGAAATCTCTTATATCAACCAAGAAGGGGAAGAGCAGATAGAATTTCTAGATAATAAACCGACATTAATTATTTTCTGGGCTGACTACTGTCCGACATGCATAATAGAGTTACCCATAATAAATGCAATGATAGACGACCTAGAAGAAAAGTTTGACGTCTTAGCCTTGGCCCATAGCGATATAGAAGTTACTAATAAATTTATTATAGATAATTCAATAGATAGGTTGAGAATAGGCTTCTCAACAAAAGAGATAAGAGACACCTACGGGATTATTGGGCAGCCTATAACCATAATTATAGGTACTGATGGAGAGGTCTTGTATAAACATTTCGGAGCTCTATTATTTAACGAGATATTAAATTTCTAGTTGCTATGAACAAGTTCCTCAAACTATTTTTAATGTTATTATTTATTTCAATATGTTCGAATCAGGACTCTAACCCAGTGGTTACTTTGGAGGAAGAAGATACACTCAATGAAGAAGAACAAACCTTACTTAAGGAAGATTACCCAAAGATTCTAACAGAGTGCTTAAGAGATAATGGATATCAAATCCAAACTCCTTTCGACTTTGAAGATATGAAAGAAACACTAGACATCTTTGTCAAAGAAATGACTAGAGATGAAAGGATTTTTTTTCAAGAAAATTTAAGCTTATGCATTCAAGAAAATAATCTTCGGCAAGATAGAAAGACTCTTAACCCCGAAGTAATGGCAGAATTATATGATAACAATGTTGGACTTGCACAATGCCTCAGAGAGAAAGGAGTCGATGTTGCTGATCCGACGCAAGATGATCCGAAAGTAGATCTAAGCAAGACCGGGCTTGAGAGAGAAGACTTAAAAGAGAAACTAGAGAAATGCGATACCGAAGGCTGGAGATCTGGAAAAAGAAAGAAATAATGGGCTTTCTAAATAAAAATTTTTTCTTCATTTATTTAGTAACTCTAATTTTTTGTTCGTGCAGCTTTTCTTCTGGTGGAAGTAGTGTTGTATCAATTATGGATACTGATAAAGGTAAGGAGCTTGGAGAAGAAGCTTTAAACTTAATTGAGGGAGAGGCAGAAGCAGTTTCTGGCGAGGACTCACCAGTTGTCTTAGCCCAATGCTTAAGGGATAACAACTATAATGTAAGTGACCCAAAGAACTTTTTGGACTTATATTTTTCTGTTTCAGCGATTTTTGAAGAACTATCTCAAATTGAACAAGAAGAACTATGGAATATTATTGAAGATTGTGCCGAAACCTACAATCTTTGGGGAGTAAACGACGAACAAGAATGGGAAGATCCTGCTGAACTAGAGAAAAGGTGGGATTTCAATCTATATATGGCAGAATGTTTTAGAGACCAGGGGTACGACAATGTAGCTGACCCGAACCCCTTTAATCCTGAAATAGATTTAAGCTTCTATATAGATGATGATTGGGAGCTGAGAGAAGAAGATTCCATTGTGCAAACATGGATGAAGTGCGAAGAGGTAGTTGAAGAAGAACATGGACTTACAGAGGTAGAACAATATGAAGATGAAGAATAGAAATTTATATCTATTAATTGGAGTAGTGATTCTCGTAGGAGGCTTTTTATACCTAAACCCTAATCAAGAAGAAGGAAGTAGTCAGAAATCTTTAGAGCTCACAACAGTAGAAGTTCAGAGGGGAAATTTAGAAAAGAAAGAGGAATATAATGGAACAATACGACAAGTTGACAAGTCCTCTATAAAGTCTTCTATTACCGGAGTAATTACATTTCTTCCCAAAGAAGGCTCCATAGTTAATTTTGGTGAAGTCTTATATTCAGTAGACGGAAAACCAGTTGTATTATTAAAAGGATCAGTTCCCTATTATAGAACTCTTGACTTAACCTCTAAAGACGGTTTAGACATTCATCAACTAGAGGGATCCCTCATAAACTTAGGGTACGCTTCTGAGTCTTTTACTCCGAATGAAACTTTTGATGAAGAGACTTCAACTATGTTGAATGCTCTATACATAGATTATGGTATTGAAACAAAATCAGAAATAACTCCTACAGAACAGATTGCTATCAATAGTAAAAAGACTGAAGTCGAAAATATCGAAGAAACTATTTCTTCTGGTGTTACGACATTAGCCCAAGTACAACAAAAAAAGAAAACATGGGAGGATGCAGTTGAGGATGCAGAAAAGGAAAATACAGAATGGCAAACTGCCCAGACAGAGATTGAAAGATTGCAAGAAGAAATTTCTGAACTTCCTTTCAAGGCGATTAGTGAACCAACACGGACCGCTCGAAAAGAAAATTTTGAGTTCGATATTCAGGAACAAGAAAGAATTCAAGCAAAAGAAGTAGGCAAAGACTCAGTTATTGATGCAGATGAAGCTCTTACAATAGAGAATACACATAAAGCATACGAGAATGCTCTAGAGTCATATAACGAAGGAGCTAGACAGGAAGCGAACCTAGAGAAAGCCCAGGAAGAATTAGCAAATCTTGAACTATTAGCTCAATCAGAAACATTTAGCCCAACCAATGCACTCAGCTTGAAGTCTTCAATCAATATAGGGAGTCATGTTGTAAAAGTAGGCGATGCAATCATAGCTGCTTCACCTCTTTATGCATCATCAGGACTAGGCCGTGAAGTTACTTTCAATCTCCCAGCAGGAGATCAAGGAATGGTTTCTGTTGGAGACAGCGTGATAGTCAAACTTCCTACAGATGAGGAAATAAAAGCAGTTGTCCGTTTTGTAGACTCTGTTGTTACAGAGATTGGTAACGGTTCCAAAGTAATAGAAGTAATTCTAGATGTAGTTGATGCCGAAGATACAGAGACTTATGATGAAGCGCCAGTAGACATTCTTGTAATAAGTGAAGTATCAGAGGGAGTACTATACGTTCCTGTCAATGCTCTTGTTGCACTAGCTGAAGGAGGGTATGCAGTTGAGGTACTGTCTGGGGAGGAAAGTATCTACATTAAAGTCGAGATAGGTGTATTTACTGATGGATATGTAGAAATAATTGGAAGTATTCAAGAAGGACAGGAAGTTATCGTTCCAAGATGAACACGTCCAATACAGTTATCTCTCTTCAAAAAGTATCAAAGATTTATGAAGGACCGCCACCAGTAAAGGCCATAAACGGAGTATCAATTGAAATACAAGATAGAGAATTTGTAGCAATAGTAGGAGAATCAGGTAGTGGGAAAACAACTTTACTTAATATCGTTGGACTACTTGATGGGGTTACTAAGGGGAAAGTATTTATTGACGGACAAGATACAACTAAACTCTCAGATGACGAGCTTTCAAAACTTAGAGGTGAAAAGATAGGTTTTATATTTCAAAGTTTTTTTCTTCTACCAGGACTTACGGCTCAAGAAAATGTTGCCGAAGGACTCCTTTATCAAGGTTTTGATCGCAAAATCCGTTTAGATGAGGCTGCGAAGGTTTTAAAACAAGTTAACTTAGGGGATAGAATGGAACATCTACCAAAAGAGCTCTCAGGGGGGCAGCAACAGAGGGTAGCCATAGCTAGAGCATTAGTACAAAACCCTTCATATATATTGGCAGATGAACCTACAGGAAACCTGGATAGAGCATCTGGATTAAACATTTTAAGCATACTTAGAGAGTTGAACGAAGAAGGTAAAACAGTAGTAATGATTACTCATAATACCGAACATGCAAAAACTTTTGACAGGACAATAATCCTAGCCGATGGGAAAATAGTCTCATGAAGAATAAGCTTGGATTATCAGATATTTATTCTGTCGCTGTTTATGGAATAAGAGCTAGAAAAGGAAGATCAATAATGACCTCTATCGGGATAGGCATCGGGATTGCTGCAATAGTGGCTGTTATTGGAATCTCTGCATCAGGAAAAGCAGATTTAATTGCAACATTGGAGTCATTAGGAACAAATTTAATAAAGGCATCCCCAACTAGCGGTTTTTTTGGTACTCAGGATGATTTACCTAAGGGGGTATTGGGTATGATAGAAAGAATAGGGCCGGTTGATGAAGTTACTTCTACAACACAAACAAATCTTCTTGTTAGAAGATCTAAATTCATTTCAGAGCTGGAGGGAGGAGGAATTTCAGTCATTGTTACAAATCCTGAACTCTTAGATGTTGTTGGAGGATCTTTAGTAGAGGGGAGATTCATAGAGTCTGGATTAGCTAATCTCCCAGTAGCAACACTAGGGTCGGTTACTGCTGAAAGACTTGGAATTAAGAACCTAGATGTACCGTTAAAAATTTTAATTGATAATCAATGGTTTGGGGTCGTAGGACTTATTGAAAAACTGTCTATACACCCGGACTTGGATAGATCAGTTTTCATAGGATATGGTATTGCAAAAGAATTATTTGATATTGATTCACAGCCTTCAACTATTTATTTAAGAGCAAACCCAACATATATTGAAGATGTTGTAGATGTCCTTGCTCCGACGATGAATCCAGAGAATCCAGACCAAGTTGAGGTATCGAGACCTTCTGATGCTCTAGAAGCTCAACAGGCTGCAGAGGAAGCATTTACGAGTTTACTTCTAGGGCTTGGCTCTGTTGCATTACTGGTTGGAGGAGTAGCCATAGCAAATGTTATGGTAATGTCTGTTCTTGAAAGAAGGATGGAGATTGGTGTACGACGCTCTATAGGAGCAACACGTTCAGAGATTAGAACCCAGTTCCTTTTAGAGAGTATCTTATTAGCAGGTTTCGGGGGTCTAGTTGGAGTTATGTTAGGATCAGGTATAACGATTGGATATACAAGATATGCTGATATCACATTTTCAATTCCTATATGGCAAGTATTTGGTGCAATTATTCTAGCTTTAGTTATAGGAGCAGTAGCAGGACTATACCCTGCTATTAGGGCATCAAAAGTGCAACCAGCAGAAGCAGTTAGGTCATGAGAAGGGTTATCTTTTTTCTTTTAATAGCTTGTTGTACTATTGGAGGGGAGGAAGTAGAGAAGGTTGCTACGATAGAGACTACTGCTGAGGTGCAAGAACAGGAAGAAGAAGTTACTTTTGAAGAAGGGTTACTTAGTTTTGCACAGTGCATGAGAAAAGAGGGCCTTGATTTTCCAGATCCATTTTTTGATTCAGAAGGCAACCCCGAGTTTACAGATTTCGATATAGAAGACCAAGACGCCTTTGAAGCAGCATTTGTAAATTGTGAAGATATATTACGAGATGCTTTTCCAGATGAATTTGACCTTGATCCCGAAGTTCAAGCTGCATTATATGACGCATCTTTAGAGTTTGCACAGTGTATGAGAGAACGAGGCCTTGATTTTCCGGATCCTAAACCTGGCGAATTCGGTTTTTTTGCATTTAGAGATGCAGAAGTTGACTTTAATGATCCGGCATTCCAGGATGCTTTTGAAATTTGTCAACCCGAAAACCCTTTAGAAGGGGTATCAGATGAATAAAAAACTTTTTTATATTAGAAAAAGTATTATCCTATCATTTGTAGACCACTAATTTAGGATAAGAAAAATGGCTAATAGATGTCAAGTTACAGGAAGAGAACCACGTTCTGGTAAGAATGTATCCCATGCTCACAATAGGACTAATCGTTGGTTCCGACCAAACATACAGACAAAAAGGTTCTGGTTAGAAAGTGAGAATCGCTGGGTCAAACTTAAGGTTAGTACGAAAGGAATTAAGACAATCGACAAAAGAGGAATAGAAGTAGTTGTTGCAGAGATTAGGCAAAGAGGAGAAAAAGTCTAACGCTGTATTTATTTATTTTAGTGTTGAATAAAGAATCTCTTTCCACTTATCAGAATCAAGCTCCCAACATATATTTATATTCCTAGTTGTATTTGACCAATGTTCGTCAATGTTTGGTTCATTTTCTCCAACATGAAGTTGATCAACTATAGTCATTCCTCGAGAAGGTCCATCGAGGACTACCTTAACATTATGTCTAGATTGGCTAACTACTACAGAGTTATCAAGAGCAACGGACATTGCGACAGGGTCTGGCAGCCCGAGTCCTGGATCCCCAAGCCAGTTTTGGCTTGATTCAAGAGCATGCTTATTACAGTCTATAGCAAAGTCTCCCTTTGAGGTTTTGAAAGAATATACATGTTCCATCTCTTCTTCTGTTATGTTGGCATCACCTCGACAAAGTTCCCACCCAACCATAGTTATATCTGGGTGTCCTGAATTAAAAACAATGTCAGCTGCTTCAGGATCACACCATATGTTATATTCAGCTGCAGGAGTTACATTCCCAACAGAGCAAGACGAACCTCCCATTACAACTATATTTTTTATACAAGTGACAATAGTTGGATCCTTCTCTATAGCTAGTGCTATATTTGTCAATGGCCCAAGTGTAACAAGAGTTATTTGGCCTGGGTTTTCTTTAAATTTTTTAATCAGTACATCTATTGCATCGTCTTCTCGAGCATCTTCTTTTGGCAGAGGGTAGTTCATCCCCCCCATACCGTCTGGACCATGAAACCAATCTGCGTGCTCCCGCTTCTTCTTCAAAGGTTTATCAGCACCTACATATACAGGTGTTGACTTATTGCATAGTTCAACTGTGTACCTAGCATTAATACTGCCTTGTTCTACAGACATATTTCCAGAGACGATTGTTACTGCTTCAACCTCAACATCTTTCCACTCCAAAGCCATCAGGAGAGCTACCGCATCATCTGAGGCTGTATCAGTGTCTATTATAAATTTTCTTTTTTCCATAATAAGAATCTAGTTAATTAATCAATAATAATCAATTAAGAACCTGGCTCTTTCCAGGTCTTTTTGAAGAAATTTTCTCTTCCTGAAGCTTTTTTGTATATTCCGTATCGAAGATTATTTTTCATATAGAAATTTTGATGATATTCTTCAGCAATATAAAAAACCTTAGCCTCAGAGATCAGAGTTACTATTGGATTGTTGAATCTTCCAGACCTTTCTAGTAGCTCCAGCATTTCATAAGCTACGTCTTTTTGTTTTTCATTAACATAGAAAATTTCTGTCCTATATTGTGATCCATAATCTGAGAACTGATAATTTAATGCTGTTGGATCAATATTTCTCCAATATACTTCAATCAAATCATTGTATGTTATACGGCCTGCATCATAAGTAATCTGCACAACTTCAGCATGACCTGATGTGCCTGTTGATACTATTTTGTAAGTTGGGTTTTTGACATCACCACCCATGTAACCTACTATTGTCGAGAATACACCCTCAAGTTCATCAAAAGGTGCTTCCATACACCAGAAACATCCACCTGCAAAATATGCGATCTTGTAATTTGCTTCTAGCTGAATTATTTGTTCTGTGTTAACTATTGATTTTCCACATCCTGCTGAAACAAGAACAAGAATAAATAATAATTTTTTCATCTATTACTTATCTTTATTATGGACCTATTTCCCATTGGCCCTTGGGTCAAGGTTTCCCCCGTAACGCCATATTTACTTCTTATAGCATTAATTCCTGAGATCTTATCTTCCTCGTTAGTTACTTCACATCCTTTAGCTTTGTAATTCTTTGTTATCTTTTCAGTTCCATTTCTATTTGTTCCACAAAGGATTACAAAGCTATCATCTCTCACTCTTTTTACTTTTCCTGCATTAATATTTGTTGCTACAATTAAATAGTCTTGATTTTGTGCAATCCAAACAACTGTAGGAACAGGTGTACCATCTTTTTTAAATGTAGTGAGAATAACAGATTCTTGAGATGCAAAGTCGAGCAATTCCATACTTAATTTATATTAAGTCAAACCCCAATTAATAAGAAAAAGGAATTAGAAGTTTGGGTAATTGAAAAAAGTCTTGAAAATGAAAAACCCAGTTGATCTTTCGACCTACTGGGCTCTTCGTACTAGACAAGCTTATATTGCTATATTCTTATCTAGTAATATATAATTTATCGTAATTTATGAATCTAAGCAA
>Ga0115002_10006515_pt1 | contig 13419 bp, 8 predicted proteins | sample ArcticOcean_MG_C_8_FD_89576 | JGI IMG/M metagenome (GOLD analysis project Ga0115002, IMG submission 89576) | Marine microbial communities from western Arctic Ocean - ArcticOcean_MG_CB11_86 | ecosystem: Environmental > Aquatic > Marine > Oceanic | place: Arctic Ocean: Canada Basin | collected...
AGCAAGTGAGAAAAACCCCGCGAAACACTGTGTTTCACGGGGCATTGCTTCTGCGGTAGTGGGCGATACTGGACTCGAACCAGTGACTTCTACCGTGTAAAGGTAGCGCTCTAACCAACTGAGCTAATCGCCCGATCGCGGCTGGTCGCGAAAAAACGGCCAAGCTGCGAGGTGTGATTGTCTAAGTTCGCGGGAAACCTGTCAATGACGCCTCGTCGAGAGCGAATTCCACACAGGGAACGTTGAAGCGGGCGTTCGAGCCGTGTGATATACTCCCGCATTGTGTGCGTCCACACCGAATTCGAAGCTTCGGAGTTGCGATGTCGACAGCGTTTGGCGAATGTGCCGAGACCGTGGGGCGGCTGTTTGAAGCCGTGACGGAATTGGAACGCGCGGGCGAAATGCTGCAACTGTCCCCGTTGGCGGGCAGAGAGTGGTTCAAGTTGGTCCGCCAGAAGTTGTTGCCGCAACTACGCGATGAGGCCTTCCTGATTGCCGCGGTGGTCGGCGGGACAAATATCGGCAAGAGCGTGGTGTTTAATCATCTCGCCGACGAAATCGCCAGCGCCACGAGTCCACTGGCCTCGGGAACGAAACATCCGGTCTGCCTTATTCCGCCGAGGTTTGCCGACCAACACGACCTGGCGTCGCTTTTCGACGGGTTCGAGTTGCAGGAATGGACAGATGCAAACGCGGCCTTGGTCGATCATGCGGAACATCAATTATTCTGGCGGGTGAGCACTGCGTTGCCCGAGAATTTGTTGCTACTCGATACGCCCGATATCGACAGCGATGCGCAGATCAACTGGGAACGGGCTGAGCATATTCGCCGCGCGGCTGACGTGCTGATTGCCGTTCTCACGCAGCAGAAGTACAACGACGCGGCTGTGAAGCGATTTTTTCGCCAGGCGGCCGAGGAAGATAAGGCTGTCATTGTTGTTTTCAACCAGTGTCAATTCCCTGAAGACGATGCGTATTGGCCTCTTTGGCTGGAAACGTTTTCTCGCGAAACGGGGGTGCGGCCGGAAATCGTTTACATCGCCCCCAACGACCGCCCGGCTGCCGAAGAAAGGCGGTTACCGTTCTACGAGCGACCTTGGCCGACCGAAACCGATACGGTCGAACAACTCGACACGGCAACGGATGAGCCGCGAAATCTGCGTGAGGACTTGTCGCGATTGAAGTTCGAGGATGTCAAGCTGCGCAGCCTGCGTGGTTCGTTGAAAATTTTGAGCAGCGAGGACGTGGGCGTTCCGTCGTGGCTGCATGAAATCGAACGTCGTAGTGCCGATGTGCGCTCGACCGCAGCGCGACTGTCGACCGACAGTGTGGTTCGTCTGAGTGATTGGCCGACGATTCCCAACCCGCTGCTGGTGCGTGAAATCCGCAGTTGGTGGAAGGCGCGGCAACAGGGCTGGGCGAAGCGTATCAATACCACCTACGACACCGTGGGCGCGGGAATTACGTGGCCGTTTCGGATGGCGGGGCGTGCGTTGAATCGTGCCGAATCGGTGTCTCCGTTCGAGTCGCTTCACAAGCAGGAATGGTCTGCCGTGCAGCGGGCGATCGAAGAGATTATCGATAAGTTAACCTGGATGAGCGAAGCAGGCAGCAATCTTTTGCGACCGCGATTTGAAGCATTGTTAACCGGTGATGCGCGCGTGCGGCTGATTCGGACGGCACGTAGCGAACATGATGCGTGCGATTTGGAAGCTGAATTACACGAAGCGGTCGACGCCGAAATGCAGATGTTCCGACAGGATAGTCCGGAGAGCTATCGTTTCTACCGACAACTAAACAACGTGGCCGCAGCCGTCCGCCCGATGACCAGCGTTGTCTTGTTTACTCTGGGTTGGGGACCGGCTGGCGAAGTGGTCGCCCCGATGGTTGCCAACGCCGCCACGCAAGCGGTCGTGCATGTGGTGGCCGACTTCGCGGGCGGCACAGGAGCGGCTGTTGCAGGGGAAACGGCCATCGCCACGGCCGCCAGAAGCGGGGCAGGGTTCCTGGAAGCCAAGTTTCGACGTCTGCAAGCCGCATTCACCACACGGCGTGTCGACTGGCTGGCTGCGTTACTGAAACGCGAACTGTTCGGATCGCTGCCTGAGGATCTTCAGGCGGCCGCAAATCTTTCGGAAAGTGAAGAGTTCGGTCGTGTCGTTGCTTTGCTAAACTCGTTGGCCGAATCGGCCGTGCTTCGCCAAGATCAGACGCCATCCATTCCCACCAACCATTGACGATTCCGCATGTCTACATCCGATGTCGCCCAATTGGAACTGCTCGCACAGGTCGACGAAGTGGTCGAACGGCTGGAGCAATGGTCGGCCACTGACTCGCCTTGGGAACCAATGCGGCGTGCGCAGGCGCTGGTGAAACGTTTGCTGTCGCGTGTGGAGACATTACGGATTCGGCTCGAAGCGCCGCTGATTGTCGCCACGTTCGGTGGCACGGGAACCGGCAAAAGCACGCTCGTCAACGGATTGGTCGGGCGCAATTGCACGGCAACCGGCAAAGAGCGGCCGACGACTCGCCGACCGGTGCTGTTGGTGCATCCGCAGACGCCGGTCGAACAGCTCGGGCTCACGCTGGATGATTTCGACTTGGTCGCTGTCGATGCGCCGATCTTGCGCGATATTGTCATCATCGACTGTCCCGACCCGGACACCACTGAAGACGAAACGCCGGGCAGCAACCTTGAGAGACTGCATCGGCTGCTCCCGCATTGCGATGTGCTGATTTACACATCGACGCAGCAAAAATACCGATCCGCTCGCGTCACTGAGGAATTGGCCAACGCGGCAACCGGTTGCCGGTTGCTCTTCGTGCAAACGCGAGGTGATCTCGACGAAGACATACGCGATGATTGGCGAGCGCACTTGGAAGAGCATTTCGAGGTGCCCGAGATGTTTTTCGTTGATTCACTCAAAGCTATTGAGGAACAGCAGGCGGGGCGGCGACCGGCGGCGGAATTCGGGAGGCTTCTCGATGTTCTGACAACACAGCTTGCCGCATCGGAGAGGGTGCGTGTTCGGCGGGCGAATTTGCTCGATCTCGTGCAGGCCACACTGGAACTTGTCCACGCGCGATTTACCGTATCCTGGCCGGCCGTTGAACAGTTGGAAGCGGCGCTGGCGGACGAGCGGCACAAACTGGTGAGCCGGATGTCGCAACGGCTGGGCGAACAATTGAATGGCAGCCGGAGTTTGTGGGAGCGTCGGCTGACAGGTGCGGTGACGCAGGCCTGGGGCTTCAGCCCGTTCTCGTCGGTGCTGCGATTGTACAACGGCTTGGGTTCGCTGGTCGCCTCGATGAGCTTGTACCGCGCTCGCAGTTCGGCACAGGTGGCTTTGATCGGTGTCATGCAGGGAGCCCGCTGGTTCCGCTCAGAACAGCAGCAGCGAGAGAGTGAGAGTCAACTCGAGCGATTAGCCGGATTCGGCATCGAGGACGACGACCTGCGCGAATCGCACTTGGTGATCGGCGGATACGCCATGTCGGCCCGGCTTGATGCAACGCTGGCCGATTCGGACACCATGAGCCTGCTGCGCGACGAAGCGGTTCGTGTCGAAGAGAACTTCTTGGGAGACGCGGGACGACGAGTCGATGAGATTATCGACGACTTAGGCCGCAAGAACTGCGGCTGTCTCGTGCGGGGTTGGTACGAAACGATGCTGCTGGCATTCGTGGGGTTCGTGCTGTATCGCGTCGGACGCAACTTCTTCTACGATTCGTTCGTCGAGAATGTGCCCGTTCTGCCCGTAGACTTCTTCATCTCGGCCGGAGTGTTTTTCGTGCTCTGGTCGGGAGTGCTGGTGATGGCGTTCGTCGGTCGGCTTCGACGTGGCTTGAATGCCCGGATCACAAGCTTGGCGGACGAGTTGACAGGACAGCGTGTCAGCCGCGGACTGTTTCCGCACATGGAAGATGCCTGCCGACGGATCGCGGGCAGCCGCGCACAACTCGACGGAATGGTCGAGGACGTTCACGAACTACGCAACGAAGTGGCTGGCTCGAAATCGCTCGGCGCACCACGGTCCGATCAATAACCGCTTTTCTTACCGCTCGTCTGCCCGGCTGAGCTCGGTTGCTGCTTCAAACGCTTGCTGCGTGTGAAGATACTGGAAACACGACCCGCCGACGCGCGATCGGTCACGATACCGCCGACGCTGCCACTGGCTGCTCCACTTTTGAGCGGCCACGCGACCTTCATGCCCGGCTTCCACAAACGGCGTTGCGGAACATAACCAATGTAGGCCAGGAAGTCGTTCAAGTTGACGATCCGGACTCCCTGCATGCGGGCTTCGTCACGCATCCTCTTCAGATGCCTTTGCATCTTCTTGCTGGCTTCGATGTCTTTCGGCGCGATCTGTGCGGTCGGATCGGGAGTGCGTCCGATGACCAAAAACTTTACGTCGACGTTGAGCCGCTGCCCCACGGGAACCGGATCATCGAGAATCTGCTCGCCATCGAACCAACGCTCTCCGTTTTCGTCGAGTTCGCCAGCAATTCGTCCGTGTGCTCCGGACACGAGATCGTGAATCAACGCGCGATCACTTTCACCGTCATTCTCAATATCCATCAGGCCTGCCAACACAAACTGCTCTTTACGGCCCGGACTCCACAATGGCGTGTAAATCGGATCGCCTGAGGAGATCGGACTGTGAATGCTGGTACCGGGAAGAATGCGTGCTTCGGACAAATGCGGGCCGACGATCCGTGTGACCTCGATCGCCCCTTTGATGTCTTGATTCCCCCGACCAATCCCATGATGGGCCTTGTTGTAAACACTGAAGTTGATGCGACGGGGCAAGTGATCGGCCGAGCCGAGACTGATCCAGACCAATCCTACATTGTGGTCGACACGGCGAATCAGGCCGTCTTCCTGCTCGAAGCTGACTTTCTCCACCTTGTCAACTTGCGCCTGCATTTTTTCATTAATCGACCGCAGCGCAACAATCTCGTCGTCTTTGCCTTTCACCACGGCTCGTTGCTGCTCGCGTAGCTGTTCGATCGCCACGGTGATCTGCGTATTTTTGTCTTCCAGCTCTGCGATGCGTCCTTTGAGTGCATCGAGAGTTTCGCGCTGATCCTTGACGAGATTCGTCTTGTCGGCAGCCGTGTCATTGGTAGCCGTCTTGTACTGGTCGACCATCACTTGGTACTTCGCCTTCAGCGAAGTCAATTCGACTTGGAGATCATTCTTGTTGGCAATTTCAGAATTCAACGAGGTCTCGACTTTGTCGATTTCGGTCCGCAGCTTCTGGAGTGTTTTGGAGTAGTTCACATCGGCCAGGTTGCCACCGTAAATCCTGAAGTCTTGGGCAGCCGCGCCAAGCGTGTTGTTTGTGTTGTTCGGATCATCGACTCCGACTTCCGCAAACTCATGCCCGATGACCTTCTTCAGTTCCTGCACCTGTCCGTCGAGTTTACGGCGCGCCGTTTGGCTTTTCGACAAACTTGACTTGTGCTTTGCCGCGTCGGCCGTCAACAAGGTTGCGTCCTGCAAATACATGTAGAAGGCGACACCTAGAATGACAGTCGTCAACACAAAGAACATCAGCGCAAAATGCACGAAGGTGACCGTCGATTTGCCAGATGCCATAACTTAATTCCTAATCTTAGTGGAGGGGACGTGACAGGATGGAACCATCCCTTGCGCCCGCAACAGACAAACTCCCACCGCATTCTAGCTTGGAGAAGTATGGAAGCGCCGACTAATCCCCAGCGAACAAGAGATGAGTCGATCGCCTATCTACAAATTCTAAAAGGAGACAGAGGCCTGTCAAGAAGGATTTGACCGTCAGGGAGAGATCGTGAAGGTATCAGTTCCGGTTGCAGCGTTGAATAACCCCCCAGACAGCCTGAATGATCTCCCTCGCGAGTGGTTTTCCAAGACGCCTCTCACCATAATGCGTTCGCCGCCGACTGGAATATTGCGGGTTTCGGCTAATTTTCCCCGTTCCCCGTCCGCGATCACCAAACCTGACGTACCGGTCATCGTAGTCATGCGGGTTCTATCGACAGTTGGTAGAGCTTGAAAACGGCTGGCAATTTCCCCTGAGCCAACTTTCCGCCCCGAGAGGATTCATGAGCGACATTCTTTACATTATCGATGTGTTCTCACTCGTGTTCCAGGTTTTCCACGGGATTCCACCGATGACCGGGCCGAACGGCCAGCCGACCAACGCGGTCTTCGGCTTCACACGCGACTTAAAAATGCTTCTCAAAGAGAAGCAGCCCACGCACTTGGTCTGCGCCATGGATTCCAGCAGCCCGGGCGTGCGAAAGGAGTGGTACCCCGAGTACAAGGCGAACCGCTCGGAGATGCCCGAAGATCTTCGAGCGCAGCTACCATTAATCTTCGACGTGATTGATGGATTTCATGTGCCACGAGTGGAAATGGCCGGTTGGGAAGCCGACGACGTCCTCGCCACATTAACCAAGCAGGCGGTCGCTGCGGGGCTGGAAGTTCGCATCGTCACCAGCGACAAAGACGCGCGCCAACTAATCGGGCCGCAAACTCTGCTTCACAATATTCGCAAGAACACATACCAAGACGCCGCGTTTCTTGCGAAGGACTGGGGGATTCGTCCCGATCAAGTCATCGATTTCCAAGCCCTCGTCGGCGACAGTGTCGACAACGTGCCCGGTGTGCCGTTGGTTGGCCCGAAAAAGGCTCAGGCGTTATTGGAGACATTCGGCACGCTTGAAGACGTGCTCGCCCACGCCGACGAGGCTCCCGGTAAGAAACTACGCGAGAATCTCAAGACCTTCGCCGACCAGGCGTTGTTGAGCCGCCGACTCGTCACGTTGAATACCGACTTGCCGCTTGAATTCGACCTCGAGACCGCCCGGGTTTGTGAACCGGATCGACCGCGGCTGCTCGAACTGTTCACCACCTGCGGTTTTCGTCGGCTGACCGACGAGCTGCAACAGAGCGAGTCGCCTTCCCCCGCGACACCGCCAGCCGAGCGACATTGGGAAACGATTGATACGCAAGCGCGCTTCGACGAGTGGCTCGACGAATTCCGCCAGCAAGCGAAGTTCTGTTTCGACCTCGAAACCACCAGCCTGAACGCCGCCCAGGCTGACATCGTGGGTTGGGCCTTCAGTTGGGAAGCCAACGTCGGCTACTACATTCCGGTGCAAGGTCCGCCCGGCCAGCCGACGCTCGATCATGAGATTGTGCTCGAAGCGTTACGGCCGCGACTGGAAGATCCTTCGGTCGAGAAGATCAACCAGAACATCAAGTACGACATGCTCGTGCTGCGACGTGTCGGCGTACGTGTGCAAGGGTTGGGGCTGGACCCGATGATCGGCGACTACCTGCTCGACGCGGGAGCACGCGGTCACGGCTTGGACGCCCTCGCCCAGAAGTACCTTTCGCACCGCATGATCTCTATCAGCGAGCTGATCGGCAGTGGGCCGAAGCAGAAGAAGATGTTCGAGGTCGATGTCGAACAAGCCGCGGAATACGCGGCCGAAGATGCCGATGTCGCTTGGCAGTTATCAGAGCGGATCGGTGAGGAATTAAAGCGGGAAGACCTGTGGGACTTGTACTGGGATCTCGAACGACCGTTGATTTCGGTGCTGACCGAAATGGAGTTCAACGGAATCCGAGTCGACGTGGACGAATTGGCCCGACAAAGCGTTGAAGTTACCGGGCGTCTGGAAGAGTTGGTTCTCGAAATTCACGAACTGGCCGGGCGCGAGTTCAACATCGCCTCGCCCATGCAGTTGCGGACGATTCTGTTCGACGAGCTGAAACTTCCGGTTCTGAAACGCACGAAGACCGGGCCGAGTACGAATGCCGATGTGTTGGAAAAATTGGCGTCGTCTCATCCGCTGCCGGCCAAGATCATCGAACATCGACAACTTGCGAAACTCAAGGGGACCTATCTCGACGCGTTGCCCGAGATGGTCAACTCCGAGACAGGTCGTATTCACGCATCGTTTAATCAAGTGGTCGCCGCGACCGGACGGCTTAGTTCGAGCAACCCGAACTTGCAAAACATTCCGATTCGCACGGAGGAAGGCCGTCGCATACGCCGCGCCTTCATACCGGGCGATGCCGACGGGTTGCTTGTCAGTGCGGACTATTCGCAAATCGAACTTCGCATGCTGGCTCACTTCAGTGGGGATGTGGCGTTGTCTCAAGCGTTTCAGGCGGGGATCGATATCCACACGGCTGTCGCGGCGGAGGTCTTCGGTGTTGCGGCGGAAGATGTCGACTCGGCACAGCGTCGCGTCGCCAAGGCGGTGAATTTTGGTGTCATCTACGGGCAAAGTCCTTACGGACTGTCAGCCGCGTTGGGCATTGGTCAGGACGAGGCGGCCGAGTTCATTGACAACTATTTCGCTCAATACGCACAAGTGGCAGATTACCTCAACGACATTCTGCAGGAATGTTCTCGCACCGGATACGCCACAACGATTCTCGGTCGGCGGCGCGAGATTTCCGGTGTCCGTGATGAACCCACTTCTCAGTTGACCATGCCGGAGCGAACGGCCATCAATACGGTCATTCAAGGGTCGGCCGCCGACCTCATCAAGAAGGCGATGATCGCAATCCACGAACGTCTCGAACGAGAATCGCATCCCGCCCGCATGTTGTTGCAGATCCACGACGAACTGGTCTTCGAGACGCCGGAATCCGAGTGTAATTCGCTGATCTCCCTGATTCGCCACGAAATGGAGCACGCATTGGACCTGGCCGTGCCATTGATTGTCGATGTGGGAGTCGGTCGGAATTGGTTGGACGTAAAAGGTACTTAATGGTTGATCTGACGCCCCTCATGGTATTCCGCCGAAATTCGATGGACATGCGATCTTTTCGTTGACTTCCAAGGAAACATTGCGCACCATTGAGTCACACATTCCTTGACTCCTCTCCTTCACGACGTGCGAACGAGTCGCACACGACCCGTGGTCGCAACGGATTGTTCCGACACCCTCATTCCACTTCCTCACATTCCTAACGTTTAATACGTGTCTGCCTCATCACGCATTCCCGTGATCGGCTTGGTTGGTGGCGTTGGCTCTGGCAAGAGCACCGTCGCTCGCTGGTTGACAAAACGCCGTTCCCTCGCCGTCCTCGACGGTGATGCCATCGGACATCGAATCCTCACCGACAACAACATTATTGAGCAACTTCGACAGCGGTTCGGCGAATCCGTTCTGGACGACGGACACAACATTAATCGGACGGCATTGGGCCGCAAAGTTTTCGGCAAAACCACAGAAGAACAACAAGCCCGCCACGATCTGGAACAGATCGTTCACCCACAGATTCGCAGCGGCTTAATACACTACATTGAAATCGTCCGACAATCAGGAGATGTCGAAGCAATTCTCATGGATGCTGCCGTGCTTCTCGAAGCCGGTTGGAACCATTTGTGCGATTCGATTGTCTTCATTGAAACACCGTTTGAATCTCGTAAAACACGGGTTCAAGAATCTCGATTCTGGAACGAAAACGAAGTCCCTCAACGAGAAGCAAGTCAACTCTCTTTATCGGAAAAACGAGCAGCGGCTGAATTCGTCGTCGACAACAGCACCTCGATTGAACAAGCTGGCGAGGAGCTTTCGGAAATCCTCGACAAAATCATCCAACGCACCCACCAAGACCCGTCCACGGGAACAAGTTCACCCTGAACTTCCCACAATCACGCATCCTGCGTACGAACCATCTCCCCACAACTCCCATCACTTCTTCCACTCGGAACTTCGCATGACGACCGGAAGCACATCAAAATCTGAATTGCCCGCTGCAACCAGCACGGCCGAGCCCTCGTTTCCTTCAGATGAACGTTACGAGGCGATCAAGCGAGACGAAGAGATTCACATCGCCGAGTTGCAGAGTTGCACCATGAAGGAACTGCTGCAAATCGCGCGCAAGCAGCAGCAGCTTTCCGACTACACGGGGCTGAAGAAGCAAGACCTCATCTTCAAGATCCTCAAGGAACGCACCAAGCTGAACGGTTTGATGTTCGGCGAAGGAACGTTGGAAATCCTTCCCGACGGATTCGGTTTTCTACGCAGCCCCGACTACCACTATCTGCCCTGTCCCGATGACATCTACGTCAGCCCCAGTCAAATTCGGCGATTCGGGCTTCGCAACGGAGCAACGGTGGCCGGGCAGATTCGACCTCCCAAAGAGAATGAACGTTACTTCGCCCTATTACGCGTCGAGGCCATCAATAACGAAGACCCAAACCTGCTGACAGACAAAGTCTTCTTCGACGATCTCACACCGCTGCACCCCGAAGATCGGCTCAAGCTGTCCCTCGATCCCACGCAATTGAGCACACGAGTCGTCGATCTCGTGGCTCCGATAGGCATGGGACAACGAGGGCTGATCGTCTCGCCGCCGCGAGCGGGAAAAACCATCCTGCTGCAACAGTTGGCGCAAGCCGTACTGAAGGGGCATCCCGAGGCGTATGTCATCGTGCTGCTGATCGACGAGCGGCCTGAAGAAGTGACCGACATGGAGCGTCAGGTCAAAGCGCCCAACTGCGAGGTCATTTCCAGCACATTCGACGAACCCGCGAGTCGGCATATTCAGGTCTCGGAGATGGTCATCGAGAAGGCGAAGCGCATGGTCGAATACGGCCAGGACGTCGTCATTTTCCTGGACTCCATCACGCGACTGGCACGGGCCTGGAATGGGGAAGTCCCACATTCCGGAAAAATCCTCTCCGGCGGAGTCGACGCGAATGCCTTACAGCACCCGAAACGATTCTTCGGGGCAGCCCGCAACGTCGAGGAAGGCGGCAGCCTGACAATTGTCGCCACGGCACTCGTCGATACCGGCAGCCGCATGGACGAAGTCATTTTCGAAGAGTTCAAAGGGACCGGTAATACCGAATTGCATCTCGATCGTCGGATGGTCGAGAAACGCGTTTGGCCGGCGATCGACGTCAACAAATCGGGAACGCGGCGCGAGGAATTGCTGCTGTCCGAAGAAGAGTTGCGGCGAATCTGGATTCTGCGACGCGTGCTAAACGATATGAACCCCGTCGAAGCGATGGAACTGCTGGTCAATCGCATGCGACGCACCAAAACCAACGACGAATTCCTGCAGAGCATGAACCTGGGGTAGGGGGGGCGACTGCACATTGTGACGACCCGCCAGTTATTTCTATTCAACAATTCCGATCAGCAAGCCACAACCCCTCAGCAAACTACAGTATCTCCTATGACGCGCACCATCGAAGGTTCTCTTCTAGCCGGCAAAGACGACGCTTACGCGATCGTGGTCGCACGCTTCAATGAATTCGTGACCGAGCGTCTTCTCGAGGGCGCAATCGACACGCTTCACCGCCACGGCGTGAAGAAGAAACGACTCACCGTGGTTCGCGTTCCCGGATCGTTCGAGATTCCTTTAGTGGCCGACCGTTTGGCGAAGAGTGGCCAATTCGCCGCCGTGATCTGCCTGGGAGCCGTCATTCAGGGCGAGACAACACATCACGAGTACATCAATCACCAGGTGGCCGCAGCCATCGAGCAAGCGTCTCGCAAATGGGGTGTACCAATAAGTTTCGGTGTTCTCACCTGCATTACGATGGAACAGGCCATCGATCGGGCCGGCGGAAAAGCGGGTAACAAGGGGGCGGAAGCCGCGTTGGCGGCGATCGAGATGGTCGACCTGCTGGGCCACCTCGACGATGCGCTGTCTTAGTCACGGAACACCTGCTGCTCACTCCCTGCTTTTCACAACAGCCTCGACGTGCAAGAATACGCTCTTGCGACGCATCCCCGTTCATCCCCTATTTCCAATCGCTCACGTCCTATGCTAGTTGCCCGCCGCCGTCACGCTCGCCAAGTCGCGATTCAAATGCTGTTTCAGCGGGATCTCAATCCCGACATTCTCGCCAAGGCCACGCGAGAAATGATCGACGAGCAAATTAGCGATGACGCCACTCGGAATTTCGCCTGGCAGTTATTCGCTGGCGTAATGGAATTCCAGAACATACTGGATGAGAAACTCGAAGCCGCGGCCGAGAACTGGTCGCTTTCGAGGATGGCCCCGACCGATCGCAATGTGTTGCGTTTGGCCGCGTTCGAGCTGTTAAAGATGGACACGCCTCCGCGCGTCGTCCTCGACGAAGCCATCGAGTTGGCCCGCAAGTTCGGGGGCGAGCAGTCGCATCAATTCGTCAATGGAATCCTCGACCGGCTACTGTCCGATGAAGCCCGTCCGGACGAGGCCAAGTCGAATGGGATTGCCCCATCGGAATCGTGAGGCCGCGTCTTCCAGACCACCCGTCGTCACGCAGATTTCCGGCCCTTGCTGCGACTTTGAGCAGCGGGAGTGTGGTCGTGCCGTGTGAAAGATGCCAGTTTCGGACGCCAGCGCTCCACCAAACGCTGACTTGGACGGAAGGAGAGCAATGCGGGCAAGAGCACCAAGTCGCCAATGACGGCCGCCAGCATCAACGCCGTCATCATGTAGCCAAAACGAGCCGTGGGTGCGAAGTTGCTCAATGTCAGGGCCAGCATGCCCACACTTGCGATTGTGGCCGCTTCAAAGATCGGTGCCCCCGTCTGTAACAACGCAAACCGCGACGCGCGAGCCGAGTCTTTCTTCTCTTTGTAATGTTCCTCGTAACGCAGGAGGAAGTGGAACGTTCCATCGACTGCGATTCCCAGCGCGATGCTGGCCGTCATCATCATGCCGATATCCACCGGGAAATCGAGCCACCCCAGTGTGCCGAAGACGATACAAATCGGCGTCAGGTTGGGGACCATCGCCACCAAGCCGGCTTTCAACGATCGAAGTGAGACGATCATCACAATCGAGATGATTCCAAACGCCATCGCGAAGCTTTCCCAGAATCCGTCGAAAATTTCGTGCTGAGCGTGCTCCAACAACGGGGCCACTCCCGTAAAGTGGACTGGGCTACCGGCCGTCAACGCTTGCAAATCGTCGAGGATTTGCTGCCGCGACATATTCGGCCCTTCCTGGATACGAGCCGAGATGCGCCACATTTCGGTGCCCGAAGCCAGGTAGTCGTTCTCACTCTGCTGCGACCGAGCACGATTCAGTAATTCCATCGTCTCTAACGGATCGTCGGGCAACTGCTCGGGAAAGAACGTCGTCAGCGACATCGTATGGCGTACCGCAGGATGGCAACGAATTTTCCTGTCCAACTCGCGAACGTCGGCGAGTTTGTCGACGAAGGCGCGCTCGGAGTCTCCGAAATCAACCACCGCTTCGATTGAATGCGTGGTCGTCAAATCACGCTCGATACGCGCGACGTCTGAATAGACTTTGCCGTCCTTGGGCAAGAAGTCGAGTGGGTCGATCTTCGTGCGAATTCTCGGCACACCCAAACTGGTTCCAACAACTATCAACACCGCGAGAGCAGTCACCGTTTTTTTGCGATCGAGTAGCCACATTGCGATCAGTGTGAATCG
>Ga0115002_10006516_pt1 | contig 13418 bp, 11 predicted proteins | sample ArcticOcean_MG_C_8_FD_89576 | JGI IMG/M metagenome (GOLD analysis project Ga0115002, IMG submission 89576) | Marine microbial communities from western Arctic Ocean - ArcticOcean_MG_CB11_86 | ecosystem: Environmental > Aquatic > Marine > Oceanic | place: Arctic Ocean: Canada Basin | collected...
TGGGGTCTTGAGGAAATGAGACCTGCACAACGCGCAGCCGGATGGTGTGAGGTGTTGGCGCTGTCTCGCCATCTACCGATGTCAATTGTACGCGAAGATGATCATGGGCGATGCTCGTAACGCGGATCGTTGCAGTTGCCAACTCGGGCAGCATCTCTGGGTCAAGCGTGACCAAGACGCTGTGCAGCGCCTGCACAATCTGGCGGCCCTCCGCGTCGCGGCCGAGCACGGTGACGGCGACGCTTTCGCCTTCACTGAACCCGGCAAGGGTGGGCGCCAACGTGACCGCCGTATCTGGCGGCGGGGCAAGGGTCGTTGTTTGGGGTTGGGGTTCCCTTTGCGACGGGGTCTGTTGGTGACCGGTTTGTCCCGGCGTCACCGGCGCTGGCGTAACCCTGCCCGCATCGCTCGTTGGCGGTGACGCAGAGGGTGAGGTCGAGACGTTGCTCATGAGTCTTGGTCCCGAAGGCGGCGGCAAAGGGTTTCAACTCCCACGCTCGCCGGAGTCGTCGGATGGCGGGTCAGGATTGGGGCCTGGTGCAAAGTCGCCTCTCGCACATGCCGGTCGTTCAACACGATTCCTGCCAGTGGCAGGTCAATCTTCAGAAAGTTGCGGCAGGCATTCGCAAGGGCAGCATGGGTTCTCTTGCCGTGCTGCACGGTCGTCGCGCTGTTGACCACCAGTTGAACATTGGCGCCCGGGTATTTCATACACGCAACTTTGATAAACGCGTAGGCGTCGGTCAAGGCGGTGGGTTCGCTGGTGGTGACGGCTAAAATGGTCCCGTTACCGCCTATGAGCAGGCGTACCGTAGCGTCGATGCCCGCCCCGAGGTCGAGCAACACGCGGTCGTAACGGCCGGCGATCTTGTGAATAGCTTGTCTAAGGCCAAGCAGTTTCTCGCGCCCTGCGGTCAATAGCACGCCTGACCCTGAGCGACCGGCTAGTATGTCGAATCGACCTTCGTCATAGGGAATAATGGCCTGGCTCAATCGCACGCGGCCACTCAGGACAGAGCTCAGATCCCATTGCGGTGTTATGCCGAGCTGAACATCAACGTTTGCTAACCCAAGGTCGCCGTCGATCAGCAGAACGTGCTCATCATGACGTGCCATTGCATGGGCGAGGGTTGTTGCGAGCCACGTCTTGCCAACACCCCCCTTGCCCGAAGCAACGGTGATGATATTCCGACCCTGGGCAGTTGGAAACTGGACAATTTTTTGAGCGGCGTTTGCGGTCATGACACGGCTCTCTCAATTGTACGTTCGGTGCGCGTGAAAGCGGTTTCATGCAGTAAGCGCGCAAGCGAAACAGGGTTCAGTGAGGACAGGCCGTTTGCAATGAACGGTGTCGCGCTCGCTTCGGTGATTGGCATGCGGCCGGCCATCGCTGCTGCAATGATCCCGCCATAACGACGTGCGCAGTCCAATCGTGTGATGTGTAGCGCATCGGCGCCCGCAGCGGAAAAAATCTCGGCAGCGTCTGCAATATCAGCACTATCGACACCCGCGCTCAGCACCAGTACTTGTCGCGCGGCGCTGGCCGCGGCAAAAGTCTTCAAGTCATTAACTTCGCTCGGCGCAAAGGGATTGCAGGCCGGCGTGTCAATCAGTACAAGGTCAGCGCCGTGAATCTCGCCCAGCGTGGCGGTCAGGCCGGCCGGAGTCCCGGCAGCGCGCAATGGTACGTTCATCATGCCGGTCATCGCGGAGAGTTGCTCAAATGCGCCTGAGCGCACCGTGTCGGTCGTCAGTACGTGAACCCTGCGGCCTTCAAGGACCGCGCGCGCTGCAATCTTGATTACTGTGACTGTTTTGCCCACGCCAGGAGGGCCCACCACCATCACAGGCACATCACTGTGACTCGGGAGCGCGGCAAAAGAGAGGTGCGAGTCCAATGCTCCAGCCAGGGCGAGAACTGTATCGTCACGCCCAAGGGATCGGGCCTCGCGAGCGATTCCGTGGCTGAGTGCGTAATCGAGTCTATGAAAGCGCAAGACCTGTGCAACCTCGTCGTCGGGCACGGCCTGAGCCTCTTCGGCCGCAATCGTGCTGGCCAAGGTCTCGTCGTCGTCGGCCTCGTCGAGGGCGGCAGTGACTTGTGCGCCGCGGCCACGCCGCGATTGGTACGTCGACACAATCACCGCTTCTTCGCCCAGTGCGTCGCGGACCAATGTGATGGCGTCGTCCAGTGTCTCCGCGGAGAAGGTTCTCAGCCGCATGATCACTCCCTAGATTTGCGCCAGTGTTTTTATTTTGGCTTTCGGATGGATCTCGTTCTGTGACAGGACCACGGTTTGGGGCCGGAAGCGCTCGACAATTGACCGGACGTAAGGGCGAATTGCTGGGCTGGTTAGTAATACTGGCGACTCGCCCTCTTGTGCGAAGCGCTCGTAGCTCTGACGCAACGCCCGGATGAATTCTTGGAGTCGGGTCGGTGCCATCGACAGTTGGCGTTCGTCGCCCTGACCCACGATCGACTCGGCAAAACTCTGTTCCCACGTCGGCGATAGCGTGACCATTGGCACGTAACCTGCGTCTGACGTATTTGCCGAGCTGATCTGGCGCGCCAGCCGGGCACGGACGTGCTCGGCAATAAGCGTGATGTTGTTTGTGTAGCCACTTGCTTCGGCGACGCCTTCGAGGATAGTTGGAAGGTCCCTGATCGAAATACGCTCTGAAAGTAGGTTCTGCAGTACGCGCTGGGCACCCGACATGCTGATTTGCGCAGGAATCAGGTCGGCGACCAACTTTTGCTGTTCCTTGGAGAGGTCGTCCATGAGTTTCTGGGTCTCGGCGTACGACAGAAGGTCGGCCATGTTGTCTTTGATAACCTCGGTCAGGTGAGTTGTGATCACCGTTGCCGGGTCGACCACCGTATAGCCGCGGAACGACGCTTCTTCGCGCAATGATTCGTCTACCCACATCGCCGGCAACCCAAACGTTGGTTCTGTCGTGTCTTCGCCGGTCAGAGTGATGGGCTCGCCGCGCGGGTCCATGATCAAGAGATGGTTCTGCCTTAAGTCGCCGTACCCGGCTTCAGCCTCTTTGACACGTACCACATATGAGTTTGCCGCCAACTGCATGTTGTCGAGGATGCGCACCGACGGCATGACAAAACCCATTTCGCTTGCCAATTGGCGTCGCAGTGCTTTGATTTGGTCGGTCAGGCGATAGCCTCGTGTGTCGTTTATCAACGGGAGCAAGCCGTAGCCCAGTTCGAGGCGCAGTTCGTCAAGTGCCAGCGCGGAAGTGATAGGTTCTTCTTTTGGGGCTGCCTCCACCGCGATCCGTTCGCGATCCTCGGTTTCAGCGGCGCGCCGGTCGGCGCCACGGTGTGAATAGAAGGCAAGGGCACCAGTGCCTGCGGCTAAAACGAGGAACGGTAACATAGGGACGCCAGGCAAGAGGGCGAGGGCCGCCATCAGGAAAGATGACATTCCCAGCGCTTTCGGGTAGCTGCTGAGTTGACCAAAGAACGCCTTGTCGGTGGAGCCCGTGACGCCCGATTTCGACACAAGCAAACCTGCCGCGGTCGACACAATCAAGGCTGGGATTTGGCTGACCAACCCATCACCGATCGTCAGCGCGGTGAAGGTAGCGGTCGCCTCCGCGAACGACATGTCGCGCTGGCCGACACCGATAATGATGCCGGCAACAAGATTGATAAAGACGATCAACAGGCCAGCGATGGCATCACCGCGGACAAACTTCGATGCACCGTCCATCGCGCCGAAGAAACTGCTCTCGTCTTCTAACTGTTTGCGCCGGGTGCGGGCATCGCCCTCATCAATCAGGCCGCTGGAGAGATCGGCATCGATGGCCATCTGTTTGCCGGGCATCGCGTCCAAACTGAACCGCGCCGCCACTTCGGCGATGCGTCCGGAACCTCGCGTAATCACGACAAAGTTCACAATCACTAGGATCGAAAAGACGATTAACCCGACGACGAAATTGTTGCCCATGATGAAACCGCCGAAGGCCTCGATGACTTGTCCGGCAGCGCCGGTACCCTCATGGCCGCGGGTAAGAATAAGACGCGTGGAGGCAAGGTTCAGCGCCAAGCGCAACATCGTTGCAACCAACAGAATCGTGGGGAAGGTGCTGAATTCCAGTGCGCGACCGATGAACAAGACGTTCATCAACACCAACACCGAAAAGGTTATTGATAACGCGAGCGAAACGTCCAACAGCCAGCGCGGCATCGGCAGTATCAGAGTCACCAGGATCAGCATGATCCCGAAGGCAAAAATCAAATCACCGCGGATCAGGCGCGAGGAGAGGCCGCCGAACAGGTCGCCTAGGGACGGGCCAGATGCGGTGGTGCCACCGCTGTTACCTTCGACCGTGGGGTCGTATACCTCAGCCACCGGCTCCTCACCGGTCGCGACAAGGGCGTCCTGCGTATCGTCGGTCATCTAAAGTGTTCCGCTCAGGCGGTCGCTGGTGCGCTGGTCATGTCGCGGCCAGACGCTGGCGGGACCACTTCTAGGCCGCCGTCGTTGTACAGCTTCAGTTTGTTGCGCAACGTACGGATCGAGATGCCAAGGATCTTCGCCGCGTGTGTACGATTGCCCAAGCAGTGATCCAACGTATCGATGATCAAGTCTTGTTCCACCTCGGCCACAGTCTTGCCGACGAGCGGCACGCCGGCAGCACTCGCAGCGGCAGCGACCGCGCCGGAACCAATTTCACTCTGGCTAGGAGACAGTGACGCACCGTTTTGCAACATAATCGCGTCAGTATCGATCTCGCCACCTGTTGCCAAAACGACTGCGCGGTGGAGCGTGTTCTCTAACTCACGCACATTGCCAGGCCACGGGTGGCTCAGTAGGGCCTGCATAGCTTTCTCACCGATTGGCCGCACGTTGACGCCATTGGCTACCGAGTAGCGGTCAACGAAATGGTGGCAAAGCGCTTCAAGGTCGGCACTCCGTTCCCGCAGCGGTGGGACACGGATGTTTAGGACATTGAGGCGGAACAGCAAGTCTTCGCGGAAGTCCCCGTTTTTGACTGCCTCGTTGAGGTCGCGGTTGCTGGTTGCGAGCAAGCGGATATCGACCTTGATCGGACGCGTGCCGCCGACGCGGTCAATCTCGCGTTCCTGAACCGCGCGCAGCAACTTTGCTTGGAGGCGTGGGTGAAGTTCGCTGATTTCATCGAGCAGCAATGTGCCGCCACTTGCCTCTTCAAATTTTCCGATGCGTCGTGCAATTGCGCCAGTAAAGGAGCCTTTTTCATGTCCAAATAGTTCGCTTTCCAGCAAATTTTCCGGGATTGCAGCGCAGTTCACTGAAACGAACTGCTTCTTCCCGCGCTTGCTTTTGCGATGGAGATAGCGTGCCAGGACTTCTTTACCGGTGCCGGACTCGCCGGTGATCAGGACACTCGCGTCGCTCGGGGCAATGCGATCCGCGAGTTTAATGACCTTCTCCATGGACGAATCGGCGTAAATCAGTGTGTGCGTCTCCTCGGAGACGGCTTCAAGGACCGCGGCAATGAGTTCGGCATCCGGTGGCAGCGGAATGTATTCCTTCGCACCAGCTCGGATCGCTTTTACTGCGATCTCGGTATTGGTTCCGATACCATAGGCTACGACTGGAGCGTTGATTCGCTCTTGCTTCAGAGCTGCGATAAAGCTCGCGATGTCGAGTTCTGCGGCCACCATGAGCAGGTCAGCGCCGCGGCCCGATCGCAACATGCTCAGCGCGGTTTCGGTATTCGGGACGTGCGACACCTTGGCGCCGCGGTCCATCGCGATCTTACTCGCGGCACCGATCTGCCCATTCATGGATCCGACAATTAGCAAACGCATCTCAATACTCCCTACGTTCCTACGAACGCTCTGTCTTAATAATTTCTGTCATGGTCACACCCAACCGTTCGTCGACGACGACAACTTCGCCGCGCGCGACCAAGCGGTTGTTGACATAGATGTCTATGGCTTCGCCGACCTTGCGATCCAGTTCGACAACTGCGCCACGGCCTAACTTGAGGAGCTGACTGACCTCCATGCTGGTCTTACCAAGCACCGCTGAGACCTGAACCGGAACGTCATACACCGCCTCTAGGTCGGTCGCCGTCCTGATGACTTCTTCTTCCGGCTCTCTACTACCGAGAAGGTTTTCCGTCTCGCCCTCGGGCGACTCGGCGGCCCCGATTTCGTCGAGCTGAAGATCTGCCTTTTCAGCATCCTCTGGGGCGAGGCCCGCCTGGGTTTCTTCTTCAGGTTCGTCATCTGTTGTCGTGCCGGTCATTACGACCTCCTAGTTAACGCTTGCTGTGTCGGTTGTTGCGTCAGTCATAGCGCACGCTTTTTGAGCCACCGACCGTCTTGATCTTGTCATCAGCTGAAGGTTCGGCATCGGCCGTCGCGTCTGGCTGCGCAGTGTCGGCTGATTCGGGTTTTTCTTCGTCGTCATATCGAACGGCCTTCGAACCACCCACCGCCTTAACGCCGTCGTCCTCAGTCGCCTCTGGCGTTGCCTCAATGGTCTCTACGATCTCGTCTTCCACGATCGCTTCGGGCGCCTCGGGTTCCTTGATCGCAGCGAGGTAGCGCCCGACGGCGTCTTCAATCCAGCGGTCGATGTCGGTCATCAGGCGTTCCGCGCCGCCGTTGGCCCACTCGACCCGGCAGTCGCCGGCCCCAAAATCTTGCTCTTCGAGAATAATCGTTTGGCCGGTAAAACCGGTTTTTGTAGTGATCGTGCCGATATGTGAGGTGAGCGGCTCAGCTAGATTGGGGGCGACACGGATGGTGATTTTGGATTCGCGCAACGCATCGGTCATATGGTTGAGCGTTTCGGTAATCATCTCCTCGGCGAATTCCAGCGGATGCCGCTCGATGAGAACGTTCGCAAGGCGGCGCCCGACCGACAGAGCCAGACCTGTGGCTTCATGCTGCGCCATATCGATGTTATTCGCTTCGGCGGCAGCAAGCCGCTCGATTTGTTTGCCGATCTTCACCAGCTCCAGTGACGCAAATGTGGCAGCTTCTTCACGCGCCTGGGCCAGCCCCGTCGCATGACCCTCAGACCGACTTTCCTCCCGTACTTGCAGTTGGGCCGCCTGCATTTCGTCCTCTGAGTAGCGCGGGAGCGTGTTGGGGTCAGGCGCCTCCTCGACCTCCTCGACCTCCTCTTTGTCCCAATCCTCGCCGCCCACCTCAAATTCGGTGTCGAAGAGGAATTTCTCCATTTTTGCCATGGTAGTCACTATCGGGTCAGCCTAAGCCGCTCGCCGTGCAGTCATAACGACATCGCCACGATCTGCGAGCGATTTGGCGCGTTCGAGAATCTCGAGCTGAGCGTCGTCAACTGCACGAAGCTTTGTTGGGCCGGCTTGCTGGATCTTTTGCCGCAAAATCTTAGCGGCTCGCGGGGGCATATTGCTAACAATGAATTCTTGCACCGAGTCGCTGGCGCCTTTTAGCGCTGTGGCCACCGTTTCAGGGCTTATTCCGTCGAAAAGCCGTCGAACGTCGCGCCCGCTAAGTTCGCGTAGATCGTCAAAATTCATCACAGCAGACTTGATGACCTGGGCGGCTGCCCTGTCGGTCGCCTGCGCAGCACCGATAAACCGGTGACCCAACGGTTTTTTCATGTGCGATAAGATGCTCTTGAGGTGAGCCGGTCCTGACTTCATGCCGTGAATCTCCAAGTCCGCACCAAGGTCTTCTTTCAGGGTCTCTTCTAGATTGGCCAACACCTCGCGACGGATCGGCTCGGCTTGGGAAATTCGGACCACAACTTCGCCGGCAAACTCTTCCGGCAATTCACCAAGAATACGTGCGGCGACGTCAGGCGGCAGTTTTCGCATAACGACGGCGACGGCCTGCGGGTGTTCGTTGACGAGGTAGCCAGCCAGGACCTGCGGCGAAACGTGCGCGAGTTTGTCCCAAATAGTGAGAGGTACTTCCGCCAGCGCCGCGGGCGCAATGCGGGAGCGTGGTGCCGCCGATTGGATTGCGGGGGCGGCTTGCATGGAAAAGTTGGTGAACAAACCCTCAACCACGGCAGCTTTGATGGTGCCGATGCCCGACATCGCTTGGGTAAGAATGCCCAACTCGTCTTCGGTGAGCTGCGGCAGGATTTTAGCGCTGCGTTGCTCTCCCATCGTCAGCATGAGGACGGCCGCTTTTTGAGGGCCTGAAAGGATAGGCGTAGGGGTTATGGTTTGGGCCATGGGTTATTCCTCATAGATCCAGGATCGGAGAACGGCGATCGCTTGGTCGGGATGTTTGTCGATGATTTCGCCAATCTTGCGGACGGAGGAGGCCTTGATCTGGCCATCGACCGCTCCAAGACTGATCATTGGATCATCCTCTTCTTCTGCTTCTTCTTGTAAGGCGCCTTCCTCGGCGCCGGGTCCTTCTAGGGCGCCGCCGCCATCCACACCCGGCAAGACTGGGACGGGCGGGGGCTGCATCGCGTCAATGGACCGAGCGATCAAGGGCCGCAACACCAGCAGGATCACTAACACCGCAACGATCATGAAGAGCAGTATCTCGCCGATTTTGAAGTAATCTGATTTGGACAGTCCGAGAAAACTGCGATCCTCCTCGAAGAACGGCGCATCAACGTCGGCAAACTGCATGTTGACGACCTCAACTTGGTCGCCGCGCGATTCATCATATCCGACGGCGTTGCGCACCAATGCTTCCAGTTGCTTTAGCTCTTCTTCGTTGCGCGGCGAGTAATTCAAAGTGCCGTCTTCGTCGACGCTACGGTTACCATCAACCAAAACGGCAACGGTTAGGCGTTCGACCGCACCAAATTCTCGTACCCTCGTCGTAATACTCTTCGATATCTCGAAGTTAGTAGTTTCCTCTGTTCTGGAATTTTGCGAGGTGCTAGACGCGCCAAATGTGTCTTGGCCTTCCCCAGTTTGGGGCAGGTTATTGGCCACCGTGACCGGCGCGTCGTCGCGGTCCACGTTCGATGAATTTTCGTCAACCGTTTGAGTGGATCGCACGACCTGGCCATCTGGGTCGAAAACTTCTTCGTTCTCGGTGATTCGGTCGTAGTTAAGGTCGACTGATACCTCTGCCCGGACCATGCCACGACCAACAGTACGCTCCAAAAGCCGTTCAATGCTGTTGCGCAACCGCCCTTCGGCGGCAAGTCGAATCTCTGAGACTGTATCGTCGCCAGCGGTCCCGTCGGGGTTGTCGTCTTGGGCTCGAGCCAACAGGTTGCCAGAATCGTCAACCAAGGAAATCCTGTTGATGGATAGGCCGTCGGTGGCGGATGCTACCAAATGTTGAATGGCGCGCACTTGGTTAGGCTCAACTCGGCGCCCACCGCGGGTTCGGATCACTACAGAAGCGCTAGGCTTACGGGTTTCCCGCGTGAACAATTCGCGCCGAGGTAAAACAAGGTGGACGCGGGCGGCGTCGATATTGTCGAACGACCGAATTGTACGCGCCAGCTCGCCCTCGAGCGCGCGAATGAGGTTTACGTTCTGAACGAAGTTCGTCGTGCCGAGCGTTTCGCTACGGTCAAAAATCTCGTAACCCACCGATCCACCGGCCGGCAAGCCCTCTTGGGCGACCTGGACGCGGATGCGTTCGACATCGTTTGCCGGGACGAAAAGCTGACTACCGTTCCCGCGTACTTCGTAGAGGATGTTGGCTTGTTCGAGCTGCGCGACGATCGCGCTTGAGTCGGAGATTTCGAGATTGCTATAGAGCAACCCCATCTGCGGCGTGGTGACGCGGCCGACCAGGAAAACAAAAAACCCGATCATGACAGCGCCAACCAGGCCCATCATTATGAGCCGGGTTGTACCGAGGCGTTGGGCAATCTGAAGAAATGGGTTCACAGCGGCACCGTTCTCTAATGGGCGAGGAGAGTGGCGCCCTTCGATAACCGCAGATTACGTCGATGAAGGTGAACAGAAAGTTAAGCCTCGGCAAGTTTTGCCGAGTGGGGGGCAGTAAGGGAGTTAGTGCGAGAGTGCGGGCCGGTTCGCGCGGTATTGCTGCACACGCGTTGCCCGGAGACCGCGCAGCCCGTGCTCTTCAATCGCTTGCTGCCAAGAGAGAAATTCTTCGACAGAGAGCGAATATCTCTCGCAAGCATGTTCGAGCGAGATCGAGCCATTTTCGACGGCTGAGACCACCTGCGCCTTGCGCCGGGTCACCCAGCGCTTGGTGTCGGGCGGCGGCAGCGAGTCGTGAACCTGCACTTGCGGGCGGGCGTGCTCGGTTGGTTCTTCTTGGTAGTATGCTGTTTCGGTCATATTTAATTTTGTCCTTCGGTAAAGATAGGGGAGGACTTTTAAGAAACCCCTAATCCAGGGAATAAATTCGGCCGGCCGGACGCTCGTCCGGCCGAGCTTGCTGTTCGCATTCTGCGAACTAACTACCGCTTAAGTCGGATTACTTCGTCGAGCATCTCGTCGCTCGTCGTGATGACCCGCCCAGCCGCGGAGAAAGCTTGTTGAATAACGATCATGTCGGTGAACTCCTCGGCTAAATCGACCGTGGAGGCCTCAATCGATGCGGGTGCGATCAACCCCGCGGTGCCAGTTCCGGCTTCCTGCGAGTTGAAAGTACCCGACGCCGTTGTTTGGGTGTACGAACCACCGGATCGTGGTTGTAATCCGTTTGGATTGCGAAACGTTGCGACGGGCAGCTTGTAAAGGTCCTTACTGCTGCCATTGTCGAACTGCGCCGTGACGGTTCCTGCTTCGCTAACCGTGACGCCGGCCAGCTTTCCGAACAGAGCGCCGTTTACATCAAAGCTGACAAGCTGAGACGGGCTATCAAATTGGCTTAGTCCGTTAGCTTGCCCATCTGTGCCGAAGTCCACCGTTACCGTCTGCGCGGCAACCCCGAGGACCGCCGCCCAAGGCACGGTAATTGCGCCGGTTAAGGCGGCAGTCGTGTTGGTGCTGTCGAAAGCGCCACTTGAGTCAAAGGCTGTTGTCCCAGAGGCGATGATGCCATCCACGCTGGTCACATCGCTTGCCGGTTCGATGTGCGCTTCCGTGTACCACTGGTTGGCAACTTGCGATTTAAGGTAGGCAAACGTGAGGGTTCGGGCACCGCCCTTGGAGTCAAAAATTTGTACGCTGCGTTCGAAATCTGGTGTGACCGAATTGGATGCCATGCTGAGAGTCGCGGACGTTGGGTCGTAGGTGGCGGCAGTTGTCGTCGTAGCCACACCGAACAGATTGGCAGCGGCGGTACCAGCTACCGTCAGCGCATTCCCAGGGTCGCCTGTAACGGTCAAGACCTTGTTGCTCACGCTACCGACCATTCCGGATGCTGCATTGATCAGCGAGGCCAGTTGGTTGAGTGTGTTGAATTGGCCGGCGGCAGGTGTCCCCGTTACAAAAGTAAAGGTATTAACTGCCCCGACGGCATTGATAGTGATCGTCGTGCCGTTGACTAGCGCCGGTGCTCCAGTCGATAAATCGGTGTCACCGTTCGTTACCGTCGCGGTGGACAAATCTTGCGGTGCGCTAGCGACAGCCTGCGACGCCTGGAGGTTAGCCTTAATGTCTACGGTTGAAGTCGCAGACGCGAGGCCAGTTATCTCGGTGATATTTACGGTCTCTGTAGCGGACAAGTCATTCTGGTTAGTGGGGATTTTTCCGTCGGCGTCGAGGGGCCAGCCACGCAGAAATAACCCGGCTGTGTTCCGTAAGTTACCATCCTTGTCCGGTTCGAATTCACCTGCTCGCGTGTACTGGAACGTGCCGGTGGTGTTATTGGCGTTATTAACGTCTGCCACTACGAAGAAGCCCTGACCGACGATCCCGAGATGAGTGTTCGATTCCGAGGCCGTCAACAACCCTTGTCGGTCTATGAGGTTATGAACTGACGTTTGGACGCCGGCAGGCAGATAGAACGGCGCTGGAATGGGTGGCGTCGTCACGAGATTTTGGAATCGGGTTTCGGCCCGTTTGTAACCGGTTGTGTTCACGTTCGCGATGTTGTCCGAGATTGTCCCCAAGGCCTGCGCGTTTGCGTGAATGCCAGAAACGCCTGAAAAAAATGCACCAAAGATAGTCATTGTTGTCTCCCACCTGTCCGGCTGGCAGTGGTGCCAAGTCGAACGTAATTCATTGTTTTTCTGCGTCTTTGGGGTAGTTTATCTAAGCATCCGTATCTGAGTTGACGGCGATGATGCTGCTCAATGGCACCGTAAAACCGCCGACGTCGACTTTGTTGACGCCGTTTTCAGTCAGGATCCCTTGGGCCGTCGCGATTAGGTTCGTGGTCGTGGCGACCGCAGTGTTCTGGCTATCGGCTGCAGACACCGCGAGGGTGTAGGGACCATCCGGTAGCGGATTGCCCAGTGAGTCATTGCCGTCCCACTGGAACTCGTGTCGGCCCAGGCTAGTTTGCCCAACCGCTTGGAACACTGTCTTGCCTGATGAGTTCACGACCTTGACCGTGGTGGCCTCGGATTGAGCCTGGAGCTGGTATGACCAGCGCGCTGATCCGTTCTTCAATACTGATGTAGCACCAGGCGCCTCGATTGCCTTGCCGATATAGCTGACTGCGGATGCCAACTCGTTTGACTGATACGAAGCCAAAAGCTGTTCGAGGTTTTTGTTCGTTGCGATGGATTGCTCGACGTTTGTGAAGCTCACCAGCTGATCGGTGAACTCGTTCGGGTCCAATGGATCTAGTGGGTCCTGATTGGTCAGCTGGGCCGTCAGCAGGGTCAAGAACGAGTCGAAGGTGTCAGCAAGCTTTGCTGAAGTTTTATCTGCATTGCTGCCACCCGGCATTGATGTGACTGGAGGTATCTCCATCTTCAAACCCTCTCTAAACCTGTATATCCAAGGCGCCGGTAGAGCCAGCGACGTTCGACCAATGAGCTGCGAGTGCCGATTCGGATACTTCCGCTGAGTCGGCGTCGCCACTGTTGTCATTTGGGGTCCGGTTTTCGGACATTGCGTGGCCGTTTTGGCCGCCGCGAAGACTGAATTGCAAATTCTGTGAATCAGCCTTCAGCCCAGCATCTTGCAAGGCGCGTTCCAATGCGCGCGAGTCGCGCTGCAAGTGATCAACTGTTTCTTGTCGATCGGCTATCACTATGGCGCGAACCGCGCCATCTCTTGAGATTTCCAACTTCACTTCAACCCGGCCCAGCTCAGCAGGTGTAAGTTGCACGTTGAACCGGCTGATGCCGTCGGCAACGGCGCGGACAATATGAACGGCAACCTGTGCCGTCGCCGGGGTAGTCTGTGCCGGGCGGGCTGAGCGTTGCGTGGCGCTTTGGGCTGCGGTGCGTGCGGTTTGGCTGGCCGCCTCATTGGCCGCAGCGCTAAGAGTGCTACTGAAGGTCTGGCCGCCAGCGGTATCAAGCGGTTTAGCACTGTACGTCAGCGACGCCATCGCGCGTAGAGCGGACTTATTATCGTTTTGTAAATTGGTATTCATGTCGCCGTCGACA
>Ga0115002_10006521_pt1 | contig 13413 bp, 10 predicted proteins | sample ArcticOcean_MG_C_8_FD_89576 | JGI IMG/M metagenome (GOLD analysis project Ga0115002, IMG submission 89576) | Marine microbial communities from western Arctic Ocean - ArcticOcean_MG_CB11_86 | ecosystem: Environmental > Aquatic > Marine > Oceanic | place: Arctic Ocean: Canada Basin | collected...
GTGGCCGAGTTCAAGAACCAGCCCGTCGGGTTTCACTCTGCTGAGCTTCAGCGGGTTCTTCTCAAGATGCGAATCGAACCGCGTTGCCCTAACTACATTCTGGTGTGCCGGACACCGCATAAAGAGTGGCTGATCGGCCGGTTGAAACCACCGGCGGGCACGCCCGTTGAGATCGAACAGGATCGCGTATTCACGTCAATCGAGGAGGCTGAGTGGGAGGTCTTCAAGCGTTGGTGGAAGATCCTCACAGGTGCGGCCCTCGACTAGAAGACAGCTAAAAGGAAATAGAATGAAAAGGATCCTCGGCTACGCCGACCGCTTCAGCGCTCGAAGCGGTGAACAGATTGAGTTCATGGTTTCTAGTCCGCTTGAGCACAACTTAGATGTTTCCTTCGTCCGAATCATCCACGGCGACCTCAATCCCGCGGGCCCCGGATACAAGGAAGAGCTTCTAGAGAGCGACGCCACAGACAACTATCCAAGCCGACTTCAGCACCTGTACCCCGGTTCAGGTGTGGTTATCCGCGACAGCGCCGCCCTCTCCGGGCTCGACAGCATTCATATTCAGGCCATGATCTGGCCGACCCTGCCAAATCGCGGAGAGCAAGCCTTGGTCGCCAAGTGGTCCGATGATCATGGTGGGTTCATGGTGATGATCGATGAAACCGGTGCCCTGGCCTTACGGCTCGGCGACGGAAATGATGTCACCACCGTTTCGACCGGAACGGCGCTGGACACACGGGCGTGGTACCGCGTCGATGCGTGGTTCGATGCGGCCACGGGCACAGCTGCGGTGCAGCAGTCTCGGCTGACCGACTTTCCTCTCACGCCCGTCGTGGCTCGGGGCGAGGAACGCGTGGCGGTGCCCCCTCGGTTCAACAATACCGCGCCACTTTCAATAGGCGCCTGCGTGGCGAATGCCGATCAGCCGGTGGCTCGACTAGCCTATGACGGCAAGATCGATGCACCGCGATTGCTGCGGCGTCCACTAAGCGCTAACGAAAGTCTGGCCTTGGCCGCTGCCACGACCCGCCAGTTGAGTGCAACAAATCTTGCCTCACCGATCGCTTCTTTCGTGGCCGACATCGTCGGCGCATGGGATTTCGCAGACGGTATCGAGACCACGCGGGTACGCGACGGATCTCAGAATAGACACGACGGCGAGACCCACAATATGCCGACACGTGCCGTGAAGGGCCACAACTGGACCGGCGACGAGATGAATTGGCGCCAGGCCCCTGAGCAGTACGCGGCAATCCACTTCCACCATGACGATATGTACGACGCCGGTTGGCAGCCGACGTTTACTCTTGAGATCCCGAACGATTGGCGCAGTGGTTTCTACGCCGCTCGAATCCGGTGTGGCACGCAAGAGGAATACATCCCGTTCTTCGTCGTGCCGCGCAGGGGAAAAGCAACGTCGCGGCTCGCCTTCCTGGTGCCGACAGCGAGCTATATGGCGTATGCCAACGAACACCTCTTTATGTCTGGTGAAAGCGCCCACGCGTTGGGCCGCTTGGCAGTCTTCGATGAGCGTGATGTCTTTACGAACGAGCACCGCGAAGTCGGCCTGTCCCTCTACGACTATCACGCTGACGGGAGTGGCGTGTGCTACTCATCACGCCTTCGCCCCATCGTTAACATGCGGCCCAAGTACCAATTCGCCGGCGGCTTGATGGGATCGAACCTGCATCAGTACAACGGCGACACGCACATCGTGAACTGGCTCGAGGCTATGGATCACCACTACGACGTGATCACCGACGAGGATTTGCACGAAGGCGGTATGGAGCTGCTCTCTCAATACCGTGTCGTGATGACCGGGACCCATCCCGAATACTATTCAACCGCGATGCTGGACGGACTGCGTGCCTTCACGCATCAAGGCGGGCGTTTGATGTACATGGGCGGCAACGGATTTTACTGGCGCATCGCTTACCACCAGGACAAGCCGGGCATCATCGAGGTGCGTCGCGCAGAAGGCGGCGTGCGGAGTTGGATTGCTGAAGCTGGCGAGTACTACCATAGCTTCACCGGAGAATACGGCGGCATGTGGTTGCGCCAGGGCCGGGCGCCGCAGGCGCTGTGCGGTGTCGGCTTCACGTCGCAGGGTTTTGATATTTCGGCCCCCTACCACCGCCTGCCCGACAGCTTCAATGATCGCGCAGCCTTCATCTTCAAGGGGATCGTCGACGACGGGCTAATTGGGGACTCCGGCCTCCTTGGTGGCGCCGCCGGGGGCTTCGAGCTTGATCGTGCCGACCCGAAACATGGCACCCCGCCCAACGCCCTGATCGTCGCCACGACCATGGGAAGTCACACCGACACGTATCTTTTGGTCCCAGAAGAGCTTCATTACACCACCGCCAATGTCTCCGGCACCACGAGCCCCATGGTCCGGGCGGATATGGTGTTCTACGAAACAACCGGCGGCGGTGCGGTGTTCTCGACCGGATCGATCGCCTTCGCCGGCGCGCTCTCGCCACACGACTACAAGAACAACGCGTCGCGTGTGATCGACAACGTCTTGAAGCGCTTCCTCAATGAAGAACTTTTCGAGACTGACTAACTAGGACTGAGCATCAGAACTCGCCGTTGTCGTTCTTCCATTCGTTGCGAGGTGCGATCTTCTCCGTTGTGTCCCAAACGTTCCACGAGCTTTCCATCGGCAACTCGAGAGATCGTAGAAGGCAGAACGGACTCCACCAGAGTGCCTCTCGTTAACGCAAAGCACGATGTTGCCTTCGGCCAAACTGCGATGGACCCGCTGGTAGTCAATGTGTCTGCCACCCTCGTGCCACGCCTCTAATGCGGACCGGAGCGCGCCATCGGCGAGTTGCCGATTGTGCTCGGCGTAGCCGTCTTCGGTGACGTAATCTTCTAGCCGATCTAGTTGCCTGGAGATAAGCACGGCCTCAGCAAAGGACCGAACGACGGCGCGGTTGCTTTCGGTCTGGTCGAGATCATCACTCTCGGTTGGACCGCCCACCATAGAACGACCGGATTGGTTTGGCCCGTGCCTCGCCTGAATATCGCTCCAGTGTTACATCGCCTGACCATACTAAAATCGGAAGACCTCAAAGGCGATCTTGCGACTCGCAAAATCGTACTCGGTGTGCGCGAAGATAAAATCACCATCCTCGAACGCTCGCACGATATTTACACGTGGCGAGGTTTTAGATAGCCGATTGTAGAGGGCGGCTAGGCCCTCGCTGCCTTCTTGGGTTCGCGGTTTATGCTGAATGCATTTCGCCTCATTGACCACGGCAATCGTACCAGGTTCACCGGTCTCGGTGCTTTTCAGCAATTCCCGGATTTGGTCTTTCTTCGAGGCTGTCATCGGTTGATGCCTAATGGTGTCGGTCCCTAATTCAATTAATGAGTCAACGTTCAATCGGTGTAGCGATAGATTTCCCAAAAGCCGTCGTGCCACTCCAACAAAGTCGTCTCCGCGAGGTTTTCCGACCGTTTACCACCGTGGACCGCGAACGCTGGGTTGAAGAGAAAGCAACCAGGGCAAAGCCCGTTCTGATCCCCGGCCACCTCTTCACGGGTGAGGCAGTAGATTTCCTCGTTGCAGGGGTGCCACTCTGCGCCCAAACCGGAAACGCCTTTTGGAATGGTCAGGTGCCGGGTATCCGCGCCCGTTTGGGGGTCCTTCCACAAAACGCGGCGGATCACACCGCTCGCCTTACCGTCAACGACGGATGGCGTGACGGCAACGTCGTTCGGCTGCAAGGCAACGATGGCATCAGCGCGCGGGGCCGCATCTCCGGCTTGTTGGTAAATCTGCGGGCCGATCAGGACGAGGATCAGTTGAACTGGTTCAGCGCAGCGCCAGGCAAAGGGATGTCCCGCTGGATGAAAGAAGAACGTTCCAGCGGAGAGGACGGTATCGCCGTCCGACAGTGCCCCAGACAGAACGTATCCTTGCTGCTCCGACTGCCCGACCAGCGCGCCGGAGACCCAACCGGCCGGTAGGTCAACAAGCACGCTGCCGAGCAGATCATCCTTGACTTGGCGCAGGGTTCGACCGGTCGCACCCGGCGCCAAGCCAGGAAAATCCAACGACACAGGGTCAAGATCGGCAGTATTGGTGAGGATCGACGTGTCAAATGTTAGGTCGGGCATCAACAGTTCCTCTAAGCGCCACGGGCGGCGACAACATTAGGGCGTGATAACCACTTTGCCCGCAGCACCTAGGGTCACGGCGTCGATGGCCGCACCGACGTCATCGAGGGAGTAGACCGCGCCGATGTGGCTCTTGAGTTCGCCTTGCGTAACGAGGCCCGCGAGTTCGTCGTAGACCGCCGCGAAACCATCCCGTGTGGCGCCCGAGTCGCGCAACGCGGACTCTGCAAGGAACCCATATAACGTGAGGTGTTTGAACAGCATCAGATTGATCGGGACCTGGGCTGGCGCCCGGCTCACCTGTCCATACTGGGCAATGGTGCCACGGTTGGCCAGACACTGCGCCATGCGCCCCGTCGTTTCGCCGCCCACCATGTCGAATCCGACGCTAATTTCTGCGTTGTTAGTGGCGCTTTTGACCTTCGTGGAAAAGTCAGCACCGTCTTGCACGACAACGTCGGCACCTAGGCTTTTCAGCTCAGCCGCATGGCCAAGGTTTCGAACAATGTTCACCGTCCGAAATCCCCACCGGCGTGCGAGTTGAATCACGTATCGCCCGCAGTTCGAATTTGCTGCGCTCTGAATCACCCAATCGCCAGGATTGAGATTGCCGCCATGCCGCAAAAGAGAATGGGCTGTTATGCCATTGCTATTGACTTGCGCGAGGTCGACGGCGTCGCCGCTCTTGGGACCCTTGAACAAGATATCTGCGGGCGCCGTCATGTATTCACGCCATGTGCCGGTTCTCGGAAGATAAACCCGGTCGCCTACGTCCAATGTCATGACGTCCGCGCCCCGCGCTGCAACACGACCGATTCCCGTACCACCCGGTATGGCCGGCAGCGGCGAGCGAAATCCGCGGTCGCCGCGCATCATGTAAATATCGGCAAACCTAAATGGGCTCGCCTCCACCGCAATGAGAACCTCCTGCGGACCCGGGACGGGCTGATCAACCTCCACCACTTTAGCGACGGCGCGAGGATCACCGTATTGGGCAAACTCAACCGCTTTCATGCGTTTCTCCGTCACCAATACCAGTGGGTTGCACGGATTGGCCAGAAAGGCGCCCACGGTCCGCTAGTATGAATTAGTATACTAAATAAATTCACTGAGCTGGGGAGGAACGGATGAAAAAGGGCTACGTCGATACGGACTTTGGGCAGGTCCATTATTACGCTGACGGCGATAGTGGACCCCTGGTGTTTCTGTTTCACGAGACGGCACTGTCCGCCAACGAATTTGAACGCACCTTGCCGTTCCTCGGCAAGAAATGTCGCGCCGTTGCCTTTGACACGCCGGGGTATGGCATGTCGGACGCTCCAGCGGCGGCGCTCGGCATGCCCGAGATGTCTGAGTGGCTTGGTCAGGCCATTGACCACTTTGGAGCCGGACCCTGCGCACTCGCCGGCGCGCATACTGGCGCCTCGATCATTCTTGACCTGGCGATCAATCGCCTCGCAGATCGCACCACCCATGCATTTTTCACCGGCCTCGGTTTGCTGGGCCCCGATGAAATTGCTGGCTTCCGAAAAATTATAGGCAAGTCAGAGATGGATCCGGACGGTCAGTTTCTTGTTGAGCAATGGAGTAAACGCCGTAAGCGTTGGGGCGAGGACACGCCACTCGAGGATATTTTCTGGGGCTTGGTTGAGCAGTTGAAGGTCTACAAGCGCGCCTTCTGGGCGTTTGAAACGGTGTTCACGTACGACACAGAAAGCGCCCTAAGAGAACTGTCCTGCCCAGCGTATTTCTTGGTGGGTGAGCATGACAGCCTCGTCGAGAGTGACAAGCGAGCAGCAAAACTTGCGCGCAATGCGAAGGTTAAGGTATTGCCCGGCAAGAAAGGCCGTTTGCCTTACTTCGAGCCGGAACTCTACGCGCAGGAACTGCTGGACTTCATTAGCCAATAAGTCCGCACCACGTGTTGCTTCTAGACGTCGCGTGCCCTAGCGGCAGTCACTCCGCGGCGACTCGCTGATCGGCCTCGAGCACCTCACGGGCGGGGCCCTCGATAACGGTGCCCTTAAAAAAATCTGGATTTGTTGAGCCGTGTAGCTCCACCGAGTTAGTGAAGGTGAAGTCACGCATATCCTCGGCAGAAATGAATCCGTGTTCCATCAACTCGTAGGACTCGGCTAAACACTCCGTCGCATCAATGACGTCCCAATGCCCAATATCTGACGAGAAAATGGCTTTTAGCCGCGCGCCCATACGATTGAGATTGGTATCGAACGCCCAAGGAATCATCCGATCATCGGCTTCACACCCGAAGTAGAAGCGATCTGCAAACGGCTTTCTGATGTCTTCTTTGCTACGGATTCCCGAGGCACGGAACTCATCCAACTCATCTGCTTTTTCGTCCCACTGCGTGAAGAAATGACCGTCGCGTTCCTTCATCTCCCCAAGGTGTTTCTTGTGGATGTCATCGCCGTGGCTTTCAAACAATTTGACGACAAGGTTTCGATCAACAAGCGCAGGATCAAGGTTCTTGCGCATGGCATCAACGTTGCGCTTTTCCCAATGCTCAAAGATTTGGTTGTAGAGGCTCACTGCCCACCCAACGCCGCCTTCAAGGAACGCTACGCGTAAATCTGGGAAGCGGCGCATGACCCCGCCTAATAGGAAGGCCTTGCACATTCCCTCGTGGTGCTGCGCGAAGTGTCCGACGTGATTGAAGACAAAACTCGAGGGCGATGTTCGGTTGGGCAATCCCTGGGCACCTGAGTGAGTCGTCACCGCGACCTTGTGGTCCAAGCATCGCTGCCAAACCGGGTCGTAGTCATACTCACTATCCATCGCGAGGTGATCCATGTAATAGCTGTTGCCAAAGCGGCCGACACCGCTGTAGGCCTCCGGCACGGCACGGCGCACCGCACCTTGCAGCATGACCGCTTTGAAACCGAGTTCACCAACAGCGAAATCAAGCTCCTCGACGGCTTCTTGCGGGGTATTCATCGGAATGGCGGCGACCGGGATAAGACGGTCACCGTACGTCCGGTAGAGGTCGGCATTCATGAGATTGATCGAACGCACCAGCCCCCGCCGAACGTCCGGCTTGGGTTGGCCGAGGAACAACGCCCCGATCGTGGGATAGGCAATCGCAAGGTCGATGCCGAGTTTGTCCATACGAGCGTGCATGAGACCGGGCAGCATGCAGGTGACCCGATCGGTCGTATTGCCGGTCGGGAAACCCCAGTACGTGGTGCGTTGAATATGAGCGGCGCGACGGGTTTCCGGCGATGCCTCGTACCAGCGGCGCCATCGCGTTTCACACCATTTTACGTAGTCGTCGACAAGACTTTGGCCGCCAACCTGCTTCATGTATTTCAGCAGGACAGGCTCGACCTCTATCATATGGCCGTCGCCGTCGATAACCGGGTGGTCCAGTTGTCCGCGTGCAACCTCGGACCGTGAGGGCCCGTTCGATTTGGTCATAGTCGTCATCTCCCGGAAGCGCTGCCTTTCCTCGTCACTGTTCGTGGAGGGACCGGACCTACATCGTGACCTCGTGCCAATTGATCACATAGTTGACCGGGTTGTAGTTCTTGACGCGGTTCTTGACAGCATCAACCAGCACTGGTTCGTGGAGGAAAATGCCCGGCACCTGATCGTGGTAGAACGCTGCGATCTTGGCGAGCAGTTCGCGACGCTTTGCTGGGTCAAACTCGCTGTTCGCCGCAGCAATTGTTTCCTCGATTTCCGGAAAGCAGATCCACTTTGTGAACGACTTGCAGGAATGCTGGGCGTTGATCGACCGCATGATGTCCATGGTAGGGGTTGAGTTGAACCCGAAGCTGAACATTGTCGCCTCGCCGAACTTCGACGTATCGCGAAGGCGTGCGATGAGATCTGGCAAGGTGATTTCTCGCACCTCTAGGTCAACACCAATGCGCGCGACATCAACCGAGACCTGCTGATACACATCACGCATTTCCGATACGTTTGCGACGACTTCGGCGATCAACTTGAGCCCGGAGCCGTGGCCTGCTTCGGAAAGCAACGCCTTGGCCCGATCAAGATCGTAGGGATAGGGCTTAATGCTCGGGTCATACCCGGTAACGCCTTTGGCGCCAGGCTGGCCCGCAGCGACGGTAAGCCCTCCCATGAGGGTCTCGATGTAGGCTTCCTTGTTCACCGCGTAGTTTAGCGCTTTGCGGACACGAAGGTCGTTGACAGCGTGTGCTGGATCGTTCTGAAACGCCATGAGCAGAAGAACGCGAGGCTCGGAACTAACATGGAGTTTACCGCCGGCAGATTCGACCGCGGCTCGGCTATCGGCCACCAGCCCAAAAGCCAAATCGATCTGATCAGACTGGAATGCTTGGACGCGCGATGCCAACTCTGGTAGCGAGCGGATAGTGATGCGATCTAACTTGGGGGGGCGCCATCCATCTTTGAACGCGACGAGATCAATCCGGTCACCGGTCCAATTTTCGGCTTTGAACGGCCCGGTGCCAATTGGCGCACGCCCATAGCCGTCGTTCCCGACATCGACGAAGTGCTTCATGTTAAGGACGCGAATGATGCCGACAGTCGCCGGCACGAGCGGGTCAGGCCGCTTAGTCGTAAGCTCAACCGTCATCGCATCGATGGCGCGCGCGGACTTGATGTTCCGCGTATTGCTCAACGTCGAGCGGCCTTTGGCGGCGCCCTCTTCGGTGTTGAGCCAATTGATTAGATCAGCAATATCACTCGCTTCAAAGGGCTTACCGTCGTGGAATTTGACGCCGGGGCGCAACTTGAACTCCCAAGTCGTGGGTGCAGTGTTGCGCCATGAGACTGCGAGCCCCGCGCCCGGACCATCGCTACCCACGTATGTCAGCTGATCGTAGACCGTTAGGAAATTGAAGCCGCCCGAATGCGACGTATCGCTAAGCGGATTGCCCAACGGCTTGGGAAGACTGCTGTGGCCAACCCGAAGTTCTGCCGCAAGCGCGCCTGATGAACCAAGGCCAATAGAAAACAAAAATCCGAACAACGCACTGAGAATCACTCGTCGTGACATCATCGCAACCTCCCCTAACGTATTTGCCCCGCTGGTCGGTTCTCGCCAACCAGAGTGAATTATGTATACGTTTTAATTGAGACACGAATGGAGGCTTCGAACAAGCACCACGTCGTCGGTTCCGTGGCACGGAAATGTCCGGACAACATTCCGATGGGCCGGGAACGCGCAGAACTATTGCATCACGATCCGGTATTCGTACCGGTCCCATGCCGAGTAAGCAACGATGTACTCAACCGCGCTGCCGGACTTGTCAAAGACCGTGCGCGTCATTCGCGTGGCGGCGCTTCTCGATTTTGCATCAATAAGCTTGGCAATGGCTGCGGGCATCGGATGACCGCCGATGGTCTGCACTATTTGGGAAACTTCGATTCCGGCGCGTTTTAAGAGATCGAGATGATTGTGTTTCTTGACGTCTGACGCACTGAATTCGCGACCGATCAGTTCGGGCGTCCATGTCGTTACGTGAGCAAATTTATGACCCCTACGACTAATCACCGACGCAGAGCGTTGGAACATGTCGCCTTTGTTCGCACCGAATATCTGCATAACGTCTTTTGGCGGAACGACGTATTCAAATTCAAGCACATCGAAGTTCGCGCGCCATCGGCCCATCTTCGTCGCACCCAGCAAACGATCAAGGCTCGCACTCATAACGGCCGTAGCAGGCATTGGTTGGACGATCGAGCCCCGTCGCTGGGTGCGCGTGATATAGCCCTCGGCCGCCAACTCCTGAAGCGCCCGGCGGCAGGTGATAGACGACACCTTCAGGCTCTTGGCAAGGTCAATTTCGGTCGGTAGTTTGGAACCGGGCTTTGATTCACCGCTGGCAATGCGCTCGAGCAGTAATTCGTATACTTGGCGGTACAATGGCACTCCATTTCCGCGTCGGATTCTCGCCCGCTTTCGGACCGCCATTTATCACCCACGCACTCATTGATAACTTGGAGATCCTTTTCTAGATGCCCGCGCGACGGCAATCCAGGGCGTCGCCCTGAGTTTCCCCATATCCAGCGCCTTAGTAGCAACCTTTTCGAACGAATTGGGGGCCCCATGGCTCAGGCATTGCGCTGCGCGCCCTTTGACCGAGCAAGGCGCGCTAGCCCGTCTTGCTGACATCGAGGCCGTCGCGTTGATCTTCGCGGACCGCGTTTGAATCACGCGTTGCCGGATCACCGTATCCGCCCCCGCCCGCCGTCAAAATGGTGACGCGATCGCCCGCCACTACCGATGTGCGTGCTGTGCCGACCTTGCGCTCTTGGGGCGTACCGGGGAACAAGATCGTTCGCGTTGGAACCGGTTGCCCCCCGCCCTGGAGTGACCAGGGGGGGCTCTTCGTTTTCTTCATCACGGTGAGGAATTCGCCGGCAGCCAGAAAGCGAATATCCCGGCGCAACCCGTGCCCGCCACGAAACTGGCCCCCGCCACCCGAGCCAGGGATGACTTCGACCCGTTCGAAAAACATCGGCGTGCGGGTTTCCATCACCTCAACCGGTGTGTTGCGGACGATGCTTTGGCATGGGTGATTACGGGTATCGGCCCCGTCGTGGGTGGCGGTGGCGCCCCACCCCACCGAATCGTTGTTGCTGATGGCATAGGTCGCGCCCGTGTCGGGGTGTTTACCGACCATCATGAAGCCCGGCACATCGCCGCCGGAAGATGCGGCTAGGCGATCGGGTAGGATCGGCGCCAGCGCTTTGAAAATCAATTCAAGCAGCACGATCCCCGTCCACTGCGTGAAGGTGGGCGCTGGGTAACTCGCGTTGAACAACGTGCCGGGTTCGGCGTGCACCGAGAGGGGGCGCATGTGACCGGCATTGGTCGAGGTATCCGGCGTGGTCAACGCTTTGAACGCCACCTTGCAGGTCGCGAGCGTTGACCCAAATGGCAAGTTGACTGGACCGGGCACGCAGGCCGGTGAACCTGCGAAGTCAATTTCGAAACGCCCGGATTTATGGGTGACCCGCACTTTCATGGTGATTGGGTCATCGGTGATCCCGTCGTCATCAAGGATGTCTTCGGCCGTCCACGACCCTTCCGGCAGCGCCCCGAGTGCCGCGCGGCTAACCTCTTCGCCGTGATCGAGAATGCGTCCAAGTGCCGTGCTGATCACGTCGGTGCCGAACTTTGCGAGGATGCCCTCGACCCGTTGAGTGCCGGTACGAATGGCGGCGACCTGCGCACCGAGATCACCCAATACGGTGTCCGGCATGCGTGAATTGAAGCGCAGCAGTTCATGGATCTCGCGCACCGGCGCGCCACCGCGATAGACGTGGGTGCCGGGAAAAACGAAACCTTCCTGGTGCATGTCGGTTGAATCAATGACGTAGCCTGAGTCTTTCGCGCCGAGGTCAGCCCAATGGGCCCGGACGCAGAGATAGGCGAACGGTTGGCCGTTATCCGGTCCGTAGACCGGCGCTGTGAGGGTCGCGTCGGAAACGTGGGCAGCATTCCAATAGGGATAGTTGGAGAGAATGATATCGCCGGGGCAAAGTGTGTCCGTGCCGATGTAGTCCATGACCTTGCGCACGGCATAGTCGTTGGCACCCAGGAAGCGGGTCAGGCCGGTGGCCTCGGCAACGAGGTCGAGGCGCGAATCATAGATTGAGATGCCGAAGTCGCGGACTTCGTAGATCACCGGGCTAAAAGCCGTGCGCACGAGCGTCGCGCGCATTTCCTCTGCAGCACTGAGAAAGTAGTGACGAATAACCTCGGTGCGGGCCGAGTCTGAGCCCGCTGTGGTGTTGTTAGTTGCGCCCATAGTCACGCCGGGCGGCGGTCTCCGAAATGAACCCATCGCGCAGATCTTCGGCAATCAACGAGGGGTCGCGATCATGCGGCACACCGTGACCGCCGCCACCAGCGGTCATGACCGTGATGCGTTCGCCTGCTTTTACCGGGATGCGCTTTGTGCTCATGCGCATTTCTTTGTCGGTGCCTGGGAAAGCGATCACCGTGTTGGCGTCGGGCTCTAGACCACCAGCGAGCGCCCATGGTCGGCTCTTGGTCTTTTTCATCACCGTCATGAATTCCCCATCGGAAAGGAACCGGATATCGCGCCGCAAACCTAGTCCCCCGCGGTGTTTGCCGGGCCCGCCGGAATCCTGGCGTAGCTCGTAGCGTTCAAAGAACATCGTTGTGTTGGTCTCGAGCACTTCGAGCGGTGTGTTGCGTACAATGCTCTCGGAGAGGTGCAAAAGCGCATTCGCGCCGTCGTGCGCTGGTGACGCGCCCCACCCAACGGGGTCATTGTTGCTAAGCGCAAAGAACTTTCCGGTATCGGGATGTATTCCCAGCATCATGAAGCCCGGCACATCGCCCCCCGATGACGCCGAGAATTTCTCGGGCATGGCTTGCGCCAATGCTTTGAACAAGAGCTCGAGCCCAACGATCCCCGTCCATAATGTAAATGTCGGTGCGGGATAGACCGCATGAAACAAATTTCCCGGCTCGGCGATGACATTGAGCGCGCGCGAGTGGCCCGCGTTCGATGGCATCTCGGGCGTCGTGAGCGCTTTGAAAACCACCTTGCACATTGCGAGCGTTGAGCCGAATGGCATGTTGACGGGCCCCTTTTGGGTACCCGCAGAGCCCGTGAAGTCCACAGTGAAGGCATCATCAGTAATGGTCAGAGTGGCTTTCATGGTGATCGAATCGTCGGAGATCCCATCATCGTCAATGATGTCCTCGGCCGACCATGAGCCGCGCGGCAGATTGGCGAGTGCGCGCGCCGTCGTTTTTTCACCGTGATCGAGGATTGCGGCGATTGCAGTATCCACGGTATCGCGGCCAAACTTTGCCTCAATCTCCTGGAGGCGACGCTCACCCGTACGCAAGGACGCGACCATCGCGTTGAAGTCGCCGACAACGATCTCGGGCATACGCGAGTTGAAGCGGATGATTTCGATGATCTCGTTGTCAGGTTTGCCGCGCTTGTAGATCTTGGTCCCGGGAAAGACGATGCCCTCTTGGTGCATGTCGGTAGAATCAAGCACGTATCCCGGGTCTTTCGCACCGAGGTCGGCCCAATGCGCGCGGGCGCACAAGAACCCAAACGGGCCGTCGAAGCCGGGCACGAAGACCGGCGCGATCAGGCTCGCGTCATAGGTATGCGCGGCGTTCCAATAGGGATAGTTCGAAATGACGATGTCGCCATCTTCGAACGTGTCGATCCCCAAATACTCTACAACCTTCCGGACACTGTAATCGTTGGCGCCGAGGAACATGGTCAGGCCAGGCGCCTCGGCTGTGAGGTCAAGGTTGCGGTCGTACATCGA
>Ga0115002_10006524_pt1 | contig 13413 bp, 12 predicted proteins | sample ArcticOcean_MG_C_8_FD_89576 | JGI IMG/M metagenome (GOLD analysis project Ga0115002, IMG submission 89576) | Marine microbial communities from western Arctic Ocean - ArcticOcean_MG_CB11_86 | ecosystem: Environmental > Aquatic > Marine > Oceanic | place: Arctic Ocean: Canada Basin | collected...
CTCCTTCGCCACACACCTGCTGCGCGGGGGCGCTTCGCTTCGCCATGTTCAGGAGCTTTTAGGCCATGCTAGTATTTCGACGACGCAGGCCTATACACATTTGACAGACGACCAAGTGGTGCGGGCCTTCGACAGCGCGCACCCAAGAGCCTAGGAATATGAAACCCACGCCCGCCGCCATCGCGACGCCCCGGCCAGTGGTCCACTTGTCCCCGGGTACAACGACAGTCAAAGTGAGAAGTTAGCCATGCCTGTCATCACTATCAGCGGGCTCTTCGGTAGTGGCGCGAACGAAGTCGGCGCCGAGGTCGCACGCCGGCTCAATCTGGACTACGTCGACCGCCTACTCTTGGCCGAGGCCGCGCGGAAGCTGGGTGCGACAGTGGCCGAGGTGGCGGAGCAAGCCGAGCGGCCGGTGGGCTTTGGCGACCGCGTCTCCAGTTTCGTCCACACCGTGCTGGAGCGCTCCGCGCTGGCGGGCTCGGGCGCCGACCCTTACTTCGGCGGAGGCATGGACATGCTGCTGGTGCGGGAGTACCGCGACATTCCCGAGGTCAAAATCGGTGAGGGGGGGAGTGACCAGCACCTGCTTGAAGTCCTGACGGCCGTCACCCGCGAGTTGGCCCAGAGCGGCCGGGCGCTCATCATCGGCCGCGGCGCCAACATGGTGCTACGGGACTGGCCCGGCGCGCTCCACGTGGGAGCCATCGCCGAGCGTCCAACCCGCGTCCAACGCGTCATGGAACGCGAGCGGCTGGGGACCACCGAGGAGGGGGAGCGCTACATCGACGAGAACGACAAGGGCCGGACCGCCTTCTATCAGCGCTTCTTCGGCACGAACCCACAGGACCCGCGTGGCTACAACCTCATGGTCAACACCGATCGCATGAGCATCGATCAGGCGTCGGACCTCGTAGTCGCCGCCCAAGAGATCATCGGACACGCCGGTTAATCAGGGAGATATCGATGCCCAAGAAGAACCCCTCGCGCCTCGTAGCAGGACAAGAACGGGCGCGCGCCCGTGCGAAACGCAAAGCCCGCTACGCCGGGCCCGCTGTCGTCGCCACCAGCGCCACGTCGGCCGAGGCCGAGGCCGACCTTGTTGACCTAGTCGACGCGCTGGATTCAGACGAGAGCCCGGCTGGCACCGAGGCCGAGCAGCAGAAGCCAGAAGCCGTCGCGCCCGTAGCACGCGCCGCCCGGACCCAACGTGGGGCACGCTCCACTGTGGCGGTCACACAGCGGCGTCGCGCGACCCAGGCGATGGACGTCGCCGTGGGGCCTAGGCTTCGCAGCGAGATTCTGCGTATCGGCATCGTCGCCGCCCTCGTCGGCGGTGCACTTGCCGCCATCAAGCTCGCGACCGACATCGGTGCCTAGCGGCGACGACGTGGGACACCGGCAGCGAGCGTAAGATCGATGGCGTGACCACCGCTCCCTCCCAAAAGGCCATTCGCAAGGGCTTCGACGAGCGCCTGAAGGCGCTGCCCTCCACGCCCGGCGTCTACCTCATGAAGAACGCCAAGGGCCAAATCATCTACGTTGGCAAGGCGACCAGTCTTCGCAATCGCGTCCGCTCTTACTTCCAGACGCCCCGCGGCAAGGAGCCGAAGATTCAGGTGATGGTCTCCCACATCGCCGACTTTGAGTACATCGTCGCCGAAACCGAGTCCGAGGCTCTGCTACTTGAGAATCTGCTCATCAAGCAGCACAAGCCCGTTTACAACTCCAGGCTCAAGGACGACAAGTCTTACCCTTACATCAAAATCGACCCGCGCGAAGACTTTCCGCAACTCTACTTCACTCGCCGGGTCCAGGCCGACGGTGCACGTTACTTCGGGCCCTTCGCCAGTGCCTCGTCGGTCCGGCGCACTATGGACTTGCTGAAGAAGCTGTTCCCGTACCGCTCTTGCACCAAGCCGATCACCGGCACGGACGAGCGCCCCTGTCTGGAGTACCACATTCATCGCTGCGTTGGACCCTGCATCGGCGCCGTGGACGCCGGTGAGTACCACGAGGTCATCGACGAGGTCGTCCAGTTCCTTGAGGGGGACTCCGACGATGTGCTCAGGACGCTCAAGACCAAGATGGCCGCGGCGTCCGAGGACACGCGCTTCGAGCAGGCAGCGATCCTGCGCGATCAGGTCCGCGCCATCGAGTCGGTGTCCGAGAACCAGAAGGTAGTCTCTGGTCACACGGAGGACCACGACGTCATCGCGCTTGCCATCGACCAGGGTGAGGTATGTATCGAGTTGTTCCAGGTGCGCCGCGGCAAGGTCATCGGGCGCGACCATTTTCTGATGGAGGGTGCGGAGGCCGAGGAAGCGTCCGAGGTGCTAGAGCGCTTCGTCCAGCAGTACTACGACGCGGCGCCCGCGGTCCCCCCTGCCCTGCTGGTTGAGCACGCGATGGAGTACGCCGAGCTGCTCGAGGAGTGGCTGGGCCAGAAGCGAGGCGGCCGCGTGCGCATCCAGGTTCCGCAGCGCGGCGAACGGCGCCGGCTAGTGGAGATGGTCGCGGCGAACGCGCAGCAGAGCCTCGCCCAGCGCCGCATCAAGTGGCTCAGCGAGTCGGACAAGGTACTCCAGGCCCTTGGTGAGCTGCAGGAGGCGTTGAGTCTGCCTGCGCTGCCGAACCGCATCGAGTGCTACGACATCTCCAACATCCAGGGCACGAACACCGTCGGCTCCATGGTCGTCTTCGAAGAGGGGCGCCCCAAGGCATCGCAGTACCGTCGCTTCCAAATCAAGGGCGTAGACGGTATCGACGACTACGCGTCCATGCAGGAGATGCTGCGCAGGCGATTCAAGCGCCTAGGTGATCTCATGCAGCAGGGCCTCGCCCAGAGTAGTGCCCTGGACTCAGTTGCTGCCGCCCAGCAACGCGACGCCACCGAGTCGGGCGAGGGGCAGCTCGCCCTGAGCCTGTTGAAGAGCGATGTCGCCCCCGACTCCAGCTCGCTGGGCACGTCACGAGTCAAGTACCGGCGGCGGCGGCGCGCCAAGACCGGCGCGGTCGCAGCTTCAGAGGCCTCCGCCAGCGAGCTGGAATCGGGGGCGGCGGGTGATGAGAGGCAATCGGCCCTCAGGCAGGAGTCCTGGGGGATCGTACCGTCACTCGTTATCATCGACGGCGGCAAGGGACACTTGGGGGCGGTCCAGGAGGTCTTCCTGGAGCTGGGCATCACTGACATTCCGCTCGTGAGCCTGGCCAAGCAGCGCGAGGAAATATTCCTGCCGCATATGCCGGAGCCGGTGATGCTGCCTCGCAACTCCCAGGGGCTCTACCTGGTACAGCGGGTGCGCGACGAGGCTCACCGCTTCGCCATCACCTACCACCGTCAGCGCCGCTCCAAGTCGGCGATAGCGTCCGCGCTGGATGATGTGCCGGGCGTCGGCCCGAAGAAGAAGCGTGAGCTGCTAAAGCGCTTTGGCACCGTCGCGGGCATACGCGCCGCGACGGCCGCCGATATCGCCAGCGTCGACGGCTTTTCGCCAGCGTCCGCCGCCAAGCTCATCGAGACGCTGGGCAATGGCTAGGTCATAAGAGCAAGAGACCGGAGCCAAGACTGATGAATGCAGGTGACAGCGCTGTACGGCGTGACCGGGCTAGCGCAGCCCGCGATGCTGGTCGAGATCGAGGCGGAGGCCATCGCCGACTCCAGCACCTAGCCACGCATGTAACATCAGGCGAGATATGAACACGCCGCCTAGGAGCAGAGCATGACGACCAAGAAGCCAGACCTCGTCGCGCTGTGGGAAGAGCACTTGCGCCATGAGTTCGACAGCAAGGACACGCCTCACACGCTCGACACGATGGTCGAGGGAGCGTACGTGAACCACATCCCGGTCCTCACTGGCGGGACCGGGAAGCCAGCGCTCGGCCGCTTCTACTCGACGCACTTCATCCCGCAGATGCCACCGGACGTCGAGCTGGTCCCCATTTCACGCACCGTGGGCGAAGACCGGCTCATCGACGAGTTCGTTTTCAAGTTCACGCACTCGGTGGCCATGGACTGGATGCTGCCCGGGGTAGCGCCTACCGGCAAGCGCGTCGAGGTCCCGTTCATCGTCGTGGTGCAGTTCGAGGGGGACAAGCTCGCACACGAGCACATCTACTGGGACCAGGCGACTGTGCTGGTGCAGATCGGGCTGCTGGAGCCGGGGACCCTGCCCGTCGTAGGCGCGCAGCAGGCCGCGAAAGCGCTCGACCCCAACTTACCCTCCAATGAACTGATCCTGCGTGGCTAACGTCCTTGCCCTCAGGGCTGCGCGGACCAGGGCTGGGTGGGTGGGAACAACCACCCAAGCGGCGCCTCGCTAGGGTAACCCGCGCGCTATGTAGGCGGCTCTCGGTGTTCAGCCCGCAGTGGCGCCGGCCATGCCCCCAGGGATACCGGGAGGGGGCTCTGGGCGGCCACCTCCCGCCAAGCTCCACCTCCGAGAGGCAGCTTCCCGTAGCCGTAGCCCTGCCCCTTGCGGTCCTTGAAGCAGTGCTCGCCGGCCAGCTAGTCCTGATCCAGGGGTATCTCGTGCGGTACAAGCTGGCCAGGCTGCGAGCCTCCTCTGTTCTGCCGCTGGTGGGACTGTTCCTACATTTCCCTCAGGGGGCTGCCCCCAAGGGGGTTCATACAGGAGTTCAGGCAAGCCTACTCACGCACATGAAAGGGGCCCGACTAAGTCGGGCCCCTCTCCCGCGCCACGGGAGTTCATGATGGAAACGTAAGTTCGCTGGCGGCCTACCGCCTCAACCCAGCCACGGGAGCCTCACCAAGCGTATCGGCGCTACGCCTTCTCTGGCGCTGGCACCTGGGCGACGGTGGTCACTACATCTGAAGTCATATCCGCTGCGGCCTCGACTTCCGTAACGCCGCCGGCAACTAGTTCGCGCCGAATGGTCGTAAGCAGGTTGATGGCCACGTCGACGTAGGCCGGCGTCAGCGGCACAGACAGCCTTCGCCCGGCCGCCGCCAGGCTCAAACCGCCGGCTTGCTCACTGTCATCGCCGCCGGCAAGGGTTGCTCCTAGCGGCTGTGTTGTGTTTTTTATCTTATTTCCAGAAGAATATTCTGCTTTATTTGCTATTTTTACAGAACGCCCCATCACTCTGACCGCATCGGTGAGATGCTTCTGGATGAGGGGTGCCCGACGGACAATCTCATCCCGGGGCGAGCCAGTTATTTCCTCAATGCCGACGAGCAGGCCCATGTCGTCCGGGATCTCCCCTTCAAACCGCGCATAGAGCTGCCGGAGCAGATCCACACGCTGGAAAGCCTCGGCGCGCGCACCATGGCCTTCCTCGGGCGTTGCCGGGTGCAGAACGCGCTGAGCTAAAGGTGACACCCGCAACTCACCACGGCCCTCAACAAGGCCGAAGTCGCGCAGGGCCGCCACCTTGGCGAACAGCGTACCGCTCCCTTCAGCCATGCCCAACTCCCAGGCCAGGCCCTTCACGCTCACCGTTCCCTTGAACTTAGTGGCGATACGACCAGCGATCTCGACAGCGTCCCCAAAACGAATGTCGGGGTATGAATACGGACCTAGCTTCGCCATCTCTTCTCCATAAATCAGGGGCCTGCCCATCCCGTAGGAGATAAGAGTATCTGGTATTCCCTGTTCAATCAAGCAATTCTATTCGCGTATTCTATTATATTCAGCAATTCAGAATAGCTTTTCCCTCTGCTCTCCTGGGGTTTGCTTATTTATTCCCTACTGACCGCCTGTGCCTCCGCTTCCCCGCCGGGCTCCTCGCCAAGGCGCCTCTCCGTACTCTGTGCGTGTGCCTGCTCTCTCGGCGACCGGCAAAAACAAGTCCTTTCTCTCTCCGTGGACTGCCTGGCGGTTTGACCACCTCTCGGGGCTGCGCTACGCTGCCTCTCCTCTCCCGCAGCACCGCGAAGCGGCGCAGGAGACTTCCCGCCACAGGCGCGCCGCCGTACCTGTACCGGCGAATACCCACCTACTGAACTGAGGGGAGAGGCGCCATGGGCAGCACCCGCACTGCGAGCAAGGCCTCGTGCGCTGGCGCCCTCAATCGATATGTTTAACCGGATCCTCGTTCCCCTCGATGGCTCCTCCGCCAGCGAGGCCGTTCTCCCTTACGCGCGAACCCTAGCCCTAGGGCTAGGCGTGGTTGTTGAGTTGCTGTCTGTCGTGGACCCGGACGAACTGCGCGTCGGCACCGACGCGGCGGCCGGCGCCGCGTCCGCCCAGAGCTACCTCGCAGCGTTGGGGGCAGAGTTTCCCCGTGTCGAGACCGCGGCGTTGATAGGCAATCCCTCGGAGTTCATCGCCCAGCGCGCGGCCGCCAACGCTGACACCCTGGTGGTGATGTCCACGCACGGCCAAAGCAGGATCAAGCACTTGGCCATGGGCAAAGTGACGGACAAGGTCCTGCGCATGGTGGAGCAACCTCTGCTGGTGGTACACGGGCAGGACGAAGCCCCTCGCGCAGGGCACGCCATGGTGGATTGCATCTTCCTGCCGCTGGACGGGACAGAGGCATCAGAGGAAGCGATGCCAGTCGCAGTCGAGTTGGCGAAACGGATGGCGCTGCCGATGGACATCGTCCGCACCATCCCGATAGTTGAGCAGGCTGCCCGTGATCGAGGACGGCTCTCCATCCGCAGCTCAGCGGAAGGCGAGGCCGCAGGCTACCTGGCTTGCCATTCAGAACGCGCACGCGCCCTGGGCGTCGAGCACGTCTACAGCGAAACACTATTAGGCTCTCCGCAGGACAAGCTGATGGACCTGGCGGAGCAGAACCCCCACGGCCTCATGGTCATGAGCACGCACGGCCGCTCGGGCCTCGGCCGATGGATCCTCGGCAGCGTGAGCGACCGCCTCGTGCGTAACTCCCCTCAGCCAGTGCTCCTCATCAAGCCCGGGTGCCTTGGCCAGCGTGATCTGGATGAGAGCTAACCTACGCGGAAAAACGATCGCCTCCCCATGGCAGGCAACGTGCGTCCTCCTGTTGGTCCTCACAGCGGCCACAACGGCCTGCGGCGGAGCGAGCGGGACTGCCTCCCCAACCCTCCTGGTCGGCGTCGCCGCCAGCCTAGAACCATTGTTCCGGGAGCTGACACCGGCCTTCGAGGCCGACGCCGGTGTGGATGTCACACTTGTCGTCGGGTCATCGGGAGCGCTTGCCCAGCAGATCCGGCAGGGAGCGCCACTGGACGCCTTCGCCTCGGCGGACCTTGGTCACGCGAGGTCGCTATTGGCCGGGGAGAGCCTAGTGCTCGACGGCCGCTTTAGTACATTCGCGGAGGGGAGGTTGGCCGTCGTCACAGGGCTAGCGACGGCCACCAACCTCGCATGGACTGACATCGTGACGGATTCGCGTGTGCGGCACCTGGCCATCGCCAACCCCGAACTATCTCCCTATGGTGAGCGGGCCCGTGCCGCGCTAGGGGCCGTCGGGCTGTGGGCTGAAGCCAAGCCGCGCATGGTCTTCGGTGAGAGCGTCTCCCAAGTCCTCGCGTTCGCGCAAAGCGACAGCGCCGAGGTGGCGTTCGTGGCGCTCTCGCATGTCCGCGCGGGGCTCGCCGGCGAGCTCAGTGCATACCCGGTCGACCCTTGCCTGCACGATGGGCTCAATCAGGTCATCGTCGGCGTCTCGTCAACCGAGCACCCGCAGCTCGTGCGCAGGCTGATCGACTTCGTGGGCAGCGACCGAGCGCATCCCACGCTGGAGCGTCTCGGGTACGCGGACGGGCATGGCCGTCTCGGCCGGCCCGAGTGTGGCAAAGGGTCCAGCGCACCGACGCAAGGAGCGCCCTGATGGACTGGTCAGCTCTCCGGCTCAGCCTTCAGGTAGGAGTCTCCAGCACCGCGCTCGCGCTCGTGGTTGGCCTACCGCTCGCCTGGCTCCTGGCGCGCAAGCGCTTTCGCGGGCGCCAGCTCGCCTCGGCGCTCGTCCTGCTGCCCATGCTGCTGCCCCCCACGGTCCTCGGCTACTACCTGCTCCAAATCGTCGGGCGAGGAAGCTTCGTCGGTGGCACCTTGGACGACCTGTTCGGTTTCTCGCCGGTCTTCCATTGGACAGGTGCCACGCTTGCGGCGTTCGTTGTCTCGGCGCCGTTCCTGATCCGCTCCGCGCAGGCAGGATTCGAGTCCGTCGACCGACAGCTGGAAGAGGCGGCGCGGGCATCGGGTGGATCAGGGCTGTCGGTCTTCCTTCATGTGACGGTGCCGCTGGCCTGGCCTTCGCTTGCCGCGGGTGTCGCCATGGCACTGGCCCGCGCGATGGGCGAGTTCGGCGCGACGCTCTTGGTGGCGGGCAGCGTGCCCGGGCAGACCCGGACGATGCCCATTGCTATCTATGAGGCGGTGCTCGCGGGCCGCACGGACGACGCCCAAGTGTTGGCGCTGACGCTCTCGCTGGTCACCATGGGTATCATCGTTGCCATCGGGACTTTGACGAAGGAGCGACGATGGTGAGCGAGCCAGCCACTGCATCCTTTGCACCTTGCGGTGCACTTGAAAGTGCATACGCACTCAACGAAAGGAGAACAGGAATCAGGGATGACGTCCCTCTCGCAGTAGCAGCAGAGGTAAGCAGTTGCAAGCAAGAATCATCGGCAACGCAGCGCAGGACGTGGCCGTTCGCCGTCGCCACGGCGGCCAGCGCCCTCATCAACCCGATACTTAGCCGCACTTCGCACTGGAACATCGTCGCGGTACTGAGGCCGTCGCTGTTCAACCTACTCACGCTGGCGATCAAGAATCGCTGAATGTAGTGAAGGCGTACGCTGGTGAGGTGATGATCCGACGATTGGTAGTCTTGAGGTAGGAGCGCAGAGAAAGCAGATGGCAGGCACGCTCACCGGAGGCATCGGGCTCGGCCAGCGGCCGTCGTTGGCCAGGGCCATGCTATGGCCGGTCGCCCTGTTTGCCGTGTCCCTCAGCGCTGCTTTCGGCGGAGCCCTTATCACGGGCACGGACGTAGGGCCCATAGTTGGCAACGTCGAGTCGCTCTCCTCCTCTTCCGGCAGCTTCCTCGAGCGGGTCGGCACCTTGTTCCCTCTGGGGTTCGCCTTCAGCGCGGGGATGGTCTCGTCGGTGAACCCGTGCGGGTTCGCGATGCTGCCGGCCTACCTTGGCCTCTACCTTGGCGACGGCACGGGCGATAGAGCACACCCCACAGACCGGCTGCGCCGCTCGATGACGGTTGGCGGCATCGTCACCTTGGGCTTCGTGCTTATGTTTGCGGCCATCGGCTTGCCCATCACGTTGGGTGCCAGGGGCATCGCCAGCTTCTTTCCGTGGATCGGCTTCGGCGTGGGCATCCTGCTCGCCGCGGCGGGTGCCTACATGGTGGGCGGCGGCAAGCTCTACACGGCCCTCGGGAGCCAACTCTCAGTTCGCATAGGCGATGCAAGCCAGGGAGGCGCGCGGGGCTACTTCGCCTTCGGGCTCGGCTATGGGATGGCCTCGCTCAGCTGCACGCTGCCGATCTTCCTTGCGGTGGTCGGCAGCACCGTAACGGCGAGCACCTTCGCGAGCTCGATGCTGCAGTTCGCGCTCTATGGGCTCGGCATGGGCAGCGTGATCCTCGCGCTTACCCTGAGTATGGCGATCTTCCGCGGCGCCATGGTGGGCTTGCTCCGCAAGGCGCTGCCCTACGTCCAGCCCACCAGCGCCGTCATGCTGGTGCTGGCCGGCTCCTTCATCGTTTACTATTGGTTGACCATTGGTGGGTTGCTGGCTACGCTGGGGCTCACTTAACGACACCGGACATTTTTACTTGCCGCGGGGCCAGCGCTGGCCGGGCCGAAGGCGAGTTCGCCGTGGGCCCAATGCGGCGAAAACCCACAAAAGGCAGGTTGAGGGCACGTGGCAGAGCAACGGCAACGGCGACGCGAAGGTTCTAAGCGGGCGCGGGCATCCCGGGAACGGCGACAAGAGGCTCGCGGGCGCAAGCAGGCTCGCAACCGGATGTATGCCCTCGGAGGCGTCACAGCAGTGGTTGCGGCAGTCGTCCTCTCCGTCCTTCTCCAAGGAAGCGGAAGCGGTTCCGCCCTTGGCCGCACCGTCCCGCAGCTTCATGGCGAGCACGCACCGCCTTACGCCTACAACTCCAGCCCGCCCACGTCAGGCAACCACCTAGTCAACCCGTCGCCGTCGGGCCATCTCGGCGAGCCTCTGATTAAGGAGTCGGTTGTCCACAACATGGAGCATGGTTCCGTGGTCCTGTGGTACCAGCCCGGCGACCCCAAGCTGGCGGGCGACGTGAACAGGCTCGTACGTGAGCTAGGTAACACGTGCCTCGTCGCCGGCACGTACGGGGACATGACCTTCACAATCGTCGCAACGGTCTGGGGTCGAATGCTGGAACTCGACCGCTTCGACGAACCTCTATTGCGCGAGTTCGTCCAGGCGTACCGCGGTGAGCAGGGCCCCGAAGCCGGTCTCTGCCGCCAAGACGGCTAGCTACCGGAGCAGGTCGCGTCGACCCAGTTCACGCTCAGGATGCCGAGGTAGGCAAGCGCGATCCTGCTGATGGTCTTGCCCATCGGTACCTAGGACGTGCCGGTGAGTTCACCGATGGCCACTCCTGTGCCTTCCATCAACGCGAGAAGAAGCGGATTCAGCGTCGACGCCACGGCGATGATGAACGCCTGGTCGAACACCGGCAGGATGGTGGTGATGGGGCACAGGAGTAGCTTGGCTCACCCTGCCCCTCTCCGGCCCGATGCCGTGCGCACCGCACCCTAGCCGGCAAGCGAAGCGCACCCTACGCGCGCCGGTCACTCAGCGGAGCGGAGCGCTTCGGCCGGGTAGACGTTGGCCGCCTGCCGGGCGGGAAGGAACGTCATCAGCAACGAAGCGCCATACGCCACACCGACGACGATGACGATGGTCATCCACGGAACCTCGTACCGCACGCCCTCGACGTTCTCACCGATGCTACGAATGATCCCCACCGACAGACCGGAGGCCAATGCGACGCCAAGGGCAATGCCCAGCAGCGCGATGAACGACGACTCCATCAGGAACAACAACTGCACCATGTTCCGCTGGAAGCCGATGGCGCGGAGCACGCCGATCTGCCCGCGGCGCTCGACGACGGACCGCGCGGCAATCACGCCGAGGGCCGCAATACCGGTGACCAGCCCCAAGGCCATGAAGCCCTGGATCAACCGGTTGAACGTCAGGTTCACCAGCGCCTGCTTACGCACGAGCTCCTCGAGCGCGTCTGCACGCAGCCCGTTCTCGGCAAAGGCATCCTCCAGCGCCGCGACCACCAAGTCCGCCTGCGTCGGGTCCACGAGGCGGATGGAGTAGCGCAGCACCGGTATTTCCACGGGAGCGAGCGGAGCCAGGCTCGCGTGGCTAGTGATCATGGTGCTGGCGAACAAGGCTGCGTTCTCTAGGACACCAATGACACGCAGATGGACGCTCGTCCCCTCCGCGAAGTCGAAGGCCTCGATGTAAACCTCGGGCAGCGTCTCATCGTCACGGTAAAAGCCCTCGAAGAGAAAGAGGTCCGGGTCCCCGACGTTGAAGTCGGAGCGGCTGGGTACCAGGAACGCGCTCACGATGACCACGTTCGGCTCCGTGTGCAACGCCTGCCAGACCGCCTCGTCGGTGACGAAGCGCTCATCCTTCATCTGGAACTTATACGTCACGGTATCGACGTAGGCTTCGTTCACACCGGTGATGAACCAGTCCTTGAGGTCCTTCTCCTCTTCGATGACGCCGACCTGGCGCACCTTGACGGGTAGCCCGCTCAGCGAGCCGACAGCCTCGAAGTTGGCAACGTCCAGTGCACCTGCAGCGGCCAGCGCCGCCTCCAGATCGCCTATGGGGTTCGAGAGGACGACGTTCGCGCTCACGTCGAAGCCGCCGGAGGTCCGGCGAGTGTCATCAAACGCCGATGAGAAGCCGGCGATGATGAATCCCATCACAACCAAAGTGAAGACCACCAACGAGAACATCGCCAAAGCCATGCCGGTGCGAAACCGGGCCGCCATGGGGTACGCGATCGACGTTCGGAGCACCGGCGCCAGGGCGCGGCTGCGGCCAAAGGCGAGCAGCAGCGCCTTGGCCATAAGATCTGAGTTGTACATCACGGTCCACACCGCCCCGAAGACCAGCATGACTCCGGACAGGATGAACATCTCGATACCCGCGCCGAGGTCTGGGAAGATCATTTCGACCACATCGAAGGGCAACAGCCACCAGCTGACAAGCCCTAAGCCGGCAATGGTGTATGCGGGTCGGTCGGCCAGGTGGAACGTGTGGCGCAAGGCCAGCGGCACTCCGGTAATGACGAACGACGTGCCCAACATGAACAGCGACAGCTGCTTGAACGAGACCCCAGATGAGGTAAGGAGCAGCCCGAGGACGACAGCCCCCCACCCTGCCATCACCGTCGCCCACGCAAACCCAACCCCCGCCGCCCATGCGCTGAACGTCATCGTCCCAAGCCCACGGGCATCCCCGCGCAGCACGCGCCGAAACCCCTTACGCAGCTGCGCAAACGGCTCCTGGAACCGTGTCCGCAGCCGTTCGCGCTGGCCGGGCGGCTCGGGGATGTCGCGGATCGCCCGCACGATATTCAGTGCACTCACGCGGCCAGCCGAGAACAGAACGACGGCAAACGTGGTGACCATCCCCAGCACGAAGGCAAGCAGGACGCTCTGCCAGCGGAACGCGAAGCTGATGCTGAGATCGGCGTCTTCGACGTTGGCGACCGCGGAGGCGATGGTCCAAACGACTCCCAGGCTCACCAGGATGCCCAGGACGCTGCCCAGTGCGGCAGACGCGACGGCGTAAAGCGCACCCTCGAAGGTGAATAGCTGCACGATGTGGCTCCGCTGCCCGCCGACCGCCCGCGCGATGCCCAGTTCACGCTTTCGCTCGGCGGCAAGCATCACGAAGATCAGAAAGATCAGCAGCACTCCGGCAATGATCGAGAAGTTGCCGAATACGAGAAAGATGGTAGCGAACGCGCCACCCACCGCGTCCGCTTGGTCTAGCGCTTCCTGCTTGATCTCGCCAACCTGAAAGCCAAGCTCTTCGTTGATACCCTCCAGCGCCGCGACGACCTCCTCGGTCGACTCGGCGCCTTCGATCAGGCCTCCGCGGTTACTGACAATGATCCAGCGCGCGAGGCCAGGCTTACCCAGCAACTCGACCATGTGGTCCAGCCGCATGACGGCGGACTCCGGCTCGGCCGGGTTCGCCCCTTTAGCGTAAATACCCGCAACCTCGATGCTCGTAGGCTCCTCGCCGAAGAACATCAGCACGAGGTCACCGGCCGCAACATCCAGGTTAGCGGCAGCCTCTTCGCTCAGGTAGGTCTGTCCCTGCCGCAGTCCGTTGAGGTCCAACTCGTCGCCGGCGGCCGTTTGGAGCGCGTCGAACCCGGACATCTGCGCCGGGTCGAAGCCCAGTACTTCCACGC
>Ga0115002_10006525_pt1 | contig 13412 bp, 18 predicted proteins | sample ArcticOcean_MG_C_8_FD_89576 | JGI IMG/M metagenome (GOLD analysis project Ga0115002, IMG submission 89576) | Marine microbial communities from western Arctic Ocean - ArcticOcean_MG_CB11_86 | ecosystem: Environmental > Aquatic > Marine > Oceanic | place: Arctic Ocean: Canada Basin | collected...
AGTTTTTTGGAGCTCTGATGAGTGTTGTAGCGTCATGGTCTGAGGAAAATGGTGTGCCTTGTCAGGGGTTCCCTATTGGGACTATCAAACGGCATGCTACAGGTAAGGGTAATGCGAATAAGATACAAATGATTGAAGCTTGCAATAAGGTATTTGACACAGACTTCGAGTTGACGGAAGATTATAAAACAACGGGAGTCGATAACGTAGCGGACGCTGCGTTTATCTGTTCACTTACAGCAACCACATATGCGAATGGCGTGTCGGAGTAGTCATGGATGACGATGTTGTAAAAGAAAGTAGGGAATCGCCTGCTTATGCGCAGCAAATAGGTTATGCTTTAAGCGAGTTAGATAAAGACTACATATTTTTTAATCACGGTGCGTTATTTGCTTTTGCAGAATTTGTTGACGACCCGATAAATGAATGGTATGTACAACAACCTAAAGGCACGGTGTTTATAAAACAACCTTTTGAGCACAAAATATTTGAAGGCATAAACGCTGTATGTGGCGTTGGTAAATTGACATGGAATCATGTTATATGCATGGTTTCTAAAGAATCGTGGTTAAGTCTGTTTCCGTTTATGTGTGGTGTTGTTGCACGTAACCCGCGTAAAAAAACTTTTTACCAAGTGTTTCCTCAACGTGCTAGCGTTTTAGATCCTGTAATGGTTATGCGATCGGGCTTATTGCACCCGATTGTAAAGCGTGTTAATGTTGTGGTGTTTGGTGTAAATGGCAATAAAGGGCTATGGTCTTTGCAAGAACCTGTGTCGCCAACGGCAGCGTTAAAAATGATACGCACATCGCCAGACCCAAATACTGTTGCAATGGCAAACAGTGTGTTTGCCGATGATTTTAATCAGTTAAAGGATAGAGATGTATATTGAAATACACGGTCCAACGACAGCAGAAGGCGATTGCAAACAGTCTAAAAAAATGGAAATAGAGCCGTATTTTTTTTCAAATACGCGAAGTCAAGTTGTTCAACGTATTGTTGTAAAAGGTGACGCAGGTGCTGAAGTAAAATATGTTTTGCGCGTGACCGGCAACGGCAAATTAACATTGGTTTCGGATGTTACAGATAAAAAAGTAGTACCGCGTTTTGACAAAGTTGTTCCGCCGGAGGTTAAAGATGGAAGCATTGCAGGAAGTTAAAACAACCCAATTACCGAGAGTCAAAACTTTTCAGCAACATTTAATTGTTGAACCAGATATGAATAAGCCAGACGGGTGGCTTACATCATCAGCGACAACAGAAATTGATACGCTAATAGAAGAATGGGTAGAGGAAACCGGTAATATTATTATACGTGTTAGTTCGCCTAACTGGTTTTTTTCTTGGTTAGATAACGATCAAACAGCCAAAAGTATTATTTTAGGTGTAAGTGTGCTTTACAGGAAACCAATGGTTTTAAGCGATGAGCAAGAAGCAAAAGGAAACTTTGAAGATGAAGAATTCGCCCCCAACGCCCCCGCAGGCGGACCAGAAAACTTCCGTGGCTGACGAACATATTGATCCTGACGATGTTGTAATTCAACGCGTAGCCGGTGGTTTGCTTAAAGCAGATCGCATGTTGCAAGCAGAAAGAAGGAAAAAAATATGGTTGGTTGTTTGTTATGAAGAAGTCGGAAAGCCAGAAATACACGAATTGCAAAATATGGAAGATCTTAAAGAACAATTAAAGGTTCTTCAAAATTGGCAATATAATTCTGTAAATGGCGAAGCAGGGCAAAGTCTTTTTTATTACATTTTTTCCGGCGAGCGGTGGGCGACGCAGCAAATTGGAGGCAAACTTATAGGTGTATACGATCACAATGAAGTGCATCCACTTAATGTTGATAGTGCAGAGGAGCCGCCAAATATTAGTTATGAAGGTAAAGTAGTTGCTTTAGCTGATGTACCAGATGAAAACACAGTGGTAGAAGCAAATAATGCAGAAGAAAGCGATGACGTAGAAGATGTAGGTGATCCGCAGACTATTTAGTAGTTGCTGCATTTTTAAACATAAGCCCGGCTTTTACGCCGGGTTTTTTTATTGTCTTACGGAGGACGTAATTGATGGTAGATTTAGTTGAATTGCGACTTGGAAAAACAAGTACAATGGTCGCGACAAAAACACAAACAAACAAATCAAAAGCGATTGTTAAAGCAGCAGAGACTTTTCTTTCTTTTTATTTAAGAAAAGAAGCGTGGTCAGTTTCGCTCATAAAAGAAATTATCGAAATTGATAATAAGGTAGATATTCTTGTTCCTATTTTTAAAGAATTTATCAATCAATACAATTCGCAAAAAGGCAAAACTTTTGGCGCTTTTCAAAGTGACGATGTTGTTAAGTTTTGTTGTAGTAAACTCGGCGTAGTTTACACAAATCTTGTAAGGTACATTTTTGAAGTAAAAATAGGTTTAACGCCTGCCGTTATAAATGAACTGACTAACTGTTGGACTCAGTTACATTTTCCAGCGAGAAATAAAAAAATAGGCGTTGCCGGGGTACAGTTGTCTGATGTTAATGTAGCTGTGTGTTCTATTAATTCGCGAAAGAAACAACCAGCCATTTATTTTAGAGGTTACAACGCGCATTTGTGTGATGTGTCAGGCGATGTTATTTTCGGTAGTAGTGGCGGACAGTTGCCGAATAAAAAATTACATGGAAATTTATGGTTAAAAGATTTGTGGAAAATGCCCGGTTTAAAAGATGAAGCTGTTTTATGCAAAAACAAAAACAATGTTTATCATTTTAAGCGTTCTCTTGCGGCTAAACGCAGAGGCGCGACGCATACCGAGTTTAGTGCGCCAAATCGTTACAGATTAAATATTGAAGATGTGTATAAGTTTAACTTAGCGATGTCGTGTGTTCGTGCATTGCGAGCCAAAGCAATTGCTGAAATAAGTAATAAGCAGCTAGATCATTTTTCAGGCGATCGCTCAAAACACGAGTTGATAGCTAATACAAAGCTAGCGGGTGATAACAATGCAAATGTTAATCAGATTATTTCGGAATTGAAAAACTCGCAAAAATATTTTTGTGAGGTAGGCGCGCCGATTGTGCCAGAATGTTATGTAGCTTTTAATGTCACAGCTATTCCATCAGTGCTTCAAAATGAAGAATTTGTTACATTAAAAGGTGTAAGTTCTCTTTGTTTTCCTGTGGCAAAGTTAGGGTTGCGTCGTGATCGTGCGGCCATTGCTTCTTTACCTGTAGTTTTGAAGACTTACGCAGATTTTACAAACGTGGTTGCTGTATCGCAGGTTAATAATAAACTTGTTCCGCAGGTTGTTGTTGAGCCGTATAGAGTAAATGCAGATTCGTTTGTGTTTGCGCAAAATGGTGTTTTGTGTGATTTAAGCGCTGTTAATCCGTATTTTACGAGTAAAAATAATAATGTTGGTTGAAAACATGGATGGTATTTCCCAGGTAGAGTTGGTATCTGTGCATGATCTAACCGTCTGGCTGCGAAATCTTAATAATGAAGATCCTGTCGTTTTCCCTGTTTGGCCGACTAGTTGGCCAGAAACACTAGCAGTTTGCGTTGAAGGGAAGCCGGATAGCAAGCTAAAAGTAAGTTACGCAATGACAAGAGATGCAATGCTAGCTTATAAAGGCCCTTTAAAATTATGGTTTTGCAATATTCCAAAAAAATCATTCATGTCACATGTAATAAATGTAGATAGTAATATATGCTAGCAGCAGTGCGCGGGGCTTCGGCCCCGCACTGCTGTCTTTTTTTTAGCTATCAGAATTTGGTATTATGTATTAGGTTTAAGTTGGGAATTTTAGATGCCTGATGAATTAAATAAAAACGCTTTTTGGGACGGCAGTGATCTTGCTTCGGGTAAAGATCTAACAGCTAAATCTTACGAAGATGCGGCAGATGCTGTTATGCCTTTAAGTGGTCGTTCTGTTGCGGAGGTTTTGCCGCGTATTCCAGGTGTGCGAGGCACTGTTATTAAATCTGCGGGAGAGCATGGTGCTCCAGTTGGGTATAATCCAAACGCTGTTGCACAAAAGATATACGTCGATCCAGATATTCCTGGTGAAAGTTTTGTATACTGCCCGGCAAACATAGGTAAAGAAGATTTAGTTGCAGCAATCAATGCTGATGAAACAGATACAACTTCAATAGAAGCAAGGCGGTTTAAAGCCGCAAACGTCTTAAAACAATTCGCTATTTCCGATGAACCGGATCAGGTACAATACAAAGATGCGGAAAATTCAGCAGAAGAGCGTAAGGCACCTGTTGACTTGCCCGGCACGTACGTTGTGCCTGAATCTACAGATGGAGGAAAACAGTTGTCTACGCAGAGCACGGATAAAAACATAGTTTTTGGTAAAAAAGCCGCCCCGTTAAATGAAACACAACCAGTAACAGCGGAACAAACAGTAGCTCCTAAAGAAGTTAGGCCTGCCGCGTTTTCTGCTGTGGCTTCAGCGCCTGCGGCATTGAAACAAGTTCCTGAGTCTTTGTTCAGGCCTGCTGCAAGTGTTCCCGTTGCGTCGCAGAATGGAAGTTACGTGCAGCCGCAAATGCGGCAATCGCAGCCGCCAGAGATAAAAGTAGCTTTTGAAGTAAAAGGCACTCCTTTTAAAACAGAAGCTTATTATCATTCTGTTGTGCGAAATGGTTCAAATTTAGTTTTAATTTTTGATAATACTGCAGTTGGTTATCCTAAGATGTTTCCGCAAGCAACGACGGAAGAAATTGCTGTTTTTATTGAAGGAAACAGCAGCATATATATAACGCAGGTACATAGGAACGAAAATTTAGAAGAGTGTCGTTTTGAGTATGACAATAATGATTTTTGTATTTTAACGATAATTGACGAACACCCGCTGCAATAAACGCAAGGAATTACTAATGGAAAAGCATGGAGCAATAGATCCGAAAGTGACGCCGCCTGAGAACGGAGAACTTGATCAAAAACAAGCAGCTGTACAGCAGTTCCTCTTAAAAGAACTAGAGGATGACGTAAATAAGCGACTCGCAGAGCATGCAAGTGATTGTTGTGGCGGCAGCTGTAAAAACAACAATTAGTTTTCGATAATTAAATCTGCTTATTGGAGCTTTTATGTCCTTCTTTAACGGCTCAACGGGTGCCGCGAATACGAGTGAAAATTCAGAGCCTTTTCCAGATCCTTTTTGCGATTACGCTTCGATGGCTATGCCGTCGAATTTGGAAGACGCGTTGCGTTGGTGTGAGTATATTATGCTCGCTAACGGCGTGTATCGGTCTGCGTTAGATCGTGTTATTAGTTATTTTATAACTGATGTTGAAATAGAAGGTGCAGATAGTGCCGAAAAAGATAAGTGGAAAGATTTTTTACACGACACATTAGGAATTCAAAAAATTCTTCGCGAAGTTGCGATGGATTATTTAACTTATGGTAATAATTTTGCATCTCTTGTTGTTCCTTTTAGTCGTTATCTTAGCTGCCCTAAGTGTGGCTTTGAGTCGTTATTGAAAAGAATACAAGACAACCCGAAATTTGAATTTACTTGGAAAGATTATGCTTTTAACGCAAAATGCGTATTTTGTGAATATAAGGGAGCTTGGACGCACATTGATCGTCGTGTTACTGATGAATCACAGTTACACGTTAAGCGATGGAGCCCGCATGAGATGGAATTGTTGTGGGACCCTTATAGTGAAGACGTAAATTTTATCTGGAAAATTCCGGAATATTATAAAAAGCATATTAATAAGGGTCAGCGTTTTCATTTAGAGCGGGCGCCATGGGAAGTCATTAAAGCAATTAAAAATAAAAATTATTTGCGATTTGACTCTGACGTAATTTATCATTCAAAAGAGGAAACTCTGTCTGGCGTGTTAAATAAAGGATGGGGTATCAGTCGTATACTTACCAATTTTAGACAAGCTTGGTATGTGCAAGTGCTACACAGATACAATGAAGCAATTGCTTTAGATTATGTCATACCTTTTAGGCTTATTACCCCTGAAGCAAAAGGCGGTGGCGAAGCTAACGACCCCTTGTTAACAATGGATATGGGTGGTTTTTCGGGCAAGGTGCAGTCTATGCTCAAACGACGCAGGCGTGATCCGGCTTCTTGGCATACATTACCATTTCCAATTAAATATGACGCGTTGGGCGGGGAAGCATCTGATCTAGCGCCGCAAGCACTGTTGGATCAGGGAATTGATACGTTACTTAATTCTGTAGGGGTGCCTATAGAGTTTTATAAAGCGAATTTGTCAATTCAAGGTGCGCCTGCTGCGTTGCGTTTGATGGAGAGTAATTGGTCGCATTTAACTTACATGATGAATAGATTTTTACAGTGGCTTACGCGACGTGTTGCTACAGTTTTATCGTGGGATGAAGTTACCATACGATTAGCTAAGCCGTCTGCGCAGGACGATTTGAACAAGCAGATGGCTAAGCTGCAGTTGATGATGGGTAAATCTATATCTCAAACAACTGGTCTGAAAAGCGTTGGCATTGATTTTGAAGAAGAACAAAAACGTATGTTTGAAGAAGAGAAGTTTGTAGCAGAAGAATCACAAAGAACACAGGAAGAAATTGAATCAGCTGGTTTGGGCGATATGATGGCGAGCGGTCAAATGGGAGGGCCTCCGGGAATGGGTGGAATGCCTCCTGGCGGCGACCCGGCTGCAATGGGTGGAATGCCTCCTGGCGGCCCTGCGATGGGCGGCATGCCTCCTGGTGGTGGCGCTCCTGCAGGCGCGCCGATGGACCCAGCAGCACCTGTTGATCCGGTTGAAGCTATATTAGCGCAGCTGCCGCGAAGCGACATGCAACCAATTACGCCACAAGAGTTGCAATCAATGGCAGCAACAACCGCACAACAAATATTTCAGTTACCTGAAAGTGCTAAAGATTCTGCTCTTATTCGACTTAAAAAAGAAAACCCGACGCTTCACTCGTTAGTTAAAGCGCAATTAGACGATATGCGTCAGCAAGGTGCTCAGCAAGGTATAGCAATGCAACAACAAGCGGCGCGAAGCGGTGCACAGCAAAGTCCTATGGCGTGATGGGTAAGCGATGGCAGCTATACGTCAAGTAAGTTATTGTACTGTTGTAAAAAACAGAGCAAATAATTTAAATCGTTTGTGCCAGTCTCTTGCGGAATTAGCTGACGCTAAGTTTGAACTAGTTGTATGTGATTTTAATTCTTCTGATGCCGTTTTAGGCACGCTTCAAAAGCGGTCTTTTCCTATAACATACGTCAAAATAGATGACTTGTTTTTTAACAGATCTCAAGGCTTAAACATTGCAGCAGAATATGCTAATGCTGAAGCAGAAGATATTGTATTTTTTATTGATGTAGACATGCTTGTGCCAACAGATTTTAACGTAAAAATGCGTGAAATTATTAGAGACACCGTTTGTTGGTTTCCTATCTGTTACAGTTTACACGCAGATAAACCTGTAGAAGTATATAAAGATAGTCGGCATGCATCTAAAGCAAACGGTTGGTGGCGTAAAGAAGGCAAGGGAATGTGTGGTTTTACAAAAGCCAACTTTTCTGCAGTTCAATTTAATGAACAAGTAGGTGTTTCGTATGGTCGCGAAGATGGTGATATTTGTCGTAGATGTGTGAAACAATTTGATTTTGAAGTTGTTCGCGGTAATTGTGATGGTTTGTATCACTTATGGCACCCGACAAATATTACGTATAGAACAGGCAATCACAAAAAAACTGGAATAAAAAACGGAAAACCTCTTGGAGTTTCCGCTGCTTTTATTCCTCGCCCGTCTTTAACGGTACAAAAAATAACGCCGTACCATGTCTGATAGAAAACTAGGTATTTGTACAAATTATTGTAAAGATGAACTAACTTACGCAGCTATTCATTTAGCGGATAAAGCAATAAATAATGGCATACCCACTTCTATTTATTCAGCGGATACTATTAAACCTGGCACTTGTTCTCGCTGGGATCACAAAATCATAAGCAGCAAATCAACTGCAATATTCTTCAAATGGATTTTAAACGTAACGCATTTGTTGTGGACATCGCCACCGCCTGCTGAAGATATAGAATGGGCAAATTCAAGAGGTATTGAAACGTGGCTTTTGGCTAGCTGGGATACATTTATACCGGCGCATCGCGCAGCAATTAGTTTAACATCTAAAATAATTACGCCATACGATTGCGTTTCAAAAGCTATTCAACGTAAATGGCAAATGAGCGACATAATTAGTCAGGCAGCAAAAAAATCTGGTGCTCGTAGTCCTCGTAAATTAAAATTAGCAGAATTTATGTGGGACGTACCGTTACCGATATCCACAAAAAAAGATTTAGTGGCATCTCCCAACATCAAACTTTTATTTCCGCTGTTTGCTTCGCAAGAAAAACGTGTAAATGCAGGTTTTCTCTTTGTTTTAAACGAAGTGTTGCAAAAAACAAAAAATACAGAAATTACACTTGCGTTAAACAATAAGTCGAAGTTAATGCCAGCAGCTTTGCTGGCTAATCTTAAAAAGATGTATGGCGATCGAATAACTGTTGTAAAAAATATAAAATATAAACAACGTTATTCTTTATATGCCAGCAATGATTTAACGGTGTGGGGTGCGATGAACGAAGGTTTAGCGTTAGTTGGCTTAAATTCGTTGTGCATGGGCACGCCTGTCGTTGCGTGGGATATTGATCCGCAATCCGAATATTTGCATGACGATATTAACTCCGTGCTTGTTCCGTGCGATATTGACGAAAATTGGTTTGGGGTGCCTACGGTGTTGCCTGATTGGAATGTGTTTGCTAGCAGATTATTAGGCCTATTGCAATCGCCTCCAATGTTAGCCAAACTGCAAGACAACAGTTCTTTTAATTTAGCAAGTCGCAAACAAGATTTTAATCTTGGTTGGCGGTCTTTATGGCGTCACTAATAGCGAGCTAAATTTGTTTTCACTTTAGGAGGTGCAGAATGAGGTTTTTTGTTTTTTGTGTTTTGCTTGCTGTGTTGTTTGTTGCGTGTGTTGCTACTAAAAGTAACGCAGCGTCCACAGCGAAAACAAAATACACTACGCTGCTGTTGACGTCAGATTCTGACGCAGATAACAATAGCGATGAAACTACTGAAGATATGGAAGCGTGTGGTTTTTTTAAGCGAGTAGCAAGGCCGTTTAAAAATTGTCGGCCTTTTAGAAATATTCGACCGTTTCGTGGTCGTTGTAGTTCTTGCAGCTAGTTGTGAAAAGGATTTCTGCGACATTTGTGAGTAAACGAATGATGCCCATGGACGGGCATATTCGTTTTACTTTATTGCGAGGCAGTCATGGATAAGATACCGAACTCTGTAGATCATCGCCGCAATTTTGCCGAGCGAAAAAAAGCGGGGCTTGTAGCTAAAAACCCTCCGCGCGCATTAGCACCGTCTGCCGTTCCGCCGCAAGCCAAGGCAGTCAAAGCTGAAAAACAAGAATTAAGTTTGGCAGAACAATTAAGTATTCCGGCAAAAAAACAAGAAAAAGAACCGCCAATAGAGGCAGCTGTTGAGATTGTGGTAGACCCAGACGCCCCAAATCGGCGAAAATTAAATATACCTGAATCTACAACGCCGGAAGATGGCGGGACTTTACCGCATCCAGGCGACAATCAAAAACCTAAAAAAATTGCGCGCAATATAACTACAGACCCATTTGCGATTTAATTAACTCTATTAGGAGTTTCAAATGTCTGCTGAGTTGCAAAATGATGACTTAGATGTAACTGATGATTTTATTGATATTGGCGATATGCCAATGTTGCCTGATGAGCCAGAGGAAACGGGTATTGAGGACTCGTTTGATTACGATACCGCTTTCAAGTTTGCGTTTGTTGGCGTAGGGCAAGGCGGCGGTCGCATCGCAGAAGGTTTTTACAACATCGGTTATCGCAGTGTGTGCGTAGTAAACACAGCTGTCGCCGACTTAGACATGGTAAAGATTCCGGATAAGAACAAACTAGATCTCGGCGGTGGTGGTGCGGGCAAAGACCCTGCGATCGCAGCGGCTGCAGCAGCAGATAAAGACGAAGTAATTTACGATTTGTTCAAAACATGTTTAGGTGACAACATTGATTATGCTATTGTGTGTCTTGGCGCCGGTGGTGGGACGGGTGCTGGTGCGTGGGCTAAAGTATATGATGTATTAAAGCGTTACTTAGCTGAAACAAAACGACCTGTACGTGTTGGAGTTATTGTTGCATTGCCGAAGGATGGTGAGGGTAACGCGCCTGCGAAGAACACGTTAGATACGTTTGAAAAACTTGTTAAAATAAAGCCAAGCCCGCTTATTGTCGTAGACAATGAGAGGATCTCCCAGATCTTTCGCAAGCTGCCGCCAGCTAAGTTCTGGAAGACCTGCAACGGACAGATTACGAGCTTGTTTCATCTGTTTAACAGGATTGCAGCACAGAACTCACCGCATACAAGCTTTGATAGGCAAGACCTGTCTAAATTGCTTGACAGTGGTATCGTCACGTTCGGTGCGACGCCTATTACTAAATTCGATACAGCGCCAGATGTTAGTCGGGCTATACGTCAGCAATTGAAAGGCAACATTCTTGCGTCTACTGATTTAAGTACAGGCAAGATGGCTGGCTGTGTCTTTATTTGTGGTAAAGCGGCTTACGAAGGAATGGATTCAGATATTTTGGAACATGGTTTTGAATCTTTGAATAGGATATTAGCAGATGGCTCAACTGTTTTTCGCGGGGTGTATCCTGGTAATAACGCTGATCTGCGTGCTTATACAATGGTAGGCGATCTCGACCCTCCTACAGCGAGGCTTGCAGAGTTAGCGAAGATAGCAGGTGTGGACTGAAGTATGTCGCGAAAACACCGCAACCGCCGGGCTCCGCAACAAGCAGGCGTTCCCCCACTAACGCCTATTGTTTACGCTCCACCGCGTATAGGTCGAAACGATCCGTGTCCGTGCGGTTGCGGTAGAAAATTTAAACAATGTAAGGGACGGCCACAACCGTCAACTAATCAGAAGCACATGAATCCGGTATACACAGAAGATCAGCGCAAGAATTTTGAAAAGTTTGTATACATCTGGGGTTTTGACCCAAATCCAGCGCAACTGATGATATTTGCTGCAGGTGATCCTGAAGAAATACAAGAAAACGTTTTGCAATCGATGGATATTGTTAGCGAACAGACAGGCGCAGATTTTAAACAATTTGCGTATGCGATAAAGCAGTGTGGCCGTCTTTTAACGCCAAAGAACGAATCTTTGTGGCCGCAAGAAGAAATAGAACAATGGGAATTGGCGTGTAAAGATTTTGATGACCAGCAGGCAGAATTAGATGCAGAGGATTAGATGGTTGTTGTTGTTTCGCTTACGACTTCCCCTACACGGCTATTAAAATGTTGGCCGTGTTTGCGATCTTTGATGCGGCAAACTATAAAACCAGATTTAATTGTATTAAATTTGCCAGACAAGTTTGGCCGAACGAATGAAGAATACATAATCCCTTCGCAACTGAAGCGCAGCGTTTTTGTAAATCGTTGCGGACGTGATTGGGGACCGGCGACTAAAATAGTGCCGACAGTTTTGCTTCTTCGCGAAAAAAATTATTCGCCTGACACATGTGTAGTCTATTTAGACGACGATGTAATTTATCCTTCGCACATGTTGTCTTATTTTCTTAAATTGCCTTCAAAAGACATATGGACTTTGCACGGCTTGTGCGCGCCAACATATGCGGAAATGCTGAATATTGCAGAATCTACAACAGATGTTAAAGAATTAAATAAACAATTTTTACATCTTTTTTTAGCCGGTATATGGTCAATAACGCGGTATAGTAGTCGTACTGTGCGAACAGGTGTGCCGTGTGATATTGTAGAAGCGTACGCAGGCATTTGTACGCGTCTTTCTATGTATAAAGATGACTTTATTCCGTACATGGAAAAAGCAATGCAGTCTGATTTAAGCAAATTTGCAGATGATGTTACGTTATCTAATTATTTTGCCAAGCATTACATCGATCGTCGTATTGTTTATTCAGACGATTTAAAATGGACAGATTTAAAAGCAATGCCTTGGGGCTTGAATGATCCAGACGCATTACAAAATGGCGGTGCTTTAAATGAGACTAATTTAGAGCGGTATATTAAATTAGTTCGGAAACTAGAGTTACATGACGAATACTATTTACGTTTAAGGAGTAACTATACATGTCTACAGGATTAGAGATTCCAGAGTTTTTGGTTCATTTATTGAACATGTACCAAGAGCAACATTTAGGTTCTGTAAATGACGAACCGGGTCCTTCGCATTTAGAATCTTTACACGCCAAGTTACCTACAGCGGAGGAAAAAGAGGCAGCTTCTTTAGCTATTCAAGATTTTTTAGATTGCAGTCGTGCTTATTTGCAGGATCACCCTCCTCAGCAGCACTTCATGTTATCGACAGGTTTTGGCATTGAGCTTAGTGGCGGCGTTCGCGTAGCAATTGCTGCTGGCGACGATTTACCTGCTGGTTCTTTAGAAGAAGCGACTGACGTAGCGGTTACGATGCCTCGCAGCATTCGTGGCCAGCATGGTATTGAGCCATCTAAGGAGATTGCTGTAACAGGCATCGATCCTGCAATGACGGTAAATCGTCCTACATAATTCCTCATGTCTGGTGATAATTCTTTTACTGCTGTAGTTGATCCTAAGATGCGTGAAATGGCATCGCAGGCTTACTCGTTATTAGAGATGGATGCGATTGATAAATTGCGTACTTTTCGACGTAACAAGCATGGTAATTTGTTTTACGAGCATAACAGAAATCAAGAAACGCCTGCGCATTTGATACAGTTGCCTTATTTGTATTCGCAACTTACTGCGATTAACCCGCGTCGCATATTAGAGGTCGGCACTAATTGCGGTTTTTTCTGTTATTTTGCCAAACGTGTTGTTCCGGAGGTCAAAATAATTACTTTTGACTTAGGTTTTGACGCTTATGCGGCTCAAGCAGTTGATTTTTTGCACGAGCATTTTCAGTCGGAATACATTACGTACATTGAAGGCGATAGTTGTGAGACAATTCCAGTTTTCAATAACTCAATTAAAGACAAAGATTTTCCAATTGATTTTGCTTGGGTAGATGGCAGTCACGAATATTTAGCTGTTTTCTCTGATTTAACAAATTGCGGTGAGCTTAATATTCCGCACATTTATGTAGACGATTTTCATGCGACACAAGATGTGCAAATAGCGGTTAAATTTTTCATAAATTCTTTTTCTTATGATTTAATTGGCATAACACGCGATATTCGCGGCATAGCTTATTTAAAGAAGGAAGGTTCTGATGGATAAAAAAAATGGGTGGCCGGTTCCAGATGCCATGGCTATGCCGTCGAATTTGGAAGAAGAAGAGTATGCCAAGATGGACGCAGGACTCGGGCTTACTCAAGAAGAAGCACCTGTTGTCGAGCAACAAACGACC
>Ga0115002_10006526_pt1 | contig 13410 bp, 12 predicted proteins | sample ArcticOcean_MG_C_8_FD_89576 | JGI IMG/M metagenome (GOLD analysis project Ga0115002, IMG submission 89576) | Marine microbial communities from western Arctic Ocean - ArcticOcean_MG_CB11_86 | ecosystem: Environmental > Aquatic > Marine > Oceanic | place: Arctic Ocean: Canada Basin | collected...
CAGCCCTCCCGGCACTTGAGGGACGGCCTTTTTTGCTTACTTTTTTTGGCTACTGAAAAAAAGTAAGTCGCCGAAGGCAAGGTTCAAAAACCTATCGATTTTCCCCATCCAAAAACCAAACCAACATAGACGTATTCCGAAACCGCCAAGAAAACTTACGCGGCGGCCTATTGGCATCATCCCCCATCACCAAAGGCCACAGTCTTTGGTATTTTTCCAACAGCTCCAAATCTTTTCCACCCGACAAAAAATATCCCATGGCCAACATATAACACGCTTCCACATGATGTGGTGGGTTTTCCGGGTTCACACACTTACCCACCCCTGGAGACGCTGCCATATAATACACCCCTTTACCATCAGGAGTAATACCATATGTCGATATAAACTTCGCATACAGCGCCAATGATATAGGTGCGCGATCATCGCCTGCCAGCATCCAATACTTCCAAATACTATCCATCAACAAAGCACTCATCCACGGGCTTGTTGTCCATCCAACACCATCCCCATGACTTTCAGCCGTATGTCGCCACGCACCATCCGGATCTTTGCCATCCAACGGCTGTGTCTGCAATGCATATACACCGTCAAAATAGGCTTTGGCCAAATCAAGCAAACGCACATGACCTGTTAATTCATAAACGTGCAAATAGGCTGCCATCCCAAATGCGACATGCCGCTCAGTCCAAAACCCTTCACCACCATACCGAAAAGACTGCCATTGATCCCAAGCTGATAAAGTCAACAATGCAGCCTCTTTAAATCGTGTATCGCCTGTCAACAAATACAACAGTGCTACCCCTTCGGCATACACATATTTATAATCCTTCGGTTTCAAATCAAAAAAACCATCTGCGCCCAAATGAGACATATACACGGCACCCGCTTTTAATGCCGCCAACAAATGTTCACGCTGTCCGTGACGCACATAAATCTTCGCATATGTTGCGGGTCGATCATATAAGTGGGGCGCATACGTCTCCGAGTTTATATTTATCAAAGAGCCATCAAATTGACCCAACACATGGTCATCATACCAAGTGGCCACTTCGTTTTTAGATGCAGCCACTTGTTGCCAAGCAACCCAACTGTTGCAAAGCCAATCAGGCGACAACAATGCCAATACTTTTGGGCAATAATACGACGCATCTTCGTCGTCTCTCACAAACTGAGTTTCTGATGTCGGCACTTCCACTTTCCGAGGCAATACACGCGTCTCATCCCAAACCAATGTCCAAGTCTGTGCCATCGTATCGGCAAACGTCATTTCAAACTGCACCAATACAGAGCGCAGCCCAGAATGATCTCTTCCCTGCCAATGTGCCAACGGCTTTGTAAAAATAGGCACTTCTTTCCCGGTGTCATTCAAAGCACGAATAACCATATGCTCAAACAACACATCTGGTGGAAATGGCAAAGCAAACGACACCACATGTGTCCCCATGCCCGCTTCAGGAATCAACGTTACAAATACCCGCTGAGAATCCAACCGAACAGGTTTTGGACGTTCCTTAACAGACAAGTGAACATCCAATGTTTCCACATCAAATGCATGAGCCTTCATAGATAACCCTATTAAAATCGCAAACAAAATCCAACGCATATTACACCTTACGTACCCGCACTTGAATCCACAAAACAATAGGCAAAAACACCAACCACCCCATCACCAATCCCCCACCCAATCCCCAAACACGTTGTCCTAAAAACGTCACAACAATCAACACCGTTAACGAACACATCAACACAGGCACGGTGCGTGCCAAAATCAACAAATCATTCCGTACTTCATAAGCCCCAACCGTTCCAAGCAATGGAAATAACGATGCAAATCCACCCAAGTGATTCTTAATCGTCACCAACAAACCCACAACAACAAAAACAGTCGGCAACTTCTGCCAAAGCGGAAGCGGTGTTCGATAAGGCGGTTTGCTCGGTTTGGGCAATACACGCAATAAAATGAGCCCCAAAGCAAACATCCCTACAGTCGCCATCCAAAACGCAGTATCCGTTTTCGGAACAATACCAACCAACAAACCACCCAGCATAATATAGACCAACACAGACAGAAAAATCGAAACCACAATGGGCAACTTCACCTTCTCAAACAACAACCACACACAACTCACATACACAAGCATGGTCCCCATCGACAACACATTCGATGCATCCACTGGATTTCCCAAAGACAACACAATCGTCGTAAACGGCAACGGCAAAGACAGTGCCAAACCCTTCCACCGTGGGGATGACAGATACGCCACCGCCATTGCTTGCATGGCCACCACCAACACCAGTATCACATCCCAAAACCCAAATGAAACATCAATCAAATTATGATATACCCTTGTAATACAACGAAATTGTGAGTATCTTTTTAAAAATTAAAAAATAAAGGAGACCATCGCATGAAATCGTTAGAGCGAATCACATTAGACCCTGCTGTAATGGGCGGAAAACCCTGTATCAGAGGCCTGCGGGTTACTGTTGGCGCTATTGTTGGATTGGTCGCTTCAGGATACACAACAGAAAAAATTCTTGAACTTTATCCATACCTTGAAAAAGAAGATATTTCAGAAGCTTTGTCATACGCAGCCTGGCGTTCTGAAGAATTTGAGGTAACTCTCGTTCGCTCATGAAACTTTTAATTGACATGAATTTTTCGCCCGAATGGTGCAAGGCACTTGAGCATTACCAGTGGGAATCGAAACACTGGTCGCACATCGGTGATCCTGCAGCGCCCGATACAGACATTATGCAGTGGGCAAAAACAAATAACTATATCGTTTTAACACACGACCTGGATTTTGGTACGCTACTGGCAACTACAAATGCTGAAGGCCCAAGTGTGATTCAAGTAAGAACTCAAGATATCACTCCTGACCATCTCGCTCCTTTAATAAATGATGCATTGCATCAGCATCAGTCACTTATTGAGGCTGGCGCTTTGATTACAATAGACGAAGGACGCGCACGAGCACGCGTCCTTCCTTTTCAAACATAGACCCATCTTTAAGTTATCTTATTTCAACCCCTGCCGTGGATTAAGCGACTTTCCAGTCATATTCCCCTTATCCGCTGCATCCGCATTCTTACGCGCCTGAATCGCATTCTTACGCATCTCAGCCACCGATTTGGTCTTCACCCGCGCAGCACCCTGTGTCTTCTTTGTGCCCAATCGTTTTTCCGATGCCAATCGCGCTTTTGCTTTTGGAATCGCACCCTTGTATTGCGGCAACCACTTCGCTTGCGCCACCAACAACTCATCCACCATCTGCCACACCTCAGGTGGATTGCACACCGCACCTACCAATGGGTCAAGCATCATCGCTTGTTTGAGCAAATCCACATCCCCATGCACCGCAGCTTCCACAGCCATCCGTTGTACACTGATCGATGTATTGCACACCGCCGCACACCCCAAAGGCAAACCACCCACCTTTGGAATATTGATCCCATTTTTATCAATATACCCTGGCACTTCTACGATGGCATCATCCGGCAAATTCGTAATTGCACCCTTGTTCTGCACATTAAAATGCCCACGATAAACACGCCCAGTCTCTCTGGCTTCAATAATCCAACTGCCATGTTCTTCAGACCGCGTTTCATATTTAAACTCAGGCGGATCAGCCTTGAGCCAATTTGGAAAATCCGTCTCAAACCAATTGCGCCCCTCCGTACAAACCCGCAAGTACCCACCCGTCTCCCCATGAATCCACGACGTACCCAAACTAATCCACTGTTTGATCTCACTCGTACGCTTGCGATACCACGGCACATATTCCGACAAATGCCCATTCGATTCCGTGCTGTAATATCCAAACCGGCGCAGCATATCAATGCGCACTTTTTCTGTCTTGCGAAACGTCGGATGCTGTTCAAATCCTTCAAGCAACCGCCCCGTCCAATCCTTACCCCGATACTGCACCTTCACATACCACGTCTGATGATTGATACCCGCACAAACGATATCCACATCCTTCTTACTCACAGACTTAAAACCGCGGTCACCCGGTTTCTTACCCTTGTTCACCAACAGCTCAATCACCTGCACGATTTGATGGTGCCCCCCCTGCACACCGTGGCACAACCCCACCATGTCCACACCCCCATACGTCAGCCCTGCCCACGTATTCATCGCCATCGGATTGGAATAATTCAAAAACAACGCATCCGATTTGGCCACTTCCCGAATGTCTTTGCAAAATGCCAAAACCTGCGGAATATTGCGCTGGCCATACATAATCCCACCCGCACAAATCGTATCCCCCACACACTGATCCACACCATATTTCAGCGGAATATCAATATCCGACTGAAACGCCTCCAACCCACCAATGCGCGTCAAATTCAACACATAATCGGCCCCGTCCAATGCCTTGCGACGATTCACCGACGTTGAAATGGTTGCAGGTACTTTATTCGCCTCAATATCCCGCTCAGCCAACTGCGTAATCATCTCCAAATTTTGCTTATTGATATCGTGAAATGCAAAATGCGTATCCTGCAACTCCGACACCGACAAAATATCTTTCATCAACCTTCGCGTAAACCCAATACTTCCCGCACCAATCACCGCTACCTTAATCGCCATATATCACCTTCTCCAAAACGTAAATAACAATAAAATATACCAATCAGAAAAACGCGTCAGGCACAGCGCACCATTCCCATTTGCACAGCGTCTATAACGCCACCTACTCTCGTAGGCTATATTCCTATATGCATCCACAAACGGTATTTGCGCTGTGCAGCCTCCCCGGCACTTGAGGGGCGGCATTTTTTGCTTACTTTTTTTTGCTGTTGAAAAAAAGTAAGTCGCCGAAGGCAAGGTTTTAAAAATAAACCCTACCCACTCATATCTTCCGTCAAATCAGGCAAACTATCAAAATCCCCAATATCCACCAAATACATATTCGAATACGACGTCAAATCCGACGTGTACAAAATCGACTTCCCGTCCGGTGTAAATCGCGGATGGCAGTGCGCATGTTGATCATTAAACGTACTGCGATGATACGACAAAAGCTTCGGCCCCACATACTGCTCACCATCCCACTTAAACAACTGAATAAACGGCTTGGCATTGGTCCCCCCCCACTTATTCCCATCTCCCACCATCATTGTCTCATCCAAACTGTGAAAATGCGTCGAATGAAATGGGAAATTCACCTCTCGAAAATTGCTGTTGTCATATTTCAACAACCCAAAAACATGGTTCCCCTTGCCATCGCGTGGTCGACCGTGATACCCAATATGTTCACCATCAGCAAACCAATATTCATGTCCCACCGCAATATTCTGTCCTTCCTGATCGCGAATCTTCCACGCCTCACCCGTTTGAATATTCAACCCCCACATCCGCTGATCCACCCGCGCCCAAGGCCCTTCGTGACAAAACGTCAAAATATCGGCCTGTGTCGGCGATGTATTAATATGCCCCAAATATCGTCTGTCTTCATGTACCACATCCAACTTACCCGTGGCCACTTCAATGCGTGCAATTTGTGACAACGGCCGTTTCTCAAAAAACTCAACAAACCGCGAATACGCAAAAGAGACGCTATTGCCTTCTTCGGGAATAACTTCCATCAAATTGGTGCACAGATACTTGCCATCTGCCGTTGGGTTTGCGCGGCCACGCATTTCCATATCGCCTTCATATTCCATAACCACGCGTTCTTCCAACGAATCCAATTTCAACTCAATAATCTTTCGACCCTGCCCAAAATACACCACTTGATTGGCCACACTCAAACACCCACCGGGGCGACCATGCGTATTCAAATCGGTCATCTGCGTAATCTTGCCATCATCCAAATCATACCGAAACAAATTGCCCGAATTTTCACGTTGAGATGTAAACACAAACGACCGACCCTCATTAAACCAGCACGGATCAGTAAAATAAAAATGATTCGAATGCCCCAAATAATCCGTCAAACGATGGATTTCCCGACCACTATAACTATCGGTATACGAAAACTTGGGATCATCATACACGCGACCCTTACCCATAACAACCTCCAAAGCGACTAAAATGATTGCATTTTCAATAAGAACGAGACGGAAGTTAAATAGGAACAATAGAAAAGTAAAAAAGAAAACACAGAGGCCGTCATTTGTTCTTTGCGCCTCTCATTTTCCTTTTGTATCATCCTATCCCTTAACCCGTTTCACAGATCGTATGGCCTGGACCCTAGATCCATTGCCACCAAGATAAACCGGCTTTTAACCCAGAAGGAATTTCCCATGCGACTCGGAGCCCCACTCTTTAAACCCTCAGATGATCCAGACAGTTGGATTTCTGCACTTGCATATCACGGTTATACCGCAGCCTTTTGCCCACTCAAAGACCTGAACGACCCCAATCTCGCTCAAGCCTATGCAGATGCCGCGACCCAAAATAACATCGTCATCGCCGAAGTAGGTGCTTTTGGCAACAACCCAATCAGTCCAGATGATAGCATTCGCAAACAAGGCATTGAAAATTGCCAAAACAAACTCGCCCTTGCCGATGCCATTGGCGCACGCTGTTGTGTCAACACATCGGGTTCACGTGCCGAAGGGTGGGCAAGCCCTCATGCAGACAACTACGCACCCGAAACATTCGACCTGATCGTCGAATCTGTCCGTACCATCATAGACGCCGTCAATCCCACCCGATCTTTCTACACCCTCGAAATGATGCCCTACATGTTACCCGACTCACCCGAAAGCAATCTGGATCTCATCAAAGCCGTAGACCGCAAACAATTTGCCGTTCACTTCGACCCCGTCAACATCGTCAACAGTCCCCATCGATATTACAACAACGGCGCACTCATTCGCGACTGTTTCAAGATTCTCGGTCCTTATATCAAAAGCTGCCATGCAAAAGACATTCTCCTTCACGACAAACTCACCACCCATCTCGACGAAGTGCGGCCTGGTCTTGGCAACTTAGATTACACCACATTCCTACACGAAATCGATAAACTCGATTCTGACATGCCGCTTATGATCGAACACCTCAAAGGCGAAGAAGAATATGCAAAAGCCGCCGAACACATTCGATTACTGTGGAAAGCGCTTTGGAATCGATAAAACTTAACTATCTTGTTGCAGCTGCTTAAACGGAGGCAAAAGTTATCTAAAAACAGTCCAATCCATTCCACCTAAAACCAATCTGAAATTTTTACTGTATCCCATACCTTCAAAACTTCAATAAAAGGAGCACACAATGGCAAATGAAAAAATTCGCGTGGCCGTAGGCGGGCAAGGCCGCAGCGGTTACGACATCCACTGCAAGAGTCTAAAGCACGACACCGACAGGTTCAATATCGTCGCAGCAGCCGATCAATTACCCGAACGTCGCGAAGACGCCGAGGTAGAACTCGGCGCAAAGGTCTACGATGACTGGCGCCCAATGCTTGAAGAGGGCGGCTTTGACCTCTTCATAAACGCACTCCCCAGCCCACTGCACGTCGATGCCAGTATCGATGCGCTCAACAGGGGCTTCCACGTTGTGAGCGAAAAACCCATGGCCCGCACCGTCGCCGATTTCGACCGCATCGTCGAAGCAGCCGAAAAGAACGACCGCCTGCTTTTCCCTTTCCAGAACAAGCGCCTTCAGCCTTACTTCGACAAAATTCAGGAAATCATTGCATCGGGTGTTCTCGGCAAAATCGTCCACATCAGATCCAGCTCAAGCAGTTTCAAACGACGCTGGGACTGGCAAACGCGCCAAGATCTTTCAGCCGGAAACCTGCTAAACACGGGCCCTCATCCAGTCGATCAGGCCCTCTGTCTCTTCGGTTGGGACAATACACCAGAAGTCTTCTGTCGTATGGCCTGCGAGAACCCTTTTGAAGGGGATGCCGAAAACCACGTCACCGTCACGCTCTACGATCCCGAACGCATCGCGCCCCAAATCGACATCGACATCAGCTCCCTCATCCTGTTCCCAAATCCTAATGACTATGCCGTTTCGGGAACATACGGGGGCCTCGTAGGTGGGCCCAAAAAACTCACATGGCGATACTTCGATCCCGAAACCGCGCCCAAACACGACATGTGGCTCTGGTCTGTTGACCGCGCCTACGTGAGCGAGAAACTCAACTGGATCGAAGAGACTTGGGCACTCGAAGACGAACCCGAATCGCTCAGAGTTGGCCCAGACCGATTCTACGACAACGTGTTCGACGTGCTCCAAAACGGTGCCGAGCGACTCATCAAACCAGAGCAGACGCGCAAACAGATCACTGTCATTGAAGAATGCCACAGACAAAACCCGCTGCCCACCAAACCGCAGAGCTTAGCACCACGCCTCTAACCATAATCACAAACCCAACTCAGGTACCTGCTATGAACGGCAATTCAGAAAATCCAAACGAATGCCAACCCGACGCCACTGACATCGCCTACGGTCCTCACGAGCGCAATATCATGGATCTCTACAAAGCACCTGGTCCAGGTCCCCATCCGCTCCTGCTCTATATCCACGGCGGCGGTTTCATGAATGGTGACAAGCAGCGCATCAACAAACAGCTCTTCACCTTCTGTCTCCAACGCGGCATCTCGGTCATTTCCATCAGCTACCGTCTCTCACAACACGCCATCTATCCAGCCCCCTTCCACGATGGCCGTCGCGCACTTCAGTACATCCGTCACCACGCAACACAGTTCAACATCGACCCGACCCGTATCGCCGCTGCCGGGAGCTCTGCTGGGGCCGGCATATCGTCCTGGCTTGCTTTCCGACCAGACATGGCCGATCCCAATAATGACGATCCCGTTCTCCGGGAATCCACGCGTTTGCGATGCATCGTCACCACAGAAGGCCAGACAACCTACGACCCAAGGTTCATTTCTCGCGTCGTAGGAGGAAACGCACACACCCATCGTGCACTTGCCCAACTTTTTGGCGTCTCAACAGATATCTGGCCCGAGCTCGATGATGAGGCTATTGCACGCGTTGAAGACGGTGCAGCCATCAACTTCCTGACCAAAGACGACCCGCCAGTGTTCGGAATTTACAAGCGAGAAAATCGCCCACCAACCGACGAAGACGACCCCAACTACGGCATTCATCATCCCCGTTTCGGCTTTGACCTGAAAACCAAAATGGACGCCCTGGGTATCGAATGCACCATCCACAACGACCCTCAAATGGAAGACGATCCTGAAGCTCGAAAAACCGCACACACCCTTGCTTCCGACTTCCTTGCAAAAGAATTGAAGAAATAATTATACGCAATGTACTTTTATCTCTTTTCGTGATTTACGAGTAAGACTTTTTCTATATGGAGACACAATGACGCAACACAATTTACTGGACCGCCCAGATGCACCCGCTAAACGGGTAGGTGGTGCCATACTCAAAACTGGTTTGAACGCCTATTCTTTCAATAAAGCACTCAACGACGGCCTCACGCTGTTTGATCTGCTCGACTACTGCGCCGAACAAGGTTGCGACGCCATTGATCCAACGGGCTACTTTTTCCCCGGTTATCCAAATGTACCCGATGACACCTATATCAACGATTTCAAGCGTCGCGCTTTCCTCCTTGGCGTAGCGATCAGTGGCACGGGCATCCGAAACGATTTCGCCTCTCCAGACAAAGACAAACGCGCCGCAGACATTCAACACATTAAAGAATGGATTGAAGTCGCTGCCAAACTCGGCGCTCCGGTCCTACGTGTCTTTGCCGGCAAAGAACCCGAAGGACACACCTGGGACGAAGTCGCCGAATGGATGGTAGCAGACCTAAAAGAATGTGTCGCACACGCCCAAAAATTTGGTGTACTCATTGGCATTCAGAATCACGGAGACTTCCTCAAGACATCTGAGCAAGTCATCAAGATCATTCAAATGGTCGATTCCGAGTGGTTTGGCACCATCGTGGACACAGGTTATTTTTTGACTGAAGATCCATACGCAGACATCGCAGCCGTGACACCCTATGCCGTCAACTGGCAGGTCAAAGAGAAAGTGGACGGACAACAATTCAAGGTCCCAGTAGACCTCAAAAAAGTCGTGCAAATTGCCAATGAAGCCGGCTATCGGGGTTATCTCCCCATCGAGACGCTCGGTAGAAAAGGGGAAACTGACTACGATCCCAAAACGCGTGCCGCTCAACTTTTAAATGAACTCAGAGCAGCGATCCAAGAAGCAGAGTAGGCACCTTTGTCTGTAAAAAGGCTCAAAACAATGAGGACTCATCTATGCAGTACCGAAAATTTGGAAATACCGATCTCGAAGTCTCTGAAATATGCTTTGGTCCCATGCGCTTCTCAGCCAAAGAACCCAGCGATGATGATGCCTCCCAACAGGGACAAAGTGCCTTGGAACACGCTATTGATCGGGGCGTCAACTTCATCCACTCCAGCTATGAATACAAAACCCGCTGGTCAATGAGCCGCGTTTTGAAAAATCACCCCAAACGGCACGATCTGCACCACATCATCAAAGTGCCCGACCCCGATTTTGACGACGATGGCAAGTTTGACGCAGACAAATTCCGGCTCCGCGTCGAAGAAGCACTGCGCGATTTGCACACAGACCGTATCGATGTGCTGCAACACCTGCAACGTGCACGTCCAAACGATGACCATTTGCGCATCCCTGATATCGATGCCACCAACGAAGCCATGCTCGAATGCTTCACCCAGCTCAAATCAGAAGGCAAAGTGGGCTATTTAACAACGTTCCCCTACACGCCGGGCTTTGCCACCGAAACACTGAAATCCGATATCTTCAGCGGAATGGTCGCCTATTACAACCCAATCGAAATGGAAATGGCCGAGTTCTTCCCACAGATGGAAACCAAAGGACAAGGGTTCTTCTGCATTCGACCCTTTATGGGCGGGCTGCTCACCGACCGTCGCGCCAACCGCAGCCAACTTCCGGCCGATGACCGTTTTCAGGATGCCAGCTGGGATAACGCTTATCAACGGCTTGAAATGCTACAAACCGCCTTGGGCGCTGAAGTATCATCATGGACGGACTTCGCCATTAAGTTCGGCCTGTGCCACCCCATTGTAACGAGTTTGATCGTGGGATTAAATTCAGTTGCGCAAGTAGACGGTGTATTGGATGCGGCAGATGGAAACTATCCTGACCGCTCGGTATTTGAAAAAGCACTGGAGATTTTTCGAGGCAGCACGCTCTAATACGGAACATAAAAAACCCAGCAGAAAAGATTCTGCCGGGTCAAAAATGACACCCTGTTATTCTATGTGTGTAACGACTGATGATATTGCGGTTGCAATACGTCCACTGTGTGCTTAATTCACTCCAAGTCCAAACGCAATAGTGCTTGAGACAGCAACGCAACAGGAATTCCACCCATTTCCGATGGTCTGCTATGTCGCGCAAGAATACGACCGTTGGTATATTTTCCAATTTGTTTAAGCGTTTTAGGACGCAACTGTTCCGTCCATTTGATCTCCACGGGCCAAAATCGATTCTCTTTTATATAGGCGATGTCTACCTCTCCCTCGCTTTTAACATAAAAAGTAGGATAATGACGTCCGTAGTGGTTCGCTGCACAGGCTTCTACAAGTTGACTCGTTCGTTCCGGATCTTCAAGAATGGGGCGTACTTGCTCGCTGAAAGGGTCCTGTGTACTGTTTAACCAGGCTCGCACAGCATGAAAAATGAAGGGATCAGAAAAAGCTATCTTACGTGCTTTTTTCGGCGCCCCCGCCAATTTATCTTCTCGCAATGCCTTCTGTATGAAAACAGCGTCCATCGAAACGAGCAAGGCAACATAGTCACTCACTGTCGTCGGGTGATCAATACTTAGATCCCGAGCTAAGGCATTCCAAGTTGTTTGGGTGCCATAACAACGAACGATGGCTTCGAGGACTTCCCGCAAATAGTGCTCTTGCTTGCCCCGTTTGAGAACATCACCGCGTATCCAATCGCTATACGTGGCAAAAGTTGCAGGAAGAATCCGGTCATGGCGTGCGATATCGTTAATGGCTGTGAGAAAACCGCCGTGGACCAGATAGGCCGTGAATGCTTCATTTAGAATTTGCTCAGTGTCATTCTGCTGCGACAAATCAGCATAAGCCAGTTGTTCAAGCGCTTCAATGCTCAATCCGCTCTTTAGACTGAGCGTTTCCGCAAAACTTAAAGGCTGGAGATGAAAATCCACGATAGCAGCCTGACCTCTACGACCAGGAAATCGCATACGTGCTTCTTGAATAACCACCCTATCGGAACCTGTAACAATCAGTACAACATCTTCCAGCAGACCTGCATCAGCCAGATATTTGATTCCCTTGTCCCAATCGGCAATATAGGTGACCTCATCAAGCAGAACATAACGTACGCCGTTGGAGGGCATCTCTTGATGTAATGTGGATATGAGGCGTACCAGCGTATGATGATCGTCTATGAGTTCGCCAGTGAGAAAGCGGATGCAGTTAGGAGCTGTGCCTGCCAAGAGGAGTTCCGCCATCCATTGTTTGAGTAAAGTCGTTTTACCAATTTGCCGTCCACCCCCAATAGTATAGATGCCAGGTTGGTTGTATGGCAGGCGGTCAACCAATGGAAAGCGATAGACCAAGGGTTGGTTCCGAAGACGTCTCAAGTGAGGATCGAAATCAGAAAAGATGCTTTCAAGATGGCTATTATGGATATCAAATATTTGTATATTCATATTAATTAGCACCTTATATGTATTTTAAGTTTAGTCAATAGTAATTATCTAAATTTAGTCAATCAATAGTTATATATCAAGAGAAAACAAAAAACCCGGCAGAATCTCTTCTACCGAGTATGTTCAATTTGCAATCACAAAACACTCTCTTTTTTGGAGATTTCAATGCCCTATACACAACCCCGGGCAGAACATCCACGCCCACAATTTCAACGCGACAACTGGATCAACCTCAATGGCACCTGGAACTTTGCTTTTGATTTTGGGTCATCGGGTGAACAAAGAGGTTGGTCGTCCGATCCATCTGGCTTTAACAAAACCATCACCGTGCCCTTCTGTCCAGAGTCTGAGTTATCAGGCATTCAACATACCGACTTCATACCCGCCGTCTGGTATCATCGCACCCTCGACATACCCAGCAACTGGAATGGCAAACGTATCCTCCTTCACTTCGGTGCTGTCGATTATCATTGCAAAGCCTGGGTCAACGGTCAATCTGTGGGCCAACATTATAGCGGTGGTGCATCCTTCACATTCGACATCACATCCGCTCTCCAAAATGGCGACAACAATCTCGTCGTCTGCGCCAATGACGACACCCGGTCGGGTGATCAACCCCAAGGCAAGCAATGCCCAGATCTCCATTCGCGTCGCTGCCACTACACCCGCACCACAGGCATTTGGCAAACCGTATGGCTCGAAGCCGTATCCACATCTCACATCGATCATGTGCGCGTTGTCCCCGACATCGACA
>Ga0115002_10006527_pt1 | contig 13408 bp, 12 predicted proteins | sample ArcticOcean_MG_C_8_FD_89576 | JGI IMG/M metagenome (GOLD analysis project Ga0115002, IMG submission 89576) | Marine microbial communities from western Arctic Ocean - ArcticOcean_MG_CB11_86 | ecosystem: Environmental > Aquatic > Marine > Oceanic | place: Arctic Ocean: Canada Basin | collected...
TAACGTGCAGTAGGTCGGCCCACTTCAAAGCCCAGTAATCCGCGAACTCGGGACGCTCCATTAATTCGGCAACCAATTGCTGCCGCCGCTTGGGATCCTTTTTTCCAAGGAATTGTCGAGATTCCTCGGCGGAAGGGAGCGTGCCGATTAAGTCCAGATACACTCGCCGTAGAAAAGTCGCGTCATCAGCTTGATTGCTCGGGCCGATGTTCAAGCGTTTTAAATTGCGGTTTACAAAACGATCGATGTAGTTGAATTCGTCAAAGCCGGAATCGTCGATTGATTCACCCGGTTGGGGGACAGTGATTTGAAGTACGTCGACATGGCCCATGAACGTCGCCATCACCGCGGCCGTTCCAGCAGTCGTTCCGGTGATTACAATTCCATCGGCATCGACGTTGCCGATTGCCGGGCGGTTGCTGTGAAACTGAACCAGGTTGGTAACGTCGCGACTTAATCCATCGGAATAAAACGCCGTTACTTGAGTGACTTGGTTCTGATCGAAAGCCATCAAGCGGTCTGCCGGAGTAATTTCGATTCGGTCGACAGTGGCTGTATCTGGAGTCGCTCGCAATGCGCCCGCAACGACCCACTCTCGCAACAAGTCAAATTCGGCCCGCTCGCTCTCAATACGGACACCGCCACCATGAGGCATTTGTCCGGAAACTTTTTGCAGCAGTAGACTTTGTTCGGCAGCGGCTGGAAAAATTCGCCGACCTCGTCCCTCCTGAGTGATCGCGTTGAAGTCGGCGTCCGGATCAAATCCAAACACGGATAGCTTGAATCCGTTCTGTCCTTCCGCTTTCCCATGGCAGCCCGATCCATTGCAGCCAAACCGGCTGAGAATCGGAATCACGTCCCGTTCGAAAGTAGTCGGCCGTGTGTTCTTACAATTTAAGACCGTTACATCTACGGTCGCCATGAGATTGTCGAGGCGAAGAGTAATTTGACAATTTCCATCGCCGACAGCTTGAACTACTCCCATTTGACTTACGATCGCAACGGCATCGTTGGATGTCTGAAATTGCACCGCGTGTGTTCGATCGATTGTCGCTTCGTCGGTGACGTGATCAACTAGCAGTTGCCAAACCGAATCGCGGAAGTTCAGTTGAACATTCTTTGCCAGTGGAATGAGTTGGCCCTCTGCCGCCACAATTTGAGTGGCAGGCAATCCTACGAATACGGCCGTAAGTAAAAGGCAGGGCACGAGTTGTCGCGGGGGGAGTAAACGCATCAGCGTAGTCTAATGTATTCGGCTTGCTCAACGCAAGAGAATTCGTGACGTATCAAACCAACCTACAAAAGCAGGTATAATCGAGCCCTTCCAATCCCTCAGCTAGCAGACGCTTCATAGGAGATTCAGCATGCCGAAGCAATTGATGAGTTTTGTAGTCTTCGTCTTTTTGGCCGCTTCGTTACAGATCGACGTTTTGGCCAAGGAACCAGGAGCAAAGGAATTGTTCAACGGGAAAGACCTGACGGGGTGGAAACTAGTCGGTGCCGGCGACAATTGGCTGGCCAAAGATGGTGTCCTTCAGTGCACGGGGAAACCTGGAGCGCACTGGATCCGAACTGAAAGGGAATACTCCAACTTCGAACTTCAGTTGGAATTCAAGATGAATAAAGACGGTAACAGTGGCGTCTTTGTCCGCGCACCCGAGAAGGGATCGCCATGGGTGGAAGGACTGGAGGTTCAACTGCTCGATGATTTTGGACCGAAATGGAAAAATCTGAATCCGGATCAATTCACCGCTTCGATCTACGCAGTTGCGGGGCCCTCGAAACGCGCGACCAAGCCCGCTGGACAATGGCAAACCATGCGTATCATTTGTAACAAAAGAGATATCAAGGTCTGGGTCAATGGCGAGCAAGTAATCGACGCCGACTTGGACAAGTATCTAGACCGTGCGAAGAAGGTCCCTGGCATCAACAGAACTGCGGGCTATATCGGCTTCCAAGATCATGGCGACGCCGTCTCGTTTCGCAAAATCCTGCTAAAGGAATTGAAGTAACGCGATCTTTATCGCCCCGAACATAGAACGCAAAGAACATAGAACAACTCAACACGTTTGAAAGGTGACCATGAAACGGCAACTCAGCGGATTAGCGGCATTCACATTCATAATTTTTGCGGGTCTCGGCTATGCCGAAACTTCTGCTGCTGAATCAAACAAAACGAATTTCGTTTTCTTTCTTGTCGACGACATGGGCTGGGCGGACGTCGGTTGCTTTGGCAGCAAATTTCACGAAACTCCCAACATCGATAAGTTGGCAGAATCGGGAATGCGATTCACGGCGGGCTACGCTGCATGCCCCGTTTGCTCGCCGACCCGAGCGAGCATTATTACCGGCAGACACCCGGTTCGAGTCAATATCACGGACTGGATTCCCGGATCTTCAACCAGTCGATATGCAGATGCCAAGTTTAAGCATATTAACGATCGAGACAATTTGGCGTTGAAAGAAGTTACCATCGCGGAAGTGTTGAAAGGCCACGGATATCAAACCTTCTTCGGTGGAAAATGGCATCTCGGCGACAAAGGACATTGGCCGACCGATCAAGGATTCGACTTCAATATCGGCGGTAACTCGAAGGGTTCGCCTCCCGGCGGTTACTACTCTCCGTGGACCAATCCAACACTGAAAGCGAAACACACTGGCGAATATGTAACAGAGCGATTGACCGAGGAATCGATTAAGTTTCTCAACGAGCGGGACGAGGATAAACCATTTTTGCTTTACCTCGCCTACTACAACATTCACACCCCAATTCAACCGTACAAGAAGCGGATGGACCACTTCGAAGGCAAGGGAAAGAAGACGTTCGAAGGTGCAACCCCTACTCAAGTGGAGCACAATGGTAACACTCGCATGCGACAAGACAACGCCGCTTTGGCATCCATGGTTTCGGCCGTAGATATCAGCGTTGGTGCGATTCTCGATCGACTCGAGGAGCTAAAGATAGATGACAACACCGTCGTGTGCTTCTTCTCAGACAACGGAGGGCTTTCCACGCTGCGGAAGATGGGACCCGGTTGCAATCTGCCCTTGCGAGCAGGAAAGGGATGGCTGTACGAAGGAGGAATCCGAGAGCCGACGATCATTCGCGCTCCTGGAGTTGCCAAGAAGGGTGGCGTTTGTGACACGCCTATTTGCAGCACCGATTTCTTCCCCACAATACTCGATTTGGCCGGCTTGCCGCTGATGCCCGAAACGCACGCTGACGGAGTCAGTGTTCGCTCGCTACTGCAAGAAGACGGCGACTTCGCCGATCGGGCTCTCTATTGGCACTACCCGCATTACCACGGCTCGACCTGGAAACCTGGCGCTGCAATTCGAGACGGCGATTGGAAATTGATCGAGTTCTATCATTACGACAAAGTCGAACTCTACAACGTCAAGAACGATATCGAGGAGAAGGTGGAGCTGAGTGGAAAGCATCCGGAGATGAAACAGAAGCTATTGGCAAAACTGCACGCCTGGCAAAAGCAGATGAAGGCACACATGCCAGTACCGAAGTAATTGTCTCGTGATCTTCGACTATTTTGCTTCCAGCAGTTTGATCTGGATGACAACACTACTGCCGTCGCGAAAGCCACCGATAAGTTTTGTCAGCGGCCGACATGTTTCGGATCTTGCTTGGCAATACCGAGTCCCGCCGACCTTCATACCCATGAGGGCCGCGTCGGGTCCACTTCCGTATTGCGTTTCATCCAGCTTGAATTCGAGTGGCTTGAGACTGGCCCCCGGCAACACTTCCTCGAAACTGTCGTTAGCGAAGAAAGTGAATTGCACCTTGACCGTTGAGCTTTCTCCAACTTCAGTCGACTCCCCCAGCACGTTATCGCTGAGGTAGTTTACGAAACTAGTGTTGGGTACACCTTTCTGAGTCCACTTGATAGGCGGTTTCGCATCGGCTTTGGGCGGGGCAATATGAAGGTTACCCCGTCTCGTAATGAATTTTTCGTCGAGTTCGAAAGACGTGACAATTCCCGAGGCGGTGTAGGCTCCATAGTCGATTGAGTTTTGATAGCGAATGAAAACTTCCCTGTCGCTGACGGGCACTTTAATCCGATAGTTGGACCAACCACCCTCTTCTTCTGCTCGATAGTCAATAATGCAGAACCCATCGACTCGACCAAGAACGGAAACGGAACTCGCTCCGAGTCCCCAGCCAACGCCGGCCGAACCGCGAACACAGCTACCGGGGGCGAAACTGATACTCTGCTCGGTCACTTTCCAGGGAGTGCCGACAGTGGGAAGGTCATCCGGTTGAGTCGTTGCAACTTGTGGTTGAATTGGATCACAGCCGAAGCTTGACACCAACATGCATAGCATTGTGGCGTTGAACAGAAGGTTGGTTTTCACAGGAGACTCCTTTCTGAATCGGATGCGCCATTAGACGGTTTGTTCCCCGAAATTGAAAGTTTTTACGAATTCCCATCTCTTAGTAGGAAAACGGAGCGATGTCAGCAGACTTAGGAGCTGGGCACCTTGCTCGTAAAGCGTTGAAAGTGCATTGAACGCTGCGAAGCAGGCGTCACCCTCCCTTTTTTGGGAGGGTCGGAGTCTCAGCTCCGGGGAGGGTTTAAGAGCTTCGCTAGACGTGACCGTGCAGATTGTCAAATCGTTATATTAACTAAAAGCACCGCCCTGCGGACGATAGTATTTATGATTCGAGTCAGGTCCGCATTTTGACTATTGACGCCGCAGCCGTTACAGCTAAGTACCGAGTACAAATGGCCAAACGAGACTTTCAGCTTTCTGCTTCTTTTTAGTTCGCAAAGACTTGCAGGTGAATGTCTAGCGAAGGTTATAAACCCTCTCCGGAGCTGAGACTCCGACTCTCCCAAAGGGAGAGTGACTCGCGTTGCGAGTTGTTTTGAGGAAGTGTTACTCATGCCCTCAAATAGCCGATTCGAGCACAACGACGGCAAAAGATTTGGCCAAAGGCCAACCAGCCTGAACTCTGGCGAGATCAGCTACTCTTTCGTATCCCTCAATCCTCGCAGGAACCATAGAACTATTTACAATCGCTTCCTATTGGCGTAACTTGCGAGCATTCAAATTGGGAGAATGCAGTATGCAGAGACGACAATTGAGATCGAGTTGGCTACTGGCGCATTTACTGGCCGTTGTAGTTGCTTTTACAGGCTGCGGGGAGCCGAGCGGAAATTCGGTCGTCAATGCGCCTACGGCGCCTCCAACAGTTAGCCAATCTAACTCCCCACAAACATCGGTAGACAGCCCAACTCTCGAGGACGGTGAAATTGCTCCGCCTGCAAACGGGAAGCGGCTCGAAGTTCCCGTTGCAGCACCGTTTGCTCGTGTCAAAGTTGCACGTGTCAAAGTTGCTCCGGCCAATTGGCCCGTATGGCGGGGACCCAACGCCGACGGGATCGCACGTGAAACCGATTGGCATAAGAACTGGAACGAAAAACCGCTTCCGGAACTTTGGTCTACTCAACTCGGGATCGGCTTCAGTTCAATGGCTGTCGTCGGCGACAAAGTTTATACGATGGGTCATGTCGATGGCGAGGATTTCGTTTACTGCCTTAATGCGGACACCGGAAAGACCGTTTGGCAACATAAATATCCCTGCCTCCTCGTCGATAATCTCCACGAGGGTGGTCCCGGTGCGACACCGACCGTCGACGGCGATCGCGTCTACACGCTAGGACGAGAAGGCCAGTTCTTTTGCTTCGACCGCGGCGATGGTGAAATCAAATGGGAGAAAAACCTCGCCGAAGACCTTGAGATCCGCATGCCCGAGTGGGGCTTTACGAGCTCGGCACTTGTCGTGAACGACGAGATCATTCTCGAGGCCGGGCGGGTTGTCAGCTATAAAAAGCTCACTGGCGAGAAAGTCTGGGAAACAGAAAAATATCGGCCCGGTTATGGAGCACCCGCTCTGTTTGAGCACCAAGGCGAACAACTCTTGGCCGTCTTGAACTGTGATGGATTGCTGGTGGTCAAAAAGAAAAACGGCGAGGAAGTTGATTTCCAGAAATGGGATTCACCGTTTGGCACGAACTCCACGACACCAATTCCCGTCGGCGATAAAATCTACGTCTCAAGTGGCTACAACGTAGGGTGTGGACTCTTTCAATTGAAAGAGGGAAAACTCGACCTGCTTTACAACAATCGCGACATGCGAAATCACTTCAATAATAGCGTGCTGCTCGACGGCTACTTGTACGGCTTCGACGGCAACTCGAATCTCGGTCGAGTCGTCCGAGTTACGTGCATGAATTTTGAATCGGGCGAAGTTGCTTGGCAAAAAGCCGGCTATGGTTGTGGCTCGGTATTGATTGCCGACGGCGAACTTATTCTGCTCAGCGACGACGGTCGACTCGTCTTGGCCAAGGCGACGAAAGATGGTCTTAGCGAATCGGCCTCGCAACAAATTCTCGAGGGCAGATGTTGGACTGTGCCCGTCTTAGCTGCCAAGAGATTCTACTGCCGCAATGCAGCCGGACACCTCGTCTGTCTCGATGCAAATATTCCCAACGACGGACAAACTGAAGGCGACAACGATCAGTCAGATCAAGGCACCGAAGGAGTCACGAACGAATGAGCGACGACGACAACAACAAATACAACTCGCTAAACTCAAAAGAAGCCGAAGTCATCCTCAACAAAGGGACGGAACGCCCCAACACGGGTGAATACACCGACTTCAAAGGAGAAGGAACTTACATTTGCCGGCAATGTAACTCCGCGCTCTATCAATCCAACGATAAGTTCCACAGCGGATGCGGCTGGCCAAGTTTCGACGACGAAATCGAAGGTCGAGTTCGCCACGTGCCCGATGCCGATGGTCGCCGCATTGAAATTGTTTGCGAAAACTGCGACGGTCACTTGGGTCACGTCTTTAACGGTGAACAGTTCACCGCTAAGAACACCCGACATTGCGTCAATTCCATTTCAATCGTCTTCGTGCCCAAAGGCGAAGACTTGCCTGCTGAGTTAGGCGAGTAACGTTACGACGCGACCTACCGACTATATCGGTTGGGTCTTTCGGTTACGGCGACTTCCATGGAGATAAGGTCGCCACCGCGAGCGACGACGATAGTCGCCGTCGAGCCGATATTGGTGCGGGAAACGGCGAGGCTGAGACTGGCAGCCGTATTGATATCCGTTTCGTTCCATTTCAGCACGACATCGCCAGCTCGGACCCCCGCTCGATAGGCGGGAGAAATGTTATTATCGTCCGCAACAATCGCTTTGATAAAAGCGCCCGCAGGTTTGTCGAGGTTATTGGCTGCCGCGACACTCTCATCGACATCGTCGAGCAACACTCCAAGCCAACCGCGAGAGACGTGTCCGTCGCGACGAATTCGATTGTAGACGTTGCGGGCAACTTCGCTGGGGATGGAAAAGCTGATTCCTTGATAAGCGTCACCAACAATCGCCGTGTTGATTCCGACGATCTTACCGTTGGCATCCACCAAAGGCCCTCCGCTGTTGCCCGGATTGACGGCCGCGTCCGTTTGTAGGAAATCTTGTTGTGGCATGCCCGCCACGTTGCCGCGGTTTTTTCCGCTAAGGATGCCGAATGTGACGGTGTGCTGCAATCCAAAGGGACTGCCGATCGCCCACACCATTGCACCGACATCCATCGACTCGCTGTCGCCCCATTCAGCAGCAAGCAATCCAACCGCGTTGACCTTTAAAACGGCCAGGTCCGTGAGCGTATCTTCGCCGACAATTTCTGCCGTTACAATTCGGCCGTCGCCAAGTTTGACGTCTATCGAAGTCGCGCCAGTAACAACATGACGATTGGTGACGATGTAGCCAGCCGTATCGACGATAACACCAGAGCCTTGCCCCCTGTCCGTCTCGCTCAACGACTGAGGTCGACCAGACTCTACATAGTTGTTTGCAGAAGATGTGTTAATATGCACCACGCTCGGTGCCACTCGTCGCGAAATCAACTGCGACGCGGTCGACATTGCTTTGAGTGGGCTACTGGTGAGTTGTTCACCGGCCAGCTCGTATTCAGCTCGTTGTTTCCCACGAGTGATCGAATACTGAATTTTCTCGGCGAGATAGGGAGCCAAGAATTGGAGAGCGAGCAACACGAGTAAGAACCCGAGAATCCATGAAAATGCCGAACCCGTGGTAGACTTGCGTTCCACTTCATTCACTCGTTTTATATGCCTAGCACTGCGTTGAACAGCATTTGATTCAGCATCGGAAGGAATTTCGGCGGAACTTTCTCCCGGCAATATTCCCTCGATATTCGCACTCCGAATGGGTGGCAAATCCGAATCCAAATTCTCAAACTTATCGTGCATGTCTTGTAGCCTATCTGATGAGCTAGTAGGGCTCACTTATTATACATAGGCCTGCAAATAACTTAGCAAAATCGTCATGAATGGACAAAACGAACCAATCCACAGTTTCCCACCCGCCGAGTCGGCAGACGAGGACGGAGTTGTCTTCGTGGGCGGTCGAATCGATGTCCAAACTATGTTGAAAGCCTACAAATCAGGCATTTTCCCTTGGCCGTGCGAATTCGACGATGGTACGTGGGAACTTCTCTGGTGCTCGCCAGAACCCCGCAGTATTCTCGAATTTTCCGATTTTCACGTCTCCTCGAGACTGACCCGACGAATAAAGCGGAACGAGTTCGAGTTCACTTGGAATACTTGCTTTGAACAAGTTGTGTTCGAGTGTTCTCGTCCGAGAGGTAGCGGTGACGGTGTTTGGATCACCGAGGAACTGCTCGACGCATTCTCAAAATTGCACGCCGAAGGTCATGCGTACAGCGTTGAAGCTTGGCAAGATGGACAGTTGGCGGGAGGCGTTTTCGGAATCGTCATTGGAGATTTCTATTCTGGCGAGTCCATGTTTCACCATCGTCCCGACGCGTCGAAAGCAGCTCTTGTCGAACTGGTCCAGAATCTCACCGAGCAAGGAGTGAACTGGCTGGACATACAACAACCAAGCGAACACATGACAAAAATGGGCGCGATAGAAATCTCCCGCGAGGACTTCTTGGCGAGGCTCGAGAAGCTGCAGAAAAACTGAGGGCTTGACCGTCGCCTGGCCACGCTAGAACCGCGAGGGCAAGTCAAACCGTCTTATTGCGGTGCGACACTGCAACTTCATTAACCGCCCGCTACCGGTGCGATGAGTACGATCTCGTCACCTTCGCGAAGCGGAGAGTCCGCGTGCTGGGCGATGGAACCCACGTGTTTGCCAGCCACGGCAATCAAGCAAGAATCCGGGAGAGGTTGTTCGCCGAGTCGACCGTTGATATCCGCCAAGGCAGAATCGAGTGTCGCGTCATCCGACAACTCAATCTCAGCGGGAATGTCGTCTGCCAAATGGTAGCTTCGTCCCGTGACTACAACTTGTATTTTCATCGTTCTGGCTCACTCAAATTCAAAGCTGCTCTGTTTGACTATGACACTGGATTAACCCAGCACGCAACTCGCACGAAAAAATTTACAATTGTCCACAGCAGGGGCAGTCGGGATTTCGAGTCAGGTCAACCGTCGTCGTTCTTCCCTGATATCCATCGTAGGTGTACATCTTATTCCACATAGGCTTACCTGTTCCCGACAATATCTTTACCGCTTCTAGGGCAGCCAAAGATCCGATCGCCGACGAAATAGCGCCAACGACGGGAAAGAACTCCTCGAAAGGCGGCGGAGTTGGATAAACACATTGCAGACAGGCCGTTTCGCCCGGACGGCAAACAATGAGCGTCCCGGTCATTCCCCATTGCGCTGCATCGATAAAGGGAATCCCAGCTTCGACGGAAACTCGGTTAAGTCTTAGCCGTTCTTCGAATGTCGGCGGGCAGGCCAGAATAATATCGCATCGCTGAGCAAGTTCGCGGGCTTCCTCGTCATTGGGTTCGCTACCGATCGCCTCAACTTCGACGAACCGATTCATCGAACGCAAGTAGTTGCCGAAGTCGGGAGCTCGAGGTTGACCCAAGACAGCCTCGCTGCCCAAAACCTGACGATTGAGGTCCGGCGAAATCATGTCGCCGCCATGAGCGATAATGACTCGCCCTACGCCAGCCATCGTCAGCATCAACGATGCGGGGCCGCCCATCCCGCCCACTCGAGTGATCAGCGCAGTAGAATTCTTTAATCGCAACTGGCCTTCTTCGCTGAGCACGCCGTCGCCCAGCTGCCGGTCGTATCGCTCTCGTTCTAAGTCCGTTAACTGGCTGTGAGGTTCGGGCATACTTTTACTGCTTCTTTGATTGGCCGCTGTAGAAAGTCATTGAAGGATGAGAATCGGCGGCACGCATCAGTCTATTGGGCGTTACAAATTTTTCGGTCGATACGATTCTATTGAGCGTTACCATGAGCCGTTGGTTGTCAAACCTCGGTCGCCGCAGCCATCTTGTCGAGTTCAATAACTCGCTTGGCAAAGCCTGCCGAGATGTCATCGTGCGTGACGAGGACGATTGTGCCGCCAGATTCGTGATATTGGCGGAGGTGTTCCATGATAATGGCGGCGTTTTGAGGATCGAGGTTGCCAGTCGGTTCGTCGGCCAAGATGATCCGAGGGTTGTTGAGAAACGCGCGAGCCATTGCCGTTCTTTGACGTTCGCCTGCGCTGAGCTCTCCAGGGCGATGAGCCAAACGATCAACCAATCCGAATTGGTGCAGCAGCTCTTCCGCTCTAGTCCGCGCCATCGGCGTGTTGGATGGGGCAGCCGTCAACACATTTTGCATGACATTGAGATAGGGCAGCAGATGGAACATTTGAAAGACGTAGCCGACATTTTCGGCTCGGAAACTTGCCCGTTCCGATGACGACATGCCCGAAATGGCCAGCCCATCAATTTCGACAACGCCGTCTGTCGGCAGTGCCAATCCGCCGAGTAATCCCAATAGCGTTGACTTCCCGCAACCGCTGGCACCGCGAACGGCAACGAAGTCGCCCGTATCGATGGTTAAAGACAGGTCGTCTATCGCTCGAACTTCCCCACGCGAAGTCGAGTAAACCTTGCTAACGTTCTTCAGGGAAATCATGATCTGTGTGTTCGTCCTAGCTGCCGCTTAGATTCCGCTGCCACGAGACATAAAGAATGTGGCGCCCATTAACAGTAATAATACAAATCCTACTCCAGCGCCAATAATCACAACAGGACTTATCGAGCCCTGTGATTCGACAGAAGTGGAAGTTGTTGAATTTGCGTGCGACTCGACCATCGCGACACGCTCTTCCGGGTCTGTTGGGTCACCCGGTGCTGACTCGTTTTGCGCGGGATCTGCTACCGTTCTCCCGGTTCGATGGGGGTTTTCAGGGTCCGTGTCATTGGACTCCGGATCATTCGCGTCGGCGATTTGAGAGTTGGGATCTGTCGTGGCCACTTCGGGGTCGTTGGTTTTGATCGGGGGGTCTTCGTTATCCGATAAATCGCCCGTCGGCTTGTCGATCACTTCGGTGTCGCTAGTGGGGATCAACAGATTGGGGAAGAAATCTTCGGTTTCAAATTTGAATTCGTTTCCTTCTTCGGCGCCGAATCTGGCTGCCACTTTCTCAGCCGCCGTGTCCCAATCGTGTCGCATCAAAATATCGATGCCAGGATTCTGTTCTTTAACAGTACACGAGCACGCTCCGGTCAGAAATGAGACGGCATAGTCGGTGATCGTGTCGGCGTTGATTCCCTTATCCAAAAACGCAGGCAATGCTCGGCCTCGTCCATACATTGGGAAGACCATGGGCGAATCGAAATCGTATAGGTCGGATTCGGTCGCCATTAACATTCGCACCAGCCATTTTTCTTTTGGGTCGGTGCGATCCAATTGAATCATGCTGATCGTGTGGCCCTTGGCTGCCTCTTCGGTGTGCGGCTGTTGGCCCGGCTGCAATTTTTTGGGCGGAGCACTATAGAGTTCGGTTTTGCCAGCGTTGACGTCGTTTACCAGTTGCAGAACAACTTTGGCAGCAGCATCGGTCGCGTCTTTATCAACCGAGATCTGTACATCGTCGCCTGCGCCGCTTTTTGAGATGCCACTGAGCAACACTAGGACACAGGCATCGCCTTCGGAAAGATGTTCGATGATCTGCTGGCGACCAGCTGAATCCGACATTAACTCGACTTCATCTGCTTTAACATCGCCATCGTAGACCTGCAGTCCTTGGGGCGAGAAGAGCATGTAGTTTGAGGCGAGTTTTTCCGAAGTCACGTCTTTTTTCGATGCTTGATACTGATCGCGTACATCGGCGGGAACGGCATCGAGTGCATTTTCGACGGACATGTCAACCGAGTAGAACAACAAGTTTGAAGGCCGCTTGATGTCGTTATTGAGAACATCAATGGCCTCCGAAACTTTTTGTTGTTCTGCAGTCAGATCACCTTCGTGAAACAGGTAGAGTTCGTAGGGCGCGGGCTGCCACTTGTACATTGCGTAGCGATACACGGGAGTGTCACAGGCAATGGAAACGATTGGACTTATTAAAGTCGCCAACAGTCCCAAAACAAAGGCTTGTGTTAGATTTCGCCGCAACATACTTATTCTCCTGTCGAGTTAATTTCGTCAGCGAGGTGTTAGACGTCGTCCGAATGACATTGTTTCAAACGAGGCTTACTCGTCTGAAATTGTGACGTTCATTGTATCACCCTGAGCGACCGAGTCGACGACATCTTGTCCTTCGATGACTTTTCCGAATACGGAGTGTTTGTCGTCTAGGTGGGGCGTGGCACCGTGGGTAATGAAGAATTGGGAGCCGTTGGTGTTGGGTCCGGCATTGGCCATCGACAGGGTACCAGCGCTGTCGTGTCGTAATTCAGGATGGAATTCATCGTCGAATTTTCGGCCTGCATCGCCAGTTCCGGTTCCTAATGGGCAACCACCCTGGACCATGAAATCGGCGATAACGCGGTGGAATTTGAGCCCATTGTAGAATCCGTCATTGGCGAGATTTACGAAGTTTGCGACCGTATTGGGTACTTTGTCTTCAAACAGCTCGATACGGATGTTTCCTTTGGGAGTTTCAAACGTTGCGACTTTCATTTCTTCAATCATTCCTTTGTGGGGCAGTGGAGTTTAAGGCCACGGAGATTCGTACCGTCGTCCCCAGATATCGATACGGTGGCATGTATTTCGTCCAATATCATAACAGTCAAAGGGGAGGATGGTCTACCTGACGCTCAATCGCTGAAAGGCACGTTTCCCAAGAAACTGTCGCATGTTGCGACTTCCATTCTCGGATTTGAACCCCTAAAATGGCCGGTCACCCTCGATTCTCCCAAATTACATGTCGACCAAATTACAAGTCGACCAAATTACAAGTCGACCAAATCACGCGGTGGGAATAAAATCCTCCTCCCCGCTCCCGATGCCTCAATATCCACAGTACTCAATATCCACAGTACTCAATATCCACAGTACTCAATATCCACAGTACTCAATATCCACAGTACTCA
>Ga0115002_10006529_pt1 | contig 13405 bp, 10 predicted proteins | sample ArcticOcean_MG_C_8_FD_89576 | JGI IMG/M metagenome (GOLD analysis project Ga0115002, IMG submission 89576) | Marine microbial communities from western Arctic Ocean - ArcticOcean_MG_CB11_86 | ecosystem: Environmental > Aquatic > Marine > Oceanic | place: Arctic Ocean: Canada Basin | collected...
CCGTCCGCCAGAATGACATGCCATGCCAAGATGTCGTCTCGCCATGGCCTCGTCTAACGAAGTTCCTAAACCCTCCCCGGAGCTGAGACTCCGACCCTCCCATAAATGGGAGGGTGACTCGCGTTGCGAGTTAGTTTGAAGAAGAGTGTGACGGCAAAAGATGTGGGTAATGGTCAGGCATCTTGCTCGTGTGGAGTTGATTGAGAGACGCACCACGGCGGGAATCTTGCGAGACCACGGACAGGATGGCCATGCCAGGGTCTCAACTCATTACGGGCAAGAGTGCCCGTGCTCCCGGCTTCGCGCTTGTCTATTCTGGCGGTTCAAAGACACCCGTCTTGCCAGTTCCGCCAGTACCCGAAGGCGAGACGGCTGGAATGCGAAGGATGAATCGGCTTCCTACGCCCACTTCGCTCTCGACATCGATGTCGCCACCATGTTCGTTAACGATCTTTTGACTAACTGGCAGTCCCAGTCCCGTTCCTCTGTTCCCTTTGCGGGATTCGAACACGGAGAAAATCTTTTTTAGATCCTCGGGCGGGATTCCGCCGCCATTGTCGGCAACGACGACGGCGATATTGGACTTGTCGGACGCCCATTCAATGGAGACGGAAACTTCCGCCTTCTCGCGTCCCTCGCAAGCGTCAATCGCGTTGGTGACCACATTCAAGACTGCGCGATGAAGAGCGTCTTCGTCGAGCAATAGCTTTGTGACGGTCTCGTTAGCCGCCCAACTCAAAATAACTCCGGCGTCCTTCGCTCGATTCGACATCAACTCCACCACGTCGTTGACGATGTTATTCAAATCGTTGGGAACCATATCCGGCTCGCGCTCTTTGCTGAACGAGAGCATGTCCATCACGAGGTTCGATATCTTCTCCTGATTCTTTTCGACGATCGACCACCCTTTGCGTATGACTTCCATTTCGGTGGCTTTCAAGCCTTCTTCGATGAGATAACTTCCGCCGCGAATGCCCTGCAGAATGTTCTTGATGTGGTGAGACAGAGTGGCAATCGTCTGTCCCATCGCCGCCAAACGTTCTGATTGAACCATCGCAGAATAGTACGAGGTATCTTCGACTGCCAGCGCCGCTTGATGCCCGATGGCCACCATCAACTTGAGGTGCTCTTCATTGAATCGATTGGGCGACGTCTGAGTGAGCAGTTTTCCAGGTGGTGTATAGGTATCGATATAGATTACGCCGACTACACCGTAACGACCTTGCAGAGGAACACAAATGGCTTCGCGAACACCCATCGTCACAATGCTACCGCCCGCGTCCCAACGGTCGTCGTCTTTCGCGTCGCTCGTCAAAACGCCTTCGTTGTGTTCGGTAACGTAGTCGAGAATCGTACGACTAATCAATAATCTCGATTCTCCGTCGCCCTGGCGACTCTTATGAACGCGAGGTACTAACTCATTGGATTCTTGGTCGACCAACATGATACATCCGCGATCGGTCTCGACCCATTCAAAGATCAATTCCATGATTCGATGCAACAGTTGATCGATGTCCAAAGTATGGCTGACGGCGAGTGCCGTGCGATACATGACCTGCAGGTTGCTCTTCGCCCGCGCGAGCCAAGGACTTTCCGCCTCGCCCTCGATACTTCCGAACACGCCACTGCCTTCGTGCGACAACGACTGGACGATTCGCGACTCGGCTGCCTCGCCGACAATTCCTACCGCTCCAGAAATATCGATCACCGGTGGCGATGAATTGCCAGTGAAGATCAACATCGTGCGACCCATTTGGATTCGGTCGCCGGTTTTCAAAGATTGCTGTTCAACACGTCGGCTGTTTATGAATACGCCGTTAGAACTTTTGAGATCGACCACTTCAAAGCCGTCTTCCAAGGGGCGAAATTGAGCATGTTGCCGCGAGATCTCGGTGTCGCGCAATTGAATAGAATTATGGTTGTCGCGCCCGACAGTGCAGACCGACTCCCCTAGCTCAAATCGCTTTCCTTGATCTCGTCCCTGAATCACGAAGAGAGACGCCACTTGGCTGCTCCGATACGACCGACTCTTGTTCTAGCAACGTAATGATTTTACGTACCAGTGGACCGTAATGATAGGGTTTGGCAACCACCTGTTCGTCAGATAGTTCAGAAGTCAACTTCACCGACCCTCCCAATACAACCAGCTTAGCGTCATCGCTGACCTGCTCCTCATATTCTGCGCAAACACTGAGGTCACACGAGGGCTCTTCTTCAACGTCCAGCACAATTACTTGTGGCCGCAGCATCTTCGCCATCTCCAATCCCCGCACGACCTCAGATGCTTCATAAATACGAGCACCTTTGCGTTCTAACACGGTTTTCAGCACTTCACGCGATTCCGTACAACGATCGACGATCAGAACACTTCCGTGGTGTTGTTTAGTGGTTGGGATCATCGCATCTTCCTGAGCGGAAAAAGGTGACTGTTAGGAATTGGAATACGTGAATTTGGGTAGGACGTAGCAATCTGCGTCAGCTCAACTCAGTCCAAGTCACCTAAGGAAATGGGGCGAGAACGAGAAGGCCTAATTTTGAAGGTGTCCAAGACAAAATCTGACGGTAGATCTTGAATCGGCCGCGGGAGAATAGCGACCGTTTCGATTCTTGTCAAAACCGATTTTCGTTCTTTTTCGACAGTTCCCACAATTGTGGCGAAGGAACTTTTCCCCTGCAGAAAGGCGTTTTATTCAATAATGGGCTCGCCAACCCCCGCTAATCCGCCCTTTTTCAAGGGATTACTTGACGCCACATCCGACACGGAAAACAATTTAAGTTCCCACCTATTAAAATAGACACTCAATCCCTTAGCTTTCAGCGAAATTCACTATGGCCAACCTACAATCTCGACTGCTTTTCTCATTAGCTCTCGTAGCATTCATTCCATTGACCGTCTCTGCGGTCGAGAAGGATCCGTTGGACGATATCAAGTATCTCTCGTCAGACGAATTACAAGGTCGCGGGATCGGCACCGAAGGGCTCGACAAAGCCGCTGAATACATCGCACGCGAATTTCGCGAACTCGGTATGAAAACCGAATTATTCGACGGCGGTCCCTTTCAAACATTCAAAATGGACACCACCCCGAAACTCGGCCCCAAGGAGAATAACTCGCTTGTTCTCATCGACAGCAAGGGCAACAGGAAAGAGCTAAAGCTGGACAAAGACTTCTCGACTCTCGCAGTCGGTGGAACGGGGAAACTCGAAGCCGAACTCGTCTTTGTCGGCTACGGCATTACCGCTAAGAAACCCAAGTACGACGAATACGCTGGCATCGATGCCAAAGGCAAAATTGTCGTCCTCATCCGAAAAGAGCCTCAGCAAGCGAACCCACACAGTGGTTTTAACGGAACGAAATCATCGCAGCACGCCTATTTCACGCGTAAAGTCGCCAACGCATTCGAGCACGGAGCGGCCGCGGTCATCATGGTGAACGACGAACATAGTCTCAAACAGTCCCGAGTCGCCGCCGAAAAACGACTCGTGCAACTGCAAGACCGACTCGCCGAAGAGACCAAGAAACTCGAAAAGGCCGAAGACAAAAAGAAAGCGGAAGCTGCGATTGCACATCTGAAAAAGAATATCGCTGAGCTCGAAGGCGAGGGAGTCGAAATCAAAGACAAACTCGTACCGTTTCTCGGTGCTGGTGGCGGTGGCAATCGAAAAACGCCCGTCTTCTTCGCCACGCGCGAATCCTTCGCCGACATCATTAAAGCCGCCGCGAATAAATCATTGAGTGATATCGAAACGGCAATCGACAAAGATCTCACCTCCCATAGTGTTGCACTTGGGTGGAAAGCCGCTGTTCAATCGGACGTCATCCGCCGCAAAGTTGACGTGAAGAACGTTGTGGCAGTCATAGAAGGAAAGGGACCGCTGGCCAATGAAACGGTCGTTGTGGGAGCCCACTACGATCACCTGGGAAGCGGCGGACCCGGCTCGCTCGCACCTTGGACTCGCGATATCCACAACGGCGCAGACGACAATGCTTCCGGTACTTCTGGCTTGCTTCACGTCGCTCGTGCCATCGCCAATCAAAAAACACCACCGGCTCGACGAGTTGTGTTTATTGCCTTTACCGGCGAAGAACGTGGCCTGATCGGCAGCGCTCACTACGTCAAGCAACCTCGATTCCCTCTGAAAAACACCGTGGCCATGATCAACATGGACATGATCGGTCGGCTCAAAGACAACAAACTCATCATCCAAGGCTTAGACACCGCAACGGAATTCGACGCCCTCGCCGACCGACTCAACAAAACATACCAGTTCGCGATTACGAAGAAATCTGGTGGCTTCGGACCCAGTGATCACTCGTCCTTCTACTCGAAGAAAATACCCGTAATGCACGTCTTTACTGGAACTCACTCCGATTACCATCGTCCCAGCGACGATTGGGAACGAGTAAACGCCGAAGGCCTGCGTAAGGTTGCGAATCTGACTCGCGATATCGTCCAAGAAATTATCGCGATGCCGAAACGACCTGAATACAAAGAAGTAAAACAAAAACAGTTTGCAGGTGGCGGCGGCGATCGTCCTTACTTCGGCAGCATCCCCGATTTCGCTCAAACGGGTGAGGGTTACGCGTTGATGGACGTAACCAAAGGTGGACCGGCAGATCGCGCTGGAATGAAGTCTGGTGATGTCATTATCCAGCTAGCAGAAAGCAAGATAGGGAACCTAGAAGATTTCGATAGCGCATTACGGAAACACAAAGCTGGAGAAAAGGTTCCGGTTAAAGTCCGCCGCGGTAAAGAGACGATTACCCTGCAAGTAATACTAGATCCCCCTAGGTAATCGTGGGTGGTATCTCGCCGGGAAACGAGATACCGAAGAATGAATTTGGTGTGAAGGAAATTGGTATTTACTCGTAACGCCGACTCGCGCAAAATAGCTGCTCGAGCATCGGAGAGAAGATGCACAACGGTTAATTCACACAAAAATTCACTACGGAACTTTCACGGACGGAAGTTCCAATGGTCACCCGCGGCCAGGAAACCAGCAAGGAGTGCTGAACGTGAGAAAGACAATTGCTGTTGCCACAGTATTGGCAAGTCTGTTTGTTCTGACGACCTCGACCCAGGTCACTGCTCAACAACCACCACCACAACAACAAGTGGGAACACGTGTCGCGGTCATCGACATACCCTACATCTTCAAGGATCATCCTCGATTCAAAGCTAATATCGATCAGATCAAGAACGAGGTGACTCAATTTGAAGCGACGGTGCGAGCAGAACAAGAGAGAATTCGCGGAATGCGAAACACTCTGACGACCTTCGATGTCGGAACCCCCGAGTACAAGCGAGCCGAAGAGCAGATGGCTCAAGGCACATCGGACCTTCAAGTCAGAATGGCGTTGAAGCGTAAAGATTTCATGGAGCGAGAAGCAAAAGCGTATTACAACGCTTACCGTGAAATCGAATACCACGTCCAAGATTTCTGCACGCGAAATGGTTTCTCGTTGGTTCTTCGGTTTAACCAAACCGAAATGAACCCTCTCAAGTTGGAATCGATTCGCCAGGGCGTCAATCGCGCTGTTGTCTACCAACGCAACCTGAACATTACCGACCTGATTCTTCAGCGTTTGAAGCAGGGCAGCGCCCCTCAAGCGACTGTAGGACGTCCTGCGATTCCTCGAGTAAATCGCTAGTCGTCACTCAGCTCTCGAAAAATAAATGCGTGGCGCCGGCAAGTCCGACGCCACGCTTTTTAGTTTTAATGTTCTCGCGCAGTAGCCAGGAAACAATTTTGAACGACCCGATAAGATATCAACAAACTATTTCCACCGAAGTTTCAGTCACGGGATTTGGATATTGGAGTGGCAAGGACATAGAGATTCGCTTTCGTCCTGCACCGGAAGACCACGGCATCGTCTTTGTACGCCGGGATCTACCAGGTAGTCCACGAATCCCCGCTGCGGTCGAACATCGCATTGAAGTCCCGCGACGCACAAACTTGATCTTCGCTGGGCATTCCGTCGACATGGTCGAACATGTCCTCGCCGCGCTTTACGCGTTGCAGATCGATAACTGCGAAGTGAGCGTCGATCAAGCGGAGATGCCGGGTTGCGATGGATCCAGTCTCGCGTTTGTCGAGGCATTGGACGCCGCGGGCCGCGAAACTCAACCGTCCTATCGAGCCGTAATGAGGATCGAAGATTCGGTTCGAGTTGCCGATGGCGATAACTGGGTCGAAGCGAAACCAAGTCACGATGGGTCGTTCACAGTTGGCTACCGTCTGAACTATCCCAACGCTCCAGCGATTGGCAAGCAAACAGTCGACGTGGTCGTCACGCCCGACTCGTTCCGAACCAATCTCGCTGCCGCACGTACATTTCTTTTAGAGTCGGAAGCAGCTTGGTTGCGCGAGCAAGGCATCGCCAATCGAGTGACTACGAAAAACGTTTTGGTGTTCAACGAGGAAGGACTCGTGGACAACGAATTGCGTTTTGAGAATGAATGTGTGCGACACAAAACACTCGACGTAATTGGAGACTTAGCACTTCTCGGTTGCGATTTAGTTGGAAAAGTCGTCGCTTTCCGTAGCGGTCATCGATTGAATGCGGAATTGGCCAAAGCCTTGCGGATCGAAGGCCGCATGGAATGTCCAATTCAGAAATCCGCTTAGGATACTACATAGAATTCCTGGCATAGAGTTCCCGACATAGATTTCCCAACTTTGGGGGAAGACAATGGCAACGAACATCGCAAGCAATGCTGACATTCATCCGTCCGCGGAGATTGGCGAGGACGTTCGTATTGGTCCCTTCTGTTGTGTCGGCTCGCAAGCAGTTATCGGTCGCGGAACTCGTCTCGAAAACAACGTGACGGTCATGGGCCGGTCGACGATTGGAGAATTCAATCGGATTTTCCCAGGCGTCGTCATCGGCGGCGACCCTCAAGACATCAGCTATCGCGGTAGCGATACAAGAGTTGTGATTGGCGACCATAACGTAATACGCGAAATGGTTACCATAAATCGCGGCAGCGAAAAAGAAGCTGGAATCACTTCTGTGGGCAATCATTGTTACTTGATGACTTGTGCTCACATCGCACACGATTGTCGAATTGCCGATCATGTGATCATCGCCAACAACGCAATGCTTGGCGGTCACGTCCATATTCACGACAACGCTACATTGTCGGGCGGTATCGGAGTGCACCACTTTGCTACGATCGGCAGTTACAGTTTCGTCAGTGGACTGAGTCGAGTGTTACAGGATGTTCCGCCTTATATGTTGGTGGACGGAATTCCGACGAGACCTCGCTGCGTCAATGTCGTCGCTCTAAAACGAAACGAGATGAGTGCCGACGTTGTTCGCGCTCTGACCGCGGCCTACAAACTTCTTTACCGATCCAAAGTTGGACTCGACCAAGCTCGCGAAGTGTTGCGAGCCGAAGGGAAGTTAGTGCCACAAGTGAATCACCTATTGATGTACATTCAAAATCAAGCCGAAGGGCAACACGGACGTGCCCGCGAACGAAGGAGAGCAGCGTGAGTCAACTAAAAATTGCAGTTATTGGTGGCGGACGACTTGGTTCTATCCACGCCCGGTTACTTGAATCCGTCGAGGGAGCTGATCTGTTCGCAATCGTCGACCCCGATCCGGCGGCTCAACGGCGACATGCCGAAACCCACAACGTGCCGATCTACGCCGACCCTCAGTCCCTGATCGGAAATGTCGACGCCGCAATTATCGCGACGCCAACCGTGCTGCATCACGACGTTGCCGCTCCGTTATTGCAAAACAAAATCCACCTGCTCATCGAGAAACCCATCACAACAACCGTGGTCGAGGCAACTCGGCTCATCCAACTGGCCGAAGCCAATAACGTGACACTCCAAGTCGGCCACGTCGAGCGATTCAACCCCGCATTGAACTCCGTGCTCGACCGAATCGATTCTCCTCGATATTTGCAGGCTACTCGATCGAGTAACTACACCTGCCGCTCCACGGATATCGGCGTCGTGCTCGATCTCATGATCCACGATATCGATATTGTCCTGTCGCTGGTGGAAGGCGAGGTGACTCACGTCGAAGCAGTTGGAAATACTGTATTCGGACCGCACGAAGACACAGCTCACGCCCGTTTGCAATTCAGCTGTGGAGCTGTTGCGACTTTGAATGCTTCCCGCGTTAGTCCAGTGCCCGAACGAACTCTACAGATTCACGATAGCCAAGGGCAAGTCTATATAGACTTTGGCAGCCACTCTGCGGTTTACGCGGGAGTGGGCGAGCAGCTCAAACAGGGCGAAGTCGACGTCAATCAAATGACCGCGGACGAAAAGACGGCGGTTCAAGAATCGCTCTGGTCCGACTATCTTCCCAAAGAAGAAATCGAAGTCGAACCAAGTAACGCCATTTTGGCCGAGCAGATCGACTTTGCACGAGCTATCCGCACCGGCACTCAGCCAAGGGTGACTGGTCTCGCTGGTCGCAATGCACTAGAAGTGGCTCACGCGATCGTCGAGCAAATTCAGAACTACGGCTGGTCGTCGCGCAAATTCGACGAAGATACAAGTTCCGATTGGACGCGGCGAAAAGCGGGTTAGTTCGATTGCGGATTGCTTTATCAAACGAGATGCTGCAGACTTCTCCAAAGTGCCTCCAGTCCACCGTGGGCGATGCTGTATCCGAAGCAAATCAAGCACGCCGCGATCACTGTAGCGTCCATAGCCATTTGCTTGGCTGTTCGCGTCTGTGGCTCGCCGTCTTGTAGTAACGGCCGCAGTAGCAGATTGAAAATGATCTGCGGTGGCCAGAGGAAAAAAGCCAACCATAATACTCCGATCGAGGAAACTCCATAGCTGTTGTCGATCGTCAGGGCAGTTAAGACGAGCGTGAGCGTCAACGCGAGGAAGAAGGTAATCGCCCAGTGATATGCGGCTTGTCGATACTCTCCGCCGTACATCGACGCGACGTATCCAATTAGCAGCACTGTCCAAGGAGCGGAGAGGTATCCACCGCCCACGATCAGTTTGATGGCTGTCAATTTCGGCTCGGCCGATACTGCCGCGATGCACACGCAGATCGACGTGAGGACGATGAGCCAAGCAATTCCAATCTGCAAAGGGCGATCGGGTTTAGATTCTTTTTCGAGTTTGGACGGCTTGGCCCTCCAAATGCTAATCGCGACGGTGAGAGCTATCAGCACTCCGACCGCTAACAAGTATCGAAAGTAAATTCGAACGGGTTCGCCAATCTCCAGTAGTCGATGAACGTACGTCTTTCCTACCAAGAGGAACAGAACTGCCGCCATCAATCCAACAGCCATCCAAATCCAGCGCGTCTGCTGACGCGTCGGGATGCCGCGAACCGACCTAGATTTCGCGTGGACGAAGCTCCCCACCATTATCGACAGCCAAGTCGAAGTAACGGCGAAGATGCCAAGATTCATTCCCCACACTCCGTAGGCCAGCGTCTGAGTTACCGGATGTAACGTCGCAATCGCCGACCACGTCAACCAATAGAAGGCGATAAACCCGGAGGTTACGCTCGCCAGTGGAATAAATGTTCGAGTGGGAAACTGTTCGCCAAGATAAGGGTTGAAACGCATGAGTAAACTCCGAATATCGCGACCGCGAAGTTGTCAGAGCTGGCAGTTTTATTGTACAGAATGTAGCAGGAGAATGGCAAGAGATTTGTCGCTCCTCGTAGATCAGCGTTTGCCACGAAATTAGCTTGGAACTTGAGAAGTGACGACTACAGTGTGATTTTGCACTAATTAGGCGACTGGGGATATACTAGCACTTAGCAGTAAACGGCCAATGAGGAATGGAATCGCCCAGTGCCAAACAATCCTGAAGAACATCGAAAACCGTCCAGCGTTCGCTGGCCTCGTTTGCAATACGGCTTTACGACGCTGTTGCTGGTAACGGCAGTTGTCGCGATCGTAGTGTGGTCATTGCTCGAGCCGTCGCCGCACCGTTCGATTACGTTGCGAGTTAAAGTTGTCGATGCCGCCACGGGCGAACCCGTGACGAATTTTCGCTTCCTTCATTCCGTCGGTGAAGTTCTCGGGCATATCGACGATTATCAACGGGAGTTGAAACAAGCCGATTCCATAGGTGGTTATGTCGATCTTACCGTTCCCGCTTCGGCGGTGGTCGGATTCGAGGCGGACGCTGACGGCGTTGCCTATACATACACGCAATATTCCGATTGCGTGCAGTTCTACCAAATGCTTTCCGGCGATCCCGATTTCCGCACGGTCATCTATAAACTCGATTTTGGCGAGCGGGTCACGAGGCAACTTACGGATAGCGAAACTAACGAGCCGATCCCTGGCGCTAAGATCCACCCTTGCGTACTAGGCAATTCGCAGTTCCCACTGACTGATCGCGGGACCACTTCTCAAGCCGATGGTCGTTTCTCTTGTTCGGGGATTACACGCGATGGCTTCGTGGTAATTCATCCCGGTTACCACACCTTTGTTCAGCGTACCCTTCTGAAAACAGAAGACGAATCTCGCTACGAGCCACTCCTACTAACTCGAGGAAAACTTGTACAAGGAACAGTTACGGATGGCAATGGTAGACCACTGGTCGGCGCGAGTATCGAGTGCGGCGGCTTTCGCGAACGCAAAGTTTTGTCCGATGCAAAGGGGCGTTTCTCCCTTCGTGCGCCATGCGAGTCCGAAAAACTTTGGTTCGACGTAGTTCATCATGGATTCGAGAATCACGAAATTGCATTTGATTACGCACAATTAGATTCGTTGAAAATCTCGCTCAGGCACAAAAGCCAACTCAAATTGACAGTGCACAACAATCGTGGTTTACCGGTCGCAGGGTTCGATGTTCTTTACTATCGAGATCACGGACGTCGTTCACTCGTCCAATTTGGTATCCCTAAGAACGAAACGGTCAAGAACAGGACAGACGGTGATACAACTTGGCAGAGGGGAATTCGTAGTACTGCTCGTAGCGCAAGGCCATAGCGTATGGGAGGGTGAATTCGAGATGAACGCCGACGTTCACGAAGCGGTGATTGAACTCACTGCTGGTCAACACGTCCGGGGTAGACTGAACCTGCCGAAGAATGCAGAGGACGTCGTAGTCAAACTCGAACCACACGACCCCGGCATTTTTCGTCACTTGCCGCACGAACACAAGGACTTCATGAACACGGAGACGATAGTTGACGATGATGGGACATTCGCCTTCAAACACGTCGCACCTCGCGATTATCTAATGCAAATCCGAGCTGAAACGATCACTCCCCATGAGCAATCCATTATCGTTACCGATACGGCACTCGATGTGGGCTCGATTTCCATATTCGGAACAGGAATACTCCGAGCTCAACTATTTGATCCTGACTCCGGTGGTACGATGCCTTGGATTTTTGCGGCAGGCTTTGTCGGGAACGTGGCGTTCCTGACGGATGAACACGGGAAAATCGATCTACCCAATGTTCCAATTGGCGACCATACATTGACCGTTTATCAATTCAACGCATCAAGAGGTCGCAATATTGAAGAGTTGCTGGAACACTCCGTGATCATCCGCGAAGGCAAACCTACCGAGCTAGATTTATGGAAGAAATAGCGATGTTGTTATTCACTTCCGCGTTTAAGTTTGGTCCTTGTGGAATCGAGCAGGTGCTGACCACCCAACCTACGACTCCATTCATTTTCGAGTTTTTCGTCCCGCGCAACTAGGAATCGATAACTTGCGAGACCTCCCAGCCAAAGGAGGGCGAAGCCGCCGAAGGCTGGCAGCAAGTGCTTGATGCTGTGGTAACCGACGATCCAATGGACCAAAATCGCAGCGATGTAAGCGGTACTTCCGGCCAGCATCAAACCCCACCACAGCCACGCCTGCCCTCGTCTAAATCCCCACATCGCTGGCAACAGAGTTGCAACTCCACACGAAATCAACATTCCGCCAAACGTCGCGCGGTCGTGAGCTACTAGTGGAACGAGCTGGGGATGAGCACCGTACAAATCTGCCGCCGTCGTATGCATGAACTCCAAATCCTCGGCGACAAACACCGTCGTCATCCCGATCGCCGAAATGACTAAACCCGCGACGATCAAAATCCCACCGTGAATTACGAACAGCAGCTGGCCCCATTGATTGGCTTTCCAACGTGCGTCGTTTCGTAGATCCGGCATCTCCATCTGATGTCGCGGCGGCACATTGGCGTAAGCCGTTAGCAACAGAAATTGAAAGAGGATCGTTGTGACAAAAGCGTGAAAGGGATCAAAGTAGCCAAAGGCGAGGAACGAAAAGAAACTCGCGAATCCCGCAAACGCCGAGGCGATGACCGAAACATAGCACCAGTGAACGCCCCGTCGAATCCCCCACCAAGCCATCGACACATATTGGATTGCCACCGCTAACATCGTGCCTGCCAACGTGACCCGATCGTGGGTCATGAACAAGAGCAGATGATCATTCACGTCGGCAAGCTGCTCGAGCGTCAACCCGGACATTGCTTCGTCGTAAGGTAAAACGACTCGAGTGGACGCAACACCCATCGCCAATATTCCGCCAAACAACATGCTCAGCCCCATCAACATGGCCCAAAACCACGATTGCTTGACGGCTCGCCCCTGTGGCATCTCTTCTTCAACTGCTAGGCGACGATAGAGTATCGCTTCGTTGATTCGTTTGGGTAGGCCTGGACCGGCAAACACTAGCCCCGAATCGATCTGCACGAAATCGGCGCCGGCTTCGAGATAATCCAACGCGTCGGCTGGGCAATGCACTCCAACTGAACCGACCAAGGTAAGCTCTGCTCCTAATTCCTCGCGTATCTGTTGCACGGTCTTCACGGCGTCGTCAAAACCGGGTTTGCCGAGCATCTGCGAACCCGACTCGTCGATAACGGCATTCACCACAACACCAGATACTCGTCCCGACTGGACCGCCGTGACACAGCTTTGCTTGCGCGACTCATCGCGCCAGTCATCTGCACAAATCGAAACCAAGATAGTCGGCCCGTGATTCGTCGAGTCATCGCACTCAAGTACCTCTGCGACAGCCTCAACTCCATCCAAGGGTACGATGCAACCATCGACGAACTCGCCAACAGCCTCAACGATCTCTGACACTTCCTCTTTCGTCAAAGCCTCGTTTCGCGAAGCCGATTCGATCCGCGCAAACATGGGCAGGCGAAATGGAGCATTCCGCTGCATCCGTTCTCGAGCAGCTTGCGGAGTAAGGACGGCGCGAGGTGTCTCGAGTCGAATCGACTCGTCATTCAGCTGAATTGGTCCAGGTGCTGATGTAGCGTTACAAGAGATCGGTCCGATCTCGATGAAGCCAAAACCGAATTCGGCAAAAGCTGGAGTTGCTGTAAGCGAGGGATCCATCGCACAGCCCAATCCCACTCTGGCAGGGAATTGAATTCCGTTTCGCTCAAGTGCTAAGCGAGGATCTATCGCCATATGCCCCA
>Ga0115002_10006531_pt1 | contig 13401 bp, 12 predicted proteins | sample ArcticOcean_MG_C_8_FD_89576 | JGI IMG/M metagenome (GOLD analysis project Ga0115002, IMG submission 89576) | Marine microbial communities from western Arctic Ocean - ArcticOcean_MG_CB11_86 | ecosystem: Environmental > Aquatic > Marine > Oceanic | place: Arctic Ocean: Canada Basin | collected...
AAGAGAAGAAATTGCAGCAGAGCTCACAAAACAACCTCGTTCTAAATTGACAAGTGAAGACATAAAAAATAAGCTAAGTAATATAATTACTAAAACCTCCAGTTCGCATAATTTTTTCATCACAAACAGTTACTGGTACGAAATCTATCTTAAAACTGAAATCGATAAAGTGAAAGCCGAAGTAAGAGCTGTTGTCTCAGTTGACAGAGATGACGCAACCGGTGAAGCCTCAAATTTAGTTATTCACAATTTTTTCTTACGCTAAACGAATGTCCGAATCAATTGGCAAAAGAATCATACGTCTGACCGAAGTAGGTTCAACTAATACATATTTGAAAGACAATAGTGAGTTGCTTAAACAACACGGCTTAGTTGTAATTGCTGAAATGCAAACTTCCGGACGAGGAAGAGCCGAAAGGAAGTTCGTTTCACTTCCGCAAAAAAATGTGACCTTCTCCGTTGTCCTTCATCCTGGTTTAGCCCTCGGGGAAGTTCAGGTATTTGCTCTACTGGCCGGAATTGTTGTCGCTCGTGTTCTAGAGAAATATATCAACGGAGTCCGGCTTAAATGGCCGAATGACGTACTGGTGAACGGAAAAAAGATCTGTGGTATTTTACTTGAAACAATCAAAATACCAACTCAGAATTTTCCTGTGTTGATCCTGGGAATCGGACTAAACACTAAAGGTTTTCTCAAAGATTATCCGGAAGAACTGCAGGATATTTTGACTACTCTGGAAACAGAAATTGGTCAAAACTCAAACCTAATTAACGGAGCAGAAGATCAAGCTGCTCTTGAAAATGAAACAGTATTTCAGTTGCTTTTAAACGAATTGGAATGTTGTTTTGAAGAATTCAGTAAAATTACTACAAACAGGAAAGCTGACTATTTAACAGACGGTCGAAGCGCACTTCTGGAAGAATGGTTAAAACGCTCGCAGGCAAGAGGCAAGAAGGTACGTAGTTTGAATAACGTAGAAGAACAGACAAAAGGCTCAGGAAGCGTTGGTACTATTGAAGGATTAACGAAGGAGGGTTATCTGCAAATCCGGACAGAAACAGGAGAAATACTGACACATGTTTCCGGAGATATTATTGAAATAAGAGAGGGACAGTAATGATTGTAGCCGTAGACATAGGCAACAGTGACGTAGTACTTGGCTTAGTCAAAGATTCAAATACATTACAGAGTTGGCGCCTGCATACCAGTATTCATCAGAGTGTAGATGAATATGAAATACTTGTTCGGGGTATGCTTTTCGCATGCGAATTTAGTTTGCAAGAGGCGCAAGGAGCTGTGTTGAGTTCAGTAGTTCCGGAACTGACGGAAGTTTTTACTATACTGCTTGAAAATTTGATTGGTAAACCTCCAATTTTGGTCAGTCACGAATGCAATCTTGGTATTGAAATAAATACTGACACACCAGCTAAGGTTGGTCAGGACAGACTGATCAATGCCTCAGCCGCATACCAACAATATAAAACCTCACTGATCATTATTGATTGCGGTACTGCTACTACACTGGATGTAGTCACTGCCGATGGAGTTTTTCAAGGAGGTGTGATTTGTCCGGGATTATTAATATCGGCTGATGTACTGTTTACAAAAGCCGCTCAACTATTTCAAGTAAATCTTGAAATGCCGGAATACGTAATCGGGAAGAATACGACTGATAGTCTTAAATCTGGTCTGATCTACGGTTACGGCGGAATGATAGATTCGTTAATTAAAAGAATAACGAATGAAATTGAACAACAGGGTCAACCAACACCGACAGCAGTAATCACCGGCGGGTTAGCAGCAAAAATTTTACCGATTCTGTCAAACGTTAATTATCACGATGATTTGACTTTGCGTGGTTTATATCTTTTTTATCTGCTCAATAAAAATAATACTAGTGGGAAGCGTCTCTAATTTGCAAAGACAGGAAATATCAGTTCACCAAAAACATTACAACTGTAAGTAAAACATGGCTGAAGAAAAAGTTGACGGACTGGAAGGTCTGGACGATTTTGGTGACGATTTTGGGGAACAACTCGACTCCTTCATGGAAAATGACGGAGAGGAGGAGAGTGACAGCGAATTGGATTCATTTTTCGAAGATCTTTCTACAATCGATGACCTGGAAGGTGACGATGATAGTGAACCTGCAGAAGATAAAATAGAAGAGGAAAAGACTGATGATGATGAGGATGGAAATGTCGATGTCGATGATGATGATGAAGATGATGAAGATGATGATGAGGACGCTCCACTTGAAGATGAAACAAAGGCCGAGACTGATGACATCCCAACTGCTGAACCGAAGAAAAAGAAAGCTTTGTCAAAGAAATCGATTGCTTTTAAGCCGCTTATTTTCTCCAGTATTACAGGTTTAATTTTGGGAGTTATCACAGTTGTTGTACTTTATTTTATTGATGCTCCTGTTGAGACAGTTTTACCGGAAAAAGTCGTAGAAATACTGATTGAACCTATTCCAACAGCAAAGGTCAGTAAACCTGAAACAAAAAAAGCAAAACCAAAAGCAAAATCTAAATCAATCAGCTATTACGTCCAAGTTGTTTCCTGTATTTCCCTTGAATGCGTGGACAATAGTCGTCTTAAATTAAAAACTTTAGGTTATAAATCACGTGTCCGCACATCCAGTAATAGTTCAGGAATTTCTGAGATCATTTCCACAAAAGTTTTAGGTGAAGAGTATTCTGCAAGAATGGTTAAGATAATTAATAATAATAATCAACTGGCTGGACACGCTTTTCGTAAATCAATTAAAAATGGATACCTGGTATCTCTCGGGCTATTTCCGGATTTAGAAACTGCAAACAGAGTAAGAACTTATTTAAATCAGGCTTTCAAGGATACTATTTTCTTTAATATACAGCGTACTACACAGGTAATTCGTTTTCAGGCTGTACAAATCGCGGGGTTGAAATCAAGAAAAGACGCTGAAAAATTGCGTGACAAATTGAGGAAGAACAACCCTAATTTTCAAAGCGCATTTGTTAAAGCAGTTGTAAAACGATAAACAGAATTTAATGGGGTTTTTATCAGGAAAACAACTATAGCTTTTTTGCCTAGGCATCTTCAAATAGTTTTTGTTATTTTCACAAATTTAAGTTTGGCTTTTTCTGATTTTTAAAATAATATTAATGCTCATATTCATAGTATAACCATCATTAAACGGAGCATTTATGGGACTGAGTTGGACAATTATATTTGTTATTCTGGTCGTAGGATTCATCTTAATTCCAGGAACAGTTTTCTTGTCAAATATTAGCCGTATCCGCAAAGAAAAATCACAGTAATAGAAGGTTTTCATTGAGCATTCTGCTATTTTGAGTATTTCTCAAAAGTCTTCAGGGAATTTATCTTTCAGACTTGACTAAGCAAAGTTTTAAAGCTAAATCCTTTTAAACTCCCCACGGTAAACACTCAGCAAGATACGTAGTGTAACAGTCAGTCAATTTTCTTTGAGAGATATATTGAAAGTCACACTCTGCCTGTTGCCTGCACAAGGTAGATATATGTTTTTCTGTAAACTGTGCTCAGTCAGTCTCTTATCACTCAACTTGTTCTTCTCTGCCACTCTCCTTTACGCAAAAGAAAATTCTCCTCCCGCAAATTTACAGCTTGATCATGTACTGTCTGCTGAGGCGAAAGTTGAACACTTAATTCACAAATCAAACTTTTTAAATAAGCTCAGCAGTTATGCGGTAGTTACTGCTTCTGCACTAAACTTACGTTCCAGTCCCAACACCAAAGAACCTGCCTTAAAAGTTCTCAACAAAGGTACACATTTATTGAGTTTATCCGCTCCAGACAAAAAATGGCTGAAAGTCAAAATTCCACAAGGCGTTCAAGGTTGGGTAGCTCAAGAACATGTCAAATTATATCTGCCTGAAGGGTTGCCTTATTATGCAGGCAAATTTAACTCCACCTCCTTCACTTCATCACTGGAAGCTATAATTCTGCAGTACATGAAAGAAGTCTATACCAAAAAGAAATTGAAGAGAAATGACAAACTTTCAATTGTTGTTCAAGATCTTACTACTGGGAAATTACTGGTTTCTCTACGATCTAGGCAAAGTGTAAAATCAGCCAGTACCATCAAAGTACCAATACTTCATGCATACATGATTCAGCGTTTTAATGGAAATTTCATCGAGTCATCAAGTCACAAAAAGCTGATTGAGGGAATGATCCGTTTCAGCAACAACCAAAGCACAAATACTATTATTAATTTGTTAGGTGGTACTGAAAATATTCAACGCATACTTAACAACACAAAATTGTATAAAGAATTGAGCCTGATAGAAACTATCCCGAAAGACGGGCGGACTTACAGGAATAAAATTTCTGCTGCAGATTTAAATCAGCTATTTGTGAATATCTGGTTTAAACGTGTAATCGGTGCTAAATACAGTGCTCAAATAAACAAAGAAGCAGCAAGGGAAATGCTTTATTTACTAAGCCTTCCCGGTCATTCCTGGTTGAAAGACCGGATTAAAGCCGACACCTGTTTTTCGGCAAATAAATCAGTAAAACTATGGGACAAAACCGGATTTGTAAAAGGAGTAAACGGAAACGCAGGTGTTATAGAAATAGATACTCCTCATGGAAGAAGAGCGTATTCGCTTGTAATGTTCATGGAACGTGAAGATTATCAAACAATCGAAGGAGATGCAAACCGCTGGTCTGAGCGTGTGAGTCTGCATATGCGTAAAATTTCTGAGATTACCTTCGCCTTTATTTCCAACCGCTACGAAAGCTACTATGAGTGCGGACGTTCACAACTCATTCGTTATGCCAAGCTGGCTCTCGCACCGCGTCCTCTCCAAGCCTCTCTTTAGATTGCATCCGGCGATAAGCAAAGTAAGCCAGCTTAGTCATACATTTATCACTCAGTAATAAACGTAGAATTATGAAACTGGAAAAACGTCTGCAGTGGTTTTTTGAGCGAAAGTTGATTATGCTCTTTCTCTGGGAAGAGCGTTTTTTAAACCCCTTGATTCCTGATGAAATGAGTCGACTAAAAGCTTCTGGACTGCTTGAAGATGAGGGAACTCTACAACTGATGGAGAATATTTTTCCTGAATCGATAACTCATTTGCCGACAGGTATGTATTTCCCGGTGCCTATCTCAAGAGCACTCAAACAGGGAAATGATTTTTCAACTGAACTTGCAATGCGTTTTCACTATGACTTTATCCATGTTGATCAACATCAAAAATGGAGTTTGCGTGAAAAAAATATCAGCGGAAAGGTATTAGCTCTTTTTGAATTAAATTTGTTTTATGAAAAAGAGAGCAAACTTTATTTTGTTGAGTATTGGAGTGATAACCGCTGGGACAAATGCTACCTCGAATGTGAAATAACACCGATGCGGGCATTGGCCTTAGAGCTAGTTCAAAAGGAGTTTAAAATGCAGTTTAATAACCAGAAAACTGATTCACTTGAGCTCCACAGCTTCCGTATGGATAAAAAAGAGAGATGTTTTGTCCGTACTCAAAACTATGGAGAAGTCTTGCTTGCGGATGCTCCAAGATTCTGGCTGTTGAATCATTTGGATAAATCCGGTTCATACTTTGTGTTTGGCGAGAGGCATTTTCCACTAACTTTTTCCGAATGAAGTCACTACACAGAATATTCTCACTGGATTAAAGGTTTTATGACCATTATCAATAAGTTATACAACATCCAGCAATTCAGCAGAATCCATTACAAATATAGTAAATTTAGGATATAATCGTTATTATTTTATACGTTGAGCGTAGCAGTCTTTTATTTAAGCGTGCAAACTCAACCAGTTTTAAGGCCCAAGTTCAAGCACATAACCGTAAGTTAATGAATATTTTTCTCCTTTATGAGAAATATTACGGGAACGTGAATATTCAACTTGCTGCATTATTTCCTGATGCTCTTTTTCACGTTGTTTTCCTATATTTTCTGATAATTCCAAACGTAATTTTTCCTTTTCCTCTAAAATAGATTTGCGGGTTGCGCCTAATGCTTTAGCGGTTTCCATTGAGCCCTGACGCTCCTGCTCCTTAAAATAATCTTCTTGGCGTATTTGTTTTTGTGAATCTAGATTAGATTTGCGGGTTGCAGCTATCACTTTAGCTTTTTCCAACTTATTAAAATATACTTCTTGGCGGCTTTGTTTTTGAGAATCTATAATAGAAACACGGGCCTTAGTTATTGCTTTAGATTTTTCCAATGCCTCATTTATATTTTTCAAATATAATGACTGACGAACCTCTTTTTGTGATTTTAAAGCAGAACGACGATTTTCAGTTATTGCTTTAGATTTTTCCAACGTATCTTTAAGGTTTTTGAAGTATAATTCCATACTTATATTTTTTTCTATATCTAAAGCAGAACGTCGTCTTTCAAATATTTCTTTAGCTTTTACCAATCTCTCATTTGCTTTTTTTAAATATAATGACTGCCTCAACTTTTTTTGTGATTTTAAAGAAGAGATACGCTTTTCAGCTATTGCTTGTGAATCTTTTTGCACTTTGGTATAACATTCATAACGAGCTTGTGCAGATTCGTTACAGGCAAGGATATTCGCAGTTAATTTTTGAGCTGAGGCTGAGGTGGTTCCAAAAATAGCAGACAAGGAAATCAACATGACTGGAACTGAAATGCTGACACAAAGTCCTTTCAACAGACTTGCTTTTGTATTTGCAATAATGTTCTGCCTCTGCATATTTCAATTAAATATCGGATTTGCTCAAACAGCGTCTACAAATACTGAAGAAGATAAGAATAATCAAGATGCTGCTGAAAACAACACCTTAACTAACGAAACTAAGGATCCAAAAATAGAAAATGTGGTCATGATCAAGACTGACAATTCATCAAGCATAGACATAGACCCGCAAGAAGAAAAAATAAGGCGAAAAGCAATGACTATGATAATGAATATCTCTAAAACTAGTAATCCATTGACAAGTACACAGTCTGCTTCAAGCTATTTCATGATTGAACTAAAGCAGAAAGACCGAAATAAAAGCAAACGTGAAATGCAGTCATACCATCAAAGTAACAACAAGAAGATAAATGTAAATTTCCAACGTTTCCAAAAGAAACGATACCAACAAGTAAACTATACTGGTAAACATTACGACTACACAAGTTACATTCAAAACTTTCAGGCAAACAGCAGTCGTTAATGAATAATCCTGCAGAAAGTATTTTTTGTCTTCTAAATCCTTAACAAATTTAATGCAATATTTATGGCACGTGTAGCGATGGCGATGAGCGGCGGCGTTGATTCTTCAGTTGCCGCGGCTCTGTTGAAGGAACAGGGTCACGAAGTAATAGGGCTGCATATGAAACTTTATCACGGCCCTGAGAATGAATCCCGACAAAAAAGCTGTTGTTCTCTTGATGAAGCAATCGACGCGCGTTCTGCTTGTCACCGGCTTGATATCCCTTTTTATGTACTTGATTATCAAAAAGAATTTAGAGAAACTGTGATTGATTATTTCATCAGCGAATACTCAAACGGACAGACACCTAATCCGTGTGTGATGTGCAATAAAAAAATAAAAAGTGATTTATTGTTAAAAAAAGTAGATGAACTGGATTGTGAATTTCTGGCAACGGGACACTATGCCAGAGTTTATGATAACCCGGAATATGGACGTCCACAATTAGCACGTCCACAGGATTTACGTAAAGACCAGACTTATTTTCTGTACGGTATACCGGCACATGAACTGCCGCGTCTGATGTTTCCTTTGGCAGAAATAATTAAACCTGAAGTAAGGAATATTGCAGGTAAACTTAATTTGTCCGCCGCAAAAAAACCCGATAGTCAGGAAATATGTTTTGTTCCGAAAGACTATAGAACTTTTTTGAAACAGGAAATGAAGACTGCACCTGAACCGGGTGAGTTTATAAGTGTCGCAGGAGAAGTTCTGGGAGAGCACACAGGTCTGCCCTTCTATACAATTGGTCAACGCCGAGGACTTGGGCTTAGTGACACGACACCATATTATGTTATAAAATTAGATAAAGCCCAAAACAGGGTTGTACTCGGAAAAGAAGCTGATTTGTTTTCACAAACAATTCATGTGTCCAGTGTCAACTGGGTGTCCATACAGGCACCAGAAAAACCGTTACGTGTTTCCGCAAAACTGCGCTATGCACATCAGGGTGCGTCTGCTACTGTTTTTCCTGCTACTGGGAATCGAGTCAGGGTGGAATTTGACTCTCCGGAACGCTCAGTAACTCCCGGACAAGCTGCTGTATTTTATCAGGATGATGTCCTCCTCGGAGGCGGTCGTATTGATAATTCACCTTGAACATATTCCAATCGACATAAGACAATGAATATCCTTTTGACGGGTTTTATGGGTGCAGGAAAGACCACAATAGGGCGTAAGTTATCCAAATTGCTAGAATATTCTTTTGTTGATACCGATACTGAGATTGAAGAAGATCAAGGCTGTAGCGTTGCTGAAATTTTTAAATATGGTGGGGAAGAGTGTTTTCGTGAAATGGAAACAAAGCAGTTGGAAAAATTGAAAAGTGTAGATAATTCTGTAATTGCAACAGGCGGCGGGATTATATTACGCAAACAAAATCGAGGTATGCTAAAGGAAATAGGCAAAAGAGTTTATTTGAAGGTAGCTCAGGCAGAATTACTACTGCGTCTGAAAAACGACCGTAACCGTCCATTATTGAAAGAAAAAGATCCGAAAACTGTCTTAAATGAGATGTTTGCAGAACGTGGTTTGCTTTATGAGCAAGCAGAGTGTATTATAGAAACAGGTCAACAATCTCCGCAACAAATTGCTTCAGAAATAATTCGCAAGATATGCAATGAAGACTCAGACCACAACTTTTGAATCAGCACTACAAAAACTTGAAGAAACGGTTGATAAGCTGGAAGAAGGAGCGATCACTCTTGATGAAGCATTAACCACTTTTGAATCTGGTGTTCGCTGGAGTAGGGAATGCAACAAATTCCTCGAAAACGCAGAGCAACGTATAGAAAAAATTTTAAAGAATGAAAATGGCGAGTACGAACAAAAAGAATTTGTACTCGACTGACGAACAAGGTTTTCGGAATATGTCCGAAAATCAAAACTAATATTTCAGAGATGTTCTGTCACCCCTAGATGGAAAGAAAGTATGGGGGATGCTGATTTCTGATTAATGAATTATAGAAAATAAAACTGTAAGTCTACGCAAGTTCAAGCAAATGCTGGGTTGTACTATTCAATGTATAATCAGTTGCGTCACTACGGTTCCACTTTTCGATTTCTGATCTGTAAATCAAATATTTGTCGGAACATCCTGATTTTAAACTCATAATAATCAGGCAAAAATGACAGAAATAGATAATAAAATCCTCATCAATGTTGAGGATGACGAAACCAGAATTGCGTTATTAAAAGGCAAAAAACTGGATAACCTTTACATTGAACAAACCCACCGCTCTCAAAAAGTTGGTAATATTTATTGCGGTAAAGTAATAAAAGTACAACCTTCCTTTCAGGCAGCCTTCATTGATTACGGTGAAGAACGTCACGGTTTCCTTTCACTTTCCGATATAAACTTCCAAGTCTATAAACCAAGCCGTGAAGGGCGTGGAAGACCGTCTATCACTCAGGTTCTTAAACCCGGACAAAAAGTTCTGGTCCAGGTAATCAAAGATGAAATAGGACACAAAGGCGCTTCAATCACCACAAATATTTCTTTGGCGGGACGCTTTCTTGTTTTTATGCCGGACAGTGACCGTGGAGGTGTTTCCAAAAAGATTGAAGATGAAGACCAAAGGGCACGCTTGCGTCACTTACTGAAAGGACTCGGAAGTGAAAATTCCTCTGCAATTATCCGTACAGTTGGCGTTGACCGTTCGCTCACTGAATTAAAACGCGACTACTCGATTTTACGCCGTACTTGGAATGAAATCAACGACGAGTACGAAGAGCAATCAACGCCTGGAATACTGTATCAGGAAGAAGATGCGATGTTGCGTATGATCCGTGATTACTACAATGACAGTGTTACGGAAGTTGTGATTGATGAACCGGTTGCTTTTCAACATGCCTTAGAGTTTTTTAAAACTCATATGCCGGCTGATCAGAAAAAACTGCAGCTTTATCTTGGTGAAAAATCTCTTTTTTCAACTTATGATATTGAAGGTCAGATTGAAGTACTGCACCACCAGCAGGTTCCTTTGCCTTCAGGCGGTTCATTGGTCATTATGCCCACAGAAGCACTTGTGGCAATTGACGTCAATTCCGGAAGATCCACTCAAGAAAGAAACATTGAGGCTACCGCGTTACGTACAAACATTGAGGCTGCAGATGAAGTTTCAAGACAGTTACGTTTAAGAAACCTCGGTGGTTTGATTGTGGTGGATTTTATCGATATGGAAAACTCAAAAAACCGCCTTGCTGTAGAACAAAAGATTGAAGAAGAAATGTCTTCAGACAAAGCCAAGACTTCGTTTGGAGTAATCTCCAAATTCGGATTATTGGAATTGAGTCGTCAGCGAATTTCCAGCAGCTTGTCACTTAATTCTATTGAGATTACTTTGGCCAATCGGATTCTACGAAAAATTCATGATTCCGCAATTGAGCAAAAAGTGATGCAAATTTATCTCCGGCTGCCTTTAAAATTGGCGATCCATCTGCTCAATGTTAAACGACAGCGTATAACTCAAATGGAAATGGATTATGGAATCCGTATTTCAATTACTCCTGACACGTTACTAGGAGCTGAAGAAATTCCTGAGATGGAAGTTACTTTGAAAGGTCAGGGTGGTGGAGAAACCAGAACCTCAGTTCCTATTTCCGCCTCTGATATGCGTGACGATAAACCGGGTAATAAAAGAAGACGGGCTAAAAAAGAGCTAGATAAAAAGGACGATTCCGTAACTGCTCTGAGTTCTCGGGAAAAGAAAATAGCGGATGAACAGGTCAAATCAACAGAAACTCCGGCTAAGACTTTGTCAAAAAATGAAGAAGCAAAGTCCGTTAAAGAGTCCCGCCTTAAAGAGGAGCTTCCGGAAACAACTGCTGAGGCGAAAAATAAAACTGAAGACTCCACCGTAAAGGGTCAGCAAAATACAGCTGAAGTGGATAAAAAACAAACAGAAATCAGCAAGCCTTCAAAAGATAAAGCAGAGGAAACTGTAGTTCTTTTTAAGAGCAGTCACGAAACAGTAAAAACTCAGGATGCTCCGAAAAACATTATTTCAACTCCGGAAATAATTGCTGAGAACAAGGACGTCCCTGAAATCACAACTTATACAAGTGTACACATTGAAGATCAGCACAATTTAAAAGATAAAAATAAAATTCTTCCTGTTATTAAAACAGTCAAAGAAAAAACCGTAGAAACACCTATGTTCAGCAGTGTGCATTTAGGAGATGCAGAAAAAAAAGCAGCACAGCTTACTGCAAAGCAGTACACTGAATCTCAGACGACAGCGTTAAAAACCGCGCCTGTTCCGGGAAATAAGCCTGTAAAATCTGTTCCGCGTAAATCAACTGCAAAAACACCTGTTGCTAAAAAGACGGCTTCCTCAAAAGTTTCCGCAAAAGCGCTGCCAAATAAAACTAAAGTAGAATCTGCTGAAAAGCCCGGAGCAAAGTCTAAATCTGTTCAAAGCAAAGTCTCAACTGCAAAAAAAGACTCTGTTAAATCAACAGCTCCCAAGCCTGCTGAACAGGACAAGAATTCTCCTGCTAAATCGGCTAAAGCCACAAAAGCTAAGCCAAAGGCAAACAGTCCTCAACAGCAACAAAAAAAACCTGCAACACGGAATGCTAAGCCTAAAGCTGAAGAGTCTGCTACTTAATGCCACTGAATAAGCGTCCTGGGCAAAATGTCTTACCAAAACCTACCGTCCATCACAGAGTGTGATACGTTTCTCAAGCAACAAAAGCTCCCTCACGGCAAAGCAGTCAGGGAGCAGGTAAACATCGTACTGGATCAGCTACGAACCGAAATCTCCAAAAATCCAGACAAATCTGTTTCAGACGCCAATGCTGGAATATTGGAACGTATCGCAGCACAGGTCCGCAATCAATCTCAGACAATGCAAAGAGTAATCAATGCTACCGGAGTTGTAGTTCATACAAACCTAGGGCGAGCTCCTTTGTCCGAAATTTTGTTGCGTAAAGTATTGCCCGGTATGAGTTCATACTCTTCTTTGGAATTTGATCTCAGCACAGGGAAACGTGGTTCACGCGACTCAAAAGTCCGCAAACTACTGCGTTCGCTTTCCGGCGCGGAAGATGCGATGGTGGTTAACAACAATGCTGCTGCTGTGTTTTTAATGCTTAAGGCTTTGAACGGAAATGAGCCCGAAGGCAAAAAAGCTGAGGTAATTGTCTCAAGGGGTGAATTAGTGGAGATTGGTGGATCTTTCCGGATTCCCGACATTATGCGAGAAGCAGGAGTCAAACTGGTAGAAGTTGGTACGACTAACCGCTGTCGGCTTGCGGATTATGAACAGGCTCTCACAGAAAATACCGCTGCTCTGTTAAAAGTACATCCTTCAAATTACGAAATACATGGATTTACGGAATCGGTCTCCGTTGAAAAAATGGCAAAGCTGGCACATTCAAAAGGTCTGCTTTGCTTTCATGACTGGGGAAGCGGCAGCTTTTACAAGTTCCGCCAGCGTGGTTTGAGTGAGTATTCAACTGCAGAACAGGAACTCTCTGCGGGACCTGACTTGCTGGCTTTCAGCGGGGACAAATTACTGGGCGGAATACAGGCAGGTGTGTTGCTTGGCAAAGCTGAAAATATTCAAAAACTACGTAAACATGCCCTCTATCGCGCATTACGCTTAGACAAAGTAACGCTTGGCTTATTTGAAGCAACTTTGGAAGCATATCTTGATTTAAAAACTCTAGCAGAAATAGTGCCTACGGTCGGTCTGCTGGAACTGACGCGTGAAGAACTTCGAGAAAAAGTAAATGACTTTCTTCAACTGTTGAATTTCCCTGAGAATACAGCCTGGAAATGTGAAATCCGTGAAACTGATTCACGTACAGGAGGTGGAGCCTTGCCGGAACTACCAATTGAATCGGCAGCGCTTGTTTTGTCTCATCCAATGAGGTCCTCAAATGAGTTACAGGATTGGTTTCGTTCTCAATCCGTCCCGGTTATTGTCAGGATCCACGAAGATCAAATTTGGCTCGATTTCCGAACAATTCTTCCACATGATAATGAAGAACTGCTGAGAGTGCTCACGAACCTGATTTCTAGCTGATCTTTAGTTGTTTATCAGAACCCCAACCTTTTTAAGTTCAGCAAATTCCTGACTGTTAAAACTGCTCATGTACAAAGCACTAAAAGGTCTTTTTCTTGCTTTGTCAAAAGAGCAGTAAAAGCATCATTAACAAATTATTGGGTTTTAGTTC
>Ga0115002_10006539_pt1 | contig 13393 bp, 13 predicted proteins | sample ArcticOcean_MG_C_8_FD_89576 | JGI IMG/M metagenome (GOLD analysis project Ga0115002, IMG submission 89576) | Marine microbial communities from western Arctic Ocean - ArcticOcean_MG_CB11_86 | ecosystem: Environmental > Aquatic > Marine > Oceanic | place: Arctic Ocean: Canada Basin | collected...
ACGCACTTAACGTTCTGGGTCTTGTCGCTCTTGCGGGTCGTCAATATCCCGAGGCTCTTGCGATGTTCAAACGTTTTGCGAGCTTGGACGATTCTGATGGCCTACTTTTCATGCCGCTCGGCGTTGTCTACGCCATGAGTGGCTTTCCGCAGAAAGCTATTGAACCAATCCAACGTGCTTAATTTTCGTTGACCTACAACTATGACGTTATTTTCAATCTCGCGTTTGCTCTCAAAGAGCTAGATCGCCATCATGAAGCCGAAGTTTTACTGTGGCGTGCAGTCCAAATCGATCCCAACACTCCCCAAGCGTGATCTGAGCTCGGCATCGTTTTGCTGAGCAAAGGTGCACTCGTCGCCTCGCTTGCGGCAGGTCTTGGAGCGACAATACTTGCGTCCGACCTAGCCTCGGCACATAACAACGTCGGATCGATACAATTAAAATTTGGAGACTTCGGTGGTGCGATCGCGTCTTTCTAACGCACCCTAAACCTTGCGCCTAAGGTTACCGAAGCACACGTGATTCTTGGTCTTGCGTTGCTTGGCGATCTCCGCGCTAACGATGCTATCGAAGCATTTGGAGAGGCGTTGAGATTGGAGCCCAATCACGCTGTTGCGCTGGAGCATCTCGCACACACATACGAAATTCTGAACCATCGTGCCAAAGCACGAGAGGCTGCGACGCGTGCTTTGTGTATCGATGCCAACGCAGATCGCGCAGCGCTGACACTTGTGCATCTCGATAGTCGAGAGTCAGCCAACGGACTATGGGCCGCAAGGACACGCCTTGAAGGCATCGTGGCGCGTGCCACCAACGACCTTACACAGATTGCCGTGCTCAACGACCTCGGTCATGTCCAGGATAAGCTTGGTGACTACGATGCTGCGTTTAACGCATTTACCCGCTGTCAGACGCTAGCAGCTGATCAGCCGCGCGCTCAGCGCATTGATCGTAAGGCGTTTCCAGCCTATCTCGAAACTAACCGGCACTTTGCCAACGCTTCGAACGGTGCGTGGCCGCCCCAAATTGACGACGACCTTACGAGCCCGATTTTCCTCGTCGGGTTTCCTTGCTCTGGAACAACTCTGCTAGATCGAGTTCTCGGGGCCCACTCGAAGCTGCGCACCAGCGATGGACGGCCGTGGTTGGCAAGTGTTGCCGGAAGAGTTGGTAACCACAATTGGAAGCAGATAGAAGAGCTTAGCAATCAATCTGTGATACGCCTGCGGCGTGAGTGTTATGATCGAGTTCGCGGTGATCTAGGCGATCTCGACAGCGAAGAACGCGTCGTCGATAAGGACCCGTTCAACTTTATCCGCCTTGCGCTAGTGCGGCGAATATTTTCAGACCCAAGGGTTATCTTCCTGTATCGCGATCCGCGCGATACGGTGCTGTCGTGTTTTATGCAGTGGTTTCAGCCCAACGAAACAACGACCCACTTTCACGATGTCGAATCAGCAGCGAGACTTTACTCTAAGGCCATCTCTGTATGGTGGGACCTCAAGCCCGTGTTTGATCTTGCCATATTGACAATTGGTTGCGAGGATTTAGTTGTTGATTTTGAAACCAACTGCCGCAGCGTTTTCGGTATTCTCAAGGCTGATTGGGAAGATAACGTTCTAAGATTTGCTAAAACCGTTAAAGGTGAATACGTCGTGACACCGAGCCGCCGTGACGTTGCAGAAAACGTCTTCGGCCGGAGCGTCGGGCGATGGCGAAGCTATGAGCAGCATATGGGTCCGGTGATCGATATCCTGTCACCTTGGGTAACGGCGCTGGAATATTCGGAGTAGCTTAACTAAGCGCGGTCGGTTGGTGTTTTGGCGACGCCAGTAAACTCATCAGATTGCCCGAGTTCACCTTTGCGCCGGCTTATGTTCCACGCCAGCGTCATGCGCGGCCGCTCACCAGTGTAGGGCGTGACGCAGTGGACAACTTCTGAGGGCCAAATCATCATTGTCCCGGGTTCGACCGTGGGAAAGAAAGGCGTCGTCATGCGGCCTGGTTCCTCGCTGCAACAGATGCTTAGTCGTGGGTCCGCAAAGAACAGGCGGCCGCTTTGGCGATCTTCGTGGTCTTCATCGCCAAGATCCAAAAAATAAACCAAGCTCGCAATACTCACCCGATGTGCATGCGGCCCAACATAATCCCACTTCCAGTATACATTTGCCCAACTCAAGTCGATGTGTGCGGTTGGTGAACCTAGCGTATGGCCAAATAATTCTTTGGCACGGGCATTGATAAAATCAGCTTCCGGTATGTTCCACTGATCGAGATGGTGAACCTTCCGGCCGCCTAGGATACGCGAATCCGGTTTATCATCGCCCCATTTCTGTTTTTCAAGCTCGAGGAGCCGCGCGATCAGCGCGGGATGATAGTCGCCAGTGTCGCGAAAAGTCGTGGCACGAATACTTTCGTCTGCCGACTCCAGTTGCTGGTTCGATGGCCAAACTTTGAGGCGTCGTGGACCTATCGTCCATTCATTGCTGCCTTGCGAAGGGTTCATTTTTTTCTCATTGTCGATGCGGGTGTCCGCTGTGTGCAATCCGGTTATCAAGGTCATGAGCTACGAATGCAGCCAGCTCGCCGGCGATATCTGACAAACGCGCAATGCAAGGTACCGGCGCATTCACGAGCAAGCGTTTGACCGTTTCGGGTTGTCTGCCGCGTGGCAGATTTGGCAGCGCGTCGAGCGTCGTCTGCAACGATCCCATGCAGCCCACAGTGCCATTGACGGTTGCGCGCACTTTCGCTAAACCACACGGCGCCCGACAGTGGGGCCCGGCGAATGGAACCGTCCATCGCGTCAAGTTTCTAAACCGTCCTTGCAGTATGTCGCCAGGCGCCGATGTGTAGATCGCGACGCCGGGGGTTCCAAATAGTTTCGATATATGTGCAGGACCACTGTCGGCGAAAACCGCATAATCAAGCTGCTGGATGGCGGTGAGTAAATCGCCTATCGATTCGAAGGCATCGACGATATCGACGGCTGGATTGATCTGGCCGAGCGCATCGCGATAAAGCACACCCTGATGTTGATTCCGGTTAAGGCATAACGTGACGTGCCCCTGCGCAGTCAGCGCCTTGACCAATGCCTGGGTAGCCGCCGAGGGTAGCGTGCGTAGCGGCGACGACGCTAACGGCAGGATACCGATCCGAAGTTCTCTTGCTGGCAACGTCCGCGCCTCGCCCGTGTAACGCGAGCTTGGCGCGAGGTCAAATGCTGCCAAGAGGTCGGCCTCCAAGTCGATCGGCCAGATGTCGATGTCTTTCCAGCTCTGAAGGTGGCCGAGATCAATCACCACACTCCAGCGCTTAAGTTCTTTCTTGGTGATCCAAATGGGGTATCCGGTTACCAATTCACTGGTGAGATAGATGTCATGAGTGGGACCGGTACAAAATACACCGACATTGTTCAACCCAAACTTCTCGTCCAGCGCATGGATGAACGTCAATATGGGAACATTGTCGCCAAGTGCGTGCGAGGGCAACAGAAACAGCACCCGTTTTCTTGTAAAGTCGTACGACGACCACTGTGCCGACGGCAAACATTTGATCTTCGATGTTTTGCCGATTACGTGGAAACGATCAGGATGATGGTTGATGATCTGATCTATGAAAGGATGGAGGTTGGTTAAACATTGATCCCCGGCTCGCCCCTGCTGCTCGGCGGCCGCTGAGGCGTTCGGAAAACGGAAATTGAAATCGACGTTGGCGACAAACTCAACAAGAGGTGTGTGATTCGTGCAAACGTTGGTCGACCGGGAAGCGCGTTTTTCTTTACGAGGCCTTGTCATGAGAAAATCTGATGTGCCGTTTTAGTTTTTGGTGTCATCGTATCTATCCCAGCATGCGAGTTGGTATTGGCCGAGTGCCGGTGGCATTCTGAGATCAGCGTAGGCCTATGAGGCCTTCAAGGGAATCCGTCGCCTGAATTAGCACAATGTATACCAGCCAGATTATTGTTGATGATTTCCTACTCAATCCCCTAGAGATCAGGGAGAGGGCGCTGAATCTTGATTATCGAGAACCGAAAACTCAGAAGAACTATCCTGGGATAAACTCGCGCCAGAGGCTGGACTATCCAGGGCTTGACAACTTAGTCTCCGAGCTTACCGGGGAACAGGTTGTTGGAAGTACGGCCGAAAACGCGCATGGTCATTGTCGCGTGTCATTGAATGGCGACGATAATCGCCGAAAATTGCAAATCCACATAGACTTTGGCTTGGTTTGGGCGGGCCTATTATATCTCACTCTTCCAGAGTCCTGCCAGGGCGGCACTGAGTTCTACCGGCATCTTGAGAGTGCCAGCGATCGTGCGCCGATCTATCCTGACGAACTCAAGGCCGCCGGCGTTCAAAACTATGCTGAAGCTGGTCTCAGTATCATTAAGAAAGACAGCAACGATCCCCTCAAATGGGAGCATATTTCTACCGTTCCGATGCGCTTCAACCGTCTCGTGCTGTTGCGTCCGTGGTTTTATCACACCGCGGGACCGTCTTTTGGAGACAGAATTGAGAATGGCCGGCTAGTGCAATTATTCTTTTTTGAAGGTGTTAGTTAGGCGGGTTTTGCACCGCGAAGCACGATGGTAATTTCGCGGACAACGTTGTTTACCTAGCGCTCGGCCACTGCAAGTAAACCACTATTTATTCCACCATTTTCTAGCCGATTGGGCCACGGCTCGACCGATGACATGTTCACCGATTCGACCCCGCGGTAGATGTTGAGAATGAGTCCTAGTGGAGTATTGGACGCGCACACAGGCTCGTACTGACGTGGAGAAAACCGTCGCGTTAGTCCTGCCTGCAGGCGGGCTTAAGTCGCACACCAGTTCGTTTCTCTATAGCTCTAAACTACCGGTCGACGGTGATTGCTTTAACACATGGCCATCGTGGTTTTTAATTGCTGCCTAGCAGTTCGCACGCGAGGCCACCGATTGCGGCGATTGCAGTGATCGGCATACCGTTAAGCCGATCTATGTTTTTGCTCGTTAGGCCGCCAAGTGCCACCACAGGAAGCGGGCTTGCTTGGGCGAGAGCGTGAAAGCGCGGCGCCCCGAGTTCTACCCTGCCGGGGTGTGAACTGGTCGGAAAAACGGCGGCGAGCAGTGCGGCGTCAGCGTGCAACTTCGTGAGCGCGTAAAGATCTTCGGCCGAGTGGGCGGCAATAGTGATCAACCAATCCGGGCGACGGGCTCGCCAAATTAGACCTTTGTCTCGCTGGCTCTGCGGAAAATGAACGCCGCTGGCCCTGACGCGAAGGGCCAGATTGCCGTCGCCGCCAACCAACAGGCGCAGGTTTCGGCGTTGCGCTACCGAGGCGAGGGCGACCGCAAGCTCGGTACGATCCGATGCGGTGTAGTCGCGAAGAATAACGCAGCTACCCGGGGGCAGGCGTGCGACCACGGGTAGCGGATCGGCGATGCGGGATTTATCGGTGAGGAAGAACAACGATGGTAGTTTGCCTAGCGGTTTACCTGCGTTGAGTCGTTTTGCGAAGGTTGTTAGCTTGGTCAAGATGCCAATGTGCGCGCGCGAGCAACTCGGTTGAACTGTGGGAGATCGTAACCTGCCATGACGATCCCATCACTGCCAAGCACCGATCCGTTCGAGCCTGGCGATTCGATCTCTAAAAATCTTGATCATGTCCGCGCGCGTGTTCGTGACGTTGCCGTACAGGCAGGCCGTGCGCCGGACACCGTTACCCTGATTGCTATATCGAAAACCCATCGCGCTGAGGTTATCGAAAAAGCACTCGCCGCCGGTCAACAGCAATTCGGTGAGAACCGTATCCAAGAAGCTGGTGACAAATGGCCGCAACTTCTAATTGCCGCGCCTGGCGTTGAGCTTCACCTGGTTGGTCATCTGCAAACCAACAAAGTTAAAGAAGTCGTCGGGTTGTTTGACGTCATCCAAACACTCGATCGTCCAAAGCTCGCACATGCGCTTGCCAAAGAACGAACGCGCCAAGATCGCCGGGTCGAGTGTTTCATTCAGGTCAATACCGGTGAAGAGTTACAAAAATCAGGTGTATTTCCATCGGCCGCCGACGACTTTATCAGTCTATGCCGCGATCAACTCAAACTCGACGTCACGGGGTTGATGTGCATACCACCGGTCGATGAGGAACCGTCGCTGCATTTTGCACTCCTGCGATCGATTGCCGAGCGCAACAGATTAGCCAAACTCAGCATGGGCATGAGTGCCGATTTTGAAATCGCGATTGCGTTTGGTGCCACGCACGTCCGGGTCGGGACAGCTATTTTCGGTGCCCGCCACACTGGTTCAGTCCCTACTACCGAATCCTAATTGACGAATCGAGGTCAATCCTCCCAAGGAGCTGCTTTAGGTCCGCCAAGCTAAGCGCAATGCAGCCTTCGGTCGGTCCGTAGTCGCTATTTGCGACGTGGAGGAAGATCGCACTGCCACGATCCGGAATAACCGGATCGTCGTTGTACCCCAAAATCCCGATTACGTCGTAAAGATGATCGACCCGCCACAGTGTCTCGCAGCTTGCAGGGTACGGAAGTTTCACTTGATAATTGTATGCACTGTCGGTGGGATCGTTGCACCAGCCATCGTCTGGCTCAAGCGCCGAGATTGGAACAGCTGTTTCCGGTGGTACCATTCGATCGGGGCGGTAGAGGACCCGTCGAATTGGCAATATGCCGCTCGGCGTTCCCCCATCGCCTTCGCGTTTGTCGCAGACGATCCCTGCTCGCCCGAGAGCGCAGCGCGCGCTTCGGCAATCCCATGTCAGGTGGGAAGAACTATCTACGTTGATGATCGGCAACTCGCTCTTTCCCAAGTTGCAAAGTGTATTAATATGCGCGATCGGTACCCCGGTTTGAAGCGATACCGTTGGCCAAAAAAACTTTTGTGTAGAGGAGCAGTGCTTCTGCGAACCCTTGCGCGAAGAGGTGTGCAACCTGCGACGTGGCACTTGTCGGTATGGCCAACGTCCTGCGAGGTTTGCCGATCCCATCCGACTGCTGAGCTGCCATAGTGCGCACAGATAGTGCTCTCATGCGTTGCCAGCGGGCATTCCTAGACGGTGTGCGTTGAGCGCACCGCGACACCAGATGCCATGAGCGGCGGGCATGCCACCACTACAGGGGCCTCGATTAGTGTTCGCGGTGCGTTCGTTTGAGTTGAGGTCGATAGGATTGCTGAAGGAAAACCGTCATCATCCTATAATTTACTGCCGCTTCCGGGCGGTTTTTTAGCTCTATTACGATCCCGTTTGGCTCGGCGCTTTGGCTCGATCGCCATCCGCATTTCTCGGGCTTTAAGGCAGCACTGTCGTATCCATGACACCCTCGGAATATTTGATCAACTAACTTTTCGCTACGGAACGCGTCTATTTTTATTTCGAATCCATGTGTTGAATATGTAAGAACCGGCAGGACGCGGGTGTCGGTTATTCATGCCGGGCATGTGCGCGTCCGCGATCACGTATTCGTTTATAGCATGCTACTAGGTCGGCTCTAAAGCCGAAGGGAGGAATTGCGATGCAGTATCAGGGCTACGACCGCGAGGGCCTCGACGCACAGTATTTCATGCGCACTCGCCACCCCGAGTGGGAAGATTACTTCAATGAGTGGGAGGCTTGGAGCGTACGAGTCCGCGAAGAGCGGCCCTGCTGCCTCGATGTAGCATTTGGAGACGGCCCTGATGAAACAATTGATATTTTTGTGGCATCCGCTTCGAACGCACCCATCCACGTCTTTATTCACGGTGGCTATTGGCAGGCGATGAACAAAACCGATTTTAGCTATATCGCCGATGGTTTTGTCGATGCCGGTGCGACATTAGTTGTGGTCAACTACACGTTGGCGCCGGATGCGGATATCGATGAGATTGTCGGTCAGTGCCGCGCGGCGCTGGCGTGGGTCTGGCGAAACGGCAACGATATTGGTGATCGTGACCGAATTTTCGTATCGGGACATTCGGCCGGTGGCCACTTAACGGCAATGATGATGGCGACCGATTGGTCTGGGCTTGGTATTGATCTACCGGCTGATCTGGTCAAGGGCGGGTGCACGATCAGTGGCCTATTCGATCTTGAGGCCATGCGCCTGTGTTACGTCAACGACAAGTTACAACTCACCAAGGATCAGGTTGCACTGCAAAGTCCCATCCATGTTCCGCCGACCCGCGTCGCCCCGCTAATTATTGCCGTTGGCGGTGACGAAACCGAAGAATTTCACAGGCAAGCGAGTGAATATGCGCGCCAGTGTCAGCAAAACGGACTGTCGCCTGACGTCATGACGCTCCCTGGCATCAACCACTATTCAATTGTAGGGGCGCTCGGAGAACCCGATCACGACCTCACCCGCGCGATTCACGACCAAATGGGGCTTGGTTAGCGGGGTCTGTCTAGTCGGCCCGGGAAATGCTGCCCAAACCTTCTTGCGCGATAAACGTAACTAAATTGGGTTAAATTCACTTTGCCGTGTTTACCTATTTCCACCAGCCTCAAGCATTGTGGGGGCGCTGGCGCGTCATATTAACCTTTCAAGACTGTGGCTGAACAATCAGACTCGGTTATGGCAAAGAACAAGCGAATATTACTGGTAGACGATGACAATGAACTGCGTGGTTCGTTGGTCGAACAACTAGAACTTGATGACGAGTTCACAACCGACCAAGCGACGTCAGGCGCTCAGGCGCTGGAGATCGCCCAATCGGAACACTACGATTTGGTTTTGTTGGATATCGGCCTTCCCGACCTAGACGGTCGGGAAATCTGCCGTATGTTGCGAAAATCGGGACTTAGTGTGCCTATTATCATGCTGACCGGTGCCGATACCGATTCAGACATTATTCTCGGCCTCGATGCCGGTGCCAACGATTACATCACGAAGCCATTCAAGTTAAGCGTCTTAATGGCGCGGATGCGTGCGCAACTTCGTCAACACGATCAAAGCGAGGATGCCGTTTTCGCGATCGGTCCCTATACGTTCAAGCCAAGTTCAAAGCTGTTGCTTCACGCCGATACCGCGCAAAAAACTCGGCTTACCGAAAAGGAAACCTCGATCCTAAAATATCTCTATCGGGCCGGCAATAAGGTCGTTCATAGGGGCGTTTTATTAAGCGAGATTTGGGGTTATAACGCGGGTGTAATCACTCATACGCTCGAAACTCATATCTATAGGCTACGGCAGAAAATCGAAGACGATCCGGCCAACGCGATCCTTTTGCTCACCGAACCGGGCGGTTACCGACTCAACCCCTAGATTCCTACCCTCAGCCTTCGAGCTCGGCTTAGCGACCCGCGAAACGCGGCGCGCGCTTCTCAGCAAACGCCAGCGCACCCTCCCTGGCATCGTCGGATCCAAAACACGCGACGACTTCGCTGCGCGCCGCCGCTTCATCCAAAGACCCGCGTGAGATATCGACGATTGCGCGTTTCATTCCCCGTATGGCAAGCGGGGCGGCCTGAGCCAAACGATCGGCGATTTCATCCGTCGTCGGCCCAAGTCGCTCGCGGGTTACAAGATCGTCGAGATAACCCCACGCAAGGAGGTCGACATCGTTGATCTCCTTGCCCAACAGAAATATTTTTCGCGCCGCTGACGGTCCCAGCCTTTCCACGCACCGCTTAAGACCGTTGACGTAGTAATACACCCCGAGTTGTGCCGCCGGAACGCGCAGCCGCATGCCGGCGACGCCCACCCGAAAATCGCAGGCCAAAGCAAGGTCGATGCCGCCGCCGTAAACACTGCCATTGAGCGCACATATCGTCGGTAGGGCTAGCTTTTCCAAGCGATCAACCACCACTTCGAGGGGGTTGGTGGTCCAGTCCGTGGTTTCGATATCGCCGATGTCAAAGCCCGCGCTGAAGGTTTTGTGGCCGGTACCGGTAATCACTAGAACACGGAGATCTCCGTTGGCTTCCACCTCGTCGAGTATGCGGGAGATTTTCGGGAGATCGGAGACCTCGATTACGTTGTGCTTAGCAGGGTGGTTTAGGGTGATCGTTGCGCGTGCGCCCTGGAATTTGATTTCCGCCAATGCCATCGTATCTCTCCTTCATTGGTTGACGTTCGTGCGCTGACGCAATTTTGCGACGTGCTGCCTGGGCTAGCATACGTAATTATGCTTTTACGCCAGTGGCTATTACCCCATATAACATTTGGCAGAACGCACGTAATAATAGGTAGGGTGGCTGCTTGGTCGACAATAATGATTTTTACGTTCGCTTCTGGGGGGTTCGCGGAAGTATCGCTTGTGCAGGGCCGGAAACTGTCCGTTATGGCGGGAACACGTCATGCCTGGAGATCCGCTGTGGCGAATATCTCTTAATGTTCGATGCCGGCACTGGGTTTCGTTATCTTGGCAATGCGCTCGTCAAGGAAGCGCCGATACAAGCCGATCTCTTCCTCACCCACACCCATCTTGACCATGTCGTCGGGCTTCCGTTCTTTGTCCCCGGGTTTAATCCGCAGAACGAATTTCGCATCTGGGCCGGTCATCTGCTTCCGAACCATACAATTCGTGAGGTCCTTGGCGCCATGATGATGGCGCCGTTGTTTCCGGTGCCGCTCGAGATCTTTCAGGCCAAGATTGGTTTCCACGACTTCCACGCGGGCGAGACCATTGCCCCCAAGCCGGGCGTGATTGTCCGTACCGCACCGCTCAATCACCCCAACAATGCGACCGGCTATCGGATTGAATTCAACGACCAATCGATCTGTTATTTGACCGATACCGAGCATAACGCCGATACGCCTGATCAAAAAATCCTGGATCTAATAGAGGGCGCCGATATTGTCATCTATGATTCGATGTACACGGACGAAACCTTTCACGGCCGCGAAGGCTGGGGCCACTCAACGTGGCAAGAGGGAATGCGGCTATGCGACGCGGCAAACGTTAAAATGTTCGTCATCTTTCATCATGATCCGGACCATGACGACGGCTATATGGATGAGGTCGCCAAAGAGGTAAGTCAGCTGCGGCCTGGATCGATTGTTGCGCAAGAGGGCATGGTACTAAGGCCGTGACCGGTGGGCAGGCGTCCGTGCGCTTTTGCCGAGATCTAACCTCATGAGCTTTCGTCGGCTGCGGATGGGACTCGCGACCATTCTTGGCCTATCGCCGCGTGGCTTCTTCATTCCCTATCGCTACGCATCGCAAATCTCACCGTCCGACCGGCGTATCTACCACCATATCGCCGCCAGCTTTGGCGCCGCTACGCCCGACTTCGCTGCGATACTCGACATCGTCGACAGTTATCGCGCCGGCCTCCTGGCGATAACAGCCGAGGGCGAACCACCGCACCCGCGATGGGGTCAAGACTGGTTCCCGGCTCTCGACGCCGCGGTGCTCTACGCGCTCGTGCGCCATCACCGCCCGGCCCGGATTGTCGAGGTCGGATCGGGGCACTCGACACGTTTTATCGCCCGTGCGCTGGCCGACGAAGCCTTCGATGCGGCCGTAACGGCGATCGATCCGGCGCCTCGCGCGACGATTACCGACTTACCGATCGACGTCATTTGTGAGCCCATTCAATGCGTCGATCCCGCCGCAATCGGCCCGCTCGAAGCCGGAGATTTCCTGATCGTGGATTCGAGCCATATACTCATGCCGGGCAGCGACGTCGATATCATCGTCAACGATATCCTGCCGCGGCTTCCCGCCGGCGTTTTCGTCCATATACACGATATTTTTCTTCCCGATCCATATCCCCAACACTGGGCGTGGCGGGGTTACAACGAGCAGGTTGCGATTGCCGCGATCGTCGATGGCGGTAGATCGTACGCGCCGGTGTTTGCCAGTCACTATGCTCGACAAGTTCTCGGTCAGCGCTTAGCCGCGTCAGTTATTAACGAGCTTCCCAGCCCGACCGGCGCATTCGATTCGAGCTTGTGGTTGAAAAAAAACTGATACGGGTTTCGGGAATCTTTTGTGGCCTATAGCGGAAACGTTGGATGGTCGCCAACCCGCGCACGCCTGAGATCGCCACCAGGATTACCAGTTCGGAAGAACGGATCGAGCCGGGTCAGTGTGAAATCCGGGTCGCCGCGATTCTGCAATGCGACGTGCGTGGATTCACGATGCTCGCCAAGAGTTTGCCGGCCACCGACGTGATCCAATTGTTGACCGAATACGAAAAACGATTGGTGCCGGTCATCCAACGCCACGGCGGTAGCATCAATAAGTTTATGGGTGATGGCATCATGGCCACCTTTGACGCCGTGGTGCTGACGAAAACCTATGCTGCCGATGCGCTCCGCGCGATCGACGAGCTGGTTAAGTGTGCCGCCGACGGGGCCGCCGAGCGCCGGGCACAGGGTCAACAAGTGTTGACGATAATATTTTCAGCGGCCCACGGACAGGTGGTGTTTGGTGCCGTTGGCTATGAAACGCGCCTGGAGTACCCCGTTATCGGTGATCCGGTGAACCTCTCGGCGAAAATTGAGAAACACAATAAGGAGACCGGCACCGCACCGCTTACGATAACAGCGAGCGTCGAAATTGCTAGGGGTCAGGGATTCGAGCCTGGTTGGGAGATTGGCCGTTTGCTAAACGCCGCCATTGTAGGCGTCGCTGATCACGTCGACCTTGTTGTGTCGGCGCCGTGAACCGGGGTAACTTTAGAACCGCCAGCCCCGATCTATCGCGGTTCTGTTAAGGTTAATACCCGCCTCTACTCGGCACGTTACCTAGATTTTGATGCCAAAGTCGCCCACGCGAAGTTCAACTATTGTGTGAATGAAGGTGCCGCGGCATCGGGGATAATTGTCGGTGAAAGATGCAGGGGTGGCGAGTGCGGATAAACGAGTTTCTCCTCGCGGACAAGGTCATCTCACTGCTTTGGGTAACGCTGGTCCCATCGCTAGCGATTGTTCGAACCCGCCGGTTGCGGGTCTGCTCGGTATCGGAAGGTGGCGTCGTCGAAGACCTGTCTCGTTTCTTTGCGCCCGAGATCGCTCGCCATATTACGGTATCCGCACACCTTATCGGCCCCGGCGAGGGCGTCCTGTGCGATGCTGCAATTCGGTCGTGCGACCTTCGCGGCTTCACCAAATGCGCGATGCAAATGCCGGGCGGTATGGTCATGAAGTTCTCGCCTAATATGAACAGCCCAGCGTGCCGGTAATCCAGAAACACGGCGGCACCATCGACAAGTTCATGGGTGACGGCATCATGGCGACGTTCGGTACGGCAGTGCGGACTAATAGTCATGCGGCAGATGCCCGGGCTGCCATCCGGGAACTCGCTGATGCGTCAGAGGGAATGGCGGCAAAACGCATCGATGAGGGTAAGCAGGGTCTTGATGTGGGTTTTGCCGTGGCTGTTGGCCCGGGCGTGTTCGGCATGTTCGGTGATCGAACGCGGCTCGCGGTCACGGTTATTGGCGACGCCGTCAACCTCGCGGCCAA
>Ga0115002_10006540_pt1 | contig 13385 bp, 12 predicted proteins | sample ArcticOcean_MG_C_8_FD_89576 | JGI IMG/M metagenome (GOLD analysis project Ga0115002, IMG submission 89576) | Marine microbial communities from western Arctic Ocean - ArcticOcean_MG_CB11_86 | ecosystem: Environmental > Aquatic > Marine > Oceanic | place: Arctic Ocean: Canada Basin | collected...
AGATGAATGATTGTCCACGACAGAACCCGGCTTACAGGCTGACTCACCTTAAATTGTTGCTCGGAAACAATTTTGCACGGCATTTGCGAGGGAAACCCAATAGATCGAAGCGTAATATAAGAAAGCACTTTAAGTTCATCGGGTGAGATCGGAAATTTCCTTATATTTCCGTAGCTTATGGCGGCCTTTCCCTTGACTGTACGAGGCCGAAGACTATAGTGTCCTAGATTGGGGAAATGTGGAGAATAGTGGGTTGAATGTGGTGGGGCGGCGAATTTCGCTCAGCACCAACCTGCGTGATCAACAGTGTTTCGAGGTATTACGAACGCAACCTTGGATGGCAAAGGGCGCATGGCGTTGCCAGCTAAGAACCGTGAGACGGTGCAGCTGACCAGCGAAGGCAAGATTGTCGTCACCATCGACATGCGTGAACCGTGCTTGCTGCTCTATCCATTGCCCGAATGGGAAATTGTCCAGCGCAAGCTCGAGAGCCTATCGAACATCAACCCCCAGGCGCGATTGCTGCAGCGGCTGTTGATCGGTCACGCCACCGATCTTGAGCTCGACGCGAACGGGCGAATTCTGCTGCCGCTCAATTTGCGCGAGTACGGCAGCTTTGCAAAGAAGCTGGTACTGGTCGGGCAAGGCAACAAGATTGAAATCTGGGCTGAAGATCAATGGCGTGAGCGGATGCGGACGTGGCTTGACCAGGATGCAAGCCAGCTCATTGGCGAGGCGGACGCATTCACCGGCTTGTCGGTCTGACAGTGGCTATCGGCGTTGGTGATCATATTCCGGTTCTCACGAAGGAAGTACTCAAATTCTTATTAGGTCGCCAAGACGGAACCTATGTAGATGCCACCTTCGGTTGCGGCGGCCATTGTCGTGCGCTTTTGCAAAAGCTCGCGCCGTCGGCCAGGTTGGTCGCGATGGATAGAGACCCGGATGCGGTAGCGTTGGCCCAGGTTCTTGCCGTCGAAGATTCGAGGGTGTTGGTGGTGCATCGCCGATTCGCAGAGCTCGACACGGTATTAACGGAGTTGGAGATAGTGGCGGTCGATGGAGTCTTACTCGACATTGGGGTCTCATCGCCACAGTTGGATGATCCCACCCGTGGCTTTAGTTTCCTTAACGACGGACCGTTGGATATGCGTATGGATCCAACGTCCGGCATGAGTGCGGCCGACTGGATCAACAGCGCGCAAGAAAGCGAGATTACGCGGGTGTTGTTCGAGTTTGGTGAAGAAAGACACGCTCGAAGAGTAGCCAGAGCGATTGTCAAAGCTCGGCCAATCACAACGACTGGAGCATTCGCCGAGACGGTTTCTGAGGCCATCCCCCACTCGGGACGTAGCAAACGCCACCCGGCCACTAAGGCATTTCAGGCCGTGCGGATAGTAGTCAATTCGGAAAACGAAGAGCTCGCCCGCGGCTTAGATAATGCGTTCGATTGCCTGCGGCCAGGCGGGCGTCTCGCGGTGATTAGCTTCCATTCGCTGGAAGATCGTCGGGTGAAACACAAGTTCCGGGAACTCAGCATGCCACCGCCATTGCCTCGTCGCTTGCCGGTCCGAGCTGCAAGCATTTCTTCTCCTGGGAAACTAATCGCAGGACCGGTGCGAGCAAGTGCTTCCGAGGTTGCCGCGAATCCACGGGCGAGAAGTGCGATGCTTCGGGTTATTGAAAAGACTGGCGATGTCGACCCTCTCGTAGGGGCGGCGGAAGGAAAAAGAGCGCCGGGAGTTGCACGTGGCGCGCGCTAAGTCTGCAAAGCGCAAGCAGCGCAAGAATCAGCCGCATGTGCACGGCGGTTGGTACGTGGCAATGGGATTGTTATTTGGCGCGATCGGTTTCAGCGGGCTGACGGTCGTGGAAAACGCCAATCAAATGCGAGGTTTGTATGAAACGTCGGGCACGGTGCAACTTGAGAACGATGGTCAACTCGCAGAGTTCAGCAGGCTGCGGTTGGAAGTCGGGGCGCTAACCAGTTTACCCAAGATAGAGCGCATCGCTCGCGATGAACTGGATATGGAGTTTCCGGAAACCATAGAGCAGGTATTGGACTAATGGCGAGAGCAGGTAGAAAAGGTCAGGTCCCTTTCAAACGGTGGCGCCACTATGTCTTAGTTGTTGTGTTCATTGGATGTGCCGTGGCGCTTGCCGGCCGCGTAGTATTTCTCGGCGTGACCGAACATGAATTCCTGCAACGCGAAGGTGACGCTCGATCGGTTCGCCGCGAGACAATCCCGGCAATGCGCGGCGTCATCACCGATCGGAACGGCGCGGCGCTAGCAGTGAGTACGCCGGTGTTTGCTATTTGGACGGACCCGAGCAGAGCGCAGTTTAGCGATGCCGACCTCACGCGCCTAGCGGATGCGATTGATGAATCGATTGCCGCGCTGAGCGAACGCATAAGCGGGAATCCGGATCGCGAGTTTGTCTACTTGAAACGGCGCGCGTCATTGCAGATTGCCGATGCGATGCGCAGCTTGAACATTGATCATGTGTACCTGCAGCCTGAATATCGTCGGTACTACCCGTCTGCTGAAACAGCGGCCCATGTCGTTGGTATGACAGACATTGATGATCGTGGTCAGGAGGGAATGGAGGCGGCCTTCGATCGTAGCTTGCGGGGCCGGCATGGCAGCAAGGTTGTGCTGAAAAGTCGCGACGGCAACACGATTCGCGACCTCGACTATATCGCGGCGCCAAGCTACGGCGAAGACCTTAGTTTGAGTATCGATCTCAACCTGCAATTCATAGCGTATCGCGAGTTAAAGTCCGCGGTGCAAAGCCACGGTGCGAAATCGGCCTCGCTGGTCATGCTCGACGTCGCGACAGGCGAGATATTAGCGCTAGTCAACCAACCCTCGTTCAACCCCAATGACATCAAAGGGTACGAAGCAGGCATGCGCAATCGAGCGGTCACTGACGCGTACGAGCCCGGTTCCACGATAAAGCCATTTACCGCTGTGGCAGCCATCGAGTCTGGTCACTATGACAGCCGCACCCCCATCGATACCAAGCCGGGCTACTTCTGGGTGGGCAAGAAACTGATTCAGGATCCGGTGAGCCGTGGCGTGATCTCGTTCGCGCAGGCCTTGCAAAAGTCGAGTCAAGTTGCGTTTGCAAAAGTCGCGCTGGAGTTGGATCAAGAAGCCGTATACCACGTGTTGCAGCGGGCCGGTCTTGGGGAGTTCTTGGGGACGGGACTACCGGGCGAAACGATGGGGTTGTTGAGTAATGCACAACTACGCTATCCCGTTGTGCGTGCGTCATTTGCCTATGGCTATGGCTTGTCGGTGACGCCATTGCAGCTTGCACAGGCCTATTTGTCTTTGGCAAGTCTCGGCTATCGGATGCCGCTGAGTATCGTTAGACAAGATCAGCCGGTAAGCCGCAAAAGGGTCTTTGACGAACGAGTAACCCGTGAAGTCCTGTCGATGATGGAGCTTGTTACGGCGCAAGGTGGTACGGCGCCAAAGGCGGCCATTCCTGGTTTCCGCGTTGCGGGCAAGACCGGCACGGTACGCCTTGTTGGACGCGACGGGTATGACGATGAGCGCCACATTGCTTGGTTCGCAGGTGTGGTTCCCGTTTCGGACCCGAAGCTCGTCGTCGTGGTCGCGGTGAACGAAGCAAGTGCAGGCGCCACTGGCGGCGGCGCAGTTGCGGCGCCGGTATTCCATGAGGTTGCCAAGCAAAGCCTGCGCGTTCTGGGTGTTCGGCCCGACAAAGATGTGGTCCTAGCTAAAGGCCCGGGTAGCGAGCGAGGATGAATCTGCGCGAACTGCTACAGCGCGACGACGTTCCGGACATCGACCTTGTCGACCTTGCCGAGCACAGTGGCGAGGTGGCGCCCGGTTGTGGATTCATCGCAGTGGCCGAAGGTACTGAGTTGCGCGACAAGCATGTGCAAGCAGCCGTCCAAGCCGGAGCTTCGGTAATATTGATTGACTCAGAGCTCCCGCAGCTAGCTACCGGCCCCACCAGCGACGTCCCGGTGATAGCGGTCGAGGAATTGGTGGACGGTCGCGGTACGCTAGCCGCACGTTTTTTTGCCGACCCAAGTGGGGATCTCGGTTGCACGGGGGTAACCGGTACAAATGGCAAAACCTCGATTGCTTATCACGTGGCGGACCTCATCGGGCGAAGCGGGCAAGCGCGCGCGGTGCGTTGTGGCTACAGCGGCACGTTGGGGTGGGGCTTTCTTGACGGGCTTGCCGATGCAGACCTGACAACAACGAATGCGGTGGCCGTACAGCGACGATTGGCGAGCCTGGCCGCCCAGGGAGCGACCCATGCAGCAATCGAAGTTAGCTCGCACGCATTGGATCAGCGTCGGGTCGATGCGGTGAATTTTACAACCGGGATTTTTTCCAACCTCACGCGTGACCATTTGGACTATCACGGCACCATGCAGAGGTATGCAAGCGCCAAAGCACGGCTATTTACCGAATTTGGTTTGCAATACGCGATCATTTCTATCGAGTCACCTTTTGGTAAAGAATTAGCGGCTAAATGTGAGGCCGAAGTCATTACTTACGGGCAGGGTGGCGACATTTCTTGGCGCACGAGTGCGACCGATACGGGGATGGCTGTCGAGTGGACAACCCCTTGGGGAGAATGCGCCGCTGATCTTTCCGTCGCAGCAGATTTCTCGGTAGCAAATATTAGCGCCGCGCTAGCCGCGGTTGTAAGCCAAGGCGCGAAGCTCGATGAAGCCTGTGCGTTGTTACCTGAACTGCGTGCTGTGCCTGGGCGCCTACAAGTGGTTGGCACGCGGTCTGCAAGAAAGCCAACAGTGGTGGTCGACTACGCGCATACACCTGACGCGTTGGAGAAGGTGTTGCAAGCGATGCGCAGATGCTGCCAGGGCAAGCTTGTGTGTGTCGTGGGTTGCGGCGGCGATCGCGACAAAGGCAAGCGCGGATTGATGGCACACGCTGCGGTAGCCAATAGCGATTGCGTGTGGCTCACATCAGACAATCCCCGCAGTGAAGACCCCGAGGTAATCATTCAAGACATGCGAGTCGGTATCGAAAGGAAGTTCGCGCCATTTGCGTACGAGTGCGTGGACCGAGGCGAAGCCATTTGTCGTGCACTACACGAAGCAGAGCCCGGCGATCTGGTCCTGATTGCGGGCAAGGGGCACGAAGAATACCAAGAGGTCGACGGCGTTAAGCACGACTTCAATGACGCGCAAGTCGCCACCAATGTCCTTGAGGGTATCGCTTAATGCTTCTTTGGTTAACAGATCTCCTGTCTGAGTACGTACGTGGGTTTGCTGTTTTTCAGTATTTGACCTTTCGCACGATGGTTAGCGTCATGACTGCGCTGTTTACTTCGTTGTTAATCGGGCCGTTGGTTATCGAAAAGCTCGCCCACTTACAGATAGGACAAACGGTTCGCCCTAATGGGCCGGAGTCGCATCTTAGTAAGGCTGGGACGCCGACGATGGGTGGCGCCCTCATTCTCATCGTAATTCTTATCACTACATTGTTGTGGGGCGACCTCACCAATCGAAATGTGTGGATCGTGCTTAGCGTGACGATGGCTTTTGGCGTCATCGGGTGGGTCGACGACTATTTGAAAGTCGTTCGTAAAAACAGCGCTGGGCTGGTCGCAAGATGGAAGTTTTTTTGGCAATCGGTCGTCGGGCTTGTGGCCGCTGTCGTTCTCTACAACGCAGCACAGATCCCAGCCGAGACCGATCTGATCGTGCCATTTTTCAAAAGTGTCGCGATTCCGTTGGGGATGGGGTTCATCGCATTGAGCTATCTGATGATCGTCGGTATGAGCAACGCTGTGAATTTTACTGACGGGTTGGATGGGCTGGCGATTCTGCCAGCCGTTATGGTGGGCGCTGCGCTGGGTTTGATCGCCTATGTATCAGGCAACGTCTCTTTTTCAACCTATCTGCAAATTCCCTACATTCCGGGTGCGGGGGAACTCGCGGTTTTTTGTGGTGCTCTCATAGGCGCCGGTTTGGGATTTTTGTGGTTCAACACCTATCCGGCACAGGTATTCATGGGCGATGTAGGCGCACTCGCTTTGGGCGCAGCTCTGGGCGTTGTTGCGATTATCGTGCGTCACGAGTTTGTGCTGCTCATTATGGGTGGGCTGTTCGTGCTGGAAACCGCGAGCGTCATCATCCAGGTAGTGTCGTTTCGCCTGACGGGTAAGCGCATTTTTCGCATGGCACCGATCCATCATCATTTCGAGTTGAAGGGTTGGCCGGAACCCAAGGTAATCGTGCGGTTTTGGATCGTCACATTGGTACTCGTAGCCATTGGCCTGTCCACGTTGAAACTGAGGTGACGTTGAGCATAAGTCAGACTGACAGGATTGCAGTTCTCGGCTATGGCGTAACCGGCCGTTCCGTTGTTCGTTATCTTGTCAGTAAAGGTATCAGCCCAATCGTGATCGACACTCGACCACAACCTGCTGACGCGCCAGCGGTCGAGGGGGCTACGTTCTATTGGGATGCGCATGCACTGCCGCATGAGTCGATCGACATGCTCGTTGTTAGCCCAGGCCTGCCATTGGACACGTGCTTGGTTCGTCAGGCAGCTTTGTCCGATGTTGAACTCGTGAGCGATATCGATCTTTTTTCCAACGAGGTCACCGCGCCGGTGTTTGGCATAACGGGTACGAATGGTAAGAGTACGGTAACAGCACTGGTGGCTCACATTCTGAATGGGATTGGGATGCCGTGTTCGGCGGGTGGCAACCTAGGCAAAGCGGCCCTCGATCTCCTAGAGGAACCCACAGAGAACTATGCGTTGGAGCTGTCGAGCTTTCAGTTGGAACGGAGTCATCGGTTAGGTTTGCGCTCCGCGGTAATTCTCAATGTGAGCGAAGACCATCTTGATCACCACAAAGACCTCGACGCATACATTGGGAGCAAACACCGCATTTTCCGTAACGCCGAGTTACTTGTTTTTAATCGCGATGACGTAAGAACTAAACCGGCGTCCAGTGGACGGTCTATTAGTTTTGGGACGGCTGCACCCCACAATGCGAAGGATTGGGGCGTTATGATGCAAGGCTCGGTCCGCTGGTTGGCCCAAGGTGGGCGTGCCATTGTGGCTTGTGCGGAGCTACCGCTGGCGGGGCTCCACAATGAACTGAACGTCATGGCCGCGCTGGCGCTCGTGTCCGAGGTGTGTGATCCGTTGCTGGCGATTCCAACATTGGCTTCGTTCAAGGGCTTGCGGCACCGCTTCGAGGTGATTCTTGAATACAACCACGTCACCTTCATCAATGATTCCAAAGCCACCAATCTAGGCTCGACCATCGCGGCATTGGAAGGGCAACCCACTTCATCCAAGGTGATCTTGATTGCAGGAGGCGATGCGAAGGGCGTAGATCTAGGTCCGCTCGGTGCAGTCATGCGCAAACGTGTGAAGCACTTGGTTACGCTCGGGATCGATGGCCCGCAATTGGCGGATGTTGCACAACGAGAGGGCATCGCAACAACGCCGAGTCAAAGCATAGCAGAGGCGGTTGCCCATGCCGCGCAAAGTAGCAGCTCTGGCGACATCGTGTTGTTGTCGCCCGCGTGCGCTAGCCTCGATATGTTCGATAACTTCATGCAGCGTGGCGAGCAGTTCGAACAGGCAGTCGTGAAACTTGTTGGAGGCGCCGCATGACGGCTGGCGTCGCAACGTATACCGAGAACGCGTCTGGGTTACTTGTGACCTGGTTGGGCCTGTTGGTGTTCGGCTTGATCATGGTTGCATCGGCGTCTGTCGCCCTCGAGGGCGCGTACTTGTCGAAACATCTGGTTTTCTTGAGCCTGGCTTTAGTCGCATTCGCATTGGTTTATGCCCTCCCGCTGGTCGTTTGGGACAAGCTGTATCTTGTTGCGTGGGTCGCTAGCGTGCTCCTGGCGGTGTTGGTGCTTTTCATCGGCCATGAGGTGAACGGTGCGACGCGTTGGATCAATTTCGGTAGTTTTTCGATACAGCCGTCCGAGGTCGCAAAGTTTTGTTTGATGATCTACCTCGCTGGCTTTCTGCGCCGCTACCACGCGCGATTGCAAACCGAGCCGCATCGAATCCTAGTCCCGTTGTCGATGGTGGTCGGGGTTTGCGCTCTATTGATTGCGCAACCGGACCTGGGGTCTGCTGTAGTCATCGTCGGTGCGACCGTGGTGCTGCTCTTTTTGGCGGGCGCGCGGCTTCTGTATTTTTTGACGTGCTTGCTTTTAGGCGGTGCCGCACTCGGGGGTTTGATCTGGTTTGAACCCTATCGGCTTGAACGTCTGATAACGTTTCTCGACCCGTGGCCCAAGGCGTACGACAGCGGATACCAACTCACTCAGGCATTGATTGCCTTTGGTCGTGGCGAATGGTTTGGATTGGGGCTTGGCGAAGGTATTCAAAAACACCTGTATCTGCCGGAAGCGCATAACGATTTCATTTTTGCCGTAATAGCAGAAGAACTCGGCATAGTGGGCACCATGGCTGTTGCGGCCGCGTTTCTATTCTTTGTAGTCACCCTGTTCCAGCTCGCAAAACGGCTGCTCAACGAAGGTGCCACATTTGCGGGTTTTGGGTGCTACTTCACGGGCTTGATCATCGGTTTCCAGTTCCTCGTAAATCTAGGTGTGAACACCGGTGTCCTTCCCACCAAAGGACTCACGCTGCCTTTTGTCAGTTATGGCGGCAACAGCTTGATTGTATCGTGCGCCATGTTCGGTTTTGTCATGCGCTCAGTGCTGGAAGCCTCGCGCGATGGCTGATTCACCCATCTACCAAGTTCCCGAAATGGGCCGTATCCGTGCGATTCACTTTGTAGGCATCGGTGGTGCGGGCATGTGCGGCATCGCTGAAGTGCTATTGAATCAAGGTTATCAAGTGACGGGGTCGGATATGCAGGCGTCTGCTACGACCACCCGCTTGGTTGACCGAGGTGCTGTCATTGGCATCGGCCATGATGCGAAATGGGTTGAAGGCGCCGACGTGATCGTGGTGTCTAGCGCAATTGCCGAGGACAACCCAGAGTTGGTAGGCGCTCGAGCGAGCCGGACGCCAGTTGTAGCACGTGCCGAAATGCTCGGCGAATTAATGCGCTACCGCCACGGGATAGCGGTTGCCGGGACACATGGCAAAACGACAACGACTAGCCTGATCACCGAGATCTTTCAATGCGCTGGCTTATCGCCGACGTTTGTTATTGGCGGTCTTCTAAATAGCGCCGGGACCAATGCCGAGTTGGGTGCGGGTCGCTATTTAATCGCAGAGGCAGATGAAAGTGACGCATCGTTTCTGCATTTGCAGCCGATGTCGGCAGTCATCACCAACATCGATAGAGACCACATGGCCACGTATGGCAACGACTTCAATCGGTTGAAACAGACTTTTGTCGAGTTTGCGCATCGGCTGCCGTTCTACGGGAGTGTGGCATTGTGTGTGGACGACCAAAATGTCCTCGATATCGCAGATGATCTCGCTCGGCCGCTCTTGACGTATGGCTTCGGTGAAGATGCCGATATTCGGGCGACCAACGTCCGTGCTTCCGGCCAGCGTTGGCAGTTTGACGTTGAACGGGGCGATCTTGGCGCAAAGTTGCACCTCAATCTCGCAATCCCGGGCCGACACAACGTATCCAATGCACTCGCGGCGGTGGCGGTAGCAAGTGATGAAGGCATAGCAGACGAGGCGATCGTTCGTGGCTTAGATGGTTTTGCAGGAGTCGACCGACGTTTCCAAGTGACGCAAGAAGTTACGGACCAAGATATAACCCTTGTTGACGACTATGGGCACCACCCGACGGAGGTGACTGCCGTGATAGACACCGCGCGTAGCGTTTGGCCTGATCGACGGCTTGCGATGATCTATCAACCTCACCGCTATACGCGTACGCGAGATCTGTTTGAGGATTTCGTGCGCGTTCTGTCGAGTGTCGATGCGCTCATGCTGCTGGATGTGTATTCAGCTGGGGAAGAAGCCATCGCCGGGGCGGATAGCAAAACTTTGAGCCAGGCAATCCGTCAGCGCGGCCAACTGAGTCCCGTATTTGCCGAAGACCCGCAGGAAGCACTCGACCTCGTAGGGCAATTTGCAATGGCGGGTGATGTCCTCATGGTGCAAGGGGCGGGCAACGTCAGCATGATCTCCAAGAGTCTGCGGGGTGAACTTGATTAACCGCCTGATGATTGTTTTCGTTGTTTGCGTATTGTTAGGTGGTGTGGCCGTCGGATGGCAGACCCTCAACTATCCTGTTAGCACTCTCACGATTAACGGTGAGTTGACGCCGTTGGAGAGAGTGACTATTTCTGATCTGTTGGCCGCCCAAGATGTCGTCGGTGTTTTGAATGTTGATTTGGAAGCAATTCAGCGTGTGCTTCAATCCCTAGGGTGGGCGCATAACGTTGCGGTACGTCGTGAGTGGCCCGATAGGCTCGTGGTGGCGGTAAGCAAAGTGCAACCGGTGGCGCGACGTTTGGATGGTGGGTATTTGTCGGCAGATGGCAAAGATCTTGAGTTGCCGGATGTACACGGTGAATTGCCAGTATTTGATATTCGCATCAGTACTGCCGCGCAAGCCATGGAGGTGTTTAGGCTGCTTGATCAGATCGTGTCTCGTGAAGGTTTTGTCATCCGCGAGCTCCATGAGGATGGCCTGGGTGAATGGCAGCTGGTTTTGGGGACCGGTCTAAAAGTGTCGCTTGGTTCGGATCAGTTGAGCGAGCGAATGCATCGCCTGCTTTTTGCTTATCGCAGCGTGCTACGCGACGGCGAACGTCATGCCGAATACATCGATGCGAGATACCACAGCGGGGTTGCGGTCAGATTTAGCGACATGGGCATTCTTACCGCCAGCATTGGCTCGTCTATTCCACTAACGGATGATAATTGATGCCCGCGGAACCCGAGCTACCAAAGATAGTTGGTCTGGACATCGGCACGAATAAGGTGGCTGCGGTTGTCGCCGAAGTCTCGGACGCGGGCGAGCTCGAAATCATCGGTATCGGCACGCATCGCTCGCGCGGATTGAAGAAGGGGGTGGTCGTTAACATCGAGTCGACAATGCAGTCCATTCAAAGCGCCGTGGAAGAGGCTGAGTTGATGGCCGGATGTGCTATCGACAATGTCTATGCAGGCATCGCAGGAAGTCATATTCGTAGTCTTAATTCGCATGGGATTGTTGCGATTCGCGATCGCGAGGTATACCCACAAGACATCGAACGCGTGATCGATGCCGCGCAGGCAATGGTTTTTCCAGCCGACCAAAAAATACTCCACGTATTGCCCCAAGAGTACGTCATAGATAACCAGGAAGGGATTAAAGAACCTCTAGGGATGTCAGGCGTACGTCTCGAGGCAAAGGTGCACATGGTCACTTGTGCGGTCAACGCCGCACAAAACATTGAAAAGTGTATCGAGCGTTGCGGATTGCATGTTAATGACGTCATTTTAGAACAGCTCGCGTCAAGCTACTCCGTGCTCACGGATGACGAACGCGATTTGGGCGTCTGTCTTGTGGACATTGGCGGAGGCACTACCGATATCGCGGTGTTTACTGATGGCGCAATTCGGCACACCGCCGTAATCCCCATTGCGGGGGACCAGGTGACTAACGATATTGCTATGGCGCTACGCACACCCACGCAAAACGCCGAGGATCTAAAGATCAGGTATGCGTGCGCATTGACCCAGCTGGCCACCGCAAATGAGGTGATCAATGTGCCAGGCGTCGGTGACAAACCGACCCGTGAGTTGTCTCGCCAAGCGCTGGCGGAAGTGGTGGAGCCACGCTACGACGAGCTATTCACCCTAATCCAATCGGAGCTTAGACGCAGTGGTTTTGAGGACTTGATCGCCTCAGGAATCGTTCTTACCGGTGGGGCTGCGAAGATGGAGGGCGTGATCGACTTAGCGGAAGAGGTTTTCCATATGCCAGTCAGTTTGGGGTCGCCGCGAAATGTAGCCGGGTTGAAAGAGATAGTTCGCAACCCGGTTTATGCAACGGGAGTTGGCTTGTTGCAGTACGGATTGGAGCGTGAAAAAGAAATGCCAGGCGTTCGGGGCACGCGCACGGGCGGGGCGTATGCAAGGTTAAAAAATTGGATGAATGACAACTTCTAGCAGGAGAAGACAATGTTTGAATTGGTCGACAGTACGACACAAAGCGCAATAATCAAGGTCATCGGAGTAGGGGGTGGTGGTGGTAACGCCGTTCAACATATGGTGTCCAAAAGCGTTGAGGGCGTCGATTTCATCGCAGCCAACACGGACGCGCAGGCACTAACAAGTCTGGATGCACATACGACCTTGCAAATAGGCGGCGGTATTACTAAAGGGTTGGGTGCCGGTACGAATCCGCAAGTAGGTCGGGCGGCTGCTATGGAGGACCGTGACCGGATTGCCGAGGTTTTGCTGGGCGCCGACATGGTTTTCATCACTGCTGGGATGGGCGGTGGGACCGGAACTGGAGCTGCTCCAATCGTTGCCGAGGTGGCTCGTGACATGGACATGCTGACGGTTGCGGTGGTAACCCGGCCGTTCAATTTCGAAAAACGCACGGATATAGCGGATCTTGGGATTCGCGAATTGTCGCAACACGTAGACTCGCTGATTACTATTCCGAACGAGAAGCTTCTCGCTGTTCTTGGCGAGCGGACGAGCATGCTGGATGCATTTAGCGCGGCCAATGATGTTTTACTGGGTGCAGTTCAAGGTATCGCAGATCTGATCATTCGGCCCGGAATGATCAACGTAGATTTCGCTGATGTGCGAACCGTGATGTCCGAGATGGGCATGGCCATGATGGGCACTGGCCGGGCGTCAGGGGACAATCGAGCTCGCGACGCTGCTGAAGCGGCCATTCGTTCGCCATTGCTCGAGGACGTCGACCTGCATGGCGCACGTGGCATTTTGGTCAACGTGACGGCCGGTCCGGACCTCAATATCGGTGAATTTACCGATGTCGGCAGCATCATTGACGGGTTTGCATCTTCGTCTGCGACGGTCGTAGTCGGCACCGTGATCGATGCAAGTATGGGCGACGAGCTCAAAGTGACTGTCGTTGCTACCGGTCTTGGCGAGCAGGATCTACCGAAGGTGGTTGTGGATAACATTGTTACGAAGCAAGCACTGGATGGTGAGATTGACTACAACAAGCTCGACCGGCCTGCGTACGCGCGCAACCAGCCTTCCCCGCGAGATAACTTAGCGGACGATCAAGACTCACAGGACTTAGAGTATTTGGATATACCGGCGTTTTTGCGGCGGCAGGCGGATTAACCAAAACCCCTAAAGGGGTTTCGGTTTTGGAATATGATCGCGCGCGATCATATTCCTTCCACTAGCTAGGTATGCGGAGGCTCTTCTTTTGGGGTTTTGGTTTCGGAGGTCGGGAAATGTGGGGACGGA
>Ga0115002_10006543_pt1 | contig 13383 bp, 7 predicted proteins | sample ArcticOcean_MG_C_8_FD_89576 | JGI IMG/M metagenome (GOLD analysis project Ga0115002, IMG submission 89576) | Marine microbial communities from western Arctic Ocean - ArcticOcean_MG_CB11_86 | ecosystem: Environmental > Aquatic > Marine > Oceanic | place: Arctic Ocean: Canada Basin | collected...
GATCACAGGAATCGGAAGGAACGTGGGTTGGTTACCGCGCGCTTGCCTGGGGCGAACAATCGGACGGTTACGACACGGTGGAATGGTTGGCGAAGCAGCCTTGGTCGACGGAAAAGATCGGCACGTTTGGCAGTTCGCAAGGTGGGTTCGTGCAGAACTTTTTGGCAGTGACCGAGCCGCCGCATTTGGTGTGTCAATACATGACCGACACCGGTTTGAGTTTGTATCACGAAGGTTACCGGATTGGCGGGACGACGCGGATGGAACGGTTTAAAACAATGGGAGCCGTCTGCCGAGACCCGGAAGACCAATCGAATTTGTTGCACGAATGGTTGAAGCACCCGACCTACGATGATTACTGGAAGGCTGAAGATTGCAGCCGGTTCTTCCACAAAATGAATGTGCCCTGTTACACGGTGGGCAGTTGGTACGATTTTATGTGCGTGGGCAGCATTGATAGTTATATCGGCAGGCAGCACTTGGGTGGTAAGGCTTCGCGGGGCAATCAACAATTGCGAATTGGCCCCTGGTTGCACGGCAGGCGGAACAAGGGCAACAAAGTGGGTGAGTTGGTTTATCCAGAGAATGCGACGTTCGATTTAGAGAACCACATGATTGAATGGTTCGACGTACATTTGAAAGGGAAACAACGGTCGGTGACTGATGAGCCGACGGTGAAGTATTACGTGATGGGAGCGGTCGGCGAAGAGGATAGCCCGGGGAATGAATGGCGCTCGGCCAACGACTGGCCAATTGCCACGACGCCCGTTCCTTATTTTCTTCAGGACGGTGGGAAACTGATACTCAAAAAACCGGCTGAAGAAAAATCGGCAACGACGTACCTATCTGATCCGGTGAACCCGGCAGAGATACCGGCCCGTGGTTTTCCCGGTGCGCGAGACGCCCGTAAGTTTGAAGAGCAGGACAACGTGCTGACCTTCACCACCGATGTGTTGAAAAGGCCGGTGGAATGGACGGGGAAAGTTCAGGCCGAGTTGTTTGTTTCATCGACGGCAAAAGACACCGACTTTTTTGTGCGGATTACCGACGTGTACCCCGATGGACGTTCGATTTTGATTATCGATTACATTCGCCGGGCGCGGTACCGCGATGGTTACGAGAAAGAAGTCTTCATGGAGGACGGCAAGGTCTACAAAGTGGCCTTTGATGTCGGTTCGCTCAGCCAGATATTCAATACCGGGCATAAAATTCGAGTGACGGTTGCCAGCACGGGTGCCCCGTTTTATGAACCGAACCCGAACACGGGTGAGCCATTAACTCTCGATTTTCCTGAAAAGACGGTTGTTGCCAAGAACACGGTTCACCATAATCGCCAACACGCATCAAAAATTATTGCCCCGATACCTAAGGAGAGAAATGTGAGTGACGACTACACCCGTCCCGAAATGCCCGAAAACGCTGGCCCCGTGGACGATGACGCCCCGGAAGGGTTTTTGTTGACCGATTCTGGACTGAAATACCGCGTTTTACGGGCTTCAGAAGGCACCAAGCCAACCGCCGCCGACTCGGTGACCGTGCATTACCACGGCTGGACGGCTAACGGCAACGTGTTTGATAGTTCTTTCGACCGCGGCCAGGATATTTCGTTTGGATTGAATCAGGTCATTAAAGGTTGGACGGAAGGTTTACAACTTGTCGGCGAAGGTGGGATGATTGAGTTGGAAATTCCCGGGCACATCGCCTACGGCCCGAACTCGCCAACCCCTGCGATTCCGCCGAATGCCACGCTTTACTTTTTAGTTGAATTGTTCAAAGTGAACTGAACATTATCGATTTAATTATTTACTATTTGGAGTCATAAAATGCTTTTGAGAAAACAGATTTGGACCGCAGCACTGTTGGTTGTTGCCGTCGGTTGCACGCAGGCAATTGATAATTCGAATGACCCTGAAGTTCAATCGGCCCCAGCGTTGGAAAGTGCCCCGGCGGCTGCGGCTACAAGTGCAACTGCTGGCGATTACGTGCGAGCCGAAATGCCTAAAACTGCTGGCCCGGCTGACAGCGATGCCCCGGAAGAATTTACAACAACTGAATCGGGATTGAAGTACCGGGTTTTGAGAAAGGCTGACGGTAAGAAACCGACGGCTGCGGACAGCGTGACCGTTAACTATCACGGCTGGACTGCTAACGGGAATGTTTTTGATAGTTCGTACGATCGTGGGGAAACAATTGATTTTCCTCTTGGTGGTGTGATTGCCGGTTGGACCGAAGGTTTACAGTTAATCGGCGAAGGTGGCATGATCGAATTAGAAATTCCCGGCAATTTGGCTTATGGCCCGAATTCGCCATCCCCCGATATTCCACCCAACGCCACGCTGTATTTCTTGGTGGAATTGAAGAAGGTGAATTGATTTAAGAAATGATTGATCAATCAATATGGCACCGCTGGCTTGTCTGGCGGTGCTTTTTTTATTGAATCAGAGATGTTGATGTGGCGAAGTTGTTTCAAAGGTGGAATTCACCAATTCTTCAGAGTTCTCGGAACCGTTGCTGACGTAACCCGCATAATGTCATCGATTCCGCTGGCATCAACATAAAAAACGGGCACAAAAGTAATTATACCTTTGTGCCCGTAATTTGTTGTTTTTCAAGAAATCGAAAGCTTAAACTTTCGGTTCCCAACCTGGCTCATAATCGCGGCCCCATAAGGCCATCGATTTTTCGTCACCTAAAATGTGACCATTCTTCGAACTACAGGTAAGCGATTTTCCTGTTCGCTGAGCAATGTTGCCCAAGTGGCATAACAGCGTACTCTTGTGGCCTTTCTCAATTTCTGCGTTCAACTTCAGCGGCGTGTCATTGCGAATGGCATCGATAAAGTTGACGAAGTGTTCTGAGTCACCACGGCTGTTCGCCTTCTTCTCTTCAATCACTTTATCTCGGCCATCGTAAATCCGGTACGTGCCGTTGCTGTCGAGTTCCATCGAACCTTTGTCGCCGTAGAACGTCACAAAACCCGCCTTGTGACGGTTACAACTGAGGCCTTCCCAGGTCATCGTTTTTTTGCCATCGAATTCAAAGCAAACGGTGTGCGTATCTGGGGTTTGTTGGTCGTCGTTAAAGTGATACCGCCCGCCGCTTGATGTCACGCGGTTTGGGTAATCAACATCCAGGCCCCAGCGGCACAAGTCAATTGTATGCACGCCGTTGTTGCCTAGCTCGCCGTTGCCGTAATGCCAAAACCAGTGCCAGTTGTAATGCACTCTGTTGTCCATGTAAGGCAGTCGCGGTGCCGGGCCTTGCCATAAATCGTAATTCAGATTATCAGGAACAGCGGCCGGTTTACCTGTACCAATCGGGCCACGGGCATTCGCGTACCAACTGCGTGCCAAATAAACACGTCCAATATCACCGGCGTGCAATCGTCCAATGGCTTCGATTGAACCACCACCCGAACGGCGTTGCGAACCCATCTGGACAGCCTTGTTGGCCTTGCGGGCCGCGGCTACCATCATTTCGCCTTCAGCCGGGTTGTGGCTGCACGGTTTTTCGACGTACACGTTCTTGCCGGCAGCACAACCCAAAATGGTCGCCGGGGCGTGCCAATGGTTGGGGGCCGCACAGACTAAAACATCAACGTCTTTATCGTCTAAAATTCTGCGGAAGTCTGTAATCGCCTGCGGCTTCTTATCGCGAATCGCCGCCACAGCATCGGCACCGCGGCCTGCCCGCAGTTCATCGACATCACACGTGTATTTCACTTCCACGTTAGGCATCTTGGCGAACCCTAGCGCCAAAGCCCGCCCGCGGCTCAACCCCATCACGCCGATGGTAACCTTCTCACTCGCCGAATTGGCCGACACCGACCGTGCCGACAAAGCCGTCAGCCCTGCCGCTGCTGAGGTTCCCAAAAATTCCCTACGCCCTAACTGATTAGACATAAAACCACTCTCCCGAAAATGGACGGATAATTGTTATTTGATATGTGTTTATCATATCGGAAAGCACCACGAAAAAGCAATTCCCGCCGAAGGTTGCGTGCTTGCACGCACCTTTTTTACTAGACAAGCCTGCTGAGTATTACTTAGTATATTAATTAGGCAATGGGGAAATGTTTAAAATGCGTTTTCAATTTTGGAGTTTGTAACAAATGGCAAGAGAGAATCTTCTTTTTTATGAGGTAGATTGGTTTTCCGTCGAGAAAAATGTCAAAAGTGAACTCAAACATGACATCGACCGTTACGATGGCAACAAGCTATTGAATACTTCCGTTGATGACCTGTGCGTCTACTTTGAGGAAAAATATCGGGTAGATGTTCCAGTTCTTGATAGAGAAAACACCCAGACCGACCAACGCGAAACAAAAATCGATGTAAGTGGGCGATTTGAGTACGCCCCACGTGGTTCTGGAGCAAACTATATTCAAGGGACGACTGTTGAGATAATAATTCCCTTCACTGGGGATCCCAATATTTTTAAGATTCAACCTACCTCATTCAGTTTGAACCCGCCTCGTGCGAATGTTAGAAAGGAATCGTTAGTATTGGAGTTTAGTGACGTCAAATTCGATGAGGAAAAACTCAAACTCGACATTGATCTCCAAATCGACAGCATTGAGGGGTACCTGAAAAATCTCCGAAGTAACGCCGACACCCTTAACGGCTCACTCAAGGAAATTGCACGTGAAGCTATAGAGTTCCGTCGCGAGAAGCTTCTAACTAACCAAAACTTGGTTTCTTCACTCGGATTTGCTTTAAAGAAACGGCCTGATTCTTCCAAAACCTACTCTGCTCCAAACGTTCGTAGAAAAATCAAGCCTCAACCTAAGCCACCACAAGCTAACACGGCTGCTTATAAGCCAGAACCGGCATTGCTTGAAAAAGACTACGAGCACATTCTGGAAGTCTTGCAGAACATGGCTCACGTAATGGAACGTAGTCCCTCAGCGTTCACAGATATGGATGAGGAGTCTCTAAGAACTCATTTTCTGGTCCAATTGAACGGTCACTACGAGGGGAACGCTACAGGCGAGACATTCAACTATGAGGGGAAAACGGACATTCTTGTTCGAGTCGATGGAAAAAACATTTTTATCGGGGAATGCAAGTTCTGGGGTGGTCCAAAGAAACTCCTCGAAACTATTGACCAACTTCTTGGGTACAGTTCGTGGCGAGATACGAAAGTAGCAGTAGTGATTTTCAATCGAAACAAGGATTTCTCCAAAATCCTTGAGTCAATTCAGTCTACAGTACCAGAACACACAAACTGTAAACGAGTGCTTGAGCCAATTTCGGAGACAGTGTTTCAATATAAGTTTTCCCATCGCGATGACGCGAACCGCGAACTTACATTGACTGTTTTGGCGTTTGATGTGCCATCGGTTTGAATTTCTTACAGTCTAACGTAGGGTGGTCACGGAATTTATTCCGGGGTGCTGTTGATTTTTAAATCGGCATTCTGAAAGCTTACGTTGAACGGCAGCCTCTTGTTCACTTCGTTCACCCAGGTTTGAAAAACCTGGGCCACCCACATCGGTGCGATTACGCTCGCTTTTGATGCTGAGTCATGGAACCGGTTTTCTGATTGGCATTGGCGGGCACGCGGGCTTTGTCTTGTCACTTGCCGTCGGATTGAATGCGGATCATGATGTGCTGGCACTCAATGCTTCTTCCGGTGCCGTTTCGACGCTGGTTAGGTTTTCGAGTTCGTGTTGCGGTCGCTCGTAGTTTGCGGTGGCTTGAATTGGTAGAAAGACCGTGAATTTGGTTCCGTGACCAAATTTGCTTTCCACATCAATCAGTCCGTTGTGCATTTTGACAAACATTGATGTGATATAAAGTCCTAGCCCGGTCCCGCCGCCGGGACGAGCGGCATCAGCATCGAATTGTGTGAACTTTTTGAATAGCAATTCGAGGTCCGCTTCATGGATTCCATGCCCGGTATCAGACACGCTGATTGCAACAGCGGGACCAAGTTCTGCATGTTGCTGGCGAGAAACTTTCAATGTGACCGTGCCTTCGTCGGAATACTTGATGCCGTTGGTGACAAGGTTGGTTGCAATCTGTGCCACTTTCACTTGGTCAGCTTGAATGTCAAGCTTTTCGTCCGGTAGATCAAGGATTAACTGAATTGGCTTGTGATCGGTGAGTGTCTGAGCTTGTTGGATCACGTCGTTCATGACGGGAACTAGATTGAAATCAGTAGGGCTGAAGTCCATTTTCCCCGCTTCGATTTTAGAGATATCGAGAATTCCGTTAATCAGTCCTAATAGATGATGGGCATTTCGTTCGACAGTTTGTAAGGCGTCGAGGTTTCGGTCATCGAGTTGTCCATCCATTTTTGTCAGCACTCGTTTCGTGAAACCGATGATCGAGTTCATGGGAGTTCTCAGTTCGTGCGACATGTTGGCTAAAAACTCGCTTTTGGCCTTGTTCGATTGTTCCGCGACATCTTTTGATCGCTGTAGTTCTTCCCGTTTTCGTTGTTCGGTGATGTCGTGCACGATGCCTGCGAAAAATGTATCTTCGCCGATAGTGTATTCGGTCACCGAAAGCGCGATCGGTACTTTGGTTCCGTCTTTTCGTTCGCCAAATGCTTCTCTTTTCGCACCAACAATGTTGCTCCATCCCGTTTTGAGATAGCGGGACAGGTACTGGTCGTGCTGATGTCGATGCGGTGCTGGTACAACGACACTGATGTTTTCACCGACGACTTCTTCGACGGTATAACCGAATAATTTCTCAGCGGCCGGATTGAATGTTTTAATGATTCCGCGTTGATCGATGCAGACGATGGCATCAAAGGCTGTGGTTAAAATGGCCGACGTATGTCCTTCGGCTTCTTCTAATTGATTGTCTTTTTTCAGCATTTGTTTCGACAGGTTGTGGCCGTAACAGGTGACGCAGCAAATGATGAGAAAGACCACGCCTGAAATCGCAAATTCGTACCGACTGAGCGCTGCAGCCCGTTCCGATTCGCGTTGAAATTGGTCGGCTTGAATGTCTCGCACGCCCGAACTAAGTCTTCCGACGGCAGTCAAGGATTTAAAGAAATGCTGGTCCATTAACGCCATGTGTGCGCCGGCTGAACTCATTTTGTTGTTTTCAAAGTCGGAAAAAATTGCTCGCGCTTCAGTGGCCACTTGATCGATGGTCGATTCTATTTTAGTAAGATGAAATAATAAGAGTTCTGCCTGTTGAGAGCTGATGTTGTGATTCAAATCGACACGAGCATTTTTGGCTGCTACTTCAAAATTTTTGACCGCTAACTTCAGACGTTTCTTTTCCAACTCAATATCACCCGAGGAAAATAGATCGTTGCCGGGCTGATTGACGACAGATGCCAATTCTCCCAATTCTGAATAACGGCCGAGCCGCTGAGACCACTGAGAATTGATTGTGACTGTGTCTGAATAAATTCCCAGAATGTGATGACTGAGGATGAGAGTGAGCGTGATTGTTCCCAAGTCGAAAACCGCCAAAACATAATACAGATGGTACCACTTGGGTTTGTGGACCAACTGTTTTAATGGATTTAGGAAACGTTGCATTTTGTGTTCTTTTGAATTTGGTTTTTCAACGAAGTCTGTGAGCTACAACGGGCGAGTAATCCAGTGTGTATTGGTACTTATTCTGAATGAAACCTTAGAACAAGAACTCGTAAACTGTGGAGGGAGACACCTGAAGTTTGAGTCTGCCAGCTCAAATAATTAAGGAGTCAGCGCGATTTCCCTGGTTTCGGGCTGCAAGAAGTTGTGAACACGAGGGTTTTCCCTCACAGGTCATTCCAGCTGAGAACCAGATTTGAATTGCGCAAATTATTTGGTGTTAGGCTATAGCAAATGCCGATTGCCCCGCGGAATGATGATGGGGCCGGTGGCAATTAGGTGCGACTGTAGGAGCCTGTGGTTTTGATGTTGTTGTTCAGGTTGCCTGCCGGGCATCGGGCCACGAAATTGGGGCAAGCTTACACACTACTTCACAACGAAGTTCACCAACCGACCGGGGACGACAATTCGTTTGACGATGGTTTTGCCTTCAAAATGTTTGGCCACTTCGGGGTCGTTCTCGGCGGTGGTTTGGATGGTTTGCTGGTCGGCGTTGGCGGGCACGCGGACTTTGCCTCGCATTTTTCCGTTGATCTGCACAGGGATTTCGACTTCCGACTCGGCAATTTTACTTTCGTCAAATTCAGGCCAGGGGGCGTAGGCGATGGTGTCCTCGTGGCCCAGTAATGACCACAGTTCTTCTGCCAAATGCGGGGCGAATGGCGACAGCAATAACACCAAATCTTCCATGGCCGATTTGGGACGTGGGTCTTGTTGCCCCATTTCGTTGGTGAATTCCATCATCCGGCTGATTGCCGTGTTGAACGACAGTTTGTCGATATCTTCGGTGACGGCTTTGATGGTTCTGTGCAATACACGGTTTTGGTCTTCGTTGGGTTCAACGTCTTGGACGGCTGCGTGCAACTGGATCTCGTCGGCCCGTTCGTCGGTAATCATTCTCCAAACGCGTGCTAAGAATCGAGCCACGCCTTCCACGCCCGCCATGCTCCACGGTTTGACTTGTTCCAGCGGGCCCATAAACATTTCGTAGAGCCGCAGTGAATCGGCACCGTATTGATCAACCACGTCGTCGGGGTTAATGACGTTGCCTCGCGATTTTGACATTTTGTGAGCGCGGCTATCGACGACGATTTCTGGATTGTCTTTCAACACAAAACTGTCGCCCTTTTTCTCGACATCATCGGAAGACAGTTTTACGGTTTGAATTGTGTCATCGTCTGATTTGGCATCTTTTGCGGAGAGCCAATCTCCATCAGCCGATTGGTAGCCGGTCAGTTCTGGCTCGCCGAGAATCATGCCCTGGTTGACCAGTCGCTGGAACGGCTCGGTGCAAGTTAAATGGCCCAAATCGAACAATACTTTGTGCCAGAACCGGGCGTACAATAAGTGTAAGACGGCGTGCTCGACGCCGCCGATATAGAGGTCAACCGGCAGCCAGTATTTTTCTTTTTCCGGGTCAATGAATGCGGCTTCGTTTTTCGGATCGCAGAACCGCATGAAGTACCAGCACGAACCGGCCCATTGCGGCATGCTGTTGGTTTCGCGGCGTAAGCGCGTGCCGTCTTCGGCCGTTTTGAACAGCCAGCTTTCTGGTGCAAACGACAACGGCGGTTCGGGGGTTCCCCGCGGTTTGAAGTCGTCCATGTCGGGCAAATCGACGGGCAGGTCGTCCGCGGTGACGGGGCGCAGCAAACCGGTCATGTTGCCATCGTCGTCCAGTTCGTGCCATATCGGAAACGGTTCGCCCCAATAACGTTGGCGGCTGAACAGCCAATCTCGCAGACGGTAGTTAACGGCTGCAGAACCAAGGCCAGCAGATTCTAACTCGGCAGAAATCTTCGCTTTGAACTCTGCGGTTGACAGTCCAGTGTAATCACCCGAGTTAATCGCCGTGCCTAAGCCGGAAAATGGCGTTCGCGTTTCGCCGTCGATTTCGGTGGCGAGGGCTTGTTCGTCTTTGGTTGCTTCATAATTGGCCGGGGGCTCAACCACCGGAATAATCGGCAGGTTGAATTCAACGGCGAATTCCCAGTCGCGTAGGTCGTGCGCGGGAACCGCCATGATGGCACCGGTGCCGTATGAGATTAACACGTAATCGGCGACCCAGATCGAAATGTTCTCGCCGTTGATCGGGTTGACGGCGTACGAACCGGTGAAGACGCCTGTTTTTTCTTTCGCCAAGTCGGTGCGGTCGAGGTCGCTTTTCAGGGCGGACTGATGCTGGTATTTCTCGACGGCTTCTTTTTGCTCAGGCGTTGTTAACTGGTCAACGGACGGATGCTCGGGGGCGATTACCATGTAGGTGGCACCGTACAGCGTGTCCGGTCGGGTGGTGTAAACTCGCAGAACATCGTCGCCTGGGTTTTTGGGTAATCCCGATTCGGCGCGTGCGGCCAGCCAGGCATCTCGGGCGGAAGCTTCGCCGATGTAGAAATCAACCTCGGCCCCGGTGCTTCTGCCGATCCAGTTTCGCTGTAACAGTTTGACCGATTCAGGCCAGTTGACGTCGTCGAGGTCGTCGCCTAAACGGTCGGCGTACGCGGTGATGCGTAACATCCACTGCCGTAGTGCCCGGCGTTCAACCGGGTGGTTGCCACGGTCGCTGAGACCTTCAGCGGTCACTTCTTCATTGGCTAACACAGTTCCCAATGCCGGGCACCAATTGACGGGGGCCTCTGATTGATAGGCTAACCGGTTTGAATCTTGATAGCGGCGGGTTGCTTCTTCGCCTTGCACGTCGTCGGGAATGGGAAGCTCAGAAATCGGACGGCCTTTGCCGGTACGTGCAACTCCTGCAGAATCGGTCCAGCTGTGATCGGGGTCGTACCACGTGTCGAACAGTTGCAGGAAAATCCATTGAGTCCAGCGGACGTAGTTGGTGTCGGTGGTCGAGATTTCGCGGGACCAATCGTAACTGAAGCCGAGCAATTTTAATTGACGTCGAAAGTTGTCAATGTTTTTGTACGTGGTTTCGCGTGGGTGCGTGCCTGTTTCGATGGCGTATTGTTCGGCGGGTAAGCCGAAGGCGTCCCAGCCCATCGGGTGCAAAACGTTTTTGCCTAACATGCGGGCGTGCCGGCAGATGATGTCGGTCGCCGTGTAGCCTTCGGGGTGCCCGACATGCAGGCCGTTGCCCGAGGGGTATGGGAACATGTCGAGGACGTACATTTTTTCTTTGCCGACGACGTCGTCGGGAGTTTTAAAGGTTTCGTTGTCATCCCAGTATTGTTGCCAGCGGGCTTCAATGCGTTTGGGGTCGTATCTCGGCATTTTTGGATTTCTCTATACGAATCGTTGTGATGATTGTTAATTGTAGGATGAAATTGGAATCAAAGCCGAAGCACTGCTGGACGAGCCAGCAGTGGCATACAACTGAGGGCATTGATTCAGTAATTCTGGAAACCGTAAGTGTATTGAGGTTAGGGCCGTTTGCAAATCCTGTAGTTGCCTTGAAGGCTTTCTTTTCTGATGAAATTTGGCCAGAATGGGTGGCACTGCTGGCTCGTCCAGCAGTGTGGCGTGCGACTTGTGATCGATATCCGTTTTCAGACACTTTTGTTGATTGCAGGTTCAGAACAGAAATTAATTTCAATATGGTGAATCAGGAAAATACAATGTCCAACCAACCGCAAACGCATTTAAACCCTTCTCAAATTTCTCGGCGTGATTTTCTCCAGCGATCAGTGATCACCGCTGGAATGGCCGGAACTGCTGGATTGGTATTGCCGAGAACTATCCAGGCTAAGAATTGCTGTTGTGCTGATTCGGGAATTAAACTGTCGCTGGCCGCTTATTCGATGCGGAGATACTTGCCGTTCAATTGGCCGAAGCCCAGGCCTTCGAAGCCGACGATGAACATTGCTGACTTCGTCGATTACTGTGGCGAGTTGGAACTGGAAGGGACTGAGTTGACCAGCTATTTCTTCCCGAAAAAATTTAGCACGTATTATTTGGCCTCGTTAAAACTGCGGGCGATGAACCTGGGAATGAACATTTCAGGATCGGCGATTGGCAATAATTTTTGTCTGCCTGAAGGCGAAGCCAGACAGGCCGATTTGAAAATGTGCAGGCAGTGGGTCGATTATTCTGCGATTATGGGAGCACCCGTCATTCGGATATTCGCCGGCTATGTTCCCAAAGGTGACACTGAAGCCGCTGCGATTGAACGGTGTATCTCCGGGATTAATGAATCGGTTGAGTACGCTGCCAGCAAGGGGGTTGCATTAGCGTTGGAAAACCATGGCGGTGTGACTGCGCAGTCGGAAACGATGTTGAAAATTATCAAAGCCGTTGATGAATCGCCTTACTTCGGCGTGAATTTGGATACCGGCAATTTTCGCGTGCCGAACCCGTATAAGCACCTGGAGGCAATTGCCCCGTATGCGATTAACGTGCAACTGAAAACCGAGATGCACCCGCAAGGCAAGGGAAAAGGGCAAAAGGCAGAACCTGCCGATTTAGAACGGCTGGTGAAGATGATCCGCGACGTAAACTACAACCGCTACTTGGTTTTAGAGTATGAAGCAACCGAAGACCCACGAGTTGCCATTCCGAGGTATCTCCAGGAACTTCGTTCATTGCTTGCTTAAAATGCATCGAATTTCAAGAATTTCTCTTAACAATTACGATAATTTCTAGAGAAAGGCAACGAAACGACGTAAGTAGGTAAAGTGATCTTTCACTTCTGTAAAAGCTGTGGAAGGTCTGCCCTATCGGTCGTTTGTTTGCATCTTTCGGTCATTTCACCTTTGAATTTTCTCCTCAGAAACCCCTATTGCGAGAAATCAACTAAGTATCAACAATGTTAAGGCTTCGCGAATTATTCAAGTAATTTCTTAGATGTGCATCCGACCCTAGTTGGGCTGAATTTCTTCTGTGAACTCATTGATCTTCTCAAAAAACCCATCGAAGGGAAAACGAGATGAAGCAATCGACGACCAATCAAGATTTCGCCCTGTCTCTCTTCACCGGGGCGCTGTTTTCCAGCTTTGCATTGCCATTAGAAACGGCCATTTACCTGTTCGCCAATCTCATGGATTTGGTGATGACCGTGTTGCTGTTGAACACGGGCATGTTTTACGAATCGAACCCGATGGCCGATTTCGTGCTCGACCATTGGGGCTGGGAAGGCATGGTGAACTACAAATTCTCGCTGGTTGCCGTTGTCGTTTTTCTCTCTCAGGTGATTGCTGCCAAACGGCTACGGACCGCCCGTCGGCTGTTGCTGTTTGCGACGCTGGTTGTATCAGGGGTTGTCGTTTACAGCATGGGATTGTTTGCGCAAATTTAGCAGGGCCATTTTCCGATTCCTTGAAATTGCCCAATCGGTTACACTGCCTCCTGGTTTGAACCAATGTCGATTCAATCACCCAGAGTGCGCAAGGCAACCGACACGCAATGACGGTAACCGTTCCAGAAGAATTACAGGCAAAGCTTCAGCAGCACGGTCAAGAACATCTTGTCCGCTGGTGGGACACCTTGCTCAAAGAACGGCAGAAGAAGGCACTCATTGCTCAATTGGAAAGCATCGATTTTGAGCTTGTTGCCAACCTGTTTTCTCAGAAAAATAACGACAAAACTGAAAACATCAAACAGGAATCCCGCTGCATCGACCCTCCTGCCGAGATTGTGAAACTTCCCTCAAGCGAGCAAGATCGAGAAGAGTGGAAACGTGCCAAACAGGTGGGAGAAGAGGCATTGGCAGCGGGGAAAGTAGGGGCGATTCTTGTCGCAGGCGGGCAGGGCAGTCGGTTAGATTTCCCACATTCCAAAGGCATGTTTCCCGCGGGGCCGGTTTCTGGGAACAGTCTGTTTCAAATTCTCGCGGAAGGTTTGCAGGCTCGAATGAAGCGAGC
>Ga0115002_10006545_pt1 | contig 13381 bp, 11 predicted proteins | sample ArcticOcean_MG_C_8_FD_89576 | JGI IMG/M metagenome (GOLD analysis project Ga0115002, IMG submission 89576) | Marine microbial communities from western Arctic Ocean - ArcticOcean_MG_CB11_86 | ecosystem: Environmental > Aquatic > Marine > Oceanic | place: Arctic Ocean: Canada Basin | collected...
AACCGCAAGATAATCGACCACTACACTTCGCTCCCAAACTGCGAATTCAAATCGATCGCCAATTGCCACAAGTCAGTCTGTCTGCCTACGTCGTCAAGGCCGGCGAAGTTCAGATTCGCTGGAACAGCAATGACCCAACGCTGAACCCCGCCACCATCAAAATGGAATATCAATCCGCCACCGATTCGCAGTGGCTTCCCATCGACGTCGATGTCAGTAAGCAAGTTGCCTCGGCCAACGGTGTCGGTGGACAAATGAATTGGTGGCCCAAGCGGCAATCGCGAGCTATGAATATCCGCGTGCAAGTAGCCGATCGGGCTGGCAACATTGGCTCCGCAACTCAACGATTTTTCATCCCGAAGGCTTGGTCGAATAAATCTCCAGCGGAAGCACCGACGGATCCAAACCGACCGACAGACCCGTTTAATGTAGTCGGGCAGAGCGTCGTTCCCCCAGCGGCACCGTGGGCGAGCGATGGACAGACCAACGGCAGTAGCAATACCGCAAACGGCTCCGACCGCCCTAGCGTCTTCAGACCTGGAAGTACGGCGCCCGATCCCACCAACAACGATGCGATTGCAAACCTCTCTCCCACCGCGATGCAGAACTTGGAAAATACCACCGATGTCAAACCGATCTCGGGCAATATGCATCCACCTGTGGCAGAACACGTCGGACCAGTGAACAACCGCCCGACCGTTGACTCGCTAATACCAGACGAGTCACTCGAAAACGAAGCGAGTAACAATCGGCTCGGCCAGCCAAACGAAAACCCCGATCCACTGGCTCGGGAAAATACGTTTGACCAAAACGATACCCAACCCGCGACATCCGCAAACCCAAACATCGCGCCATCCGTCGATTCGAATACACAGCCCAATGCTGCTCCCAATTCCATCCCCAGCGAAACGTCTAGAAACACAATTGAGCCGAACGCTACAACGAATCCATCGGTTGCTTCCAATCACAGCCGACCCGGCAATCCAAGCTCAATCGGTCCAAACTCAATCAACCCGATCAATAGTGTTCCGGCTGGCCAAATTGCTCGGATGACTCGAGCTCGCAGATTCAAACTCTCGTATGCGACCGAAGGAGTTGGTCCTTCCGGTGTGGCTCGAGTTGAATTGTGGTATACGCGTGACGGCGGCCGCCAATGGTCGATCTGGGGCGAGGATAGCGACCGCCAGTCGCCGTTTATTGTCGATACCAAGGAAGACGGTATCTACGGCTTCCAAATCATCATCGTTAACAACGACGGATTTGCTGGTCGAGCACCCGCGAGCGGGTCGCCTGCCGATATCTGGGTCGGAATCGACACCCAAGCACCAGTGGTTCAATTGACATCCGCCATCTATGGAAGTGGACAAAAGGCTGGCATTCTCGACATCCGCTGGTCCGCCAACGACGAATCGTTCTCGCAACAACCTGTCTCCTTATACTTCTCCACTGATAGGCAAGGTCCTTGGACGACAATCGCCGCTGGCCTGCCGAACAACGGACAATATGAATGGCGAGCCGACGCGCGGATCCCACGAGAGATCTACTTGCGAATCCAAGCCCGCGACAAAGCTGGCAACGTCAACGAACACATCCTCGCCGAACCGATAAGCCTCGATGGACTAGCGCCACGCGGTCGCATCGACGGTCTGGCCCCCATCGAAGAAGCTCGCCGCCGAGCTTATGATCGCTGGTCGGGACAACACGGATATCGCTAAACGCCCGCATTCCAGACATCTACGCGTTCTAGACATTAAGCGTTCCAGACATCTACTTCTGTTGAGCCACTGGTTGGGATAAACTGAACCGGTCAATTCAGCCGTCCCAATATCAGTGCCACAACAACAGACGCAACAATGCCTACCAAACACGCTTTTGAGTTTCTTGCAAACCCATCGAAAATCGATGAGCCCATCTGCGTACTGTTTGGCGACGAGGCTTTCCTAAAACGGCAGACACTCGACCTCATTCGACAACAGGTGCTCGGCGACGTTGAAGACGATGTCCCCTACGCTCTCTGCGAAGGCAAACAAACTCAATGGGTCGATGTAGCCGACGAACTCTCTACCGTGTCACTATTCGGTGGTGGCAAACCAAGACTCGTCGTCGTTGAAGACGCCGATCCATTCGTGTCCGCAAATCGCACTCAATTAGAAGACTACGTCGCCAAGAAAAAGCACGTGGGAATTCTAGTACTCCTCGTCAACACTTGGGCCAGTAACACTCGACTTTACAAATCCGCCGCCAAGGTCGGTTTGCAAATCGAATGCAAGGCGCCCGTTTCAGGCAAGCGGAAGGCCGTCGATCACGCAAAACTCCAAAGCTGGATAATCGACTGGGGAAAGCAAAAACATAATGTCACCGTCGGACAAGACGCGGCCGCACTGCTAGTCGAAATCGTCGGAGCCGAACTCGGCCTGCTAGATCAAAACCTCGCCAAACTGGCACTCTATGTCGAGCCGACGGAAAAGATCGGCGCTCAGATGATCAGCGATATCATCGGTGGCTGGCGCACAAAGACAATCTGGGAACTACTCGACGCAGCCGCCGATGGAAACTCCGCAGAAGCACTCTCACAACTAAATCGCCTGCTCCAAAATGGCGACGCACCACTCGCCCTCTTCGCTCAAATCTCTTGGGGCCTGCGCCGTTTCGCCACCGCCACCCGGTCATTCGAACTCGCGGAAAAACAGAATCGTAAGATCGGACTCACCGATGCACTCATCCAAGGAGGCTTCCAGACGTGGAACAAAGCGGGCCTCTCTCGCGCTCAAACCCAACTCAAACAACTGGGGCGACATCGAGCTGGCCGGCTATTGCAATGGCTCACCGAAACCGACTTGGCATTAAAATCTAGCCACTCTACCGACCACCGAGCCCGCTACGCCCTCGAAACATTGATCGTGAAACTGTCCAACATGTTGACAGCGAAAGCGAAAGTCTGAGCCGCCTGTCTCCAATCCTTTGAACAAGTGCCTAACGACATTCGTCAGCAGGACCTCTTTCGCCAGCAGTGCACCGTTTCCGCTAGCCTCGCTAGCACACCTCCCTCCGCCCTTGCGACGATCGACCCGATAACCTAACATCCGCCGCCGGTTCCATGGATGGGACCGCGGCGCTATTACTCACCTGTTGTTTTGCTTTGATTTTCTATTGATGAGCAAGTACTACTCATTGTTATCGATCGCGACGCTACCGTTGGCAACTTTGTTGCTAGGGAGTGGCTGTACGTTGATAAATCCTGGCACGGCTTCCATTGTGGAAGCGGGAGCCGAGGACATTGAGGAAATGAAGTCTCTGACGGAAGTCACGGTTGCCGAGGCGACGAACGAATTCAACTTTGGGTTCGATGAAACGACGTTGGCCAACTTGACGCCAGCGAGTCGGGAACTCTTGAAGGAGTTGCGAGACACTCCGGACATGCATCCATTAGTACGGCAACAGACGTTGGCTGTGATTCGCAGTCAAGCTCGTAATGTCCAGCGCGAAGCAAACAATTCTGCCGGAAGTTCTGTCGATCAATCTCCAGCGCCAGCAGCTCCCGATTACTTCGCCGGCGCCAGCAAGAGTCAGATTGGCCGCAGTCAACAGGGTTTCGACATGCCAACGGCGATGTTGGAGCGGATGAGTCGCGAGGCCAACGACTCCCATTTGCGGCAACGAAAACCGACCGATACGTATGTGGGTCCAGAACCGAAGAGGTTGCAGACGAATCATCACGCTGTAAATGCTGGCGTTGGAAATGAGCTGCCACCGATTCCGGACAGAACTGTGACTCCCATTGGATACAATGCTCCGATTACTGGCGTTCCGGGGACCACAAATTCAGTTGAGTGGACGGATCATTTAGCAATGACTCGCGCGACGTTATCCAAGACGCTTCAAGATGCTCGGCATTTAACGACAGACGAGCGTGGTCGGATGCAGGCGATACTGCGAGTGATAGATCTTCTCGAGGGCCGTAAAGAAGCGGCGTTAGAACCGGTTGCTGAATACGACGAAGACTTGCGTCAGTATCTCAGTCATCAGTTACAGTCTTTGTCGGTGATGCTCGATCCCGCTGGGATTCCCATACCGGAGAGGAGATCGGCTGTAGCGTTGCGAAGCCTGCGAACGGCGGAGCGTTTTCTATCCAATCGCAGCCAACTCGATCTGCAAAAAGTTTCTTTTTGCGAAGCGGTCAACGGATTCGGCGACATCAATGAATTCACGACCAACAATTTTGCTCCCGACCAGCGGACTTTACTGTACGTCGAAATTCGCAATATGACGGAAATCGATAACGGGAGTGGATTTGAAACTGAGCTACAGGGCAGCTACGAGATCTTCGATGCGACGGGACGCCGGGTGGCGAATCGGACACTTCCCTTGGAACGCGGACGTTGTTCAAACTTCCGCCGCGATTATTACATCGCTTACTTGATTTACATGCCACAAAGAATTCAAGCGGGCGAGCATACTCTGCAGCTCACGATAGAAGATCTACAAGGCAAGAAGTTCGGGCAAGCGACGGTCGAATTCAACATACGTCAGTAAGGCGCGAGTTCCGATGGCGAATTACGATGTGATTGTAATTGGCACCGGTGGTGTCGGCAGTGCTGCGATGTATCAGCTGAGCCGCCAGGGTTATTCAGTTCTTGGTCTCGACAGACATCCTCCGGGTCACGACCAGGGCAGTTCGCACGGTCGCACTCGTGTCATCCGCCAAGCGTATTTTGAGCATCCCGATTACGTACCGTTATTACGAGCGGTTTACGAGCAATGGGAGGAGCTTGAGAATGAGGCCGAGCGGCAGCTGTTCTTTCGAGTTGGACTATTGGAAGTTGGGCCGCTGGACGGAGTCGTCGTGCCGGGTGTTTTGGCGAGCAAGCGACAGTACGATCTGGCTGTGGACGAGCTTACGGCCGAGGAAGCTCAAAAGCGGTTTCCGCAGTTCTACATCCCGCCGAGTTGTGCAGCGGTATTCGAGCGAGACGCGGGTTATTTACTGGTAGAGAAATCGGTCGAAACAATGATCGAGCTGGCCACAAAGCATGGCGCGACCCATCGATTCGGCGAACAGGTCAAAGGCTGGAGTGCAACGGATCAGTCAGTGGTCGTCGAAACAGATCGCGGCCGTTATGAGGCCGGTGCGTTGGTGGTTTCGGCTGGTGCTTGGGCCAAGCAGTTGCTGGCCGAATTGAACATTCCACTTTGCATACTGCGAAAGCACTTGCACTGGTATCAGTTACAACCGTTAATTTCGACATACGGGAATTACATCAATTCACAACCTGCCTATATGTTTGAGACAGAATCGGGGATCTATTACGGTTTCCCGGCCTCCGACGGCACCATGAAAGTCGGCGAGCACACTCGGGGCACAGAAATCAAAGACCCTCGGCAGGACGATCGATCGGAAGAGCCTGACGACATCGAGCGGGTCACCGATTTTGTGAACCAACATTTGGCTCAGGCCAGCAGCATTCGGACGGATCACACCGTTTGTTACTACACGAAGTCTCCAGATGGCCACTTCATTGTCGACCGCCATCCGGAGCACAACAATGTGGTGATTGTGGCGGGACTGTCGGGCCACGGGTACAAATTCACTCCAATCCTCGGTCAAATCGTTGGCGATTTGCTAACGTCTGGTACGACCGACCTACCCATTGAATTTCTCTCCTTGGACCGATTCTTCGGTTCATAACGATGACGTCAGTCAGTAGCATCGTGAAGTTGACGAATTCGCATAGTGAGGTATGTATTAAAAGGAAAGTAGGCGCAAATTGACATAGTCCATATTTTGGAATAGCTATGAGTCGCAGTGAGGCCATACAAAAAGTTTTAGATTCCGACCCGGATGGTCGGCGCAGCCAGACGCGTAAACCGTTTGCCGACAATCTACGCATTGCGCCGTACGATGGTTCGACTCATCCAGACGACGAAGATTTTTACGAAGTGTCGGGCAAAGACCTATCGGCGTCGGGCATGGGATTTTTTACTCCCGACCCACCCAAGGGCGAAATCGTATTGGCATTGGGCGATCGCAGCGCATCAATCTATTTAACTGGCACAGTCGTCCACGTTCGTCCCGGTTTTTCCAACGCAAACAACAATACTTTGTAGGCTGCCGTTTTACGGGAAGACTGCTTAGTTACAGCGACTCCAGTTCTGAGGCTAAAGCCGGAACGTAGCTTCGCAAATTTCACATACCATCCCACCCACCAACTTGCATTATCCCACCCAACCTTACAACGATGGCGATTTCATCGTTACTGCACACCTGCCACACACAACCGGAAAGACTAAACACTACCGGCACCGTGATAACATCCCACCTCGCCGGTCCTTCCGTCAGGAACCAAAGTTTCTCAGGAAGTTTGGAAAAGTGTCGACTACCTAGTCGATTGTGAAATCATTGATCATCGCGTGGAGCTTGCTCCCCGAAAGAAAAACAATTCGTTAAAACAATTCGTTGGCAGGGCTGCCGAGTCAATCGCATTGAGATTCAGTTTGGAGTTAGACCTGAATGACCATTTCCGCTCAAGATACAACAGACTTCGAGATCGCACTCAAAGAATACAAAAAGAAGCACGGCCGCATGTTCCCAACATGTAGCGAGATTCTCGAAGTCGCTCGCGCCATTGGCTACAACAAACCAATTGACGAAGAAAGCGAACTGACATATTCCGACGACCTGGAAGAAGAGGACGAATTTGGCGAATTCGCCTCAGAAGAAAATTTTGAGTAAACCCGCACTCTAATCCAATCAGATCATTCGAGCCAATCATCGTCCACTCGAATAGATTCCAAGAGACCTCGCTCGGCTAAGCGAGGTCTTTTTTATTGCGCTGTCTGTACTGGGATAAGACGAAATTGCAAGATGGACAAGTCACCCGGACGAGTCACGCGGAAAGGTCGGTATGGTGAAAATACCGGCAATTGCCTTCCGGCGGGCCGTTTCCTCTCGAATCGAACTCCTACTATAATGAACAGCGAGTCGGCATTTACACTCCGCGCCTAACACGCGTCAAAACCGCGAACAGCTGCGAGATCAGGGAATTGGCTAAGTCTGCGATTAACGGCGACAGAACCGCGAGGCCATCGCTATGCGCCCATCCTATCGCCAAAGCATCGCTCGTGTTGATATCCCTCTCATTGGTCTCCTTTAACCACTCGCCCATATCCGCACAGCCCATATCCGGACAACCCGCAACACCCTCGGTTAGCGCAGCGACCTATCAAGACAAGACAGCCGCGGAATGGGGCGAGCTACTGAAATCCAAAGATGATAATGATCGACGGCGAGCCGCGTACGCTTTGGGCAGAATGGGAAACGATGCGGCCGAACAATTGGACTCGTTGAGTTTAGCCTTAGACGATGATACTGCCGGTGTCCGACGGTACGTCGCCGAGGCACTAGGGCGAATTGGGCCAGCGGCCGCGAAAGCCGTTCCCGAAATGGCCGCCAAGTTGCTGTCGATTGAAAACACGCCTGTGCCGCGCGGCAAACGCCAAGACCGCCCCATGCAATACGTGCTCGCCCGGACACTCGGCAATCTGGCCGACAATGCCAAAACGGCCAAGCCGACGCTCGAAAAATTCATCGACCACGAAGACCCCGTTCTACGAATAGAAGTTTCTGTCGCGCTTTGGAAGATCGACGGCGACTCGCGAGCTCTCGCTCAACTTGCCGAACTGGTCGAATCCCAGGCGAATCCTGGTGCGATGGAAGCGCTCTTGGCTCTCCGCGGAATGGAACACAACGACAGTGCCGAAGTAAAACAAATAATCTTCACCGGACTCAACTCTCCGATCCCCGACATTCGCCGAGCGGCAGTTGATACGGCAGTTCACATTCAACCGCCGCTTTACGCCGAGCTTATCGAAGCCGTCCCAGATTTCACCTTTGGAAAACTTCCCGTTTTGATCGCAATCGGAAAACTCAACAACAAGACTCGCGCGCAGGTCCTTTATTCCGCCGACGTTGAAGACGCGAAATTGCTAGAGACTTTGCGTTTGCTTATCCAACGAGTCGTGCCGCTGCTGACTACGCAATTGAATGACGAAAATGCCAACGACCGCGAAGCCGCCGCATTTGCTTTGTCTGAATTGGGTCCGATTGGCTTGCCAACCATCCTCAAACAAGTAAACAGTCCAGACGAAACAACTCGAGGCTCCATTGCTCAGACTTTACGTTGGACTGAGAGTAAGCTTCCGTCGAATTGGGGCGGGCAGCCGAGGATGCTGCAAATCCGCGAGCGACTGGTCAACGACTTTGTCACTGCCTGCAGCGACGTTCACGACGATGTAAAACTCGATCTCTACCGCCTACTCGATTCCTTCGCTTACAAAAACAAACTACTCGAACCTGTTTTTCGTCGAGCACTTCAAGACACCGATCCCGAGGTCCGACAATTTGCTGCCCGCGGAATCGCGCGTTTGTCGGACTCCGCTCCTCCAACTCCGTGAAAACCATGAATCCCAACGACCAACTGCAACATCACCTCGCTAAATTCCAAGACGAATTTCGCATGCTCCGCGAAGAGATCAACAAAACTGTCGTCGGCATGGAGGATACGATCAATAGTGTCCTCACCGCGCTGATTGCGGGCGGACACGTTCTGTTAGAGGGACCTCCAGGCGTCGGCAAGACGTTACTCGGCCGGTCGCTGGCCCAAGTGATCTCCAGTGATTATCGACGCATTCAGTTCACCTCGGACATGATGCCTGCAGATGTGACTGGCACCTATATTGTGATGGAGTCACAAGGTCGACGTAAATTTGAATTCCAAGAGGGACCGGTCTTTACCAACTTGCTCTTGGCGGACGAAATCAATCGCGCCACGCCCAAGACTCAAGCGGCACTGTTAGAAGCGATGGACGAAGGGTCCGTCACCGTTGCCAACGAAGTTTACGGATTACCCAATCCGTTTTTCATGCTCGCCACTCAGAGCCCCGAACGGAGCGACGGCGTCTTCCCGCTCCCAGAAAATCAGTTGGATCGATTCTTTTTCCGCTTGCAAGTCGGCGCGCCCAACATCGAACAGCTCGACGAAATCTTCGCTCGTACCACCGAGAACGAGCCGGTTGAAGTGAAGCCGATTATCACCAGCGATCGCTTGGTAGAAATGCGACATTTAGCCCGCGAAGTCTCAATCGCCAACGACATTCGCAACTATGCTGCTCGTTTGATCATGGCCACTCACCCTACAGAAGAAACCGCGACAACACTGGTAAAAAGTTACGTCCATCACGGCATTGGACCACGCGGCGGCCAAGCGCTGCTGATGGCCGCCAAGATTCAAGGCATGCTCGACAATCGCACCTACGTTGCCCGCGAAGACATCGTCGACGTCGCGATTCAAACACTGGCTCACCGTTTACCGCTCAACTTCAACGGCCACGCCGAAGGCATCGACAGCATCGACGTCGTCCAAGAAGTCTTAGACACAATCAAACGCACTGCTTAGCCTCCAATCGCACTGCTTAGCCTCCAAACTTTAGCCTCCCAAATAAGTCATTGCCTGAAGCACACCGTTTCAACCAGTAAATCCGGTCACAATAAATCCGAGTCGACATGGCCAACACTGAGCCTACTAAAGCCGAGCCAACTTCCACTGGGACGAACTCCATTTGGAATGCGCAGCTGGAACAGCAATGCCGTGGACTCGAGCTGATTGCGACTCGTTACCAAGTGGATTTGCTCTTTCGCGGTCCTTCAGTGACCACTCAGGCTGCAGCGCAAACGAGTGGCTTGCGGGACTATGCTTACGGCGACGATTATCGCTACGTCGACTGGTCCGTATGCGCTCGCCACGATGAACTCTTCTCCAAACAGTTTATGGGCAGCGAAGATCGGGACGTCCTCTTTCTGGTCGATAGCTCGCCAAGAATGACCCGCGAGAAATTACTCTTGGCAAAGCAACTGACGCTTTGCCTGTCTCGACTAGCTCTCCGCCACCGCATGCGAGTCGGTGCGATCGAATTGCGTGGCCAATGCGAAAACCAACTCCCGCCGCGTCGGCAATTAACCCAATGGCCACGGTTACTGGAATTCGTCAACTCGTGCCAAACAGCCGACCAGTCGGAAGACCAAACGAAAGCGGGAATCGTTTACGCCTGCGATTCCGTTTTGCAACAATATCGCCCAGCTCAAGTTGTATTGATCAGTGATCTCTTTCAGAGCCAAGGATATTCGGCGTTCATTCGGCGGATGTTAGAACTGGGACACGGCATCCAGATGGTGCAAATCTGCGAGCCGCAGGATAGTGAACCGACATGGCTAGGCCGCCTGCGTCTCGATAGTCTCGCATCTGCTTTGTCAATTTTTGGCGTCGTCGATTCCCTCGACCTCGATCAATATCGCAAACAGTTTAATGCATTCCGCAGCGGCTGCAGCCAGTTTGCTCGGCAAGATTCGATTGGGTTTGGATACGTCTCGACGGAGAAGAGTCTTTCCGAAAACCTTCAAAAGCTACTAGAGATGACGACTCGTGTTGCACAGCATCGCGCATGGCAATTGCAAGGAGGTGATGGGTCGTGAATTTCGCCAATCCAATCGCACTCCACTTAGGCTGGCTCGGCATCGCGTTAATCGCTTTGTACTTGATCGATTTATTGCGGACGAAATCGAAAGTCGCTGCAGAACCGATCTGGAACGCTACGTTTGCGAGACAACCTCGCTGGAATCGGTGGCGAAAATTCGCGTCGCTGTCATGTCACTTGCTGGCACTCGCTGCCATCGTTTTAGCGGCCGCGGACCTGAGGTGGTACAACGATACCGGCCGCCCAGTCGTGCTGATCGTAGATATTTCGGCCAGCACTACGCACACTCTTTCCGAAGACGACCCGACTCGTTTTGAATTGATTTATGAAGCGGCCTGGCAGTTAGTTGAGAAACGCCCCCGACTGCAGAAGATGGCGATCCTGGCGGTGGGCTCGACCGCTCGTTGGCACTGCCAGTTCACGACGAATCAAGATGTCCTGAGACAAGCAATTCCCAAGCAGCCAACCTATGGCGCAACGTCGGTGCAAACGGCAATTGAGTTGTTAGAGGACGTCAGAATCGACGGCGAGCGTCCACGTATCATTCTCGTCGGCGATGGTTGCTACCCGATTAATGAAACCTCCCAAGGAAAGATTGAACAATTGGTGCTTGGCGAGAGTCACGACAACCAAGCCATCACACATTTTTCGCTCCGTCCAGTTCCCGGTCAGCCCGGTAGGCAAAGCTTGGCAATGGAGGTCGTGAACAATTCGTCTCAGCCAGTGAATCTTCCGCTTTCAGTCATAAGCCATTCTCGAGAGCTTTTTAGTCGAGAAGTAAGCGTGGCGGAGGGAACATCGAGAATTGAATCGTTCGACGTCTATGTTGGCGACCCGGCGTTGCTGCAAGCCGGCATCAACCGCGCCGATTCTTTCTCAATGGACAATGAAACGCGAGTTGCATTTGCTCCCCGACAACCAATAAAAGTTCGCGTCATTGGTTCGCAGCGTTGGACCGACTTGTTTGAGTCACTGCGACAATACGAAGTGCTACCCGATGGCTCGGACAAAACGGCAGATATTACCGCAGTTTTTGGACAGGCCCCCTCGCCATTTCCCAAAGGGCGAGTATTGGTTTTCGATCCCATCGGGACCTCGCCGCACTGGAACAGCGTAACAAAGGAGCCCTGGACACCTACGTCATTCGTTGCCTCGCACGGCGGGATGGCAACTGAAATTCGGCTAGACAGCGCTGCTATTGACGACTATTACAAACTCGATTTTGTGGGCCAACCAACTCAACAGATTCTAGCAGCAGATGGTCGTCCCATTGTATCGCGACTCGTATCGCAACTCGTATCGCAATTGGCCGATAACGTAACCGTCGTCCATCTGGGAATCGATTCCTCCGATCTGACAAAGCGCGCCGACTTGGCCGTCTTTATCGACCAGCTCATTCAAAACATCGGCAGCGAAGACAATTTGCCGTACGGGTCGTTTTCGACAGCCGATCTTGTTGTACGCGATCGAGACGGTACGGAAAGCGTGCAGATATTTGACAAGCTTCAGGCAGAACCAGTGCCGGTCGATTTACTCAGTTTGCAAGAGAGCAACCTCCGGCAGATTCAAAAAAGTGAGTTGACCGTTGCCGACATTACGCTGGGAAGAATGATGAGTCTCTCCCCTGCCCTGCTGTTGTTGGCGATAGCGTTACTGACATTCGAATGGCGTTGCTTCCAGCGCCGGCAATTAATTTAGACAACGAATTACGAGTCCGCGAACGCAACATGATTTTGTTTGCAATACAAATCGAGTGGAGTCACCCAGCCGCATTGCTGGGTCTGGCGGCGCTGTGGTTTGTTTGGCGATGGAGCGTTCCAAAACCCGGCCCCGTAGCGGGGAAACGAAAACTATGGCGACCATTGAGGACGGCTCAAATCGTCTTGCTAGTTCTCGCCATGGCCGGTCCTGTACTGAACATTCTCAGCAATAAAAAGTGCGTCGTTATCTTGCATGACATCAGCGACAGTTGTGTAAATTCATCCGGCAGCACTGAATTCCTTAAACGATTGGAGATCTACGAAGGCATTGCTCGTATTGAACACGTCTATTTCGAGCAACCCCCGCATATATCCTATCCCAGGAAGATTGTCATTCCAGACCACGTGGATCTCGACCACGGTGCTGAACGAGCGCTCGCCAAGGTACTCGCGGAATTCCCCAGCGGATATATCCCAGAGATCATCCTGAACTCGGACGGTCGCTTCATCCACGGAAATCCTCTTCGCGTCGCCGCGCAGAATGTTCCCATCCATATCGCTCCGCTTCGTCCATTCGACCATACAGAAGTGGCAGTCGTTGCCGTAAATGCACCCGTTCACGCGCATCCCTTTGAGACGTTTACCGTGGAGACCGTTGTCGAATGTACCGAGTCGATGGATGCGACGTTGAAGTTCTTCCGCGGCACGGACTTAATTGACGAGCAAGCCGTGAAACTAACAGAGGGCACAAATCGGTTCGTTCATTCGCTCGCCAAGGATGACGAAGCGTTTACCAGAATTCGAGCAGAGATTTCGAGTGACGCGGATTTCTTCACACAAAACAATGTTCGTCGAGCTATCGTCGCCACTTCACCAAAACTACGAGTGCTCATCGTTGACCAAAATAGCGAAGCCATTCAGCCATTTGCAAATCGTCTATCTGGTAGTGGGATGGATGTAAAAACCATTTCGCCCGATGAATTAGTGTCATCGCTGAGCGATCCTAATGAAGTCGATTTAGTCGTCGTGTCAGACGTTCCGGCGAATTCCTACACTAACGAGCAAGTTGACACCCTACACCATTACGTACACGAAACAGGCGGCGGCTTGATCGCACTGGGTGGCAGGCTCGCGTTTGAGAAGGCGCGATTAGA